>ORMF011224242.1_pt1 | contig 14265 bp, 17 predicted proteins | sample 1779871 | NCBI WGS metagenome assembly ORMF01 (sample SAMEA104232316, study PRJEB22302) | groundwater metagenome | biome: forest; feature: aquifer; material: groundwater | place: USA | collected 2011-08-07 | depth 5.4 m | reverse complement strand
TTGGAAACTCTGGTGGGGTATCACGGCGAGCGGCCTTTGGGGTCCACACTAGCCTACATGGATCCGATCGCCGGCACCTATGGAGCGTTTGCCGTCCTTGCGGCGCTCTGCTATCGAGAAGAAACCGGCCAGGGACAGCTTATCGACATGTCGCAGATGGAGGCGTGCATGACCCTCATAGGGGGTCAATTCATGGATTACGCCATGAATAAGCGCGTCGGGGGCACCGAGGGGAACCGGGAGCGGGGGATGGCCCCTCACAACCTCTACCGCTGCAAGGGTGATGACCAGTGGGTGAGTATCGCTGTGAAGACCGAGGACGAGTGGGACGCGCTGTGCATGGTGATGGGCAACCCAGCATGGACTCGGGATCCAAGATTTGCAGACCAGCTCAGCCGGTGGGAGAACCAGGAGGCGATGGATCAGCATATCAATAGCTGGACCCATACGTACGGCTCCTACGAAGTAATGGAGATGTTGCAGAAAGCGGGGGTGGCGGCTATGCCATCGCTCGATACGGTCCAGGAACTGGAGGACCCGCAATTGAATGCTCGTGGGACATGGGTGAAAGTCGACCATCCCACTTTTCCAGATGAGACCATCAACGGCAATCATTGGAAGCTCAGCAGGACTCCCGGAGGGATCTATCGCCACGCTCCGCTTCTCGGGGAGCACAACGAATATGTGTTAGGTGAGATTTTGGGCATTCCCTTTGAAGAAATCAAACACCTGGAACAAGAGGGTGTCCTCTATTAGAGGGCCTATCGGTCACGGCGAATCGCATGACGTGAGTGACCCTTCTGGCGGCTCTGCGATGAAGTCTCTATGGCGTCTTTCCTCTGTCTGCGGCCGGTTCTCCGCGGTCCATGTCGGCACGAGTCTGGTGGGAAGATATAGACCCGCGGTCTTGCGCGGCGTATTATCCCGCTAACAGCCTCACGTTAACACCCCAATCTGATGGAGCCGACAACGGCAGTGGCGGCTTCTGGAGTGTATTGGGGTATGCCAAACTTTCGTAGTCCTGCGTGATGCGCTTTACCTGGCATCCGTAACTGTAGGCGCAGAGGGGGCGCCACCGACCGCCGAAGCTCATATAGAAGGAGACCCGTGTTTCATACCTTGGCCGCCATTGGCCGTTCCACCTTTGCCAGGTATGCCGCCGCCCTGGAATACCGGGACTACCGCAACATGTGGCTCGCCAACGCCTCAGCCCAGGCAGCAGCCTGGGCGCTGGTAGTTGCCAGGGCATGGTTCGTCTATGAGGAGACGGGAATGTCCTCTGACGTGGCCATGGCGACGTTTGCGGCTATGGCGCCGGCCTTCATTGTGCCACCCATTGCGGGGGTTTTGGCCGACCGTTTCGACCGCCGCATGGTGTTGGCGTACACCTACCCCATTAACCTTGCGTCCAACCTGGTCCTGGCCCTCCTGTGCCTGACTGGAACCATCGAGATATGGCAGGTGGTGGCCCTCTCCGCGGTCAACGGCGTGGCACGCTACGCTGGCATGCCAGTGTCTCAGGCGCTTGCGGCCAACCTGGTGCCTCGGGATGTGCTCCTGAACGCCCTGTCCCTCAACGCTGCCACCGCCCATTTCTCCCGGCTCGTGGGCCCGGCAATAGTCACGCCGGTGCTGGCATTGCTGGGAGCGCCCGTGGCCTTTTTCGTCTGCAGCGCTTTGTACGCCGTGAGCTGGTTTCAGGTACTGCAAATTCAAACCCACTCCCGCGGTGGGCTTCAGGAGGGGCGGAGCATTGTCGGCCCCTTCGTGGAAGGGCTCCGCTACCTCGCGTCACAGCCGTTGATTGCCATGGTGACGGTTCTCGTGTGCTTTCACTGCAGCCTGACCATGGCCTTTGAGTCATCCCTGCCCGCCTTCACCAGACAGAGCCTGGGGGACCCCAACGGGTTCGGTATCCTGATGACCGCGGTAGGGCTCGGGGCAGCGGCAGGAAGCCTCTATATCGGCGGTGTCAGGAGTGCGCTGGTTCGGGGCCGGCTGTTCCTGGTCATGGGTCTGCTGAGCGGCATCGGTCAGGTGCTCCTGGCCTTCGCGCCCAACATGGCGGTTGCGTGGGCGGCAGCGCTGGTGATGGGCTGCATGCAGGCTGCTTTCATGACCCTCGGCCAAGCGATCACCCAGTCACTGGCAGAGGACAGATTTCGGGGTCGTATCGCCAGCGTTAATACTATGAGCTTTCAAGGACTGATGGCGCTCATGAACCTGAGCAATGGCTACCTCGTAGACCATATCGGCGCGGTCTGGGTGCTGTCGGTAAACGGCGCCATTTTTGTGGGAATAATGCTCCTGAGCTTCCTGGCCGCCACGCCCCGGCGAGTGTATATCTCCGGTATCCCTGCGGAGGCCCACGCGCGCCCAGACGAGCACGTCAACGTGGCTGCGGGGGTTTAGGCGCAGACGAGCTGTCACGGGCGCATCCAGCAAGGTCCAAGGCACATCACCATCAGGACACAGCGTCCCCAATATGCCGTGCCATCACGTCCACGGCGGCCTTCGGATCACCCATCGTCCGCAGTGCGTCCTCCTTGGCGATGCGAACCAAGTAGGCCGCCCGTTCTGGAGCTCGCTTATTCGTGCCTGTCTTGCGCTTCTGGCCAGACTAAAGTACGCTGATGCTGCTTGATACTGAACATGCAGTGTACGCGGAGAGATTTGCTCATGGCTATGGATACAGACCAAAGTTCCCAGCAGAACACTGCGCTTCGCTGTGTCATGTTCACGTACAACACGCGTATGCAGGGGTATGCGCGCACAAGCCATGTCCGCTTGACGGATCTGCTCAACACTCCAGAGCCAGATTTCGTGCTCCTCCAGAACGTTGAAGTACTTCCCCTAGGATCGGGGGAGAGCGAGCGGATCTCCGCCGCCTCTGTCCTCATCAGAAAAGAAAATGTTATCTTTGCCCTTCCCCTTGACGAAACAGCGCCACCGCGCGAGGTCTCTTCCGGCGGCGCTGCCCTCCTCCAACGGGAAGCCAGACACGCCACTCTGGAAATCGGCCCTTTCACCATAGACGGCACGTTACATTTGGTGCCGGGCGCTGACCTCCTCCAGCATGTGCGAGAATCCTCTTGGCCGTATCTTGCGGTCACCGATGTGACTGTCGGCTACCGGAGTGACACCTCAAGCCGTTTCAAAGCTCCTTTTGTGGTCATCAATCGAAGCTGGATAGACGCGCTCATGGAAGGTGCCAAGTTTTCGGCCGGGCCGTCTCAGCAAGGGAACCAATCATCACCACAGCCTGGCCAGCCAACTATAGGCGAATCCAGCACTCCAACTCGCCCAGGGTACGTCGTCGACAACAACGGAGACGCAGAAGAACGACCAATTATTAGCGGTGACGAAACGGCGGAAGTCCTGTTTGCCTCTCAGATTTTCAAGGAAACTGATGTAAACCTGCTGAAACAGGCGGCGACTGAACTCAGCGGCACCGGAGGGATTACTCGACACGCGGTGCCCACGGGGAGCGAGGTCTTTCGTCACGGAGAGATGGGCGACTCCCTCTACGTGGTGGAAAGCGGTCAACTCGAAGTCATTGCGCCTGACCGAAGCACCGGTGAGTTTCGTCGCATCGCCATGTTGGGACCCGGCGACCTCTTTGGCGAGATGGCTATCCTGGGAGAGGGTAAACGCACGGCGACAGTTCGGGCATTGTCGGAATCGTCGCTCCTAGCGTTGTCCACCAACGCCTGGAAATTTCTCTCCAGTAGATTTCCTGCCACCACAACCAACCTGCTGCGGATCATGGTGCAGAGAAGAGGCCCTAGAGGCGGCCTGTTCCGGCCCTCCTAAGCCCGCTGCCCTTGTCGGCTAGGAGCTACCACACGTCCTGGGTATCGCGCTCGTCGCTCGCGTGGCTGGCCACTTCCAGGATTTCCCGCACGAACGCTCGCAGTCGCAGAACCGCTCGCTTTCCCGGCACTGTCTCGTCAAATGCAGAGCTTGGGTACGCGCTCCCAAAACTCCCCTGAAAACCATGTACCATATCTTGCGGAAAATATCTGCCGTAGGTTCCCACGATCCACTGCGCTCGTTGGACCACGCGCTGATAACGAAGGCTGAGTTTCTCAGCGTCACGCAAGCTCGGCTTGAGGAGTTGGTAGGCTTCTTGCAGACGCTCCACCGCCGCCCGCAACGCGCGCAAATCCTCCGTTTCGCCCGCGCGACGCTCGTGTAAACATTGCGAGCAGACCTTCGGTATCCAGCGTCTCTCCTGGGTGTCAAGATATCGTCGCTGGTCGCCTTCAGCCCAGGGAAAGGGTTTCCCGCAGACCCCGCAGAGAACGGCGACTTCAGGCAGCTTCGTATCCTCATCCAGAACGCTCCCCAAGCGGTCACACACAGGACAAAGACCGGTTTCCTGAACAACCTTTGAGGGGGAAGCAGCCTCAGGATCCTGCGACGCGCCAAAGTCATCTCCATCCAGCGGCAGCCAGAGGACGCCGCAGTGTCGGCATGTCTGCGCCTTGGCTGCTGGATGAGCGGTCATGAGTTTTCCATCCTCATTGCATCTGGCAAGCGCCTTCTTCTAAGATACTTCAGGTCGGCAAGATCAAAGGAGGGTTGGCTATGCCAACCCTCCTACTAACGAACACAAAGCCCACACCTGCGCGGGCTACGCGCCGTCTCCCAGCGCCCGTTCTATCATGGTCATAAAGGTGTCTTCAGGGACAGCGCCCTCGAAGACAATCTTGTCGTTGATAACGATGCGTGGCACCGCCATTACCTGGTACCGCCGCGCCAGTTCCGGGAATTCGGAAGCTTCTATTACCTCCGCCCGCACTCTTTGCGGATTCACCATCGCCATCTGGTGGGCCATCCTGGCCGCGCTGGGACAAAACTGTCACGTGGGCGTCACGAATACGCGTATGTGAACGTCCTCTTGTAAGTTCTTTAGTTTTGTCCGATTTTCTTCTGAAAGCTCAATGTTCTTGGTGGAAAGATCGATGATGTCTTGGATGAGTGTGGCAAACTCGTAGCCGGAAACAAGTCCCAGAAAGCGGGCCGGCCAAGCGTTATCACTGCCCAACACCACTGAGGGAATGCAGTCGATCTGGCGCTCATTCATCTTTGCGCTATCGTCTCGCAGGTCATACACGCTCAGATGCAGCTTGTCGGAAAGCGCCGTCAGTTCCTGCATCAGTTGGTTCGCGGTAGAGCATAGCTCGGACACCTGTTCACGGCCGGGGATGGTCAGCAGCGTCTGCTTTTGCGTGAACAGCTCTATGTCCACATCTTGCTCCAACTGCTGAAACAACTCTTTAATTTGGGCTTCGTCCTGGGCCGAGAAGAGAGGCAAAGGGTTCTCCTTCCTGGAATATGAAGAGGGACTACGAACTACTCAAAGATTAGCATCTCAGTCGGGCAGTGACTAGGCGGCTGCCTCAGACGGAGGAAACGACGGTGTTACAAGACAACGAGGTTGTTGCGATGTACAACCTCGTCACCGTAGTGATAGCCAAGTGCGCTCTGTATTTGTGATGACTTCAGCCCTCTGAGCTTGGCCACATCGTCCGCGTTATAGTTGACCACGCCATAGGCGATTTCGCGGCCAACCGCATCCCGAATACTCACAATATCCCCCCGTTGGAATGCTCCTTCGGCATGCTTTACACCGGCGGGCAGAAGACTGCGGTCATCATGGCAGATTGCGGACACAGCACCCTCGTCGACAGTTATCGTTCCCTTCTGGGAGAGGCCGGAGAGCATCCAGCGCTTCCTGCTCTCCAGCCTGGACGTGGTCGGCAAGAACAGCGTGCCGGCGGGTTCTCCTGCGCAGAGGCGCTGGAGAACATCCTTGTTGTAGCCTCTCGCAATGACCACAGCGACTCCAGAAGCAGTGGCAAGCTTTGCCGCCTGGATCTTAGTGATCATGCCGCCTCTTGCCCGCTTGCTGCTGGTCCCGCCGGCGATAGCTTCAATACGCTCGTCTATTCGCTCAACGAGAGGGATCCGAATGGCGTCACGGTGCAAGGCCGGATCCGCAGTGTAGAGACCATCGATGTCGGTGAGGAGGACGAGGACATCCGCATCGACAAGATTAGCAACAAGAGCAGAAAGGTTATCATTGTCGCCAAAGGATGCTCCCTCTAGCTCATCCACTGCAACCACATCGTTTTCATTCACAATGGGGACGATGCTCAACTCAAGCAGAGATAAGAGGGTATTCCGCGCATTGAGGTAGCTCTGCCGGTTCTGCAAGTCGCCGCGCGTGACAAGGGTCTGAGCGATGGTGATGTCATGCCATCCAAAAAGCTGGTCGTATGCATCCATCAGAATGCTCTGTCCAACCGCCGCGCAGACCTGTCGCAAAGGGACGTTCTTGAGCTGCCGTAAGTTGCCCAGCCTGTGCCGTCCCGCTGCAACAGCGCCAGAAGAGACCACAATCACCTGCCGGCCTTCTTGCTGTAACCGCGCGATCTGTCCAACAAGGCCGGCCATCACCTCAAGGTCTAGTTTGTCAGTGCCGGCGGTCAGGAGATTCGTGCCCAGCTTTACGACCAGCCTATGGTAGCTCATTAGCGGCCATACTGCGTCTTCGGAGTTCGTCATCTGCGTTTGGTCCACTTCACCGGCTACCCTGAAATGGGTGCGGCCACTAGTCCAAGACTCTGGTCAATATCATACTGACGATGCTGACCAGGATCGCCCCAAAGAACGCCGCGACGAAACCACTGACCGAGAAACCAATGCCGAACTGCGCGGCAAACCAGGAAGTAACCAGCAACATGAGAGCATTGATGACGAGGGTGAAAAGCCCCAAGGTCATGGCCTGCAGCAGGCAGGTGAAGCAAGAAACAAAGGGGCGTATGAGCGCATTGACAAGGCCGAAAATTGCGCCGGTAAGCAGGGCGCTCTGCCAGTTCTCAAAGATAATTGCGCCGGGCGAAAAGAAGTTCAGGATGTACGCCGCTCCCACAAGAGAACCGGTGTTCACCACAAACCGCAAGACTAAATTTGTGAGGGGTCCTCGCTCGTCGTTCCTAGCCACTATGCCACTCTTCTGCCCGTATATGCCCCAAATGTGCCGGTGTCCTGTTTCTGAAGTTCTACACTAATGTCATTCTGAGCGAAGCGAAGAATCTTGGATGGTGCCGCCCCCCGCCAGATGCTTCACTGCGTTCAGCATGACATGTTTAAGACCTCGGGTATATACGACGAATTTCGGAAACTCCACACTAGTGGAGCTCCTTAGGAAGAACCTTATCTGTTGGTCTCTGTTACGTTAGCCCCATGTTCCTGTAGAGTGTAGCCATATGGATTGCGGTGAGGGCTGAACTCACCCCGCTATTGCTGAATTGGGCTCCCGCCCTGTCTCGCGCCTGCTCCACGGTGTTCGTCGTGAGCACGCCGAAGATAACCGGGACGCCGGTATCCAAACCCGCCTGCAAGATACCCTCGGCTGCGCTCTGGGAGACAAAATCAAAGTGGGGCGTGTCGCCACGGATAACTGCGCCCAAGCACACAACTGCGTGATATTTACCGCTCTGCGCCATTTTTTTTGCCGCCAATGGCAACTCAAAGGCGCCAGGCACGTACGCAACGGTGACATCATCATCTCGCACACCACTACCCTTTAACGTGCGAAGAGCGCCTTCCAGGAGGCGCTCAGTGATAAAGCTATTGAACTGGGAGGCAACTATCCCTATGGTCAGTCCCTGGCCCTCCGGTGAGCCGGTGTGCGCCTCTGCCAAATCTTACCTCAACCTGTTTTGATATCCGGTGCATCAAAGATATGGCCCAGCTTGTCACGCTTCGTCTCCATATAGCGCCTGTTTTGAGGAGTCATCGGAGCGATGATAGGCACCTGGTCCACCACCTGAAGACCGTAACTCTCAAGGCCGACCCGTTTTTTCGGGTTATTAGTTAAGAGTTTTATCTTGGAAAGTCCCAGATCCACAAGGATTTGGGCCCCAATGCCGTATTGTCGTGGGTCAGGCGGAAAGCCTAACGCCACATTTGCCTCAACCGTGTCCATACCCAGGTCTTGCAGCGCATACGCCTTGAGCTTGTTATGGAGTCCTATGCCTCGTCCTTCCTGACGCATGTAGAGGAAAACGCCCCGCCCATCCACAGCAATCCGCTGCAAAGCCAAGGCCATTTGCTCGCCGCAATCACACCGGAGACTTCCAAACACATCACCTGTCAGGCACTGGCTGTGGACCCGGACTAGCACCGGGTCTGAACCAGAGAGATCACCAAGGGTCAACGCAACATGCTCATCAGAGTCCACGTCGCTCTTGTAGGCAATAGCGGTGAAGTCACCCCAGCGCGTTGGAAGCTGCGCTTCGGTAACCCGGTGCACCAACTGCTCTCGCTGGTGTCGATATGCGATGAGCTGGGCGATGCTGATGATCTTAATCTGATGCTTTTTGCCAAATTCTTCAAGCTGGGCCAGGCGGGCCATAGTCCCGTCTTCGTTCATTATCTCGCAGAGAACCCCCGCAGGGTAAAGCCCGGCAAGTCGCGCAAGGTCTATGGTGGCCTCTGTATGCCCTGACCGTTCAAGCACACCGCCATCCTTGGCGCGCAGGGGAAACATATGTCCAGGCATCGCAATATCATCCGGCCCGGTCGCAGGATCAATAATCGTTTTGACGGTCGCTGCGCGATCATAGACCGAGATCCCGGTAGTGGTCGCGTGCTTAGCTTCAACAGAGATCGTAAAAGCGGTGCCCTGCGCGGCGGTGTTGTGCTGCACCATGAGAGGTATCTGCAGTTCATCGAGCCGTTTCCCAGTGACGGGCATGCAAATGAGGCCGCGCCCATGAGTAGCCATGAAATTAATGGCCTCCGGCGTCACCTTTTCTGCAGCGATGATCAGATCGCCTTCATTCTCCCGGTCTTCGTCATCAACCACGATGACGAACTGACCGGCCTTTATCTCTCCCAGTGCCTCATCAACGGTGGCTAAAGACATGTGGTCACCTGCCTCTTGTGCCAATGTGCGTATCTGCGCCCTCCCAACAACCGGTATTACTCACTCCTTAGAATACACCAAACGTACAAACCGCAGCGCAGTCTCTGAGAACAATCATGCCTCTCATAAGCGCCCTTGTCGGTGCTTGGCGTTTAGGACTTGGCTTCCTCCGGCTTTGGATTGAGGTACGCGTCCGGATTGGCAACGAACTTATTGCGGCAACGCAGGCTACAGAAATAATAGCGCTGACCTTCATGGCTGTAACGAGTAACGCCGCCACTAAGAACCCCGTCAGGATCGACTTCCATGCCGCACACAACGTCTTTGACTAATGCTGCCATTGCAGGAACTCCTTTCACGCTCGAATTATGCGGCTTTTGTGTTGACGGGTGGGCCAACATGAGAAGCCGCGGTTGCTGTGTCCGCTATTCTAATTCCGCCTTCCTAGCCAGTCAAGGAGATGATGAAATTGTCAGGCCGTTTTGGGCATCGGTTGAGTTGTCAGCAGACGCTCTACATACCTCGCAAGAACATCGGTCTCTAGATTTACCTGTTCTCCCACCTGGCGCTTCCCGAGGTTGGTGTGTTCCCGAGTGAACGGGATGAGCGTTACAGAAAAGGTGTCGGCCTCACAATCCACGACCGTGAGGCTCACTCCGTCGATGGCAATAAACCCCTTTGCCACAATGAAGCGCATCAACGCATCCGGCGCCCGGAAACGAGCCGTCACACCGTTGCTGCCATCGGGCGTAAGTGAGACTACCTCAGCCGTACCCTCAACGTGGCCCTGCACCACGTGACCTCCCAGACGCCCATCGACGGGCAGCGCTCGCTCCAGGTTCACGCCGTCTCCGGACTGAAGCGTGCCGAGATTCGTCCTGCGCAGTGTCTCCGGCACCGTGTCCACAGTAAAGCACTGTTTGTCAAACGTGGTTATGGTGAGGCAAGCGCCGTTGACATTAATACTGTCGCCCAGTTTCACACCGTCCAGCACTACGTTGGCCTCGATGGTGAGCCCGTCAGCGCGAATCGAACGGACCATGCCTATTTCCTCGACGATACCGGTAAACATCATGACCTCCGTACGCCGCTTGCGTAAACACGCGCGCAGACTGTTCTCCTCACACACGCCCTACGGTCTCACGTACCCCTTGACCAGTATATCTGTTCCCAGCCGGCGCACCGTGACGTCGCTCAGCCACAGACCTTGTTCGATGCGGGCAGCGCCGAGGCCCGCCACCGCGGTGTGCGCTCCTTCTCCTCCCAGGATAACCGGCGCGAGAAACGCGAGAACCTTGTCGACAAGCCTCAGGTCCATTAGTGAGCCGATGAGTGTCCCGCCGCCCTCAACCAAAAGGTTGATGTAGCCCATCTGGCCGAGCTTTTGGAGCAGTAATTGAAGATCGACCAGCGCGCCGTGGCCGGAGCACCGCATCACCAAAGCGCCCCGACCTTCCAAGGCACCGACCTTTGCTTCTTCAGCGCTGTCGCTCACCGCAATAATGCACGCGCCCTTGGCCGACAGCACTTTGGCATTCAGAGGTGTGCGTGCCTTACTGTCAACGACTATTCGTACGGGTTGTTTTGCCTGGACTATGCCTCTCGGCCTGGCCGTGAGTTCAGGGTCGTCTGCCAGCACGGTGTTTATCCCGACCAACACACCGTCGGAAGATGCCCGCACGCGATGTCCGTAGTCTCTGGCCTTGTCTCCCGTGATCCACTTAGATTGCCCCGTACGGGTCGCTATCTTGCCGTCGAGGCTGGCCGCAAATTTTGCCGTGACAAAGGGCATGCTGGTCAGGACAAACTTGGCGTGCGCTTCCACCAACTCCTGAGCCGCCTGCGCATGGCGTTCATCGGCAACCGTCGTTATGCCTGCCGCGTCCAGCGCGCGCATGCCACCGCCGTTGATCAGGGGATTGACATCCCTGGCGGCAACGTATACCGCCACGACACCGGCAGCTTTGACGGCATCGACACATGGGGGTGTGCGGCCAAGGTGAACGCAGGGCTCAAGGGTGACATAGAGCGAAGAGCCTTGCGCCTGTGTGCCTGCAGCACGCAAGGCCACCACCTCGGCATGGGCATCGCCCGGGGGTTGAGTGTATCCCTCGCCAATAACATGGCCGTCCTTGACCAGGACGGCCCCCACGGGAGGATTTGGACTTGTCGATCCTTGCGCCTTACGCGCGAGCCTTATCGCCCGCGCCATATAGTCTGCCACGATTGCTCACGGAGTTAGAGATTTTCGAGCGGCGGAATACTGCTCCCCATGCGCCCATTATTCCTGATAGTTTTCACCATGCCGTCAATCCACACGGAATTGGCTGTTAACGCTCAGTCCTCTTCCCGTGAGAGGTCCAGGATTGAGATAACCCCGCTGCCAAACAGCACCATAAACAAGCCCTCAATCGCAAGCTTTATCCCAGTCACCATTTTTTGCATCATATCTCTAGCGCCCTCGCAGAACAGCAGATTTACAACGATACGTGAAGGCATTATACATGAGGTCACGGCAAAAGAGAATTCTTCTGCAAGCGGTCGGCGGTTTCAACGCCATGGTGCATTCTCACCTGCCGTCCCTCACCACTATTAGCTATACTGGTACCGACTGAATTCCGACGTCTGAAGATGTGAGGCTTTTGCAAGATTAAGGAAGGGGTAACCGAATGGCAGTGATGACTGGCGGCCAGGCTTTGGTGCAGCAGTTGAAACGTGAGGGGGTGAAGGTCATCTTTGGCCTCCCTGGGGTCCAGCTCGATGGCGCGTTTGACGCGCTGTATGAAGAACGCGGGAGCATCCGTGTCATCCACGCACGCCATGAGCAGGCGACCTCCTACATGGCCGATGGCTATGCCCGCAGCAGCGGCCAGGTCGGCGCCTGCCTGGTGGTGCCGGGACCCGGCCTTCTCAATGCCGCAGCCGGTCTCTCCACTGCCTATGCCTGCTCTTCTCCTGTCCTCTGTATCGCAGGCCAGATCAACGCGGACCTCATCGGCGTCGGCCGCGGCGCGCTCCATGAAATCAACGATCAGCTTGAGATGATCGGCAGTGTGACCAAGTGGGCGGGAAGAGCGATGCGACCTGAAGAGGTGCCGGGCATTGTGAACCGCGCCTTCCAAGAGCTGCGCCGGGGCAGACCCCGACCCGTTGAAATCGAAATCCCGCAAGACGTCCTGCTTACTCAGGCGGAAGTGCAGCTGCTTTCCCCAGCGGCAACGGAACAGATGCCGGGTGACCCTGACCTGCTGGAACAAGCAGCCAAAGCGTTGGGCAACGCCCAAAGGCCGCTGATCTTTGCCGGAGGCGGCGTCCTCTCCAGCGGCGCGTGGGATGAGCTGAGGCGCTTGGCTGAGCTTCTCGAAGCCCCCGTCATCATGACCAGCAATGCGGGGGGGGCCCTTTCTGACCAGCATTACCTTGCCCAGGTGGGTGTGGCGGCCTCAGTCCTCACTCCAGATTCGGACGTGATCCTTGCCGTCGGCACCCGCTTTCTCCAGCCTGCAACCGCTCCCTGGAAAGTTCAGCCCGCTCAGACCGTCATACGACTGGACGTCGACCCGGTGGAGATGGGCCGCAACCATACGCCGGACATCGCGATTCAAGCGGACGCCAAGCTCGGCCTGACGGAACTTGCGCGGCGGGTCGAACGCCACAATCGCAAGCGGGACTCTCGCCAGGAGGAGTTGACCTCCCTCAAGCTAGAAATACGCGCGGTCCTTGAACGAGACGAAAACCGAGCGCCGTGGGTCATGGCCGTGCGGTCGGAGTTGCCGGAAGAGGGCATCCTTGTGGGGGAAATGACCCAGATGGGCTACTGGAGCAACGCAGGCGGTTTTCCGGTTTACCGACCCAGGACGTACTTTACGCCGGGGTATCAGGGAACCCTCGGCTTCGGATTCCCCACGGCGCTGGGCGTAAAGGTGGCCCACCCGGACAAGCAGGTCGTGTCCATCAACGGCGACGGCGGGTTCATGTATAACGTGCAAGAGCTTGCGACCGCAGCGCTCCACAAGATCAATGTGGTGGCCATCGTGTTCAACGACAGCGCGTTCGGCAACGTGAAACGCATCCAGGCCACGCAGTTCGGTGAGCGGTATATTGCGTCAAATCTCCTAAATCCCGATTTTGTGAAGTTGGCCGAGTCCTTCGGCATTGCCGGAATGCGGGCAAAGAACCCCGCAGAGCTGCGCGCCTGCTTACGGGAGGCCCTCGCCCTCAATGCTCCGGCGCTTATCGAAGCGCCCGTCGGTGCAATGCCCGCAGTGACGGTGAATACCGGCAATTGGACGTGGCAGCGATAGCCGGCGGCAGCGCAGCCTCTATTTTTCCCTTGACGGGAGCATTACCGCCGCCTATCCTGTGCGCAACTGGCCTCATGCTAACTGATAGGATTTGCCGGTAAGGAGTTGCTCCATGCCCAGCGAACGCATCCAGCGCCAGATCGATGCCCTGCTCGACGAGGCGGATGCTGCTATTAAGCAACTCGACTGGCCCACTGTGCTGGCCCGCGCTCAGGCGGCCCTTACCATGGACGCGGCGAACAGCGATGCCCAGAGCTACTTGGCTATCGCCGAACGGGGCCTCGGGAGCGCCACTCCAGAGGCAGCAAGTGAGCAAAGCACTGCGCTTCCTGCTCCGGCGCCCGCCTCCGCAGCCCACCTCCTTCGCGAACGGCCGCTATGAGGTGAAGCGGTTCCTGGGCGAGGGCGGCAAGAAGCGGGTCTACCTGGCCCACGACCCCCTCCTGGACCGCGACGTCGCCTTCGCCCTCATCAAGACCGAGGGCCTGGACGACGTGGGCCGCCAGCGCATCACCCGAGAGGCCCAGGCCATGGGACGGCTCGGCTCCCATCCCCATATCGTGAGCGTCTTTGATTTAGGAGAAGAACCCGTAGGGGCCTTGCGGCATGCTGCGCCCGATGGCGGGGCGGACACCCAGCCGTTCATGGTCACCGAGCTCATGGGCGGCGGCGACGTGGAAGGGGCCATCGAGAAGCCCCAAGACCACAAGCTCACCCTGGAACGAGCCTTGGAGATAGCCACCCAGACCATCCGCGGCCTCGAGTTCGCCCACAGCAAGGGCGTGGTGCACCGCGACCTCAAGCCCGGCAACGTCTGGCTCACCGCCGACGGAGTCGCCAAGATCGGGGACTTCGGCCTGGCGGTGGCCATCGCCCGCTCCCGCCTGACCCGCGAGGGCATGATGGTGGGCACTGTCTCCTACATGCCGCCGGAGCAGGCAACGGGCGGAGAGATAACACCGCGCTCCGACCTCTACTCCCTGGGCGCCATGCTCTACGAGATGGTGTGCGGCCGGCCCC
>ORMF011382880.1_pt1 | contig 14278 bp, 9 predicted proteins | sample 1779871 | NCBI WGS metagenome assembly ORMF01 (sample SAMEA104232316, study PRJEB22302) | groundwater metagenome | biome: forest; feature: aquifer; material: groundwater | place: USA | collected 2011-08-07 | depth 5.4 m | reverse complement strand
TGTAATAGTGACAATAGATCAAGCTGGAATGAAATGCATATGTGATCCCAAGCGTTCATATGGGGGGTTAGTGATTTATTTGAATTTACCCGAGTATAAAGAAATGACTTTCTTTAAAAAAATCCTGACAGAAAAAAGTACTTTTATTGATGTGGGAGCCAATATAGGTATTTATAGTTTACTAGCTGCCTCTAAAATAAAACAAGGAAAAATATATTCTTTTGAACCCGTTCCATCAGTGTTAGACGATTTATATCGAAACATTCGTCTAAATGATTTAGAAGACCGAGTGGAGGTTGTGGAAAAAATTGTCTCAGATAAAACAGGTTATAGCGAATTTACAACTGAAGATATTTCTGAATATAGCCATATTTCTACTAATAAAACTGCAAACTCTCTATCAATACCATCTATTAGACTAGATGATTTCTTCAGGAATAAAAAAATTAGGTTTGTGGATTTGATAAAGATAGATGTTGAGGGTGCAGAGTTTAAGGTATTGAAAGGATTAAGTCGTTATTTAAAAGAAGGAAGAGTAGGAACTTTAATTATTGAACTCAATCGATTAAATCAATCTTTCGGTAAGAATTCTAATGAAATTATTGATTATTTAGGAAAGTTAAATTATCATGTTTTTCGAATAAATAAGAAAAACATCTTAGAAAGAATTGAAAGAATAGATAAAGGTCAGACTATTAATGTAATTGTAAAGCGAACTAAGACTTAACTGGTCTTTAGATAATTCAAGATTACTTTTCTGCTTCTAAGCAGATGGCATTTTCTAAACGAATTGGTTGTTCAACTTTTCTTATATCGCTTATTTTACTTTGAAATAGTTTTTTTGTCTTTATATTGATAAAACCTGCCTTTTCAAGGTAAAAAGTTAATGAGTGAACATCGTACATCCATTTATGGGAATCTGTATCATTTAGTATTTGATAAAAATCAAAAATGAAATTACTAAAACGGGGGTTTGGTAGTTTAAAATGAAGATTGGATATAAACCTATCGGCATTTGTATCGTATCCACCTAATTCTCTGGGTGTACTGGACAGGTATTCTGTAACCAGAGATTTAAGATCAGGAACAACTATTCTAATAATACCTTTTGGTTTTAAAATACGGTAACATTCCTTGAGGAGTCTTTTGGCTTGTTCTAAATATAGATGTTCCAGAGAATGAGAAGAATAGATGCAGTCGATAGAATTATCCTCAAAAGGAAGATTTTTTGTTATATTGTATAAAAGAATGTTTTTCGGCCAGGGGATATTTAGTAAATCACGGTTTATAATACCAGTCAATTGAATGAGCTTTCGAAGAAGCGGGTATTTTGCTAGCCATGCATTCCATGAGCTGTCTATATTAATCCAATCTAAGGGGGCTATAGTCCCGCAACCAAGGTGAATTTTTTTCAGTTTCGTTTTCATAGATAAATTTATCCTAATATATTAACACTTCCTCAAAGTTTTTATAGATTATCAATTATTAATCCGTTATACTGAAACTTGAATAAAATGTCCAACCATCAACAGATTCAAATAGGAGTTATCAAGAGTAGTTTGTTTGTTATAATTTTAACTTTTTTGGCATCAAGTTTTGCTTATTTAACAAGAGTCTTACTTTCCCGTACTTTGAGTGTTGAAAGTTACGGTTTATTTTATGCAGTTTTTGGATTATTTACTATTGTAACTACCTATATTGATTTAGGATTTGGCTATTCAATAATTTACCTTCTTCCTAAATACATTAAACAAAAAAATTATTCTAAAGCTTGGAACATCTTTGCATACGGGCAATTAATTACACTGTGTGTATCACTTATTATCTCAGTTGTCCTTATTATTTTTGGCTCATCCCTAAGTAGAAATTATTTTAAGGTACCTGGTTCAGAGATTCTTATCTATATTTTTTGCGCTTATTTGATCTCCTTTACTATGATTTATAGTTTAACCCAGGCTTTCGGAGGGCTGCAAAAAGAAAAGTATTACTCCTCGATAGCGTTTATTAGATGGTTTTTAACAGTTATTTTTTTATTCTTTTTTTTCATTTTCGGTTTTTCTAATATTGTGTATTATGCTATAGCATTTGCGTTAGGTCATATATTAACTGCTACTGTATACCTTTTCTTATTTTTTAAAAAACACAAATTTCTAAGTAGTAACAAAGTTACATGGGAGGTATTAACTGTTAAGGAAATGTTAACATTTAGTTTGCCATTCTTGCTGGAAACGATTGTTTATTCCTTAGTATTGATAGGTGATAATTTTTTTCTGATGCTCTTTAGAGGCGTTAAAGAAGTTGGTATATACAATATTATTTATCCGCTTTCTTCTATCCCAATAATGCTGATTAATCCTTTAACTACTCTTATACTTCCTTTAGTTTCCCATCTCATGAAAGGAGAGAAAGAAAAGCTAAGATATTTACTGGAGAAAATTTTACAGATATTTCCGTTTATCGGATTGTATTTTAGTCTTTTTATTATAATATTTCCTTCATCTTTGGTAAGTTTAATATTTGGACAGAAATGGTTAGGTTTGGTTGAAGTCCCTCTTATTATATTATGTCTGGGGACAACATCAATTCTGATGTCTGTAATCTTGGGTGCTATTACTTTAGGAACCGGAGAAGTCAGAAAGAAATTAAAAGCTACTTTCTTTGCTTCAGTTGTAGATTTAAGTTTGAACGCATTCTTAATATGGAAGTACGGTGTTATAGGTGCAGTAATAACGACTAGTCTCTTTGCCTTAATGTTATGTTTTCTCTTTACAAGAATTATAAAAAGGGCAATAGAATTCCAAATACCATACTTTTTTTATCTAAAGCTTATCCTATTCTCTGCGGCTTTTTATCTGGCGGCAAAATATATAAATATTCAAATTAATAATTGGTTTGAACTTATTTTTTTTGGATTTTTGTATACAATTATTTATGTAGTCTTCGGATATATCCTAAAGCTTTATAATAAACAATTAATTACAATTATTTTTTCCGGGAGGAACACGTATTAATGTATTATTCGATCTAAGCTTAGTAGTTGTATAATAATTTAATGAAAAAATTAGTTATATATTATTTCATCTTCCTGTTTTTTTTACTTTCTTTTTTTAGTTCCGGAGTAATAGATTCTCAGGATGGTCTTCAGTATTTAGCTGTTGCCAGAAATATTTACTACAAACATGAATTAACGGCTCCAGTTTACGAATATGACCGAAGAGAAAATATCCATATGAGTACTTATTTAGGTAAAGATGGAAAAACCTACAGTCCAACCGGGATTGGTTTTTCCTTAGCTATGGTCCCGGCTGTAGCGATTACAGATATTGTGTACAAGGTTTACGGAATACCTTTGTCAGCTCATTTTCCTTTAGAGAATGATTGGTTAATTCTGCTTACTGCCTCATTTACTAATATTTTCTTTGGGGCAATTCTTGGAGTTATATTATTTCTTTATTTAATTGAATTAGGATTGTCCAAGAAACAGGCTTTATTTATTAGTTTGGTTGGGATTTTTTCTACTAATTTATTAGTTTATACAAAGCATTTATTTGCCCATATGATGTTTAGTTCGTTTCTTATAACTTCATTTTTTCTAGTCAAAAAATATTTTCAAACAAGAAAAAAACTATATTTATTCTTATCAGGAGTTTCTTTTGGAATAACAGCAATTGCTTATAATGTGACGTTTATCTTAGCAATATTACCTCTAGGTCTATATTTAGTTATTTTATCAAGAGTCAAATTGAATGTATCATCAATCATTTCCAAGATGCCAAAGATCTTAATAATGCTTATAGGATTTTTCCCATTTTTGCTTTTTTATATTTGGCTTCAGAATTTAGAGGCAGCTATGACCCAAAACTTGGCCAATCCAAGTGAATTTGCAGCAAGAATAGCTTCGCCTTTTAACAACTTTCCTGTTTCTGTTTTTTTTGAAGGCTTATTTGGTCAATTGTTCTCCCCCGGAAGAAGTATCTTCTTATATTCCCCGATTCTATTAGTCGTTATATTGTTTTGGCATAGAATTAAAAAATCAGCTGAATTTTGGGTTTTTTTGCTTTTAGCATTAATATATATCCTATACATCTCAACATTATATAGTCGGGGTATTGGTGATCAAGGGATTACAGGACTATGGCATGGGGAATTGAGCTGGGGCCCAAGATACTTGATTTCCCTTGTACCTTTAGGTCTTTTAACAGTAGGAAGTATATATACTCAACTTAAAAAAAAAGAGAAGATATTTTTATTTTTCCCTCTTTTGGTTTTAGGATTTTATGTTCAATTGCTAGGTTTAATAATGCCCTATCAGGTTAAACTACATGATTTGGAGACCAGAGTCTATATCAACTCTACAGAATTTTCGAGTTCTACTTATTCTAATTTTCTTCCCAGATATTCTCCGGTTATATTAATGTCTAAGAAATTAGTTAGACTTTATCAATCATTTCCCAAATCTTTTGATCATGGTATATATAATGTTAAGTATTATGATGGAATAGATTTTCCTTTTAATGTAGGCCCGGAAAGATGGAGAGTTATTGAAGGCAATGGTTATATATCTTTTGATGATAATATCAAGAATCCTATAACAGAGCTAGCTTTTGGTTTAATTAACCATCCACTTAAAGAAGCTTCTCATTCTGCCACAATACAGTTTGTACTAAATGATATTCCATTGCTCGAAAAATCTGTTGAACTAAAACCCACCGATAGAAAAGTGATTAGAATTTCTTTAAAAAAAGATATTTTAAAACCTACAGGCAATAATCTTATAATTCAGTCAAGCTTTGATGTTCAAACTGAAATTAAGTTTGATTTAAATCCTAATGTAATAATTGGTAGAACTCAAATCTTGGGATTACAATCATTTGATATAAATGGTCAGAGACAAAATATGGAAAGTATTGATGTGCCTTACGTTTCTCTACTTGGGCCAAAGATGGGAGCAACTTATCAAAACTGGGGAGGAACAAACAAAGATCCTTGGAAAACTTGGGATATACATACCCAAATGTTTGAAAGATTACCTGATTTTTGGTGGATTAGAAATCTATATTACTGGGATATACCAAAGGGTTGGATATTATCTTTGTTTATATTTAACTTAATTATGGTTATTATTACCTATATTAATGTGAGAAAATATCTTACGAAATGAAAAGACTAATTATATATTATTTCTTTTTCCTATTATTTTCTTTATTGATGATCTCCTCAGGAGTAATTGATTCTCAGGACGGTTTTCAATATTTAGCTGTTGCCAGGAATATTTACTATCACGGAAAACCGACATCTCCTCCGGACGAATCGAATACCCGTCAGAATATCTATATGACGGTAGTTAATAAGAATGGTGAAAGTTACAGTACAACAGGTTTGGGTTATTCTCTTGCTTTGGTGCCAGCAGTTGCATTAACAGATATTGTCTACAAAATTTATCATGTTAATCCTCCTTTGCATTTTCCTTTGGAGAATGATTGGTTAATTCTATTGCTGGCTTCGTTTACTAATGCTTTTTTTGGGGCGATTCTTGGAGTAACTTTATTTCTTTACCTAATTGAGTTAGGGTCTTCTAGAAAACAAGCCTTACTTTTTAGCTTAATTGGGTTATTCGCTACTAATTTATTAGTTTATACCAAACATTCATTTTCCCATATGATGTTTACAGCGCTGCTTCTACTTTCCTTCTATCTCTTAAAAAAATACTTTAGTAATTCGAATAAAAAGGCTCTATTATTGTCTGGTTTCTGTCTAGGATTATTATCAATAACATATAATGTTACTTTTTTGATTGCAGTACCATCATTTGTTCTTTACTACTTATTTTTAAGAAAAGTAAACTTAAAAAAATTATTCTCCAAAAAAATAGCTTTTGATTTGTTAATATTTTTAGCAGGATTGCTACCTGGTTTGATCACCTATTTCTGGTTTGAGAATTTACGTACGCCTGGTAACAGTGCCTTTGGAGCAGCATCTCCTACTTTTCTGGGAAGTTATGCAAAGACAAGATTAATTACAGTTCCGATATCGATTTTTTATGAAGGTATATACGAACAAATTTTAAGTCCAGGAAGAGGTTTATTTTTATATTCCCCGATATTATTATTAACTGCTATTTTTTGGAACAAAATAAGGCGTTCCATTAAACCAGAATTAATAGTTTTTTTGTCCTTATTTGTAATTTATATTGTTTTTTATAGTACTCAGTATGGTAGCTTTGGACGATCAGCTGCCGGCTTTTGGCATGGTGAGTCAAGTTGGGGTCCAAGGTATTTAATTCCGCTTATACCTTTCGGGATATTGGTTGTTAGCAATATTTACCAACAACTAAAAAAAATGCAGAAAGTTTTTATAGTCTTACCTTTATTGCTGATAGGATTCTACATTGAGATTTTGGGAACAGTTATGCCCTATCAAATAAAATATCATGATTTGGAAAGATCATTTCAGCTGAATGGTGTTGATTATACTATGTATTATTATACGAATTTATTGCCTCGTTATTCTTCAATACTAATGATGTCAAAGCAACTGGCTAAACTCACGAAGTCGTTTCCTTTATCTTGGAATCATGGTGTTTACAATGTCAGGTTTTATGATGGTATTGATTTTCCGTTTGACGTCGGCCCTGAGAGGTGGCGTGTTATTGAAAACACTGGTTATGTTTATTTTGATAACAAACAATCCTTACCAATAAAAACTCTTTCTTTTGGTTTAATAAACCATGTAATAGGAGAATCCAGTTCTTCAGCGAGACTAAGCTTTAATTTAAACAAAAAACCTCTTAGTGATAAATCAATTATCCTGGAGCCAAAAGAGAGAAAAATTATTAATATAGATATTCCAAATAATTATATTAAAGCAAGTAATAATTTATTAGAAGTTATGGTTCAATTTTCTGATCCAAATATACAAAAAGAGAAACTCCAAATCTTAGGATTAATATCAATGTCTATAAACGACAGAAAGGTGAATTTAGAATCTATTGATACTCCTTATGTTTCCAGCTTAGGTCCAGTCATGGGAGCTCATTATCAAAACTGGGGAGGAACAAACAAAGATCCTTGGAAGACTTGGGATATACATACCCAAACCTTTGAAAGATTACCAGATTTTTGGTGGATTAGAAATCTATATTACTGGGATATACCAAAAAGATTTATATTAGTACCCTTATTTATGATTTTGGTCGGTTTTAGTATTTCTGTTTTCAAACTTTACTCTTTAACAAAGCGCATGAAATAAACGCTTTGATTTAATCTCTTTCATTTTCTCTTTTCTTTAGTTCTTCTTGGATGTTAAGGTTTATGGGAACTTCAGTTTGGTAAACATATATTCTATAATCATTTCCATAAATCCTATACTCCTCTCCATAGATCTCAATTTCTTTTACTTTAGGAATTTCTAACTTGTAAGGAGTATAGATGAAAGCATTTTGTGGAATTTTCACTGAGGGTTTATCCAAAGGTATTTTATCAATAGGCTGGCAATAGAAACGCAAACTTTGTCCAATCCATTTTCTTGATGAATCCTGAATAAAAAGATATTTATTGCCAATTTTTCCTCTGCATAATCTTCTCAGATCTTGGGAATTTTCTATCTCAGGAATCCACATATGATAGGTTTTTAATTCAGTATTTAATCTTTGAAAAGAGATAAAAGACTGGTAACAGAAAAATATAATAATTGGTATTAGGATAATAATTGAGTGTATTTTAATTTTTGGATATTTCCAGAAGATAAGGGATCCAATAGCAACAGAGGTAAGCAGAGCCTCAGGATATGCAACTGAAGATAATCTTGATGGGAAATGTTCATAAACACGGTATTTTGTCTGGCTGACTACTAAGCCGATCAGATAGGCAGAAGAGGAAGCTAAAGAAAGAATCAAAATATTTCGTATTTGTTTAGACCAAACAGTTAAAGAGCCTAAGATTAACCCAACCACCAGTGGTATTTTTAAATCTTCGGTAAGTTTTTTTAATAAATCTATAGAAATAAGACTGACTGTTCTATCTTTAAATTGGAGATCATAATGTCCGAATAAAGAAACATCAGTTAGTACATTTTTAGTTAAATAAATAACGATGGGCATCCAGGCCAGAATCATAGAGACGATAATAAATTTGGCTGAGTAATTTCTTTTTCGGTCAAATAATACAAATAGCAACAGAATTAATATAAGAGTTAAATTTACCCATATACCTGAATATCTGGATAAAGTCATCATACCCATAGCTCCAATAAGGAGAAAAATATAACGTTCTTGTTTAACTGTCATGAATCGTTCCATTAGATAAATTGTGGTTAGCCAGAAGAAAACAAACATAGGCTCAGCTATAGCAGACAAGAAGAGTAGGGATTGTATTCCGGAAAATAATGATAAAGCTATTATTGCACTTCTTAAAATTATGGATTGGGTAATATTTCTAGCGATTAAGTAGACTATAAAAACATTTAATATTGCTATACCAAAAATATAGACATGATTTTGAGAAATGATGCTAATTGGCAGTATACTTAGGAGGTTAAAAATAAAAGCTAAGCCAGGTGGCCAAACTGCATAATTCCATTTAAACACTTGAAAAATTGATCCTGGAGCGAAATTATGAGAAATATCCAGAGCTGAAATGGTATCTCCAGTCAAATAGAAACCTTGTATTAGAGAATAGAATTGCAAAGTGATTACTGTTATGACAGATAGCAGCAGAACCAGAAGAAAGAAGAGATTTATCCTCTGTTGATTTAGGAAGAAACTTTTCATTAAAAGTTATTATACATTTTTTCTTGTTTCTTGATTAGGTGATATACTTATTATTATTCGGCCTATATATGAAAAAGTTTTTAGTTTATTACTTTTTTTTCCTTTTTAGTTTGTTATCTATCTTTGTTTCAGGAGTTCTAGATTCTGTTGATAGCCTGCAATATTTAGCTGTTGCCAGGAATATTTACTACAAAGGGAAACCATCAGCACCCTCAAATGAATATGCTTCTAAAAAAAATCTTTATATGAATGTAAATATTGGAAAAGATGGAGATACTTATAGCACTACTGGATTAGGATTTTCATTAGCATTTCTGCCTGCAGTTGCTTTAACTGATATGGTTTATAAAATATATAGCATTACTCCAGTTGAAAGATTTCCTTTGGAAAATGACTGGCTGGTTTTACTTGCTGCAAGTTTCACCAATGCTTTTTTTGGAAGCCTACTTGGAGTTGTTTTATATTCCTATCTCAGAAGGATAAATCTAGATCATACAAAATCATTATTATTTAGCCTGGTAGGAATTTTTACTACTAACCTTTTTGTTTATACAAAGCATTTATTTGCCCATATGATGTTTATTGTTTTTTTAGTTTTGTCATTTTTGCTAATTAAAATCTTCTCCGAATCAGCAAAGAATAAATACTTAATACTTTCCGGAATTTCTTTTGGCATTATGGCAGTAACTTATAATATTTCTTTTATGTTATCTGTTATTCCCTTAGTTATTTATTATCTAATGTTAACAAAACCTAGAATAAATTTATCTTCTTTGCCTCTGGTTTCAAAACATGCATTTTGGTTTATTTTAGGTATATTGCCGTTTATTACTATATTTTTCCGGTTTGAAAACTTACGGGCTGCGCCTTTTCAAATTAAAGCTCCCAGATCAGAGATTGCTGGTAAGGTTACGATAATAACTGATAATATCAATACCAAAATTAAGATATATGATTCCAGTAAACCTAATAATGAAAAAGAATATATGGTACCTAAAGCCTCAAATGTACTGGTAAAGGAAGGACAATTAGTACCCGTTGGACAAAAACTAACTTCTGAGCATATGGATATCAAGGAAACTATTGTTCAACAATTTAAGGCACCAATACCCATTATATTTGAGGGCATATTCGGACAGCTTTTTAGCCCCGGAAGAAGTATTTTTATATATTCACCAATACTTTTGATGATAATATTTTTCTGGCATAAAATTAAGAAAGATATTTTGCCGGAATTTGTTGTTTTTTTTGTTACACTAATATTGTATATATCTTTTTATGCGCTGCAATTTGCATATGATGCATCTAGGGGTTATACCCCTTTTTGGCATGGAGAATCCAGTTGGGGACCAAGGTATTTGCTACCTGTTTTACCATTTGGTGTAATTATAGTTTCGTATATAGTTTCTAATCTATTTAAGAAGGTTATATATTTTGTCTTCTTGCCATTATTATTAATTGGGTTATATGTTCAAGTATTGGGCATTGTTATGCCTTATCAAATAAAATATCATGATTTAGAAGAAGAGTTTTATGTTAATAATCAGCAATTTACCTCATATATATATGGTGATTTAATCCCAAGATATACTCCAATTCTGGCAATGTCTAAAAATATTGTAAAATTAAAAAGAAATTTTCCCAAATCTTTTGATCATGGTATATATAATGTTAAGTATTATGATGGAATAGATTTTCCTTTTAATGTAGGTCCAGAAAGATGGAGAGTTATTGAAGGCAATGGTTATATATCTTTTGATGATAATACCAAGAATCCTATAACAGAGTTAGCTTTTGGTTTAATTAACCACCCACTCAAAGAAGCTTCTCATTCAGCCACAATACAGTTTGTACTAAATAATATCCCATTACTGGATAAACCTATCAAATTGATTGTTACTCAAAGGGAGGTAGTTAAAATACCGATTAGAGAAGGATTGGTGCAAAAGACGAATAATCAGTTATTAGTGAATGTAGAATATGATAATCCAACTGTAATTTCAAAAAAGGAACAAATCTTGGGGTTACAATCATTTGATATAAATGGTCAGAGACAGAATATGGAAAGTATTGATGTTCCTTATGTTTCTGCACTTGGGCCAAAGATGGGTGCAACTTATCAAAACTGGGGAGGAACAAACAAAGATCCTTGGAAAACTTGGGATATACATACCCAAATGTTTGAAAGATTACCTGATTTTTGGTGGATAAGAAATTTATTCTACTGGGATATACCAAAGGGTTGGATATTAATACCATTTAGTCTGAATATATTAGTATTACTATTCTTTAGTGTTAAACTTTTTAGTACAATAAAGAACAAATGGAAATATTGAAACAATTTATTCGACCACTAACTTCACATAAATATCTTCTTTACCAACTTACTTTAAGAGAGATTAGAGCAAGATATAAGCAATCCATCATAGGGTATGTTTGGATAGTATTTAATCCTTTAGTACAACTTCTAGTATATACCTTTGTTTTTTCAGTAATATTTAAATTTCCTACAGGTGGGGTTCCTTATTCAGTCTTTCTTTTTATTGGCCTTTTACCCTGGATTTATTTGCAAACATCTCTTTCTACTGCTGCCTTGGTTCTTATAGATAACTCAAATTTGCTAAAAAAGGTTAGTTTTCCAAGAGAAATTCTTCCTTATTCTGTTATTTTAGCTAAAGGTATAGATTTGTTTTTTTCTTTACTTCTCCTTCTTGTGCTGATGGTGTTTTACAGATTACCTTTTCAATCATCTTTATTTTTAGTTATCCCTCTTTTGTTGATACAGATCATACTTATGACTGGGTTATCGCTTTTTCTCTCAGCGGCTAACTTATTTTATAGGGATATTCAACATCTGACAAACTTAGTTCTTCTTATCTGGTTATATATGACACCAATAGTATATTCTCTCTCCTTGGTTCCAAAAGAATACGTATGGTTATATAAATTAAATCCTATGGTAGGTGTTATAGAAGGTTATAGATCAGCTTTTTTGAATTTACCCTTTGATACAGGTACGATTGCCTGGTCTTTGTTATCCTCTTTAGTTATATTTGTTATTGGCTTTTGGATATTTAAAAGAGGAGAGAAGGTTTTTGCCGATATTGTTTAATATGAATAACCAAGTTATTTCTTTTAAAAATGTTACAAAGGTATTTTCTCAGCAGGATGATAAGACCTTCAAAGAATTTCTACCAAATTTAATTCTAGGAAGACCCTGGGCAAAAAAACTTGTAGCCTTGGACAATATTTCATTTCATATAGAAAAAGGTGAAACTATTGGCATTGTAGGAAAAAATGGTTCTGGTAAATCAACCCTTCTAAAATTAATAGCTGGAGTGACATCCCCAACAAAGGGAGAAGTTTCCGTTTTAGAAAAAGTTGCCCCTTTAATTGAAGTAGGAACTGGTTTTCATCATGAACTGACAGGCTTAGAGAATATTTATCTTAGTGCGGCAGTTTTGGGAATGCATAAAAAGGAAATAGAACAAGTCTTGGATAAAATTGTTGAATTTAGTGAATTGAAAGAGTTTATTAATACGCCGGTTAAACATTATTCTTCAGGGATGTATATGAGACTTGGATTCTCAGTTGCCATATTCGTTAATGCTCCAATACTCTTGATAGACGAAGTCTTATCTGTTGGGGATGCTGCATTTCAAAAAAAATGTATGAATTATTTTAAGTCTGTAAAAGATGATAGAGAGAAAACTATTGTTTTTGTAAGTCACAGTGAAGAGGCAGTTAAAAAAATATGTGATAGAGCGATATTATTATCTGAAGGAAAGGTAATAAGTATGGGAGATTTGGGAGAAGTTTTTAAAAAATATCATACGTTATATTAACTTCCAATTATTTTCAATTTGAATAAATTTTTGTAATTTAGGGCAAAAATAATAGTCAGTATGCTAAAAAAGTAGAATTGAAATTGTTGAGGAAATTTAAATAGCAAAGGAACAAAAATAGCTGATACTAGAACAACCCAGAACCATAGAAGTGAAGAAATTCTCTCAAGAGTATAATGGTTTAGCGATTTTAAAATAAGCATAAATATTATTGAAGAGACTAAAATAAAGATCCACATCAGGACTGCCTGTAATTTGAAAGTTATAGTGAAAAGTATAAATAGATGAAGAAAATAAAATAACAGAGAATTTTTTCCTAGAAAAGTTAATAATAAAGATAGAATGGGAACTTTCCCTATCATTGGGGCCACCAATAAACAGAAAGAATATATTAATAAGCTAACTCCTAAGAATGATGAGGTTAAAAATTGAGTAGTGATGTATTCTCTTTTAATGATTAGATAATAAAAAGTTATTAAAATTCCTATAACAAAAACAAATAATGTATTTTTCTTGTTTTTATGTAGGTATTTTCCTAAGGTAGTAATTCCTGACCATGGTATTAATGCAAATAATATGCCATGAAGAATTGTAGGAGTAAGATTTATTGTATTAAGAAAACGATCAAGAATTAATAGGATTATAAAGACAAATAAGCCATTTATTTCCCAATAAATCAGAGTAAAAATTGTTGAAAGTGCCAGAGATCCAATAAGATTATTTTTTGTAATATCTAAATACTCTATAGACTCTCTACCTAAATTGGCAAATGAAATCAAAAATAATAATAAATTGAAAATGATTAAGCTATAGAGACTGCGTTTCTTCAGTTGATATATTAAAGCCGCCCCAATTGAAGCAAAGAAAATTATAGGAGCAAAAAATCCGAGATACCAAAAAAAATAGGTGAAGTCATTGTCAATAGTTCTTCCCAAAGAATGAGAGTGTGCAAAAATCATTAAAATGCAGGCAATTCCTTTAACTATGTCTAGAGACTTATCCCTCATTCTAGTTTTTTTATTATATAACCTTTGCAACGTAAGCATAATAGGTGTTATAAATGCTTTGTTATATGTAATCTGTTAGATAACGGAGCCAGTTATGAAATGGAATTTTTATAATCCAAAGTTTAAATATGAGAAAATGTATACTGATTTGGGTGGACCTTGGTCAGGACATAAATATTTTGCTTATGATCTTATTCGGAATTTTAAACCTAAAAAAATTGTAGAGTTAGGTACTCATTTGGGTTGTTCTTTATTCTCTTTTGCTCAAGCAGTGCAGGATGGAAAATTAGCTACCCAACTTGATGCTATTGATACCTGGCAGGGAGATGAACATGCAGGAGCATACGATGAATTGATACTATCGAGAGTGGTAGAGATACAAAGGGCGTGTTATCCGAAAGAAAAAATAGATTTAGTAAGAAAGACCTTTGATAATGCAAATGGAAAATATCCAGATAATTCCATAGATTTACTTCATATAGATGGTTTGCATACTTACACTATGGTTAAACATGATTATGAGAATTGGTTTAAGAAGGTTAAAAGGGACGGAATAATTTTATTACATGATACTGCAGTTAAAAAATGGGGATTCGGCGTATATAAATTATTCAAGGAAATTCAAAATGATCTTAAAACAATTGAATTTAATCACTCTT
>ORMF010300156.1_pt1 | contig 14281 bp, 11 predicted proteins | sample 1779871 | NCBI WGS metagenome assembly ORMF01 (sample SAMEA104232316, study PRJEB22302) | groundwater metagenome | biome: forest; feature: aquifer; material: groundwater | place: USA | collected 2011-08-07 | depth 5.4 m | reverse complement strand
GGCAAATCCTCGATTACATCCAGGCGCATAACACCATGACGCTGGCGACCTCCGCGGATGATGTTCCCTGGGCGGCGACGGTCTTTTACGCCAGCGATGATCTGCAACTTTATTTTTTCTCCGCGCCGGACTCGCGCCATTGTCAGAACCTGGCGGCCAACCCGCGGGTCGCCGTCACGATTCAGGAAGATTATCATGACTGGCGGCAAATCAAGGGCATCCAGCTGGAAGGCGCCGTCACTCTTGTGGATGGCGTCTTGGAGAAAGCCAAAGCGATGGCATTCTACGCGCGCAAGTACCCTGGAGTGATCAAGCTTTTTACCGATCCGGGAAGCGGCGTTTTTTATAAAGCGTTCCTAAAGGTCAAGTTCTACTGCGTAATCCCGCAAAGAGTGTTTTATATCGACAACGAACAGGGGTTCGGCAAACGTCAGGAACTTATAATCAGGGATGAAGGATGACGTAAATTTGGATTAATCTAAAATCCAAAATCTAAAATCGCAAATTGGAGAGGATTGAGGGGTTGGGAGGAAAGGATGTCGCAAATCGTTGGAAAAGAACTCACGCAGGCATTGTTCGACCGGCTTAGCGGGCAGGAAATCGAGTCCCATGAAGGCAAGATCATTCCGATCTTCACCACCGACGAGCAAGGCTGGGCCCATCCTGGTTTGCTGTCTTATTATGAGATCGTGGCTAAGAACCCGTCGACGCTCGACATGGCGCTGTGGAAAGACAGCTCGACGGCGCACAATCTTAGACGGACAGGTAAAGTTACGCTGATGATCATCGACCAGGCGGTCAATTATTACCTGAAAGGAAGCGTGTGCGAGCTGCAGCGTGAGATGGCGGGGGCAACACCGGTTTCACGCTTCCGAGTCACATTGGAGCAGGTCATCGAAGATCAAGAGCCCAACGCCGAGATCACGACTGGTTTGACCTATCGGCGCATGACCGACCGCGACGCCAACGATTTCGCGGTGAAAGTCTGGCGCATACTCCGTGAGTCTTAACCAATCGTTCATAGGGTCCTAACGAGCGTCATTCCAGGCCGGATTTTTTCTAATCTGATGATGTCGTGGGTGTGGGTCCAAGGAGGCGAATGCGATGAATTATGCCGTGACGCGGCAGACACGCTTCCACCGCCGAAGCGGAAATTGGGTGCGGACGTCAGAAGTCCGGCCAAGCATCGAAGATGTCGTTGAATTTTTAAAGTCTGATACCTCCGTCTCTCCAGGTTCGCCCCTCGCTCAGTGCGTTAACTCTCAAATGCGGAATCCGGGGTAATCCAAGCTTCCAACTCTCGTCGGCGTTCGAGGCTGCGATACCTTTGCGTTAAATCTTTACGGCTCTCGTACTTGTTCATTTGCCCTCGCAATGGTTGATTTGCCCTTCCGGCGGGGCAAATCAACCAGCTTAAATTCAATAATCCACGCTGCCAGCACCACTCCCGCCCCTCATTCGGAAGTTTTTCTGTCTTCTAAGCTTCTGTAATTACGTAGTAAAAAATTACACTGGCGAGCTTACCCTGTATTTTGCACATGACCGGGTTTGTATAGGCACGTTCCTTGCGGTCTACAAAGAAACATTGACGTTACGTTGTTGTAACCCAAAGTTAATTCAAGTCGATCCCGCAATTACGAAAACTAAAAGGGCTAAGTGGTTTGAAGCTTATTTTCGAAGTAATCGGAGGATGAATGAAAAGGTTGTTAGCTTATTCCCACGACACCTATGGTCTCGGAAACATCCGGCGCATGCTGGCCGTGTGCAATCATCTGATCGAGACCATTCCCGATCTATCCATTCTGATGGTGACCGGATCGCCGATGGTCCATGGCTTTCGGGTCAAGAGAGGGATCGATTACATCAAGCTTCCGTGTCTCAGTCGCACGGAAGCTGAAGGCTACGCAGTGAAAGGTATTGATGCAGAACTTGATGAAACGGTGAAGCTACGGTCCGATTTGATCTTGCGCACCGTTGCCAGCTTCAGACCGGACGTAATCCTGGTGGACAAGAAGCCCTTCGGTGTAGAGCACGAGTTGCGCAGCGCTTTCAACTACGTGCAGACCCATTTGCCCGAGACCAAGCGCGCTCTTCTTCTCAGAGATATCCTTGACGACGTGGAGAGCACAGTGAAGGTATGGGAAAAGCAAGGCTACTATGACGCGCTGCGCCGGTTTTACGATCTCGTACTGGTTGTCGGGACACCGGCGGTCTTTGACACACCCAAGGAATACCGTTTTCCGCCCGCGGTCGCGGACAAGGTGCGATTTTGCGGATACATCAAAAAGGAAACCGAGATTCTGAATCGCGATGCGCTGCGAAAAAAGCTCAAGTTACAAACAGAAAAACTCGTGCTCGTGACGGTGGGAGGTGGGGAAGACGGCTATCAACTGATGGCCACCTATCTGGCAGGATTGGAGGCCCAACCGCTGGCACAGCCCTTCGATAGCGTCCTGGTTTGCGGTCCGGAGATGTCGCAATCGCAACGGACGAAGATTTGCCAGGCGGCGAGCCGGCACCCCCATGTTCAAGTGCAGGAGTTTGTCGATAACATGCCGGCTCATATGGATGCCGCGGATCTGGTCGTTTCCATGGGAGGCTACAACACTGTGACGGAGCTGCTTTCTTTACAAAAGCGCGCCGTTGTCGTGCCCCGTGTCCGGCCCGTGGCCGAGCAGTGGATCCGGGCGGAGCGCATGGCCCGCCTCGGTCTGTTCGGAGTCATTCACCCGGACGATCTTACGCCCACGACGTTAATCAATGCGGTGTCGGACAATCTCAAAGCCGCGGATGAAGACCACAGTTCACAGCCCGTAGTAGATCTCGATGCTCTACCGCGCATAGGACAGTACGTACGCGGACTTTTGGACGAAGAGAAGGTGCAGCCTGCGGTCAGTACGAACAAGGCACGCATGGCTCCAATCTCGTACCTATCGGAGCGACGGGGCGGCAATAACGGAGGACGACGTACTAACCTGCACGGGGACCATAATCTTCTTGCCGCTCACTGATACCGCGTGCCACGCTGATCCTTTTTCGCCGATCGCTTCAGGCACTCAGGGCGGCGAATGCGAGCAGCTATGGGCTCGGTCAGTTTACAACTACGGGAACGCCTGAAACTGCGGTGATTTTGAGAATCGTAATGTGTAGTAATTTTAAAGATGGTTGCCTCCAATGACGTTACCCCGACCGCAAACCAAGATCGCGTATCTCCTGAAGAGTTTCCCGAAGATATCGGAGACGTTCATATTGCGAGAAATTCTCGCGTTGGAAAAAGAGGGAATGGATATGCATATTTTTTCACTTCAACGCCCTCAAGAAAAAAAGTCTCACGTCGCGGCGTCACAGGTGCGGGCCAATGTCCAGTATATCCCGTCATCTTTCTTTGATAATCCTATGGGCTTTTTGCGGGCCAACTTTTTGTTGCTCCTGGCAAATCCCTTGCGTTACTTTCGTGCGCTTCGTTTCGTTGTGACGCGCCCAGAAGCAGGGCGAATTGAAGACTTCGTGCAAGCGTGTCATTTGGCTTTGACGGTTCGGGCTTTGGGGCTGGGACACCTCCACGCGCATTTTATCAATAAACCGGCAGGAGTCGCGGAGCTCGTCCACCTTTTGATTGGCCTGCCCTATAGCATCACCGCCCATGCCAAAGACATCTATTTGTCACCTCCCGAAGAGCTCACACGAAAAATGAAGCAGGCGCAATTTGTTGTCACGTGCAACGAGTATAACCGCGAGTTTTTGAACAGGCTCTCTAACGACGGCACTTCCACGGTCCGGATTTATCATGGCCTTGACCCGGAACAATTTTGCCCCGCGCCTGGCGCTGGTTCGACGGAACGTCTTCCTCTGCTTCTCAGTGTCGGCAGGCTGCGTGAGAAGAAAGGGTTTCCATCCCTTCTCAACGCCTGTCATTATCTCAAACTCGGAGGATATAAGTTTCGCTGCGTGATCGTCGGGTATGGCCCGATGCAGTCAGAAATTGAGCGTATGGTGGCCGAGCTCGATTTGGGCGATGTTATTTCTTTGACCGGCATGTTGGCGCAGGATGAGGTCATCGAGCTATACAAACGGGCGACGATCTTCGTTCTTCCCTGCCAGATCACCGACGACGGGGACCGGGACGGCATTCCCAACGTACTGGTGGAAGCTATGGCCATGGAGCTACCGGTCGTTTCGACGAACGTCTCCGGTATTCCCGAGCTTGTGGAGCATGAGCAGAACGGTCTCCTGGTGCGGCCGGAAGATCCGGCGGGTCTCGCTGCGGCGATTGCGCGGCTATTGGACCAGCCGCGGCGACGGCGAGAACTTGGAAAGGCCGGCCGAGCGAAAGTATGCCGGGAGTTTTCTGCGGAACGCAACGCCGCGGATCTGAAAGCCCTGTTTGATGGGACATCTCTACCGATTCCTGAAGAATTGGCGGGAAGAACAATTGAAAACAATGCCGAGGATCGAGCGGCCTAGGAGCGGAGTTTGCCACAATTTTTGCGTTTTGAGCGACCAGAACAGCGCGATGGGCCTGAGCGGGGGGCTTTGCTTGCCCGCTTCGCCTTCGAAGCACCAAGTTCGACACGCGTCGATCGGCCGGCCGAGCCGCGCGACATGCCGGACCTTGCTTTGCCGCCGTTGAATCCCGTCGGTGAAGTGGGCTATGTGATCATGGGTTTCCCGCGCCTTTCGGAAACCTTCATCACACACGAGATATACCTGCTTGAACGGTTGGGTTTGAAACTAAGGTTGTTCGCGGTCAAACGCGGCGATATGGACAAAGTGCACGATGTCGTCGGCCGTATTCGTGCGCCGCTCAGCTATCTTCCCGAGGTGACGTCGTTATCGGGCACAACCCTGATCGCGTGGCTGTGGCGAAACTGGCCTAAGTACGCCGCGTCGCACGCACGCTTGCTGAAGGCAAAACCACGTCCTTACCTGACCACACTGGGTGCGGCCATCGCCATGAGCTGGAAGTATCGCCAGGGCTGGTTCGCCCCGCCGCGTAAAGTGTTCATCAAGGAGTTCTTGCAGGCGGGCCATATCGCGTGGCAGGTGAGCGAGGCGGGCACCGTCCGTCATTTGCATGGCCACTTCTGCCATGGCGCGACGACGATAACCTGGATGGCGAGCCGCTTGACCGGCGTGCCGTTCAGTTTCACCGCCCACGCCAAGGATATTTATCAAGCCGATCAAAACCCGGGCGACCTGCTCCGGCGCAAGTTGAACGCCGCACGCTTTATAACCACCTGCACCGGTGCCAATGCCGACCACCTCGCGCAACGCTTTCCGGGTTGCGATCACGTGCACAGGGTTTATCACGGGCTCGACACCGATTACTTCGCTCCCGCGGCGCGGAAGCCGACCACCGATTCCGTGCCGCAGATTCTTGCGGTAGGGCGTTTCGTGGAGAAAAAAGGATTTCAATACTTGGTTGAGGCCTGTGCGTTGCTGAAGGCCGGCGGCGAGCGCTTCCGCTGCCTGATGCTCGGCGAAAACGGCGATCAGTCGGAGTTGATCAAAAGCAAGATAAGCGAGTTCGGGCTCGACGACGTGATCAGGATGCAGGGCGCGGTCATGCATGACGAGCTTCGTCAGATTTACCGAGAGTCGGTTATATTCGCGCTGCCTTGCCTGGTGGCTGCGGATGGCGACCGCGACGGCATCCCCAATGTGCTCGCCGAGGCGATGGCCTCCGGGTTGGCGGTGGTGACCACCGCGGTTTCCGGTATACCGGAGCTGGTACGCGACCGGATTGATGGCCTCGTCGTGCCGGAGTGCGACCCGCAGGCGCTGGCGGCGGCATTAAAGCAACTGCTGCAGGACCGTGCGTTACGCGAACACCTTGGCAAGGGTGGGCGTGAGCGGGTGTGCCAGGTTTTCGACTCCAGCAAGACCACGTTGCAATTGAAGGCGCTGTTCGTCGAAGTCATGCAGCCGGCGAGGGCGGTGGCATGAGCGTCGCGATGCTCACCAAGTCCATGGGAGGTTCGCAGGGTGACGCAATCTGGCTCGCGCCGTTCGATCGGCTCAGCCCGGACGCGCTGCTCGAGCATTATCGCAACCGCTCGAACGTCCATTTCTTCGCGGTTCCCGATCCGGATGAAAACCAGCGCGACAAGATCGACGCGATTCTCGACAACCGCTTCGAGTTCAACGGCGAGACCTTTACTCTGCCTGATCCCGTCGATTGGCTGACCAATCCGAGCCAGGACGTGGAATGGCACATCCTTTTGCACAAGTTTTATTACAGCGTCGGCCTCGGCATGGCGTATGCGGAAACGGGCTCACGGCGTTATCTCGACAAGTGGGTGGCGTTGACGTCGTCCTGGATCGGGCAAACGCCGCCCGGTTTTATCGCCGCCGATGTGACCGGCCGGCGCGTGCAGAACTGGATCTATGCTTATTACTTTTTTGTAACCCAAAGCCGGCAGGCGCCGATAGGCCCGCAGTTTCACCGGCGCTTGTTGATGTCGATGGCCGAACAGGTCAACTATCTGTGCGCCAATCTCACGCCGGCACGCAACCATCGCACAATTGAGCTGTACGCCATATTCTTGGCCGGCGTCGTGTTTCCAGAGTTGTGCGACGCGAAACGCTGGGTCGATTTCGCGCTTGCCGAGATCGCGGGCAACATGCAAACGGATCTGCTGCCGGACGGCGTTCATTGCGAACTTGCCACTGACTATCATCAGTTGGTGGTGAAAAACTACCTGTGCGTGCGGCGGCTGGCGCAACTGAACGGGATTGGCGTGCCGCCGGAGATGGACGAGCGGCTCACGCGCGCGCTCGAGTTCTGTATGCACATTCATAAGCCCGACGGCGTCGTGCCGGCGCTGAGCGACGGCGACGCACGCAGCTTTCTCGACTTGCTCCGGCAGGGGCACGAATTGTACGGTCGTGAGGACATGTTGTACGTCGCCACCCAGGGTGAACGCGGCCAGCCGCCGAGCGATCGCTCGGTGCATTTTTCCGACGGTGGCTACGCCATCGTGCGCAGCGGCTGGGGCGAGCAAGACAAAGCGTTCAGCGACGAGCAGTATCTGGTATTCGACTGCGGGCCGCTGGGCGCCGGTAACCATGGCCACTTCGATTGCCTGAGTTTCGAGCTGGCGGCCCATGGGCGTTCACTGATCGTCGACCCGGGCCGTTACACCTACAGCGAGGCCGGCGAGGTCAATTGGCGCGTGATGTTTCGCGGCACGGCGTATCACAACACCGTGTTGGTCGACGGCAAAAACCAAACGCGCTACGAGCCGCGCGTCATTAAGGAAATCACGCGGCACGCCAAGGGCAGCGTGCGTCATAAGGTGGCCGGCGCGGCGCCGGAACATGAATTGCGCGGCTTCGTGAGCCGGCCGGGTTTCGACTATCTGCATGGGGTCGCCGCCAGTCACGAGTACGATGCGGTGCACGAACGGCGTATCTTCTTCGCGTTCGGCGAATATTGGTTTGTGTGCGACACGCTGTGGAGTCCCAGCCCGCACCGCTATGATCTGCTGTTTCATCTCGGCGAGCATGCGCAGGACCGGGTGGCGCTGAAACGCGAGGGCGGCACACTCATGGTCTGTTCGCCCAACCTGGTGATCGCGCAAGGGGACCGCGGGGACACGATGGACATCGGTATTGAGCCGGGCTTCGTGGCCTATAGCTATGGCCACAAGCATCCGGCGCCGATCGTGCAATTTCGCCAACACGGTGGTGACGCTGCGTTTCACACCGTGCTGTACCCCCATCGAGACGGCGCGCCCGATATCAGTCTGCGCGAGTTGCCGGTATCCGCCGAAGATGGATCGACCAAAGGGGCGTATGCATTCCACGTGAGCGTGGGCGAAGGGCCGCGCAGCACCGCTGATTACTGGTTTTATTCCGGCGGCGGTCCGGGTCGCTGGCGCTTCGGTCCCTACCTGTTCAGCGGCGGTTTTCTCCTGCTGCGCAAGAATGCCTACGGCGAGATTGTCGCGCTGCACGCGAATGCCGGGGCGCGCCTCGAGGAAGCAGGCCAAGCGATCAACTGGGAGGGAGTCTGAGCGATGACGACAGTTCCCCTCGTCCCTTCTGACCCCACGCTGCCGCGGCTGGCCACAGTGCTCGATGCGCGCACGATGGGGCACGTGTTCGAACAACAGCTGTTCGCCGCCGGTAAATCGGTCGAGCTGACCGCCTGCGACATCGAGCGCGTGAAGTACCGCCCTAGGCGCAATTGTCTCATCGGTTACAAGCTCAAGTTACGCGAGCCCGCGACCGGGGCGTGTCACGAACAAAGGCTGTGCGCCGGTATCTACGCACCCGACGACGCACGCACGCGCTATGACAAGGCATCGAGCGAAGCGCACGCGACCTGCGCGTGGTTCGCGCCGGTTTCGCTGATCGCCCCGCTAAACATGATTGTGTGGGCGTTTCCCAACGAGCGCAAACTGAGCGCCTTGCCGGTCATGACCGACTCCGCGGGGCTGCGCGAGGACCTGTTGCCCGCGGTGGTACGCGCACGTTGGGGAGAAGACTGGAAAATCACAGATGTGTCTCATGATGTTACCTGCTACTTTCCCGAGCATTCATGCACGATCAGTGCGGATCTGACGCTGGTCCATGCATCCGGTGCGCCGCGCCGTGCCTGGTCGGTGCTGGGCAAAACCCGTTACGACGATGCCGGCGCAGAAACTTTTCGCTGTATGACCCAGCTTTGGCGGGGCGGCGATCGAGATGACGCGTCGTACGCCCGCCCGCTCGGCTATCAACCGGAGCATCGGCTGCTATGGCAGGAGCGCGTGCCCGGCCAGACGCTGGATAGCTTACTCAATCGTTCAGTTTTCGACATGGCGTTGCTCGTGCGCGCGGCGCGAGCCTTGGCGGCGTTGCATCGCACGCCTCTCACCGCAGCACGCCGAGTCGTCACGAGCGATGTTGTCGAGCGCCTAATAAGCACCGAGGCGCTGGTGGCGGGTGCGTATCCCCAGTGCGCCGCGGCGTTAGCGCAGGCGACCGAGCATCTACGGTGCCGCGTATCCAGCCTGAATACCCACACCTCCGCGACGCTCCACGGCGATTTGCATTCCAACAATATCCTGGTCGACGCGGCGCGCGTGTACCTGATCGATCTGGATAGAGTGTCGAACGGCCCCCCGCTGGCTGAGCTGGGAAGCTTTTTGGCCGAACTGATTTATCGCGCCTGCCTGTCCGGCACGGCGCTCGACGCACTCACGCCCGTACTGAACAATACCGTGCAAGCTTATCGGCAAGCGGCGCCCTGGCCGGTGACAGACGAGGAAGTCGACTGGTACACGGCGGCGGCGCTGCTTAATGAGCGCGCGTTTCGCTGCGTTACCTCGCTCAAGCCGGGGCGGATGGAAATCCTCGGCCAGTTGGTGGACATCGCCGCGCGCGTCAGCCGAGCTGGCCTGATCGCGGCGTCCGCACGCTCCGCCTCGGGCGTGGTCGGCCAGACAACTTACGCGGCGCGGGGGACAGAGTGACCATGCCCGACAATGCCCCGGTTACTACCCTGTATCTGGCGCGGCATGGCCAGAGCGAGTGGAACAACCAGCAGCTCGTCACCGGCCAACTTGATCCGGCGCTCTCACCCAAGGGTGTCGAGCAAAGCCAGGCGCTGGCGCATTGCCTGGAACACGAGCACTTGGAGGCGATATACACCAGCGCGCTGCAACGCACGCGGGACACAGCCCAGCCGACGGCGGTGGCGAAACAACTCGCGATTCAGTCGATGCCGGCGCTGAACGAGATTCACCTTGGTGTGCTGCAGGGCCGTTTTCGCGACGAACGCGATCCGCAGGCGCAGGCGATGTGGGCTGAATGGCAGAGCAACATGCTTGGCCATCGCGTGCCAGGCGGCGAAAGTTTCAGCGATCTGAAACAGCGCGTCATGCGGACCTTGCAGGACATCCTGCATAACCACGCTGGCCAAACGCTGTTGATCGTGGGGCATCGCGGCACCAATCGCGTGCTGATGGGCACGCTGATGCAGTGGGCGCCGGAGCGCTGGCCCGATCTGCGCTTGCGCAACAAGTTCCTGTATCGAATTCGTCTCGGCGCCGCGCCCGAGATCGCCACCTTTACGCTGAGCGGCGGCAAAAAAGGAATGAGGCATGACGGCTTTGTCATGTGAACAGCCGGTACGCGCTTTTGCGCGCTACGTCGACACTACGGCGATGCGCGAACTGTGGCGCGAGAGTTTGCCGGGTTTGCTGGGCGCGTCGATCGAGGTTACGGGTTGCCGCGTGTTGTATGCGCGTTGCCGGACTTATTCGAAGCCCGCATCGTGGCAGAAGTCGTTCCTTTGCGTGTGCTACGAGCTGGAGGTCGATGGCGGCGCGCCGTCGCCACGGATATACGGTAAAGCCTACCTGGACGGACGCAGCCGGCTTGAGTTCGATAAGCTCGCGACGGCGGCGCGCGGCGAGGGAAGCCGTGCGGCGGGCGGCTGGTGCCCGAGCTGGACATGATCGTCTGGAACTTCCCCACGATCCGCGCCTGCCACAGCTACGCGATTTGGTGGATGGCGGTCGGGTTGTCCGGGATCTACCTTACGAAAGCCTTCCTTTTTCCGGCTCGGAGGCAATTCGCGACATCAAGATAGAGGTCGTTCGTTATCGTCCCGAGCAACGTTGCATCTTGCGCTACGACATCGGTTTCGGGCCCGACGGCGACCGCCTTGTCTTGTTTGCCAAAGTGTTCAGTGATGGCACGGGCGAACATGTGTTTGCCCGCATGCAGCACTGTTATGCCGCAGCACGCGCCTTGGGCGTGCGCGTGGCACGGCCCTTGGGTTACCGCGCGGCGGTGCGCAGCGTATGGCAGGAGGAGTTGAGTGGCATACCGGTTGCCGAAACGCTTGGCGCCGCCGGGACTTATCGCGAGCCGTTGATGACCATCGGCCACTGCCTGGCAAGCCTGCACGGAGCCGGACTTCCCATGACGCAAAGGGTCAGCCGCGAGGCGCGACTAACCGATGCGCGCAAGAAGGCTCACAAGCTGGCGCAGGTGTTTCCCCAGCTTGCCGGCTCGCTTGCTGGCCACATCGAGCGCGCCCAGTCGGAGCTGACTGACCTGCCGCTGGTACACGAGACAGTTATTCACGGAGACATGCATTTTGATCAGTTTCGGCTGGCGAACGACGGCGTGCTCGCGCTGTTCGACTTCGACGAGTGGTCGCGGGGCGACCCGGCGCAAGATCTCGCCGACTTGATCGTCGATGCGCGCATCGGTGAGTTCGGGCGCCACAAAGCAGAAGTCGATCGCGCGCGGTTACCGGACATGATTCGCGTGTTACTCGACAGCTATCGCCAGCGGGCGGCGTGGACGGTAGGCGACGCCGCTATAGCGTGGCATACGCGCCTCCAACTCATTACCAAGGCGTACCGCAGCTGCATCCAGCAGGAGCCGCGCTGGCAGGAAAGAGCGCCCGAACTGGTAGCACTGGCGGCGCGCCTCGTCGATCTCGACGAGGCGACGAAGCAGGAGTGAGGAGAATATATGCAATCGCGTCAGGATACACGCCATGGGCGAAGCACAGAAAGCAGACCGTATTGGAGACTTCCTATGAACTCACGACCCGTAATCATGTTTTACTGCCAACATGTTCTTGGCATGGGGCACTTCGTCCGCAGTATGGAGCTCGTCCGTGGATTGAAAGATTTTCAGGTGTGCTTCTTCAATGGCGGCGAGATCGTGCCAGGGTTTCCGATGCCGCCGTCGGTTGACGTTGTGCAGTTGCCACCGCTCAGGTCCGATGAAAATTTCAAAGAAATTCACAGCACCGACAACACCCAAAGTCTCACGCAAATCAAAGAAGCCCGTGTACGCTGTCTTCTCGATGGCTATGAACGGCTCAATCCTGATCTGCTGATTATCGAGCTGTTTCCCTTCGGCCGTAAACAATTTGCCTTTGAGTTAGTTCCGCTGCTCGCGCGTATTCGCCTGACCGGCAGCAAGACCAAGGTTGTTTGCAGCCTGCGGGATATTCTCGTTAGCAAAAAGGACCAGGTGCGCCAAGAGTCACGGGTGTGCATGCTCTTGAACCGCTACTTCGATGCCCTCCTGATTCACGCCGATCCGCGGTTGCAACGTTTGGAAGAAACGTTTGCGAGTGTCGGGGAGCTTAAGACCGAGATAAAGTATACGGGATATGTAGCCCAGATGTCGGATAGCAGCCCCGCAGATTTAATTGACGACGATGTCTCCCTGGAGGCGTCGGATGATCCTCTAATCCTGGTGAGTATTGGCGGCGGTCGAGTGGGCTATGAGTTGCTTGCAAGTGCCGTTGAGGCGAGTGACATCGTCGCGCAAACCCAACCCCATCGGATGCTGATGTTTACCGGCCCCTATCTGCCCGAGGAACAGTTCGTTACGTTGAAACAGATGACGGACAATAATCCCAATGTAACCTTGCGAAGATACACGTCTCGGTTCATTTCTTATATGGAAAAAGCCGGATTGTCGGTCAGTATGGCGGGCTACAACACCTGCATGAACGTCCTCACTACCGGCGTGCCGGCTCTGGTTTTGCCGTTCACGGGAGGCGACAACAATGAGCAAACGATCCGGGCTGGCAAATTGCAGGAACTCGGAATCGTATCCGCGATTCATCCGGCTGACTTAGAGCCTGCTCGGCTCGCGGAAAAAATCATCCAGTGCCTCAAGGCAAAGTCGCCCCAAGCCGTGTTGAATCTTAGCGGTGTCGAGAATACCGCTGCTTACCTCAAGGAACTCGTGGAACGACGAGACATGTCGCCCAAAACCGAGGTCATCTCGCCGCCGGAACTCTCTCGCCGGGGCGGCGTTTTGACGCCGGCTGAAGAGGCTCTGAGAACCGCCCTCGATCGCATTCAGGAACAGGGGAAAGAGGTCCGTCTCTTTCTGCGCGATGATGATGTCGATGCGGACGAAGAAACGCTGCGGCAATTGCTCGACATCTCGTTTGCGCGTCAGGTTCCGATTAACTTGGAGGTCATCCCCGCCAAGCTGACAGACAGGGCAGTCCAAGTATTGCGGGATTATAAGGGGTTTCAACCGGCACTGATCGAGCTACACCAGCATGGATGGCAGCATGTGAACCATGAATTGGCAGGCAAGAAGTGCGAGTTCGGCGCCGGGCGCTGTTTTGACGATCAGCTGGAGGACATCGCAAAAGGAAAGTCGCGCCTTGAAGAGGCGTTCGAAGATAAGTTTTTCCCCGCGTTTACACCGCCTTGGAATCGCTGCACGGAAGATACGCTCAAGATTCTCGATCAGCTACGCTTTCTGGTGCTGTCGAAGTATAGGAACGGTCATTCGCTTGCCGGTCACAGCTTTCGGGAGATTTCGGTCACTTTAGATCTCTATCGCTGGAAAGGTGGAGTAACCCTAAAGACCCCGGAGGAGATTCTTACGCAACTTATCTCCCAAATACAGACATGTGATATTGTCGGCATTTTGCTGCACCATAAGGTGATGGACGCCGCCGCCTTTTCTTTTATTGATTCTCTCTTGGACCAACTCTGTCAGCATCGTGTCGTGCAATTTCACACTTTTCAGAGTTTAATGCAGCAGGCAAGCTAGCAACGGCACAAAGATGCAGCAAGCCAAATCCAATCGCCTCAGACAAATCGTCCTCGGCCAACTGAGTCAGGTGAAGGTGGAGCTCTTTTTGGCCGCTCTATGCGTGGTTGGCTATTCCCTGACGCAAATATTGGCGCCTTGGCCGTTAAAGATCATTTTCGATCATATTCTATTGGACAAGCCGTTTTCCGCCGGGCTCTTCTTGCTCGCCGGCTTAGTGGAGAACGGCAAGGTATTCGCTCTGGTCGTTCTCTCTTTGAGCATCGTGTTGATCGTCCTGTTCGGTGCGATGTTTTCTTACGCCCAGCTTTTTATGACCTCCCGCATCGGTTACCAACTCGTCCATACCCTGCGCCGAGACCTCTTCAATCATCTCCAGCGGTTGTCGCTTTCCTTTCATACTCGTGCCCGGTCCGGCGAGCTGCTGACCAAAGTCGCCGGCGACACCAATAACCTAAGGGATGCGTTTACCGAGTCAGTCCTGACCTTCGCCGTTCATTTGCTGACCCTGGCGGGCATGTTCGCCACCATGTTCATGCTTGACTGGACGCTGAGCCTGATCGTGCTTGGGACATTTCCCGTGATGTTCTATGCCCTCTATTATATTTATCGAAAGATCAAAATATCGGCGCGCAGACAGCGGCGCAAGGAAGGGAGGCTCGCCGCGCGCATCAGCGAGATCCTGAGTGCGGTGACTCTGGTTCAAGCGTTTGGCCGGGAACGTTACGAGGGGGAGCGT
>ORMF010444632.1_pt1 | contig 14290 bp, 11 predicted proteins | sample 1779871 | NCBI WGS metagenome assembly ORMF01 (sample SAMEA104232316, study PRJEB22302) | groundwater metagenome | biome: forest; feature: aquifer; material: groundwater | place: USA | collected 2011-08-07 | depth 5.4 m | reverse complement strand
CATGTGTTCATCTAAGATTGTAGAAGAATGGATATGCAACTCCGGAATACAAGCAGAAAAAAAAGAAGGACGAACTTCATCAGCACGAAAGACCCATTTAAATAAAGCGTCGTATGTTGTTACCCCAAAGATTTGAGAAGGTAGATCAAGAGTTTTATCCGTTTCAAGACATTCTAAAACATTGGGCATAAGAGACTCCTTTTCGAGGAATTGTAACAATGGGTATTCTTTTAGACAAGGAGTTTTTATTTTATACACCTCTAAATAGGACCATACTAAAGTAGTGAGACTTTTAGAAAAATCTCCCGAGAGATTCTTTGCCCTTGCATTCTTTTTTTGTACTTGTTCATGTAATTGTAAATGAGCTATAACATCAAGACGTGACAGCCTACTTTCACTCTACTACAATTTTAATGGGCTTGTTCAGGGATCTTCAGCTCTCTTCCAACTCTTAGACGATCTGACTCTAGATGATTTAACTTCATAATAGACTCAACACTCACTTTATACTTTCGAGAAATCTTCCATAAGCTCTCCCCTTCTTGTATTTTGTGAATGTTCTTTTTAGATAAGACTTTTTCTTCAACAGGAAGCGTAGTTACAGCTGGCGTTATTACCACTTCTTCTGCCACTTTTTCAGGACAAAACCGATGTAAGACGCTCTTGTAATCGTACGAGCTTGGAAAAGACTCCTCTACACTCGCATACAAAACCTCGGCTGCTTTTTGCCGAACAGCATCGCTTCTCGGACTAAGTAAAATTTCTTTAGCAATATATTGAGCTCTTTCTTTTTGCTCTTTATTGCACTGTAAAAAGGTAAGGATCTCTTTATCATCAAATCTTTTCATTACATACTCTAACTCGTGTCGCCATAGAAGGTCTGCTGCAATTTTAGAAGCCCCCTCTAAGGTATAAGCAACCAAACAATTTCTATAGGTCTCTACATCGTAGGACTGCTGCTCTCGAAGTTTTTCAGAAAATCTCTCTAAAAGGGACCAAGACCCTTCTTTTAACATAACAACAACGAGAGGCTTTGGTATATAGGAAATATATTTTTGCAAAAGAGAATATATACTATGAAATTCTGGGGTGCAATAAAAAGCATCCAAAAGAGCAGGATCCCAAGGAAAAGCGCTTTGGCAAAGGGTAAAAAACACTCCCTTGGAGGTAAAAGGCCATTTTTCTGTTTTAGCAAACTGTAAAATAGCCTCAAAATGCTCATCTTTTAACCCGGCAAAAAGAGTTACCTCTACAGCATCCTTACCCTCTAACTGATGAAAAGAGACAATTCTTTTTTGTAAGGAAACGCCCCCTAGAGCCTTTTCCACAGGAAAATGATGAAAAGCGGCTAAACATCCTAAAGCCAGATCTCGTCTTATACACCCCTCTTCCATCCGTTCTTTACTTTCTAAACGGATTAAAAGATCTTGAAAGGAGGCCTGACTATACGCTCTTAATACCTCTTCATTCGTAAATTGTTGCTTTATCTCGACTGGAAATTCATAAGAAATAGCCGACTGCTTATCTTTTAAAACAAAATATATACAAGTGCTTAAAAACCCAATGTTTAACGTCCCGCTTAAAATCAAAGCTTGCGTTAAAAATCGAGCCCTTTGCATCCAATGTTGTTCTAAAGATTTGTCCATAGAAAGATTTGTCTTCTCTGTGATATGCTTTTTTTGTTATAAAGGTAACCATTTATCCCTTTTATCCCAAGTTCAAATAAACAAAAAGGGATTTTTTGTTAGTTTTTTTTCTTTTTCACCTAAAGGAGCCCTTTTTTCTATGAAAATTCCTCTATCTTGGCTTAATGACTATGTGTCTCTTCCCTTCTCTTTAGAAGACATTGCAAAAACTCTTACCCTATCTGGAATAGAAGTAGATGCTGCTGAAAAAACAGCTTCTTCTTTTAAAGACGTTATCGTAGCAGAAGTGATAGAAGCTCACCTTCATCCCAACGCTGACAGGTTAAAAGTTGCAAAGGTGTTTGATGGAAAAGAGACAGTTCAAGTTGTCTGCGGAGCTCCTAACTGTCGCCCTGGAATCAAAGTTGCCTTTGCAAAGATAGGAGCCTCTCTACAAGATGAAAAAGGACCTTGGAAAATTAAAAAAGGTAAAATACGGGATGTGGAATCCTTCGGTATGCTCTGCTCTGCAGATGAGCTAGGCCTCACCAAAGAAGCTGATGGCATCTTAGAGCTACCTTCTGATACCCCCCTTGGCATAGAGGTAGCCTCCCTTTACGAGGACACTGTATTCACTCTTTCTCTAACACCCAATTTAGGCCATTGCATGAGCGTCTATGGGGTTGCAAGAGAGCTCTCTGCTTTTTTTAATATCCCCTTAAAACCTATTGATTCTGAAATAAAGGAAACCTTCCTCTCTCACCCTGCCATTCAGGTGAGTGTTCAAAGTCAAGATCATTGCCCTTACTACAGCGCAAGACTTGTCCACTCCATTAAAGTAGGCCCAACACCTGACTTCATTAAAAGAAGACTCGAGCTATCTGGCATCCGCAGCATTAACAACGTAGTAGACATTTCAAATTATGTCATGTTAGCTATAGGACAACCCCTTCACTTTTTTGATTTCGACCAAATAGCAAAAGGTGAGATCATCATCACTAACACCTCTTCAGAAATAACCTTAAAAACGTTAGATGCAATCGAAAGAACTATCCCAGCAGGAGCCCTTGTCATCAAGGATCCTGAAAAAATATTAGCGATAGCAGGCATCATGGGAACTTGCAATGCAGAGATCACAGATCAAACACAAAATATCTTGATTGAAGCGGCTGTATTTCATCCAGGCAGCATCCGAAAAACAAGTCGCGCTTTAAGTTTAAAAACAGATGCTTCATCCCGCTTTGAACGCGGTGTTGACCCTTGCGGCCCCTCTTCGGCTATAGAACTAGCGACAAATCTTCTCATGCTCTTTGCTGAAGGAAAAAACCATTCATCTGCTCTTGTCGTTCAAAAAGAGCCTCTTCCTTTAAAGAAGATCTCTTGCAGAGTAAAAAGGGTTCACGAAATTCTTGGCATTTCTTTAGGTGCAGGGGAAATAAAAGAACTTCTCAAAAAGCTACAGATTATAACCTTTAAAGAGCATAAAGATTTTCTAGAGCTACAAATCCCCTCCTACAGAAATGACTTAAATGAAGAAATTGATATCATCGAAGAGATTGCAAGACTCTACGGCTTTGACAATCTTCCCAAATCAACAGCGCTTCACATCTCATCACCGCTTAGTGATGCGCCTATCTTCTTAGCAGAAAATAAAGCTAGAACCCATCTTTTAGCAGAAGGCTTGCAAGAGTTTTTAACGTGTGATCTCATCAGTCCTTCCTTAGACAAACTAACAAAAGAACAAAATGAAAAACAGATAGAAACACTTTTTGTCTTACAATCTAAATCTAGCGACTACTCAGCTTTAAGGACCTCCTTGCTTCCTGGTCTTTTACAAGTTGTAAAGTACAACTTAGATCATCAAAATCAAAATATTTTTGGTTTTGAAGTAGGACGCATCCACTCTAAAGAAAAAGAATCTTTTCTAGAGCAGTCTTCTATTGCAATTGTTTTATCAGGAGCGAGCAGCCCCTATCATCACAGTCCCCAACCAAAAGAAATCGACTTTTTTGATCTAAAAGGTATTGTGGAAAACTTCTTAGAAGCTTTTACCTTACCCGATCTTACTTTTGAGGTGTCCCATTTGCATAACTTCCAACCAGGAAGGCAAGCCAAAGTCAAAGCAGGAGATGTTGTTTTAGGAGCTCTTGGTGAAGTTAACCCTTACACCTTAAAAGAACTTGACATCTCTCCTAGAGTCTATTTTGCAGAACTTAATCTAGAAGTGATCCACTCTTTACAGCAAAAAAAGATCTCTACAAAAGAGCTTCCCCTTTACCCAGCTTCGGAAAGAGACTGGACACTTACCTTGCAAAAAAAGACACCTATCGCAGATGTGCTTCATTGCATTAAAGCTGAAGCCTCTTCTTTACTAGAAAATGTCTTCTTACTTAGCGTATTTGAAAGTGAAAAGATCGGACTCGATCGAAAAAATGTCACCTGGCGATTTGTTTATCGAGATAGGCAAAAGACAATTGGTTCAGATACAGTCGAAGCTATTCATACAGATTTACTACAAAAGGTAGCGCAAAAGTTAGGCAATTGTATATTGTAGTGTTAAATTAGAAAGTGAGGCCCCTATGCATTATAAAGTTTATACTCTAACAGTCGCTTTAGCTCTGCTATCTTGCGCCTGTCAAAAAGACAAGAAAGATGATGAAGTCATCTCTCAAAGCTATGTTCATAAATATGGCTACGCCGTCTCTGAAAAAGAATGGCAAGCTAAAAATTATCCAGGACAAGTCATCAGTTCCCTTAAAAATGGAGTGACTATTACAGCCACTTATGAAGATGGGATACTCCATGGTCCTTATACTATCACCTACCCTCACTCTCAGATCGTAGAAAAGTATGTTCTTTATAACCAAAGCATTCCTGTCAAAGAGGTCTCTTATGATATCTCCGGAATGCCTATACAAGAGTCCTTACAACTAAGCCAAAACCGTCATAGCTTAACAGCTTGGTATGCTGATGGTGTACCAAAAAGTGTAGAAGAATATGTTCAAGATGAACTCATCGAAGGGCAATACTTCACAATAGATCACGCTGTAGAAGCTAAAGTAGAAAAAGGGGCAGGCTCTCGTATCATCCGAGATAATACAGGGATCTTAACCTCTAAAGACATTATAGAACATGGGATGCTGTCTCAAAGAGACTCTTTCTATCCCAACGGATCTCCAGAAAGCATCTCCTATTACTACAAAAACGAACTTCACGGAACTAGAAAGACCTTCACCTCATCAGGAGAGCCTGTTGCTGTAGAAGACTTCGCCCATGGCCACCTTCACGGTCTTGCTACCTACTACAAAAATGGAACAAGAGAACTTGAGGCTTTTTACCTTTATGGTAAAAAACATGGTCTTGAGACACAGTTCCTCGATGGGGAATCGGTCATGCACCAAATCTCTTGGGAACATGGACAAAAACACGGTCCAGAAACTTTCTTTCTTCCTCAAGAACAAAAAACAAGCTGGAATTATGAAGGGAAAGAAGTTAGCCAAGGTCGCTTTGAAGAGCTAACTAGGCTAGATGCCATGATGTCAGATTCTGTTAGATAACAAAAAAAAGTCGAGTGAGTGAGGCCCTTACGGCCCAACCCACTCGACTACTTGTTTTTTTTACGCGCTGACTATCTAATTATTTCTTGTTGACTAAATAAGCTGCTAAGCCCCCTATCACAACAGTTGCAACAGTCGCAACAGTTGATGATGAAAGCCATCCTCCAGATTTTTCATCAGCTTCTTTTGCTGCTTTTTGAACGCCATCTACCTTCTTCTCTATTGCATTACCCAATTGTATCCCCCCCTTAACTACAGGCTTGGCATCAACCAGAGTATTTGCTACTCTTACAATTACCTGAGACTCTTCTGTATCTTTAAGCTGTTGATTCACGTTTGTCAAAACCCGTCTAGCATAAGTCTGCAAATCGAGTCTAACCCTCCGATCTTCTGGACGCTTTGCTTGTATCCACTCCTTACTACCCTTATCTACAAGAGTTTTTAACCGATCAACTGCTAACCGCAACTCTTTTTGCGAACTCACATCCCCACCTCTAGCAATAGTTGACGCCCACTTATCGAAGATAGACTCTACTTGGGCTACGGTTTTTCCCATCTCAGAAAACAACTCTTTATTAGTTTGTTCTGTAGTATAATCATGTACTTTTTGAGTCATTTCTGTGATATCATTTTCTACGATACCCACTATATCTTCTCTACTTGCTTTTTGATTTTCTTCTACCGCGGTTTTTTCTTGAGCTGCAGAAAAAGAATCTTCCAAGCTGTTGAGAGCTCCCGTAATTCTTTCTAAAAGGCTTTGCATATGAGTATTACATCCCATGCGATTTAATAAAATCTTTTCAATCGCAGGCAAGATTTGATCGATGCTTAAATTCATTTCCTTATATTGAGCTACTAAGGGCTCTAACATCTCTTTAGAGATCTTTCCTTCTAGGATACCTTGTGTATCAAGATCCTCCACTATCTTGCATAACTTATTACCCGAAGAAAGCAAATTATCGGAAGTTAAGGAACCTCCTTCTCTCACTTCTTTCTTTATAGCATCAGAAAGCCGCTTGCAGTCTTCCGGCATAATACTATACTTATCTGCTAAAGGTTGGATTATCGCCTCCATAAAGACATCTACGCTTCCTTCAGAAGAAACAATCGAGTAACAAAGCTTGGTAAGTTCACTACTTAAAGCATTTCCTCGAGCACATTCTTCATCACTCAAATCTTTTGACCTATTTGTTAAACTAGCCAACTCTTTTATTAAAGAATCCAATTTTTCTTGTGGAATTGCTGTCAAAGGCTTCTCTATTTGAGATATTGATTTAGCCACCGCAGATAGTTCTTTGCGTAACACTCCTAGAAAGTCATCAACTTTCCCTTTAGCAACACTTGGATCTTGTAATTTTATAGCAGCATCCCATTCTTCTTTTAACGCAAGCAACGCATCATGACTACCCTTTAAGTCGGCAAACAACATGTTAGCAATTGTATAGTTTTGCAAGTTTGGCATTTTAGCCTTTAATACAGTTAATTCTTCTTGTATCTTTAGGAAGGATTTTCCCATTTCAACCCCACCAGGGATGCTTTTTATTTTATCGTTTAAAATAGACGGCCCTCGTCCTAAGCAAAGTTTTTCAAGCTCAACAACCGTCTTTTCAAGCTCTTGAAATAAGGCCTTTTCTTGTCTCTTATCAACAGCTGCTGGGTTTACTTTAGCTGTGTTAACAATTTCCTCATACGCATGTGTTGTAGCTCTGACCTTCTCAGACTGTGCCTGTACGAGATTATAGCTACACTGACCTCTTTCAAAGTTTGTATCGCGCCCCAAGACCGCGACCTTTGACACCTTGTTATCTGTATCTGCATGAGCAATACTCTTTCTTACAGATCCACCTGCTACAACTGCAGGAAGTAGCATTTTTCCCATTCTTACAAAAGATCCAATCATCTTGTTCATAAAATCTCCATTTTTTATATTATTATTAATTTATACTACATATTATAGCAGATAATACTTCAATATGTAAATAAAAATAACTTTATTAATTAATAATTAATTACAAAACACGAATTATAAGCAATGTAAGTATATAAAATATTTTATCTAGACAAAATACGAACAAAATGAAATTCACATTAATGTTAGCGTTTAACAGAAGTATCCTATAATCCCGCCCACCTCTTTCCTTAGTCTCATTCTGTCATAATTTTTATTATGCACATTGTTTTCGTAACAATCAAAATAATTATCATATACATTAAATAAAATTTATACTATAATATATTTAACAAAAAAAAGGATTGTTATTATGATTGGACTGATCAAAAGTAACTTTATAAGCAGTTTTGGTAATGTGTTTTCTAAAACCCCATCTATAATGGGTAAATTGCCTATATTTTCATTTCAAAATAAGGTTTTCAATCCTTCTAAGGCAACCGGGACAGCTACTTCACTTTTTAAGCTGGAAGCAGCAAGCTCCTTTCTTAAAGGCTCATGGCAATATAGACTGCAGCAAATAGGACTATTAACTGGTTTTGTCTTATTAGGAGCCGGTAGCGCTACTTGGGTCGCTAAAAAGACAATTACTACAGGAGAGCGTATTTATCAAGCTGGACTTGACACAGGAAACCATATTTATCAAAGCGGTCTTTTAGATATAAATGTAATCAATCTATGTAAATGGATCCAAAGAACAACCCCCACTGAAAAAGAATTAGGAAATGCCTTAACATTATCCATAGAAAAAGGACATTTCGAATGCATAAAATATTTGATGCAACTACCTGAATTTGCCAATATCCCACAAACCTGTATAGATGAGGCTTTTAAAGCAGCAACCCAACAAAATCACCCTAGATACCTAGAGCTTCTTCTAGAGTCAGAACATTTTTCTAATATTTCTCCTAAAGTATACCAAGAAGTCCTTACTGAAGTAATAGGTAAAGATAAAGCAAACTTTCTAGCCATCCTTTTAGGGCTAAAGAAAATAGAAAAAGATTTTCCCTATACAACAACAAAGAATGAACCAAGCTTATTACATAAGATAATAGCAACTCCGATGAAACTAGAACAATTCGTAGAATTGCAAGCTGACATCTGCAATGCACAGTATGCAGATTTCACTCCTGAAATAGCACTGGCTATCAAAACTCTTGCTACAAGAGCCTTAAATATACTTCACGTAATGGAACAAATTCCTTCTAAAACAGGAAAGTGCGCAAAGAGCATCGGTTCTTTTGGAGCTTTTATTGCCGGAATATACCTAGACCTCTTTAAAGAACTTATCACAAACCTAAAGGAAGTAGAGACTCCAACTCCCCCAAGCAAAGAAGAATGGATGAGTCTTGTTAAAGAAGAATGGATGAGTCTTGTTCAACATGTATCACAACAAGGTTCCAGATATAGAACAAGTTTCATGAATACTCTTTTACGAGTAAACTCTTTAGAACCTAACGACTCAACCACAGCTATAGAGCTTGGAGACGCTATAGGTAAAGCTCTAGGAAAGACTGCAGAAGCTTTATGGGCAGAACCTATCACCACAACCCTTTTATTAAATTATATAAACGATGCCATCATCCAAGGAATGAATCCTGCAGCCGAATTAAGAGCTCTCTCTCCTGCCAAAAAAGAGGACAACCTTTCTCAAAAAATAACAAATCCATCTTCACCTCAAAACAACTCATCTGATGCATTTTGGAATGCTGTACAAGCTGGATTCACTTCTGAAATTGTTTCAGCAAAAAAAAACACGCCTACGAATAAGTGGGATCTCTCGTTTAGAGAATTAATTAAAAATAATGCCCCTGAATGCGCAAAAGTTTTTATGCAGTCAAAATATCTATCCACAAAAACTCCAGAATCCTTAGGAAGATCCTTGCTAGATGGAATAATGTCTAATAATATGGGTTATGTTAAATCTCTTATACAGTCTGAAAATTTTTCTGAAATACCAAAATCCTATATCGAAAAGGCTTGTTCTGATGCTGTCCTTTTTGGTAGAAACGAGATCTTAGAATTACTCCTTGCTCTTGATTGTTTATCTCCAGAATGTTTAGGAAAAATGCTTCAAGAAACTATGACCTATGGCAATAAAAAAATAGTCACCCTTCTTCTACAATCTCCTCACTTTTCTAAAATCCCACAAAGCTATCTACAAGCGGCCCTTTTAGAAGCAGCTCAACAGCCAAATTCAAAATTTATGCAACTTCTCTTAGAGTCAAACTCCTTATCTAAGAAGCCTGAAGAGCTCTCCAATTTACTTCGAACCCTGGTTCTTTTTGGCTTTACAAAGCCCCTAAAAGTTTTTATGGAGTCAGAATATTACACGCAAATCCCCTTCGAGAATCTCTATAAAATAGCAGAAGAGGCCGCATTATCTGATCACCCTATTAAAGTGCGTTTACTTATGAGTTCTTCACATTTTTCGCAAGTATCAGATCAACAAGTAAAACATTTAACGCACATCATCAGCGCAAATAAAAAAGACCTTTTAAACGATTCTACTACCCCAACAAATCCATTTTCCGATATTGAATATGCAGAAAAAGCGTTAAACCATCTAGCCATTTACGGCAAGAAAGAGTCTTTAGAAGGCTTTATGCAATTAGACACTTTTTCTAATATCCCTTTCAAGAGTTTGAGCATTGCTGTACAACAAGCGATTTCTGAGGGTAATTTAGAAAATGCAACATGTTTAATGCAAAATGTTCAGTTTTCCAAAGGACCTCAAGAAGAAATTGAAGAGCTTCGTCAATCCTTAGAAAAAGCTAGGCTAACTTCTTTTAAAGGGATCTATTCTTTAACACTTCCCCATGCAACCAAAAAGATGCCAACTAGCTTTTGGCAGCCTATAGCATCTTCTCTTTATAGTATAGGAGCCTACCTTTGGACTTCCTCGATAGAAGATTTAAAAAAGCCCCCACTTTAATGATACGGCCTCAAGCCCTTACATTAGATGATTACATTGTTAATATAAAAATTGATTTTATACAGAAATTACAGTATAATAATAACATAATATTAAATATGGTGTTAACATGATAAACGCAACTATTAAAACTACTCAAGATGGATTAAATAATATTATTGCGATCATAACACCTTCACAAGACGATCATATACAAGAACTCTTTAAGTCTGTAAAAAAAGACATTTTTCAGTATCAAGTAGCCGTTCAAAAAAAAGAATACAGAGCAGAAATGAAGCAGTTTATTCGAAATAATACTAATAGTGTTTTTTTTAATTCTACTATCATCGGCAGCTTTTTACGCATAGGGGCAGGACAATTACTGGTAGCCAAAGTTCCAACAGTTTCTCTTTTAGTGAATGCTTCAAAGAAGATACAAGAGCTTATTATAAAAATAGAAAACTTTAAAAAAGATTTAAAGGTTGAATTATCCTGGTTAACCGAAATAGAAAATGAAATTATCAAGTTATCTAACCCTATTCAAGAGGCATTAAAGACGATATCCCCTAGCAACTTGCGTTCATACTCTAATTGGGAATTTATACAATTTTTTACACCTAAAGATGAAGCTATAGTAAGCCAATCGTGCTATCAAGAGTTGCTACTCCAAATAGATTCTTCTAAGACTTCACAAAATACACCCCTCTCGTTAAGCACTTCTATATCATCTTCAACAAATGGCGTAGATATGACATTCGAACAAGATAAGTTAGTAAAGAGACAAGCTAAAAAAGAGATACTTTGGGAAATTGCCAAAAAAACAGCTTGCCTAGTAGGTGCTTCTTTACTGTTTTTTAGTATACACAAAACTATAGAATGCGTTTCAAGTAACGAGTTTCAAACACAGACTAAGGAAATTGCGACAGGAACCGCTATTGGCGCTTCTATTTTAGGGGGTGGATTGGGAGTTTTAAAACTAATAAGCAATTCTTCAAGTGATACACCTCAAAGCCAAGAAACAAAGCGAAAGCCTTTACAACCATGTAAGCAGGAAATAAGTTGGGGGATCGGAAAAACAGCGATTTGTTTTGCTGGCGCCGCTGGATTGGTATTCGGAGTTAGGAGTTTTTTAGGGTTAAATAAATAAAATTCGTGCAAAAAACTAAGACCTTCAAGAATACTTTCTTCTATGAACAGATGTCTACTTACCTATACATTTCATAAAGGCCCTAATGTAGGAGTGCACTTTCTTCCTGAAGGAGAAGGGTTTAGGGTAACACTTATCGAAAGTAGCAAGGGATTTCAAGCTTTCTTTTTTACAGAAGTTGATAAGGCTCTACGTGATAAGCTATTAGCCTGGCTAGAAGCGTACGGAAAAGGGATCCCTTCTAAAGTAGATTTTTTGCCTAGGCAAAAAGCTCCTAGCTTTACGCTAGATGTATTAAACGCCCTTAGCTTAGTTTCTTTTGGAGACGTAGTCAGCTACGGAGAGCTTGCCTCTTTAGCAAACTCTCCTAAGGCCGTTAGAGCTGTTGGGACGATTTGCAGATTAAATCAATATCCCCTATTTATCCCTTGCCATAGGGTGATTCGTAAAGGTGGCTCCTTAGGAGGCTTTGCCTTTGGATCTTCTTTAAAGACCACCTTATTACACTTTGAGGAAGAATTTACTCTATAGCTTCGTTTTCTTCCTCTAACTGGACAATTTTGTCCATTTCTTCTTTTTCTTGATCCCCTTGAGAGCACCCAAAAAGAGTGATACAAGCAACAAAACTACTCATAAATAAAAATCGCATAAGGCCTTCCTTTTCAAGATCTAACTTATCCTTAATCTAAGCACTTTCTTTTTTTTTGGATAGAAAGAAGATGTTTTGGCACAAATATTGCGTCTTATCTTTATATCAACAATTAGGAAGGTGTTATGGAAAGGGATCTTGAAAAAGAAAAATTATTAAAAAAAATCTCTGAGTTAGAATCATTAAATGATCAGCTTATCTCCGAGCTACGTTTTTTAAATGACCTACTCCGTAAGGTTGGTTTTGAAGAAGGTCTCAAGACTCTTAAAAGCGCAGCGGAAGACCTTATAGAGCAAGATCGGACAAACTTTGAAGATCAAGAAGGGATTTAATAAGATCTCTTACAGCTTCAACAAAGATTCCTTTCAGCACATAAGATACTGACATGTAATTATTTTTATAAAATTCTGTTATTTTCTGGGGGTGTTTTTAGCAAAGACAGGATTACTCTTTGATCTTTTATTAAGAGGTGTTATAATGGCTATTATATAGATAAATATCAAATAACGGCCATTATGATAGACTTTATGCTCTTAAATCCATCAGACACTGCAAAACATGTAGCTATGGCCGCTAAAGAAAAAAGACTCTCCCTAAACCTTTCTCAAAAAAAACTATCCGAGCAATCAGGCGTTAGTCTCAGTGTGATAAAACATTTTGAACATACAGGAAAGATTTCCTTAGAGTCTCTTTTAAAGATTGCTCTACCTTTAGATTGCCTACAAGACTTCTTAAAACTATTTGCTAAAAAACCTCTTGAAGACTCAACTACTCTAGATGACATACTTAATCAAAAAACAAGAAAACGAGGAAGAGGCTAGTGCCTGAAATAGAATTAATTCAAGTTAGCTACCATAGAGGAAGTGCATTGATTAAAGTGGGCAGGCTCGCTTATAAAAATCGGAAGATTTTTTTCGAATACGACCCCTCTTTCATCGAAACAGGGCTTGAAATCTCCCCTTTTAAACTCCCTCTTAAAAGAGGTATTCAAACCTCATCTAATTCACCTTTTGAAGGTCTATTCGGTGTTTTTAATGATAGTCTCCCCGATGGATGGGGAAGGTTTCTTCTAGATAGGAAACTCTTGCAAATGGGATTAAATCCAGAAAGCTTGACACCACTTGATCGATTACGTTACGTGGGAAGTCACGGCATGGGAGCTCTTATCTACGAACCTGAAGTAACTACCAAGTCATTAATCCACCCGATTAAAGACTTAGATCTTATCGCTAAAGAATGCTTAGAAATCGAAGAACACAAAGAAAATTCCTTTGTAGAAGATTTACTAAGATTAAATGGATCCTCTGCTGGAGCTCGTCCTAAAATTCTGATCCGTTTAACCAAAGAAGGTCTTTTTAAGCTACCCAACAATAAACCCTCCATGGAAGATTCTGACTGGATGATTAAATTTTCCTCTAGCATAGACCCTCATGACATAGGTGCTATTGAATACGCTTATCACCTAATGGCTGTTGCAGCCGGACTCAACGTTCCTGAAGCCAAGCTATTTCCCGCTAAAAAAGGATGCGGCTACTTTGGAGTCAAACGCTTTGATCGATCAAGGGGTCATTTCGTGCATATGCACACTCTAAGCGGCTTATTACACGCAGACCATAAACTTCCCTGCCTAGATTATGAAACAATCTTAAAGGCAACGCAAATCCTAACAAAAGATATACGGGAGTGCGAAAAACAATTTCGCTTAGCTGTTTTTAATGTTTTTGCTCATAATCGCGATGACCATGCCAAAAACTTCTCTTTTTTGATGAATGAAGAAGGGATGTGGCAAGTTTCACCTGCCTATGACCTCACCTATTCATCAGGCCCTCTTGGAGAGCACTGCAGTATGATCATGAGAGAAGGGGCCAATCCTAATTTATCCCACCTCATCAAGTTATCTGAAGTTGTACAAATTAAAAAGCAAACAGCTTTAGAAATTATAGAGCAAGTTAAAAGCGCGGTAAGCAAATGGAAAGATTTTGCAAATGAATCTAATGTTAGCAAAACCTCTTATCTCAAGATTCAAACAGCGTTAGATCGACTTCTTTAAAAACTAAGAAACTTATCCTCTATACAGACAAGCTTTCCTTGAAAACCCATTCCTAAGGCTAGAATCTTTTTAACCCCTAAGCTTTTTAGTTCTGTCACGTAGTGTAACGTTTGAATCTGTGCGATGGCTGATGAGGCTAACACTTTTAGATCTTCTTCTTCTTTTTGAGCCTTTTTAAACTCTAAAATAATCCCAAGTTTTTCTCTATTTTTAGGAATGAGACAAACATCATACCTTACAAGACCACTTTCTTTATTGGACTTGATCTCATAGCTTCCTTTAAGGGAGGCTAAAAGACCTAAGACAAAGGCATGATAAACTCTTTCAGGAGCCTTCTTAGGAATGTCATGAACACTAAATACATCTAGAATCAGCTCTTGAAACTCTTCAGAGAAGGCTT
>ORMF011929515.1_pt1 | contig 14294 bp, 13 predicted proteins | sample 1779871 | NCBI WGS metagenome assembly ORMF01 (sample SAMEA104232316, study PRJEB22302) | groundwater metagenome | biome: forest; feature: aquifer; material: groundwater | place: USA | collected 2011-08-07 | depth 5.4 m | reverse complement strand
TCCGGGTTCAACGTTCAATGTTCAACGTCCCCGCTCCAAGCAGAAAGTCCTGAGTAACGAGTCCTGAGTCCTGAGGTGGGAGGGGGAGGGCTCAGCACTCATTACTCAGCACTCAGGACTCTTTACAGGGCCTGGAACGTAGAGCCGCTCAATGACTATAAAACCCCCGGCGCGGGAAGTGAGATCCCATGGATGATAGTTTTTTGTCTCCCTATCACGATCGGCTCAAAACCGTTTCCCCGTTCCGGATTTCCGGAATCGTGACCGAGGTCACGGGCCTGTTGATCGCCAGCCGCGGGCCTTGGCTTCCGGTCGGTGGAGTTTGCCATATCCACCCACTTGGGGACGGCCAACCCCTGCTGGCGGAGGTGGTCGGATTTCGCGGCGAGAAAACCCTATTGATGCCCCTCGGAGAATTGCGCGGCGTGGGTCCCGGCAGCCGAGTGGTGGCGTTGACCAAAGAAGCCCATTACCGGGTGGGCGAAGCGCTTCTCGGCAGGGTCGTTGACGGCTTGGGCCGCCCCATCGACGGCAAGGGCGTCATTGCGGCCCACACCTATCCGATCTATACCTCGGCATCGAATCCCCTCGAGCGCGAAGAAATTCGCCAGCCGTTGGATATCGGCATTCGCTCGATCAACGGCATGATTACCTTCGGCAAAGGACAGCGCGTCGCCATCATGGCGGGAGCCGGCGTCGGCAAAAGCACGCTCTTGGCGATGATCGCGCGCAACACCCGCGCCGACGTCAAAATCATCGCGCTGATCGGCGAGCGCGGGCGCGAGGTCGAAGATTTTGTCGCGCGGGCGCTGCCGGCGCAGGAGCGCGAACGGATGATCGTGGTCGCCGCTACCTCGGAAGCGCCGGCGCTGGTACGGGTGCGGGGAGCTTTTATCGCCACCACCATCGCCGAGTATTTCTGCGATCGGGGGCAAGACGTGCTGTTATTGATGGACTCGCTCAGCCGCTTCGCCATGGCCCAGCGCGAGGCGGGGTTGGCGGCGGGCGAGCCGCCTTCGACCAAGGGTTACACGCCTTCCGTTTTCGCGCTGTTGCCGCGTCTGCTCGAACGGGCGGGAACCTGGAAGGGCAAAGGCAGCATTACCGGGATTTACACCGTGCTCATGGAGGGCGACGATCCCCACGAACCGGTGACCGACGCGGTGCGCTCGCTCACCGACGGCCATATTCAACTATCCCGCCGCCTGGCGGAACACGCGCACTATCCCGCCGTCGACGTGCTTTCGTCGGTGAGCCGGGTGCGCTCCAGGGTGACCCCCCGGGAACATCAACGGCTGGTGAGCGATCTCACGCGGCTATTGGCCGCCTATCGCGACGCCGAGGATCTGATTCAGATCGGCGCCTACATCAAAGGGAGAAATCCCGAAGTCGACCGCGCCGTCGAGTTGATGCCGGCCATTCGCGCCTACCTTTGCCAGGATCAAGCCAAGGACGCGAGCTTGGAGTCGAGCGTTCAATCGCTCGGCGAGCTGCTGGCTGCGTGATCCCGTGGCGTTCTTCAAATTCCGTCTGGCGCCGGTGCTGCGCCACCGCGAGCGCCTCAAAGAAGAAAAAGAGTGGGAGCTGCGCGCGCTGCTGGAAACGCGCCGGCGCATGGACGAGGAGATCCGCGCCCTCGAGCGGCAACGGCTCAGTGCCGATGAGGGGCTGATGCCGCGCGAGGGACAGATATTTTCCGCCGTCGAGTTGCGGCTCCACGCCGACTACGCGCGCCGGACCGCGGAGCGGATCAAGGAACGGCAGGCCGCGCGGGCGAAAGCCTCGGAAAAGATCGCCGAAAAAAGACATGAACTGCTGGAAGCCCGGCGCGCGGTGAAGAGCCTGGAGCAGCTACAGCATCGCACCGCGACGAAGTTTCAACGCGAGCAAAACAGCGCGGAACAAAAATTTAGCGACGAGATCGGCCTGCGGCAATTCGCCGGCTCGGAGAGCGGGAAAAAAAATCCCCGTTAGCGGCAACTCTTTCCGCGCGCCGCGGCGGACGCTGCTTCGACATCCGACGTTCAAGGGCGCGCATCGCTCCGGGCACGATGCGCAAAGTATTCGCACCTGTCTGGTTTACCTTCTCTTTTTAAAGATTCATCCGAATGCGCCGATCTCTTCTGCGAGGGGTTTCGCCGAGTGGCATTCCCCTTGCTCTATGAGGGAGTCGCAATGGAAGTTAACGGCGTTCTCCCAATCTCAGCGCAACCCGTCCAGGAAGGCCAAGAGGTCACGCGCCCCAACCGAGAAGGCGGCGACGCCGTGGCGTTTGCGGCATTGTTATATCTGATTCTCGGTACGCCCCAGGCCGGGATTAGCTCGGCAGAGCCAGAGGGAATGAAGGCCGGTGAAACGGAGGCATCCGCTTCAGGCGCCATGCCGATTGGGAAAGGTTCCGGCGCGCTCATCGCAAATAGCGGGCTGGACTCTTCGACTCGAGCCTCGGCCTGGGCTGAAGGCTCTGGCTCAGGATTTAGCCCCTCGGGCGTGCCGGAAAGTGTCACCCGCCTGCCAGGCGGCGGGCAGGCGGGCTTGTCCGTGGGGATCCACGGTGCTTTCACCAATGGATCAACCCCCAAGTCCGCCGCGGTCGCAGTTGAAATTGATACGTCGATCGTCGGTGGTCGAGTCGACCCGGGAGCGGTGAGTGAGATCAACCGAGATCCGATCGAAGCTTTGACGGCACAAGCGAGCGCTGCCGGCCAAGAGTCCACGGTACCGAATGACGGGACAAGTCTTACCCGGGAGCCGGCCGCCGGCGCGCCGATCCGCGTTGCGGCTGATGACGTAGAAACCGATCCGCAAGTCGAACCGGACCGAACATTTGCGAAATTCGCACTGGCGGAGGGCAGCGTCATTAGGCGGGGCTTTGCCGTCAACGTTGAACCCTTCGACCCGGCTCAGGGCAGGCCCGAGAGCGGGGAAATTGAACAGCCGACAACGACCAGCGCGACCGGGCAGATCGTTGCGAGTGGCAATCTTTCAAACCATGTAGAGCCGGAACTGATGACCGGGCCAGCCGGCAAGAATCATCCAGACCTGAGAACCGGCGGGCAATTTGAACTTGATATAACGGCCAACGGGCCGGCCCGCCTGCCTGGCCGCGGGCAGGCAATCGATTCGCAGGCAACTCCGGCGCAAGGTCATGAACGACAGGCGCTGACGGCTAGTACGATCGGGCGCGACTCTGCTATCAACATTGAACCCTTCGACCAGGCTCAGGGCAGGCATGGAACCTGGAACATTGAACGGGAGGGAACGGGCGGCTCCGTCGGGCGCGACTATGCCATCAATACGGAAGAGCCCCGAACCTGGAACGTTGAACGGCCGACAACAACCGAGTCGACCGGGCAAGTCGCTGCGAGTGGCAATCTTTCAAACCAAGTAGAGCCGGAACTTGTGACCGAACCGGCCGGCAAGAACCGTCTCGACCTGCGATCCGGTAGGCAATTTAAGCTTGATATAACGGCCAGCGCAGCGGGACGCGATTCGCAAGCCCACCCGGCGCAAGATTCCGAGAAACTCGCGCCGGGGACGAGCACCCCTAATCGGCTGATCCATGAGGCTGGCACGAATTCAATTCGTGCAGAGGTGGACCCGGTGGCCGCACCGGCGGGCGAGATCGATGCCGGTGCCGAGTTAACGGGAAAATTTCAATTCGGGAAAACGGCTGATGGCGGCGTGGCCGAACAGGACGCAAAGCTCATGGCCGAAGCAGACGCAAAAACCGATGCGCCGGGCGCCGGCCGCGGCCCGGCCCAGCGGCTGAGCGACATCGCGGCACCGGTGCCAAGACCGGACATCGCAGCGGAAAAGTTTGGCCCGGCGGGCGATCCCGCGCCGGCGTCCTGGCGTTCCACCGTAAACCGAGTTGCGGACGAACTGGCGAGCCACGTTAGACTGAACAAGCGCGAAGCGGTCATTCAGCTCGATCCTCCCGAGTTGGGAAAGATCAAGATCGAGATGCGTCTCAATGGCGACAAACTCGAAGCGCGCATCGTCGCGGAGGTCCATGAATCCCGGGCGCTGATCGAAAGTCACCTCCCGGAGTTGCGCCAGGCGTTGCGTCTCCAGCACCTCGATCTCGCCGACGTGCGCGTCAGCCAGGACGGATGGAGCGGCGGTTCCGGCGACCCGATGCAGGGGTTTCGCCAGCAGCAGCCGGACGGCGAGCCGCAATGGGCGCGAAATTCTGAGACCTCAGCCGCCGCGGCGAGCGCATCCCCGGAGCGCAGCGGCAGCGGCGACTCCGGTGGTGAAAAAGGGCGAGTGAGCGTCTGGGTGTAGCGGGAGGATTTCACAGTGGCGATGCAAAACATCGGCGCAGCAACGGCACAACCGGGAGCGGGTCAAGCCTTAACCGCGCGAACGGTCACGCAAGACGATTTCTTGAAACTGCTGATCGCCCAATTGCAGAATCAAAACCCGCTCGAGCCGATGGACAATCAAGAATTCGCCGCCCAACTGGCCACCTTCAACAGTCTCGGCCAGTTAATCGAGATCAACGGCAAGCTCGGCCAATTGCAGAACGGGCAGGGTTCGGCGAGCCAGTACAACGCCGCTTCCTTGATCGGCAAAGAAATTGAAGTCAGCGGCAACGCGCTGAACCTTGCGGAGGGAAGTTCGGCATCGGTTAACTACCAGCTCGGCGCCAACGCCGCCCGGGTCGGCATCGGCATTCGCAACAGCGCGGGAGATCTGGTGCGCCGGATCGATGCCGGCAGCCAAAAAGCGGGCGAACAAACGATTCAATGGGACGGCAAAAATAGCGCGGGGAAGACCGCGCCGGCCGGGAGGTATGACTTCGAGATCGCCGCCGTCGATGTCAGCGGGAGAAATATTCCGGCGTCGGGTCTGGTTCGAGGAACGGTCACCGGCGTAAGGCTGGGCGGCAACGAGCCGCTGCTCGAGATCGGCGCCTTATTGGTGCCGCTGAGCAGCGTGGCCCGGGTCCGCTCGCAGGGATAGGCGGCAGGAGGAATCCATGTCGATTGTCGGTTCGCTATTCGTGGCATCGGACGCACTCGATGTCTTAGGCAACGCGATCTCGGTGGCCGGCGACAACATCGCCAACCTTAACACCGTCGGCTTCAAAGCCTCCCGGATCGAGTTCGCCGATCTCTTGTCGACGATCGACGGCCAAATCGAAATCGGCCATGGGGTCCGGTTGGCCGACGTGAACAAGATGTTTCAGCAAGGGGCGCTGGAGACGACCCAGAGCGTCACCGACATGGCGATCCAAGGAGGCGGTTTTTTCATTTTGAAAAACGGCGCGGGCGAGACGTTCTACAGCCGGGCCGGCGAATTTCATGTTGACGCGAACAGCAATCTGGTCAATCCGCTCGGTCTCTTTCTTCAAGGCGCCTCGGGAAATATTTCTCTGGGAGCCGCCCTTACTTTGCCCGCCCAAGCCACCACCAGCCTGGGATTGAGAGTCAGTCTGGACGCGGCCGCGGCGACGCCGGGCGCGGCATTTCCCGCCGGCCCCGACGCAAGCCCGGGCGCATGGAATGCCGCCGGCAATTTTTCTTCGGTCACGACGGTCTACGATTCCGCCGGTGCCGCCCATGATCTTACTTTCGTGTATCGTAACAATGGCGCCAATAGTTGGGAATACCGGATCTTGGCGCAGCGCCGCGAGTTGGATGCGACGGCGTCCACGAGCACGGACCTGCGCGACCTCGGCGCGGGCGGCACGCTGCTGTTCAATCCCGATGGCAATTTCAACGTTGCCGGCAGCACGGTGAGCGGGTTCACCGGCGTTAGCTGGGTCGGCGGCGGCACGCAAACGATCGCTCCCGGGAGCTTGACCTTTGCCGGCAGCGTCCAGTACGCGCAACCCTCGTCGCTCATGAGCCTGAGCACCAATGGGTACGGGGGCGGTTTTTTCACCGGCGTCAGCATCGATGGCGGCGGAGCGATCACCGGCCGTTATTCCAACGGCGTTACTCGACCGATCGGCGCCATCGGTCTGGCAAACTTCACCAGCCCGGACGGCCTGGATCCGGCGGGCGACGGGCTCTATCGCGCGACCGCTGAGTCGGGTGCCGCGCTGGCCGGCGCGCCGGGACAAAATGGTATGGGTCAAATCGTTTCCGGCGCCCTGGAAATGTCCACGGTGGATCTTGCCCGAGAAATGGTCGCGCTGATCACGTCGCAGCGGAGCTTTCAAATCAACTCGCGGGTCATCACGGTGGCCGATCAAATGTACGCTGAAGCGGCGCAGCTTAAGAGCTAAATCACGGGTCGAGAATGGAAGATAGAGGATCGAGGATAGAGAATGGAGGATCGAGGATTGTAGGGGCGCGATTCATCGCGCCCAGGGCGTAATGAATTACGCCCCTCTAAAATCCAAAATCGAAAATCAAAAATCCAAAATAAGAAAAGGGAGGTCTAAGATGGCACTTACAGGAGCATTATTTAGCGGAGTCAGCGGCATCAACAGCAATGGTAACGCGATGAATATCATCGGCGACAACATCGCCAACGCTAACACGATCGGATTCAAATCGAGCCGGGCGGTGTTTTTCGATCTTTTGAGCGCCGACGTGGGCGGGACCAAAATCGGTTTGGGCTCACGTTTGGCTGCTTCAGATCGACTATTCGTTCAGGGAGGCGTCGAGACGACTAACAGCGTTACCGATCTGGCGATCCAGGGCAAAGGATTGTTCATACTCAGAGATAGCCAGGGCGGAACTTTTTATAGCCGGGCGGGACAGTTCGGCATCGACAGAGACGGTAATCTTGCCAACCCCGCGGGACTCGCGGTCCAGGGAGTTCAACTCGACGCCAACGGAAACCCGACCAGCGGTCTAACCAACATCGTTATCAGCCAGCTTGTCGTGTCTCCGGTGGAGACCAGTGCAATTGATATAGCTCTCAATCTTGATGCTACGAAGGCGACCCCGACGCCGGCGATTCCCGCGGATGCCGCCGGCACGGAAGACACGCCAGGCAACTGGTTTGCCGGCGCCAACTTTTCCACCGTGGTGACCGTTTATGATTCGCTCGGTCAAGGGCATGATCTTACCTACCTGTTTCGTAAGACGGCTACTGCGAATCAATGGGATGTACGCGTCGCAGCCAACGCGGGCGACATTACCGGTGGTACGGCAGGCATGTTGCAGCAGGTCAACGCCACTGGTGGCTTGCTGGCGTTCAACCCCGACGGGACCCTGGACACCGCGACCACGAACATTACGAACATCGGCCCGATCACCTGGGCCAATGGCTCAAACGCGCAGACCGTGTTGGCTGCGGACATGGATTTCACCGGCACGACCCAGTTTGCTCTGCCCTCATCGGTTAGCCTGCAAAACCAGAATGGTTCGCAGTCGGGTATTCTCAAAGGCATCAGCATCGGCAACGATGGTGTCATCACCGGGCAGTTTACTTCGGGTGGTAACCAGCCGCTGTTTCGGATCGCCTTGGCCGATTTCGCCAATCCGCGGGGACTCGCCCATGTCGGCAACTCGCTGTACTTGCAGTCGCCTGAATCGGGGTCATTGCTTACCGGAAATCCTGGCGATGGCAGCTTCGGCACGGTGCTCTCGGGTTCTTTGGAGTTGTCCACCGTGGACCTCGCCACCGAATTCGTCAAGATGGTGACGACGCAGCGGGGATTCCAGGCCTCCTCGCGCACGATCACCGTCACTGACCAACTCTTGGAAGAGGTGGCGAATTTAAAGAGATAATCGCCATCGCTGGGTAGTGGTTCAGTCTGATTTCAACGCCGCATCGATGTAGGGGCAGGCCTACGTGCCTGCCCTCCGAACGGGCAACCACATAGGGTTGCCCCTACAAATTTTGGCGAAACTGAATCACTACCGATCGCCGGATGAATTGAGGCTGATTTTCGCGTTCCCTGTTCAACCTTGAACCTGGAACTTTGAACTTGGACCTTTAACCCGAAAAAGTTGCCTGTCCCCGTTCGGGTAGTTGGGCGCCGCGCCCCCGCTCTATTAAAGAATCGGCGCATGATTCCGATGAATTTAATGGCAAGGACGGACTCTACGCCGTTCGGCAGGGGATGGCACGCTGTTTGTATTTTATCGAAGACGGCCTTAGTCGTCATTCCCGCGCAAGCGGGAATCCAGCGGTCCTTCGAAGTCCTGGATTCCGGCTCGCCCCCCGCGTTCGCGGGGGTTGGCCGGAATGACGTGCAAATAAGTCTCCCGATTTAAGAGACACTACACTAGAAGGAGCGCAACGTGACTTACACAGTGGACGAACTGGTCAAGATGGCCCGAGCCCTATCGGAAGGCGAGTTTGACCGGGAGTTTGAAAAACACTTCCAGGGAGAATTAGGCGAGTTGGCGTCTTACCTGGACGCTGTGCGCCAGACGCTGCAAGTGATTTCCCATGCCGCTAACGGTTCTTATGAGCTGATTCCGGCGGCAGCCGACAGCGTGGCGGAAATCAATCGGGAGACCGAAAGCGGCTTCGAATCGATCTGGCAAGTCGTCGAAGAGATGCAGGCAGACCAGGCGATGGCGCGCGAACTATTGAACAGCATGGGAGAAGAATCAAAAACCGACGAGGTCGCCCGGCTCCGTGAGATCGCCACCAAGAGCCAGCAAACGCTCCTTAGCCTGATGAGTTATCTCTCGTTCCAAGATGTGCTGCGCCAGCGGCTGGAGAAGGTCCAGGGCTTGATCCAAAAAATGGAACAGAAGACGTTGGATCTCATGGTCAAGTTCAACGTGAAAGCGCATAAAGAATCGATCACGGGGGGAAACGGCGCGCAGCTCGCCCAGAAGGTCGACCTCGACCAGTCGCTGGTCGATCAACTGTTGGAAGGTCTCAGGTAGGATTCAGGAGCCTGGATGATTTCGGAGGGTGGCAATGTTTAATCCCGATATGGATGTACTGGTGGTAGACGATGCTTCGGCCATGCGCCGCATTCTCCGGGGATTACTGAGGGAATTGGGCTTTAAAAACATCCGGGAGGCGGACAACGGGCAAACGGCCCTGGAGGAACTCAAAAAGAAAAAGAGCGATTTTGTCGTTTCCGATTGGAATATGCCGGTGATGAACGGTATCGACCTGTTGCGCGCCATCCGCGCCGACGACGCGCTGAAAAGCGTGCCGGTCCTCATGGTCACCGCCGAAGCCAAACAGGAAAACATCATCGAGGCGGTCAAAGCGGGCGTCAGCAACTACATCGTGAAGCCTTTCAACGCCCAGACGTTACAGGAAAAACTCAACAAGATCTTTCCGTAGAAAAGGTACACATGATTCCGCCTGCTGCCCGGCGCGCCGCTCAACGGACCCCCCATCGGTCCCTGGCGTAGCCGCAGCGGGCGGGTAGGTTTGCGCGCCATGCCGGCGTGGGCCGGCAGGGCGCGCGACAGGCGGAGTGGCTGTAATTGCCGCGGCGAAAACTTGCAACCTCAACCAGCGGCTCAGAGCGACCGGGTGGGCTACACAACCAGGGCCGGAAGAGGGATACGGCCTATACGAGCTCTATGCCGCGAGAAGGTGTTACTTCCCGAATGGGATCGCAACCGTGAAGACCGTGCCTTTCCCGGTGCTGCTTTTGACTTCGATCTTGCCACCGAGCAACTCGGTATACCTTTTGACGATAAACAAACCCAAGCCCGCCCCGCCGTAAAGCCTAGTCTTCGAACTATCCACTTGGCGAAATAGCTCAAAAATGGTCGGCAGCAACTCCTTGGGGATTCCCGAGCCGCTGTCCGTCACCTTGAACAGCACTGTTTTGTTCCTAGGCGAATAACGCGCCGCGATCTTTATCGACCCTCTTTCGGTAAATTTGCTCGCGTTATCGATCAAGTTATGCAAGATCTCCGTCAGCATTACGGGGTCGGTCTCCACAGTGGGCAGATCCGAGGGAAAGCGCCAGACCATCGTCACGTTCTTGCCGAGGGAAACTTCGGACTTCGATTTTAGTTCCTCTAAAAAATGGCTCAAACTAACCGGCGATAACGCTAGGTTGATATCCCCACCGGCGATCTGGGCGGCCCGTAGGATGCTGTTGACCAGGTGCAAGAGGCTGTGACACTGGAGCGTGGTTTTGTTTAGGGCATCGTGCTGCTCCGGATTAACATCGCCCAGCAAGCCTTCCTGAAGCAGACTCGTATACCCCATGATTACGTTAAGAGGCGTTCTAAGTTCGTGGGAGACGAGACCCAGGAAGTCATCCTTCGCCGCGTTGGCTCGTTCCAATTCCAACATTTTCAGCGTCAATTCGTCTGCGCTTTTGAAGGTTTCCTCAAGCAGCCGGAGTTTTTGCGCCGCTATGCCGAGCTGCTGCCCGATGGTTTCCAGGAAGCGGATCTCTTCGGAAGTGAATCGTCGGGCGACGCGGCTGCCGAGTTGCAGCGTCCCGATCATTTGCGTCTCGGTGCGAACCGGCACAACGACCGCGGACCGAACCCCTTCTAGCTTGAAGGTTCTAAAGCCGGCAGCGAGTGGGACGTTTTCCGATACGTGGGCGCCTTGGGTTTTAAATACCGCAGCCTGCGCCTGGCCAACCAAAGGACTTTCGGGATCGACGCTCAACGGCCTGATATTCCGGGGGAAACGATAGCCTCGGCTTGACGCCTCGTTAAGCATCATGGTTTGGGGGTCTAACAGGCGAATCACTCCAATGTTAAAACGGCCGATGGTAAGGGTTATATCCAAAATCATTTCCAGGGTACTTTTGGGACCGGTGGAAGTGATGATGATTTTACCGATCTCATGGAGGGTTTGCAGCTCGCGGAAGCGTTGCTGCAGCAAGGCCTCGGCTTGCTTGCGCCGAGTGATATCGCGGACGCTTGCGATGATGAAGAGGTCGCCGTTTTGTACACAGGGGCTAAGACTGATATCAACGGGCAATTCGGTGCCGTCTTTTCGCCGAGCTTGCAAATCCAGCGGCTCACCCATTGGGCGCGTGCGTGGCTGGGAGTAGAAGCCGGCGCGATGGCGGGCGTGGCCCTCGCGGAAACGTGCGGGGACCAAGATGTCGATGGACTGGCCGAGCAGTTCGTGTCTGCCGTAGCCGAATATCACCTCGACTTGGCGATTAACCCCCACGATGCGCCCGTTTTTGTCGCTGATGAGAGTCGCGGCAGGGGCGTGCTCGAACACGGCCCGAAGCGTTTCATCAGGCAACCGCAACGGCGGTTCTATAAAGTCGCTCACGCGTCACCGAGTTTTCGCGTCGGCGGAACAGCGGATCCAAGCCGAGCGATCAGCCTGACTGATTTCACCAACGCCGGTCGCGCAGCGTCCACCAGCCAAGCCTGTCGTGGAGACTCATTACGCTCAGCGTAAGGCAAAAAGTTTTAAGCCAAATGTTGCGGAAGATGGCGCCGGTCGTCAAGGACCAAGATCAATTCTTAAAATGACCCGCGTCATTGAGGGGGCATAATTATTTGTTTAGACTATTTTAGAATAAAAGGGATTTTAGGCAGTGACCGAATCGGGAAGGAAATTCATGATGCAAGAAGGAGTAGACTTCTCTAATGGCAATCTCCTGCTCGACATGCCCCCACGCAAAATCTTGCTTCGCATCGCATTTGGATAACCAGGGCCAACGGCGATTAGAAGACGCATTTCAGCGATGTGCCATACACGGGAAAGGAAAGGTTGTTTTCCATCAAGGCCAACCGGCGCACTTCTATTATCTTTGCCATGGATCGGTGAAACTCACGAGCCTTCTTGAGAATGGCGAGGAAATCATCCTCGACGTTTTGTCTGCGCCTTCGGTATTAAGCGTTCGCTCGCAACCTCGAAGTACCTTCCAGCACTTCTCAGCCGTTTCCCTTACCTCAAGGGTCGAGATCACGCATGTCGGGTTCCCGTTGTTGTTGGAGATCGTGAAAGAATATTCTTCCGCGGGGGAACGATTGTTTCTTCAGTTTAACGAACGGACTGAAAAATCCTATCAAACGGTGGCGCGCATGAGGCTGTCAGTAAGAGAACGAATTCTCTCACTGATCGCTCTAAACTTCCTTGAACAGGGAGTTTCGACAACAACCGTGCCGTTATCAAGCTACGAACTTGCCCAATGGGTTCAGACAACTCCCGAAACGATTTCCAGAATCCTTCGCTGGTTCCGAACAGAAGGCCTCATTAAAGTGAATGGGAAAGGAGCCATTACCTTTAGGAGCGATGTTTTGGGCCCCTATCTTGGACGGTATTAAACTCTGATTTGGCAGGAGCAGGGTTGGCAAAAAACGATAAAGACGCACTGAGCGGGACGCGAGTCTAATCCTGCATCGACAGCCTGATAGCCCTGGACTTTTGCCGGTACATGGGCGAAGGGCTAGCGAAAAAGCTAACCTACTGGCACGCAAGAAGATATGGTGTAGGCTTGCCGGCCGGTATGGATTTTTATGCTGTAAACTCCTTGAGGTGCCAACTCGGCTGCGCTTTGGCGCAGCAGCTGGACGGCAGCATCGAAGCCAGCGCCGGTCACGGTCCCGAAAACGTCCCCCGCCTGCGTCGCTTCGCCGTCGGCGTGATCAAGTCCAAGGGCGCATCCAACGTCGCCCAGAAAATGCGCAAACTGAACAAGAACATTCGCTTGGTCTTCGACTACCTGCGCATGACAAAAAACTCCTGCGCCCCTCGCAATGGTTGAAATGAAAAAAAGAGAACAAATTTACCGTGCCTTACTGGGTGCCCGCTGTCGCGAGCATGACGCGGGCGAGACCCCTGACTTCTTTTACGAGCTTCTGACACAGGACACTAGATCGCTGCGCCCGCCGTCAATCCCTTGACGCTCGGCTGGAAACTTCCTATCGCTTCGCGACTGCGCGCCGTTGATTTTACCGAGGATCCTCTCTGGCACAAAAATTGGTTGCCTAGCGTGTTGTCTTTCCATGGCAGCCGCACGGACCTCTTTTACCCGGCGGGCGTTAGCCGCGGGGGCAAATCTGTTCGCCGGCATTAGAGCCCTAAAGAATTTCGTCGGACGACCGATATGCACTCAGGAACGCCAATAAGATCGCGGCGCGCGCCTGACGCCTGCGACATAACCGCCAGGCAGTTCAGTAAAAGGAGATGGTTCGCGTGGATGACGTAAGCAAAGAATTTCTTGTGGAGAGCTACGAAAACCTCGATGGTCGGGACGGGGATTCCGTGGCGCTGAAAGCCGATCCTTCCAAAGAAGCCCTCGGCAGCATCTACCGCGCGGTGCAAACGATCAATGAGGCCCGCGGCATTCCCGAAACTTCCACACTGGACTCGGTCACCCACGTCGGCGAAGCCCTGTTGAGGCTGTTGCGCGCCGGAACGCCTTGTGCAACCCCGGCGATCATTGCCTCGCTGTCGGTGATGATGGAAGGGGTCCGCGAGTTGCGGGCAAGTCTCAATTCGGCAAGCAAAGAGGCGGGGAATAGCCACTCGGTGTCGAGCGCGCCGCCGCCGGCCGGCCTGGAAGCCTTCAGCGTGCCCATGCGCGTTTCCCAGGTCATGACGCGCGAGGTGATGACGCTGCGTCCGGAGCAGAGTTTTTACGAGGCGGTGACGCTGATGGCGCACCGTTCTTTTCGCCACCTGCTGGTCGTTGACGCGGAAAGCCGGCTTCGCGGGGTGATTTCCGACCGCGACGTGTTGCGCGCTCTGGCGCGGACGCAGGATTGGAACAGCGGGAGCGTGAGAGAGATCATGACCTCCGAGCCGGTCACGGTCGCTCCCGACAGCCCGATCTCGGCCGCGGTCAAGGCGATGCTCGCCGCGCGCGTCAACTGTTTGCCGGTGGTGGAGGCCGACGGCAAAGTTTGCGGTATTCTCACTTCCACCGACGTGATGAAAAGCTACGAAACAATTCAAGCGCTCGTCGAAGAATCCGCCCCGTCAGCGACCGCTCCCCGGTAACGCCAAAAGTAGAAAAAACAAATTTTACCACGAAGGCCCCGGCGTGGCTGAGCCGCAACCAAAGAAGCAATCATGATTTCACCGCAGAGACGCTGAGTTCGCAGAGTCGGGAGTGTCTCTTGATTAAAAACAGTTCTCTGTATGGCTATCCGAAAACAAAGACCAACATGTTTGTCATCACGCGCAGCTTGGGTAAATTTCCCGGTGATCGACGACTCTCTGATTCGGATATGCCTCCCGCAAAGGCGCACAGAAGCCAAGTGACGGACCCAAGGCCTGTCCTCCCGAGCGAATGCGAGGGATCTAGGAAAGATTTCTCTCTTCGTTCGAAATGACAATGTTTTCCCTTTGCGCCTTTGCGTCCCTTCGACATTGCTCAGGACATGCTTTGCGAGAGATATTCCGAGACCGACCGGTGCGCGAAGCGCACCCTACGAAAACCTTCGTGTCCTTCGTGCCTTCGT
>ORMF012024497.1_pt1 | contig 14295 bp, 10 predicted proteins | sample 1779871 | NCBI WGS metagenome assembly ORMF01 (sample SAMEA104232316, study PRJEB22302) | groundwater metagenome | biome: forest; feature: aquifer; material: groundwater | place: USA | collected 2011-08-07 | depth 5.4 m | reverse complement strand
GGATACAGCGTGTACTACCGCCAGGGCAATAAGTTCGCCGATCCGCGCTCGGTGGCGACGGTGGAATTCGCCGAAGAGCCGATCGTGCGGCGCGTCAAAGTGATCCTGCATGAAGATCTCCATGGCGATGTAAACTTCGCCTTGCCCTGGGAAATCGAAGAGGCGATCGTTACACCGCTAGGATCGCTCGCCGCAGTGGAATATTTTCGCCAGGCCGGCGATGAGAAAAATCTTGCCGACGCCGTGAGCTCGGTGGCGGAAGAGCGCAAGGTGTCGCGCGAGTTGAATGCTTTGGTGGCGCAGGCGGAGAAGATTTTTGCCACGGAAAACGTCGAGGCGGCTAAAGAAAAGGTTTTGGCTTTGCTCGCGAATTATCCCAGCTATCGGCGCCAATTCGAACGGCAAACTCGCGGCCAACACGGGCTCACGGTGCTGGAAGCGAAGCTCAGCCATGATCTGGCTTACTATCGATACTTCGATCGGATTGCGGAGGTCGCACAGCGGGCACCGAGTTTGAGTAGGTTGATCGAGAATTTAAAGCAGCTACCTAGAGCTTCGACGCCGGCGACGATGGAAAAGTTTTTGAGCGATTTACTTACTACGTACGCCGGCGTATCGCCGTGATTGCGACGATCGGGTCTGAGTCGTGAGTAAGGTGTTAGGTGGCGGCTCCTTGCTCCTCAACTTTGACCCCTTATTGTTATTTTGCAATGTCTAGTCCTCCCCATGCCAAACCCATCGTGCGCAGCCTGAGCGCGCTCTACGGCTGCACGTTTCTGTCCGGCTCCTGGGCGATGATTATTCCGACCATCCCGGTGTTGGCGCGCGAGTTCGACGTGTCCGCCGGCGGGGCGGCGCAGATCATTACGGCGTTCGCCTTCGGCAAGATGACCGGTACGGTGATCGGCGGGGTGTTGCTCGATCGCAAGGGGACGCGGTTTGGCTTGGTTGGGTCGGCAGCGGTTGCGGCGGCGGCTTCATTGGGGGCGGTGTTTGCACCTTGGTTTTTGTTGCTGCTCTTGATCGGCTTTATGTTGGGCGCGACCGACACGCTGGGCGCGGTGGCGCGCGAGATCGCCGCCATCGATCAGGCACCCATCAATCAGCGCGGCCGCATCATCAGCAGCTTGCACGGCACATATACCATCGGCGCGGCGTTTTGCCCATTTCTCGGCGGTTGGTTGACCGAGTGGTTTAGTTACCGAGCGGCGTTTTTCGCTTACGCGTTGTTCAGTGCGATGTCGATGTTCTTGGCTACGCTGGTGGAAAATTCCACGGCCGAAATGCAAAGCCGCCCGTCACCGGACGGCGCGGCGAAAGGTTGGGGACCGAGCGCGCTCAAAGGCAGAATCGGTGGGATCGCGACTCTCTACCGGGAAATTCACCCGGATCTGCGCTCGACCTATTGCTCGATCGTGTTCGCCACGCTAATCAATCAATCCCAGCGCATCATCGTGCAGAGCATGCTGCCGCTCTATGCGGTGCGTTACTTGCAACTGTCGCCGAGCCAAGTCGGTATGCTGTTCACTATTTCCGGAGTGGTGATTTTTGCCATGATGATCCCGGCCGGCTTCGTGATGGATCGAATCGGACGCAAGTGGTGTACGGTGCCGAGCACGGCGCTGCCGGCGGTTACTTTTATTCTAATCCCGCTGACCACTAGCTTCATCCAACTGGCGCTGTTGATCGGCATTTCCGGCGTTGCCCAGGGATTGTCGCTCGGTTCGCTGGCGACGTCGACTTACGATGTCGTGCCGGCCCACGTGCGCGGCCGCTTGCAAGCGCTGCGACGTACGATCGCCGAATTGGGCAGCGGCATGGCGCCGCTGATCGGCGGCTTTCTGGCCAACACGTTCAATCCCGGCGTAGCGTTTTTTGCTTACGCGCCGTTGTTGTTGCTGTCCGCGACGTTGCTGTTGTTCGTCGGCAAAGAGACGCTGGAGAGATGACGCGGCCGGATTTTGACAGCTGAATTCAAACAGGCTATGCGATCGTTACGAAGATAAAAAAGATTAGATCATGGAACAGGCTGAAAACGAATTGATCACTCGGGTCGGTGTTGGCACGCCGGCTGGCGAAACGCTCAGGAAATACTGGCTACCGGTGGGTTTATCGAGCGAGATCGATTCAAGCGCGCCCAAGCTGGTTCGCTGGCTCGGCGAAGATTTGCTTTTGTTGCGCGATGAGTTTGGCCGCGTCGGTTTAACGCAACCCAACTGTCCGCATCGCGGCACGTCGCTCGACTACGGTTGGATCGAAGCGGGCGGCATTCGCTGCTGCTATCATGGCTGGGTGTTCGATATTCACGGCCGCTGCCTCGAACAGCCGGGCGAACCCGCCGAGAGTAATTTCAAAGACAAGATTCGCCTCAAGGCTTACCCGGTGCGCGAGTTGGGCGGTATGATCTGGGCGTATATGGGAAGCGGAACGCCGCCTGAACTGCCCAATTATCATTTTTTGCTGCGCGACGATGGCGAGCGCCAATTTTCCAGCTACGTGCGCGAGTGCAATTACATGCAGCAGCTGGAGAACGCCCTCGATCCGGTGCATGCGACGATTCTGCACGGCCGTGCGGTGCAGGGTCGTCCGGCGGCGCCCGAATGGATGGAAACGCCGCACTTCGATGTCGCTATGACCGAGACGATGGCGTATTACGTCGCGCGGCGTAAAGGGCCGCAGCCGGGAACTGAGTGGCATCGTGAAGTCGCCTACGTGCCGCCGATCATGGTGGTGCATCATGGCGGTACCCTGCCGGGCGATCCGTCGGCGGAAATGGTCGATGTTTCATGGCGCATGCCGATCGATGATTTCACCTCGCGCAGCTTTACGCTGAAGTTTTTTCCCATTGCCAAAGGCAGACGCGGTAACGAAGAGAAGCGCGCGCGGCCCAAACCGCCGCAGCTCATGCGCGGCACGCGCCGGCAGTGGGACATGGCGAGCATCAATGGCCAAGACAACGCCGCGCAGGTCGGTCAAGGCGCGCTAGTCGATCGCTCACTGGAACATCTCGGCTTCTCCGATCGCGGCGTGATCTTGGTGCGCAGGCTTTGGAAAAACGTCGTTGAACAATCTCTACGCGGCGAGGATCCGCCCAATTTGATTCGCGACGCGGTGCAGAATCGTTTAGTGCACGTCGACGTGATTGAACGATTGGTCAAGACCGAGGAGTTGCGCGGGCATGTGCCGAACATTGTTTATGTCAGTTAGGCGCTCGGTGAAATTATTTGGATCGGCTCTGCTTGCGTTGTTCTGGCTGATCGCGCCAGATTTCGCGGCTGCCGGCGAAGCGCGTCTAGCCCGGCAGCAAGAGTGGGAGAAAACCGTTCAAGGCGCCAAGGCCGAAGGCCAGGTGACCGTCTATGTTCATAGCACCTACGTTCCAGTGCTTAGTTCGGGCGCTTTTGAAAAAGCGTTTCCAGGCGTCAAGCTCACGGTGGTCAGCGGCGTTGAAAACGATCTAGAGCGGCGCTTCAGCGCCGAGCGGCGCGCCGGCAAGAATCTCGCCGACGTGTTCATGGTCGGCGTGCTGCGCAGCTATGACTTCATGCAGGCAAAATATTTAGACCCGATCAAACCGGTTCTGATTCTCCCCGAAGTGGTCGATGAAACGAAGTGGTGGCAGGGCAAGCACCACTACAGCGATCCGGAGAGAAAATATTTGTTTCGCTACGTCGCCTCGGCGCAGTACGGCCAGATTTCTTACAATAGCCAACTGATTCAGCCGAAGGATTTTACCTCGTTCTGGGATTTTCTCAGTGCCAAATGGAAAGGCAAAATCCTCTCGCGCGATATTCGGCTGCCCGGCACCGGTGGCAGCGCTATTCGTTTGTTCTATTATCACCCCGAGATCGGACCGGAGTTCGTGCGCAAGCTTTTCGCCGAAACCGACATCACGCTGTTTCGCGACCGGCGCCAGGGGTTGGATTGGCTCGCGACGGGAAAGTTTCCAATCTGTTTTTGGTGCGAGGGCGTCGACAAGGCCAATACGCAGGGCTTGCTGGTGGATACTTTCGGGCGCATGAAAGAAGGCGCCGGCCTGAGCGCCGGTCAAGCGATCATCACCTATGTCAACCAAGCGCCGCATCCGAATGCCGCCAAGCTGTTCATCAACTGGTTTTTGTCGCGCGACGGCCAGCTGAATTTTCAAAAGGCCCTGGGCAAAGCCGACGAAGGCTCGCCGGACTCCTTGCGCATCGATATCCCCAAAGACGACGTCGATCCCAAGAGCCGGCGCATCGACGGGGTGAAATATTTGGACACCGATCAATGGCTGGCGATGAAGCCTGTGCTCAAAGTCGTCGAAGACGCGCTGGCGCAAGCCGGCAAGAAATAATTGAGGAAGGCAAAATGAAACTCGCGACTTGGAACGTGAACTCTCTCAAAGTGCGCTTGCCGCAGGTGTTGGAATTTCTCGCGGCGCATCGGCCGGACGCGCTCTGCTTGCAGGAACTTAAGTTAGAGGACGCTAATTTCCCGCTTGCCGAGATTAAAGCCGCGGGATACCAAGCAGCGTATTCCGGTCAGAAGACTTACAACGGCGTAGCGATTTTGTCGCCGAGCGCGGCTGCGGACGTGGGCATGGGCATTCCTGATTTCGACGATCCGCAGAAACGCGTCATCGCCGCGACCGTGGGCGGTGTGCGCATTATCTGCGTTTACATCCCCAACGGCGAAGCCGTGGAATCGGACAAGTATAAATACAAACTCGATTGGTTGATGCGGCTGATCGTCTGGTTGAAACGAGAGCTAGTGAGATATCCCAAGCTGGCCCTGCTTGGCGATTACAACATCGCGCCGGAAGATCGCGACGTTTACGATCCAAAATTTTGGACCGGTAAAGTGCTGTTCAGCGAGCCGGAGAAAGCGGCATTTAAAGACATGGTCGCGCTGGGATTGACCGATAGTTTCCGACTGTTCGAGCAGCCGGAGAAGAGTTACAGCTGGTGGGATTATAGAATGAACGGTTTCAAACGAAATCTAGGCTTGCGCATCGATCATATATTACTCACCGAAGATCTCGCGAAGAACTGTAAGAGCTGTTCAGTGGATCGCGCAATGCGCGCCAACGAGAGACCCTCAGACCATGCGCCTGTGATCGCGGAGATTTCGGACTAGTGGATTAGCCGCGAAGAAGGCAAAGTGCGTAAAAATTTCCGAGAGGCGGTCCGATGTATGGGCTATTGCGATACGCCCGGCGGCGGAATGACGGTCCGCAAGTCGAAATGACTGGCAAAATATTTTGGCAGATTTAAATCCGTAGCCAGGATGACGCAGAGCGTAATCCGGGAATCCCTGGATTCCGTTTTGCTTGAGCCAGGCGGCAACGTCTGCTCGTTTATCGCGCGCGCATAGGGTTCGTCAACGGAACCTGGAATTTCACCCGCAACAAATCGCGGACAAGAATGTCCGCCCTCCTTTAGAACCTGCACTTCGCACCCTTTGTAGTGAAACCTTTCATTCTTATTTGGCGGTGATATTTACTTAGTCATTCAAAGTTGTACATCTTAGCGCAGTTATCCCACAGATATTTTCGTTTAGTTTGATCTGAGAACGGCATCGTTAAGAACGTATCTATGGCGTGCGGGTATTTCACGTCCAGGTGAGGGTAGTCGGTGGAGAAGACCATGTTGTCTTCCAGGCCGTACTCGGGAATGTGTTTGGCGGTGATCTCGTCGCACTCCACGGCGCCGTAGCAATTGCGCTGGAAGTATTCCAGCGGTGTCAATTTTAAGTCTGGATATTCGGCGACGCCGGTGGTTTCGGCGTACTCGCCCATGCGCCAGAGCAGCCACGGCACCCAGGAGCAATTGCCTTCGAGAAAAGCGACCTTCAGTTTTGGAAACCGTTCCATGACGCCGCCGAAGATCATGTCGCCGCAGGCGAGCATGTTGGCAAACGGAAAGCCGAAGGTGTTGAACATCGAGAAGGTCGAACAGATATGAAAAAATGCCGGTTGCGGCAGATAGACGCGGCCGGCTTCGTGAAAGCCGACCGGTATATTCAACTTCTCACATTCCGCCCACAGCGGATCGTAATAGGGATCGCTCCATTTTTTATTGTTGACGTGGTTGGGCCGCAGAAAAATGCCGCGAAAGCCGTAGTCTTTTACCGTCCGGCGGATTTCTTCGATGGACCCGCTGATGTCGTGCGGCGCGACCATGGCGACGCCGAACATGCGTTTGGGGTCGGCTTGGGCAAAGTCATGGAGCCAATCGTTATAGGCGCACGCGATGGCCGTAGCGAATTCGGGGTCGAGACCGTCGATGCCGAGCACCGTCAGCGCGCGGGTCGGAAACAGGAATGCGATGTCGAGTCCTTCTTTGCCCATGGCTTGGAGTTGCGAAACGCCGTCGAAGTTTGTTTTGCCCGCTTCGCCGTATTTCTCGGCAAAAAAATCTTGGCGGTATTTCGCCAGCGCTGGGTTTTCCGGCTTGCGCGGGATCGGCAATACTTTACCTTCCACTTCGACGCCGAGATCGCGGAAAGCGCGGTTCAAACCTTTGGGGGCGCGGTCGAGATATTTCTTGTCGATGTAGCGTTGCCATAGATCCGCGGGCTCGAACACATGCATGTCGGAGTCCATTGCCTTGAAACCGTTCTTAGCCATTTCGTTTCTCCTTAATCTCGATGGGTCGTTCGCTTATTTCACCGGCGATAGATACTTCAGTTCTTCTCTCATTTTGGCCGAGATCGACAGCACTTCGCCGACCCACTTTTCGCTTTCCTCGCCGGAGACATGGGTTATGTCGAGTTTTAACTTATTCGCCTGGGCGAGGAAATCGCCGTCGGCGAGCGTCGCCTTGAAGGCGCGCCTTAAAATGTCCAAGCGCTCTTTGGGCGTGTGGGGCGCGATCGTGTAGGGCCGGGAGTATTCCATTTGCGCCATGTACACACGATAGGCGCGCAGGTGATTTTCGTCCTTGATCGCTTCGCTAACGAGCGTTACGCCTTTGGCTTCGGCTTCGGCCACGCGAGCGTGAAGGATAAATGGGATCATGCGCTCGTCGCCCTTGTTGTCGAGCAAGTCTTTTTGCGTCGCCAGGACCGAATCCCAGTTGGTGCAGTGGCCGTCGACCTCGCGCCGTTGCAAGGCGATTTTGATCTGCGCCGTGCCTTGGTAGCCGGAAACGACGCTAAATTTGCTACCGAGCATTTTGTTCAGCATTAACGGCATGTCGATGCTGTGTGAGCCCGGCCCGGTGCCGCCCATGCGCAGCGTCTTGCCCGATTTGACGATTTCGTCCATCGTCTTGGGCCCGGCGAAACCCATGATCAAACAAACCGGCACGCTCTTGCTCGGCGCGCCGATCCAGCCGAATTTGCGCGCATCGAACTTTACATTGACATCGCCCATGGCCTGATTGAAGACCAGCGCGCTATTCCAGTTGCCAACGGTCAAGCCATCGGGCTTGGCGTTGTTGTAGAGATAATTCGCCAACACCAGACTGCCGGCTCCGGTCATATTGTCGACCAAAGTGGTTGGGTTGCCGGCAATATATTTGCCCATGTAGCGCGCGAGGGTACGCGTATAGGTGTCGTAACCGCCGCCGGCCGCCTGGCCGACGATGAAACGGATGGTTTTGTCTTTGTAGAAGTCTTGCGCTAGTGCTTGCTGGCAGTCCGCCAGCAGGAGGTTTAGTCCGAGCGCCAGCGTGACGAAAGCGCGACAACGTGACCCGCGTTGATATTTTGAAACGAATCGACGCAATTTCACAAATGCTCTCAGTGACTTCATCGATCTCCAATTAACCTCGCTATCGAGAGTAGCGGATAACGCTCGGTGAATGCAACTTTAGCGGGGGTTACGTGACGGGGGACAAAGATGAGTGAGAAAAGTATGGTAGGGAAAGCGTTGGCTTGAGTGTGAAATTTAGCGTCCTGTGCGTCGGCTACTTCCCAGCTGCGAAGTCGGCACCTTGGTCCTCGGCTGCGGCATTATGGAGTCTCAAGTAATTCATCCCAACCTGTCCTGTATTAGACAGTCGCCTCGGGTCAAGCGGCTTATAATCTAGAAATAGTTCGAAAACGGCAGACTCAACCAGGAGGTGTTTGATGGCGGCGATCGCTCCGGCTGTGGCAATGATTTTAATTTTGCTGGGTATTATCAAACTAGCGCGGTGGAGCGCTTATAGGCGGAAGTAAAAACTGAGCGTTAGTGCTGACGCTCTCGCTAAGGTGTAGATATTGCAGTTTGTTGTTGCTGACACAGCGCTCGCTCTGACCGAGGTTGGCGAGGCAATTCGTCATTGAACGGTTGTGTGCTAGGGTGGTTGCATGCATCAATACAAAAGTCATCCGATTTACGGCATCGGCATTCCTGGGCTTCGGAAAGAATGGCATTGCCGGGGCTTGATCTTCGACGCCGATGATAAGGTGACAGAGATCAAAAGATTAGAGTGCGCCGAATTAACTTTTACGACCAAGAGGCAAGCGGAAGAACATGGGCTTGAGGTATGTAAAAAATGGCTCGACGACCCAACCGGAGCAACTGAACCGAGCAGCCCGAGAGCTTTGTCGCCCGCGAAAACAGGTGCGCTAACAGTCTAGTCTCGAGCGGCACTGGCGCTTTCGTCGATCGACTTGCGCTCTGACCGCTGCCGCGCCAATCCCGCCATCTTCGACTATCGTATTTTATTTTCAGGGTGCTGGCTCGCTGATGCGATCATGTATGCGCTTGATCTCTCCGATAGTTAAAGTTGACACACAGGCAAATTTGCGGCTTGCTAGTTGCGTGTGGTGTCAAAGCGATCGGCAGAAAAGGAGTTCACAGTGATCAAACGAATACAGAGCGCTATTTACGGCTCGCTAGTGATGGTCTTGCTACCGGGTTTGACGCTGGCGCGGGATCGTTTGGCGACCGGCTACACGGCGACCAGCGGCATCTTCGCCGGCTTATGGGTTGCGCAAGAAGCCAAACTGTTCGAAAAATATGAGATCGATTCCAACCCAGTGTTGATTCCGACCGCCTCGCGCATGGTGCAGTCGATGCTCGGTGGCGATGTCGCGTTCTCGGGCGCCGGCGGCAACGCCGCGGTTGAAGCGACCTTGGCGGGCGGTGACTTCATCATGGTCGGATCGTTGGCCAAGGTACCGGCCTTCTACATCATGGCCAATCCGGAGATCAAATCCATCGAAGACTTGCGCGGCAAGTCCGTGGGCGTGACGCGCTTCGGCTCGTCTACGGACTTCACCATTCGTTATGTGCTCAAGAAACATGGGCTCGAGCCGGGCAAAGACGTGACGATCATTCAGATGGGCGACTTGATCGCCGCTGCGCTGGCAATGAAAAACCACACCATCGCGGCCGCGCCGTTTTCCAGTCCGGCCAACGTCAAAGCGCAAGAGATCGGCGCCAAGGTGTTGCTCAACATGGGCAGCGCCGGGATCTACTTTCCACACGACGCTTGGATGGCGCGCAAATCTTTCATTAACGCGCACGAGGATCTGGTACGGCGTTTTCTCAAAGCTTATTCCGAGGGCGTGCGCCGGTTGCACAGCGATCCGGAAATCTCCCGGCGCGCCATCGTGCGCTACGTTCGCGCCACCGATCCCAAAGTGGTCAACGCGGTGTACCAGTATGCGCTAGATTATGTCGACAAAGTGCCGTACAACACCCGCGAAGGGATTCAAGAAGTGCTCAATCAAATCGGCGAGCGTAATGCCAAGGCAAGGGAAGCGAAAGCCGAAACTTTCTACGACGATCGCTTTGTCAAGGAATTAGATGGCCAAGGGTTCTACAAACAGCTGTGGAAGTAACGTTACTCTGGGAATTGGGGAGGGTAATCTCATGAAGCGAAGATCGCTCATTGCGTTAATTGCGGCCGCGACGTTTTCTCTAAGCGGTGCGTCGGCGCTGAAACTCCAAGCCGCCGAGACACGTATCTCCATCGGCGTTACCGAAACGATGGAGACGTTCAATCCCTACGCCGACAGCGTGTCGTTGATGTACAGCGTGTGGTGCATGGTTTTGGGTTGCCTCGGTACTTACGATTTCGACAAAGGGCAGCACGTTGGGCTGTTAGTCGAGAGTTGGGAAGTGAAGGATCCGAAGACTTGGCTTTTTCATCTGCGCAAGAACAATCGCTTTCACGACGGCTCGCCGGTGACCGCCGAGGATGTGGTTCATTCGCTCAAGCGCACACGCGACGATCCGTTTACCAAGCAGCGGCAAAATATTTCGGCGATCGCCAGCGAGGCGGCAGTGGACAAATACACGTTCCGCATCACGACCAAGGAGCCGACCGCGCCGTTGCTCGATTACATTTTCGATCGCGTGATCGTTACCAGCAAAGCGGTCTATGACAAGTATGGCGCGGATGTCGCCGACCGGCAGCATCCCGTCGGCGCCGGTCCCTACAAGTTCAGAGAATTAATCCCCGGCCAGCGTTTGGTCATCGGTAAAGATAAAAGCCATCCGATGTGGAAACAGTATTCGCAGGCGCCCGATGAAATCGTTTTTCGCATCATGCGCGAACCGGAGCAGCGGGTGACGGCGCTGTTGAACAACGAGATTCAGATCGCCCAGTTCGTGCCGCCGCATCTGCGCGAGCGTGTCGAGAAGAGCGCCAATCATAAGATCGTCAAATTTCACACCGCCGAGATCATGTTCCTGGGGATGATGCCCAAGGTGAAGCCTTGGGATAATAAGCTGGTGCGCCAAGCGGTGGCCTACGCGATCGATCGCGATACGATTATCAAGACGATTTTGCGCGGCGAAGCCTCGCGGCTCGACGGGCCGATTGGCGAAGGGCAGTATGGTTACGACCCTAACTTGCAGCCGAAGTATACTTATAATCCCGAGAAGGCCCGTGAGCTGCTCAAGCAGGCGGGCTATCCGAACGGCGTCGATGTTGAGCTTCAGACACCGGTTGGACGTTACACCTTGGATAAACAGTTGACTGAAGCGATGATTCCCATGCTCAATGCCGGGGGATTTCACGCCAAGCTGCTGACCCCGGAATGGGCGACGCTTTGGGCCAACGTGCAGGTCGGCAAAGTTCCATTCTATTACATGGGGCGCGGCGGCGTGGTCGATCCCAGCGCGGCGCTGTCGCAATATTTTGAAACCGGCGGCTCGCCGCGAATTGGCTATTCCAATCCTAAATTGGACGAGCTGCTCGCAGCCGAGCGCCAGTCCTTCGATCCGGCAAAGCGCAAGAAGCTGCTTTCCCAAGCGATGAGCGTGATCACCGACGAGGCGCCGGCGCATTTTCTCTGGCGCCATCAATTACTGTTTGGCATGGCCAAGAACATCGACTACCGGCCGCTGCCGAGCGAGCGGATTTTTGGTTGGAATATGAAAGTTAAATGAAGCGAGTCTGGCGTCTTGAGTCTGGGATTTCTAAAAATTCTGGACGCCAGACGATTTATTTTTGCATGCCGATCTGGCGAAAAAATCCGGCATCATCTAATTCTTTCACCACGCTATTGTCGATGAACTGATCGCGGTTCGCCTTTTTCGCTTCGGGCACGGTGCTGAGCTTGAGGGTTTCGACGATGCCTTCGCGCGGGATGTAGGGCGGGCGGGCGATGTAGTCGACGGCGTATTGCCAGCTCGCTTCGAGGATCTCGTCACTGTTGTCGCGGCTGTATTTCTGAATGATCTTTTTGCCAAGCGTTTTGTCGTGAATCAGACGCTGCAAACCTTCCGAATAACCTCTGAAGAAATTGGCGACGACCTCGCGATTGGTTTTCAAATAACTGCGCCGGGTGACTACCGCGGTTTGGGGGAAATAAATACCCGCCTTGGCAAGATCGACGAGCGGCAGGGCGCCGGGGCTGCGCGCGCGCCCATGTGTCGGCGCCGATAATGGTGCGGCCGCGATGAGCTTTTTCGACAGGGCGGCGGCCAGCTCAGGCATGCCGCCCAGCTGTAAAATATTTACGTCTTTGTCGGGATTCATGCCTTGCTTTTGCAGTAAGTAACGCAGCGCAAAATCGGTAGAGGAGCCGAAGCGCGTTACGCCCAGCGTTTTGCCTCTAAGGTCGGCGATGGTTTTGATCTCGGGGTTCGCCATGATGTAGAAGGCGGGCACGTTGGCGATACCGCCGACCATGACCAACTCGGCGCCGCTCAACGCCGCGTTGACCACCGGGGTGCCGCCCGATAGCCCAATGGGCGAATCGCCGCTCATGATCACGCGCGTGGCTTGCAGCGCGGTGGGAATGTAGATGAGCTTTACGTCGAGTCCATACTTGTCGAAGTAGTTCGCTTCGGCGGCCATCCATAGGCCGGCGATGACGCCGCTGATGGCGGGATAATTGATAATCAATTTTAGCTTCGATTGGCACCAAGCGGTTTGCCCGTTCAACAAAAAGGCCAGGGCCACGACGGCGCGATACTTTATTGTCATTGGGTCAAAATACGCGTTGCGCGCCGGCTCTGTCAATTAACCTACCGATTGACTCGCAAGTCGCCATTGCGTAGGAATGAATCTAGGCTATTGGATCGTTCCTGGCATTATTAGTTCGATCGTAAGGAGAAGTTAAATGGCGAAACAACGGGTCGGTTACGCATTGGGTTACGGCAAATTTACCAACGCGAGAGAGATGGCCGATGTCATGAAGCAGGCCGAAGAGCGCGGCTTCGAGATGGCTTTTTTCTCCGAGACTATCGAGCTCATGCGCGACTCGGTCAGTTCATTGGCTGCCATCGGTTTAGCGACTAAAAACATGACCCTCGGCACTACGCAGATCGTGCGCTTGCGCGGTCCTGTGGTGATGGCCCAGTCATTGGCGACTCTGGACGAACTGACCGGCGGCCGCATTACCGCCGCGCCGGGCGCTTGCACTAAGAGCCACGCGCGGGTGCACGCACTGCCGCAGGATGTCGGCGCGACGCCCACCGAAGTGTTGCGCGAATATATCGAGTCCATGCGTTTGCTCTTCACCGGCGACAAAGTTTCCTATCACGGCAAGTTCGTCAACTTCGACAACGTCGGCATGGGCTGGAAGCCGATCCGCTCGCATATTCCATTCTATGTTCCGGCGACGGCGACCATCGGTTTGAAACTGGCCGGCGCGGTGGGTGACGGCGTGATTCTCAACGCGGTGTGCTCGCCGGAATACACGGTCAACGCGCTCAAGATTATCAAAGAGTCGGCACAGCAAGCCGGGCGCGACTTTTCGAAATTCTTTGTCGCCCAGATCATCAACTGCTCCATCGAAGACGATCACAAAAAAGCCCTCGACGCCGTGCGTTGGGAAGTGGCGACCAAGCTCGACCCGGTGCAGATTTCATTTATCGCCGCGCCGAAGATGAAAGTAGGTGAACCGTATATTCGCAAAGAAGACATTGCGCTATTCGAAAAAGCCCACGCTGCCGGCGGCATGGAAGGGTTGATCAAAGCGATCCCCGACTCCTATGTCGAAGGCATGACCGCCAGCGGCACACCCGATGAAGTGAAGACGCGTGTGCAGCAATACCGCGACGCCGGCGTGCAGGTGCCGTTATTGCGCCCTGCGGCTGCGCATCAGACGCAGCGGCTGTTGGATTTGTTCGCGCAATAGCAATCTCGTGTCTGGAATTTCTCAATGGTGGAGGTCCGCGGGGCGCCTCGTATCTCAACACGCAAGATTCAGCACTGATCTATGTACCGCGTAGGCATCGACATCGGCGGGACGTTCACCGATATGCTGTTGGTCGGCGAAGACGGCAGCGCTGTCATCGGTAAGACTTTGACCACTCCGGGCGATCCGAGCTTGGCGGTGGAGAACGCGTTGCGCCCGGCGCTGGAGAACGGCGCGATCGAAAAAAGCACCCGCGGAACGTTGATTCACGGCACCACGCTGGTTACCAATGCCCTGATCGAGCGCAAAGGCGCGCTGACGGCGCTGCTGACGACTAGCGGTTTTCGCGACGCCGTCGAAATCGGCCGGGAGCATCGCTACGAGCTTTACGATCTCAATCTCGATCTCCCGAAACCTTTAGTGCCGCGCCATCTGCGCTTCGACGTGCCCGAACGAATCGCCGCTGACGGCAGCGTGCTGCTGGCGCTGGACGAGCCATTCGTCCGTAAAATTGTTGGCGAACTGCGCGATAAAGGCATCAAGGCGATCGGTGTCTGCTATCTCAACAGTTTTCGCAATCCAGCCCATGAAAAGCGCACTGCGGAGATCATCGCCGAAGTAGCACCGCAAATTGGCGTGTCGCTCAGCTCCGAAGTCGTCGCCGAGATTCGCGAGTTTCCGCGCACCAGCACGACGCTGGCGAATGTTTACGTGCAAGAAAGAGTTTCCGATTATCTCGCCCAGTTGCAAGCGCGCCTGGAGCAAATCGGGTTTCGCGGCAGTTTT
>ORMF011189778.1_pt1 | contig 14297 bp, 12 predicted proteins | sample 1779871 | NCBI WGS metagenome assembly ORMF01 (sample SAMEA104232316, study PRJEB22302) | groundwater metagenome | biome: forest; feature: aquifer; material: groundwater | place: USA | collected 2011-08-07 | depth 5.4 m | reverse complement strand
TTCACCATCTCCGCAAGGTCGGCGTCCTTGGTTGAGAGTTGGAACTTGATCGAGGCGCGAGTATCCCCGTCGTAGCGGTCGCTGTTGATGATGGCCAGCGCCCGCGCTCTGAGCTTCGCTGGGATCTGATTTGTTGTTCGCTTCGAGGTTTTCTTGGTATTCTTTTTTTGCATGAACCTAGTCTCCTTTGGTGATTGGTTTGTGTGGTGGGGCTGGCGTACTTCTGAAGAGGGCGCGCCAGCCCCGTTTTAGGCGGAGTGGTTTGGTTACCTCCTTTTTAATTCGCCATGTAAAGTCTCAAGCTTGCGGGTTTCGATAGCGCGAAGGCCGTTTGCTAATTCTTCCGCCTCGTTTGCAAGCCTCATCTGGATTGATCGCGCCAGGGAATCGCGAACGGTTTCGCGCATCGTGTTGAGCCCGACCATTTGCGCGTCGCTATCTTCCGCGAATAGAGCTTCCCTGATTTCGATAATGGAGAAGGACACGTCTCCGAATCGTTTTGCGAAAGCCAGCGCACCGACGTGTTCCAAAAGCGCGATGAAAAGGCTGACAGCGCGAGCGCCGAGTTGGTTGGCCCCGAGATCCGTTGCTGCCTGTCTTACTTCCTGCTCGCTGAGGGTTGTAAATGCCGATCTGCCATCGCGGGCCGCGATGCACTGGTAAGGCGCATCGGCCTCGGCCCGAATGCGCCCTGCTTCTTCTTCAACGCGGCGTCGGATTTCCGTTTCAATTGCATCGGGGGTCGCTTGATGCGCTCCCGACTGGTTGGCGGGTGTCTTCTTCTTGCGCGTGGTACTCTTGCTTTGCATGTCGTGAATCCTCTTTTCTTCCAAGTTAAGTGGGGCCGATGTGCTAGGGGCCAGTGGAGTGTTGATAGCACTTGCTGGCCCGCTTCTTATCTAAGCGCTCGCAAGTATGCCGTAGGTGGTAAACTTGTGTCAAGAGTTGAATTGCCGGGGATGGTAAACTTAACTATGCCAGCGTCGGAAACTTTTACTGGGAGGTAGGCGTATTTTGGTATATAGTAGAGGTTAAAAGATGGCGCGAAAACCTACAAAGAAACCTACGAAGAAACTAACCGCTAAGGCGGTTGCGAAGGAGTACGAAAAGTCGCCGCGCACGGTTCGGAAGTGGTGCGAGGATGGTCTGTTCCCTAACGCGGCTTTAGAGGAAACACCATTTGGATCGGGATGGTTGATTCCTGAAAGTGACTTGGCCAGCTTTACGCCACCGGCGATGGGAAACCCAAACCTACTAAAGAAAAAGAAACGGTAATGCGAGACGTTTCCAAGATTGGGATCTATGGCGCTGTGTCGTTCGCCAAGGCTCGCGTTGAATCGCCACGCATCCGAAAGCAACACGCTAAGAAATGTCACGCCTTCACCGTGCAACCTGACGATCTGGCAAAACCTCTCTACCTAGTTACTGTCTCAACAACTGGCGAGAAGATTTTCGGCGACTGCATCGAGACAGTGAGCGGCGCTCGCTGCCAGGGGTTTGCATCGCACAGTCACTGCTACCATCTCGCCACAGTCCTAATCCACTTAGGTCTCTGCTCGAAGCCAGCGCGAAGCCAGCGCGAACCCGACGCGCGAAGCCGGTCGCAACGACCGCACCTTAATACTGATGACCCTGGATCAGTACCTTCTGGTTCACGTCGCTTCCGATTAAATAGCGCGAACTCGTGTCGAGATTGACGCCTTCCTCTGAGGGTTCATACATACTCTCGGTGGCGGGCAGCTCGTTGCCGTCCAATACGCTTGCCATAGTTCCGTCGCCCATCGCCACGCTTCCCGAGTTCGTAGACACGGCTTTGATGAACGGGCTAGTAAGCGTCAGTGGCGCATTTGGATCTAGTGCTATCAGTAACGTGCGAATCAGATAGGGCGTATTCGCTGATGGTAAATTTACAACCTTGCTGTAGAAGGCCATTTTCGTTTTCTCTCCTTACGGTATCGATGGGGAAGGTGCAGGCTTCGGCCAAAAGGCGATCTGCTGTCCATCCACTGTCCACTTTCGATCTCGTTCTTCTGCGGGAACGCCTGCGGCGATCAGCAAAAGTTGCTTCTTTTCCTGCACATCATTCCACTGCTTTTGGAGATCGGCTTCGGTCTGGATGAGCCTGGTCCACTGGTGGCTCGCTTCTGGGTTTAGTCGATAGACTATTGGTGCTGGTTTTTGGGCCATCCCAAACAGCACGGTCGATAATAGAAAGATGCCAACGGCTATGTATCTCATTTTTCATTCCTCGTGAATTGTCGCAGCGCCGGAGAGTTTGACGCCGCCTGACGTTGTTGCCTGCGCCGCTGAGCTGGAGGCAGTCGTCTTGTCCAGCACGAACGTGGCGAAACGCGGTCCGCTGAACGGCACCGTCACGGCCCCTCCATAGGGTTGCTGCACACTCAGGCCGGTCATTGGAACTGTTAGATTGCTGCCGCTATAGGTTCCGGTCAGCACTGGCGTGCCGTAATAGTCCTGGGGATTTCGTAACGCATAAGTGTCGCCATTGTTGAGCCGACTCGAAACATCGACACTCACGGTTGAGGCATCGGTAAAGTTGAAGATGATGATATACGTCTTAGTGTTGTCATAGGCATTCGCCCGCAGGATCGGCGCGATACTTGGAACGCCATTCGTATAGGTCGATGCCGCATCGAACGTTGTTTCAATCCGCCAGTTGGCCAGGTTCTCGAAACCGTTTCCCCCGTTTGTCAGGAAGGGCAAAGTGCTGGTGCCGAAGTAGGAATTATTGTTCCAACTCCAACTTGGAGAGAAATCCGGTGAGATGACCTGAATGAATCCGCTGGAGGTCGCCTGAACCGTATTGTTGTTCAGCGTGATCGTGACCCACGTTCGAAAGACAACCATCTCCGACCCACTGATGATGTTATTCGTGACTGTGGCGTCGTTGTTAGCAGTCCCCGAGCCATACCCAACTTGCAGTCCTCCGCCATGAAAGTAATTGGTATCAACAGTCAACGAGTACATGTTGGCGGGACTCGAATTGCCGCCAAGAATCATCCCCTCGTGAAACGCGCCCACCGGCGTGCCATTGCTGTAGACCGCGTTGTATCTGTAGGTGAACCCCCTCAGCACGTCGCTGTTACTGGCATAGGCTTGAAGCCCGAGGCTATAGTTATCAAAAATCAGATTGAGGGTGATCAACTTCGGCTGACTCGCGTCGGAGTTTTGCATGTACATCCCGTGACAAGTGCCACTGGCCCCTTGTTCGGTAGTGCCATTGTTAAAAACGATGTTGCCGTAGACTTCTGCACCGAGCGCCGTCGCTTCAGGCCAGACGCCGTCACAGTTATCGTGAATGATGTTATTGATCGCCTTAGTGCCAACACCCTTCAGCACAAGACCCTCTGGTCGCGATACCGTGCGGTCCGTGTTCGTGTTGGCGATCTCCATCCCTATCACCCAAACATAGCTGCCACCGATCAGGAGTGGCGCTTCCCAGTCTGCCAGCCCGTATTGCGTCCAAAACGCGGTATCAACCGGAGGAACTTGCTGGCCACCGGGTGCGTTGTTTAGGTTGCCGCTTTGCAGAGACTTCCAGACCTTGTTTAAGGATCGGACAAAGGCCCCGCTGGCGTAAGTGGTTGATGAACTCCACGCTGGATTCGAGGACTCTGAATAGTTGCGATCAATCGTTACTCTTTCGCCTGGATAGGGCATCATCTTAATGGGATTGCCAGACGTGCCGCTGAAGTAACACCCCGCCGCTTGCCCCTTCGGAGTAGCCGGATCTTGGTAAGGAGTGCCCCCGCGCAGATAGATAGTCACTCCCGGCACTATTGCCGCTGGAGGTTGCGGATTGTTATTGAAGTTTGGATCGCCCGCGCAGATGGTTGACAGCTTCCACGGGTTGCCGAACGATCCATCGCCGCCACTAGAGGCCGTTGCCGAGACGTAAAATGGCCCAGCCGCGCGGCTGCCTCTCTCACATACGCAGATTAGTGCCGTAAACGTAAGCATCCAAAACGAAATGATGATAGAAGTTCTGAGACTCATTAGTAGCTTGCGATCTTGAACTCGATCTCAAAGACATAGGGTCCATTGTTGCAACTCCCGCTCATTCCAAGCAGTTTGTAATAGCGATAGCCAGTGGTATTGGCGCTCGGCGCGGTGATTGTCTGAGTTGTGACTCCGCCTAAAGTGAACGTCGTCCCAAGATCTGTCCATGTGCTCGCATCCGGACTGCCTTGAAATTTCCACGTTCCCTGTCCGCCCGATGTCTCTTGGTAGTATTTGATCTCATTTATGATCGGGGAATGCCCCGAACCGAAATCGAAAATGAGGAAGGTGTTTGTGCCGTCGAGAGTCTGGTTGCTCCAGTAATCCGTCTGGTCGTTTGTGATGCCATTGATCCAGGCGACCGGAGGAAACGCGCCGCCGATGACGCCCGACGCGCCCTGGGTGATAGTGATGATCGATTGCCGATCGCCGCTGCCGCCAGTATTAGCGTAAGAGGTTGAGACGCCGCCTGACGCGATGCGGTGCGCAATCGAGACCTGCTGCTGCGGGGCTTGAGCGCGCAGACCGACCGAACCGAAAAGCAAAGCGGCGACGACGAAAGTAATTGCGAATTTCTTCATCGGTTTTTAGGTAAGTCCCGTTCCGTTGATGACCCAATGGGTGCTATCGATTTTGATTGCCGTTGCTATCCCATATTGAGCCAGCGAGCGGCTTCCGGTTGTTCCTGTTCCCGCCAGGTACATCGTGTCCGAGGTGATCGCGATCGTAACCACCTGCGAGGTCATGTTAATGAACGTGATGCAGGTCCCGATCACATAGGCGACGTTAGCGTTCGAATCGATCGTATAGGTGCGCGCGTTGGCGTCGGTGCCTGGGTGGATGATCTGTTTGCCCGCATCTGAAAGAACCGTTGTGTAGGCTGCTGACTGCGAGTTTTGGACGATATTGTTAGTGACGGCCGCGCCAGCGACTGTTAGCGAGGTCGCTGCCGCCGCGCCAAGCGTTGGAGTTACCAAAGCTGGAGAAGTAGCGAGAACCACGTTGCCGGAGCCAGTCGATCCGACCATGCTCAGAGTGCCGACGTTCGACGCGTCATTGACTTTTAGGAAGCCTGTCGAGTCTGCTGCCGGCAGAATCCAATCGTAAGGAGTCGTGATGCTGGTTGGCGCGTGAATCTGAACAGTGTTTGCGCCAGCGCCGCTTGGGGCGGCACCTCCAGTGAGAGCTATCGTCCCTGCATTCGATCCTCCTGCCCCGGTCGAGATAGTGCCCGGAAGAGACATATTGCCGCTCGCGTCAAGCTGAGCGGCGCTGTTCGGAGTTTGCAGGGTTTGCGAGCCGCCGCCCGTCACGAGCGCTGTTGAGGTCAGTGAGCCACTTGATACTACCGTCACTGTGCCCGATCCGGCAGGCGTGGCCCACGTGCCGTCACCTCGCCAGAAAGTCGTACTCGATGCGCTGGTGCCGTTGTTGAGATGCGAGACCGTGAGATTGCCGGTGACGCCGGTGCTGAGAGGCAAACCGGTGGCGTTTGTGAGAGTGACGGATGCAGGCGTGCCCAGCGTCGGAGTGACGAGGGTTGGCGAAGTGGCAAAGACAAAGTTGCCAGTGCCAGTCGACCCACTCACATCACTAATACCCACCGAACCAAACGAGGGATTGCCCGAACCGTTGCCGTGCAGTACGGTCGTTACTGTCCCTTGGTTAGCGAAATCTGCCGATGAGAGGCCAAGGGTAATGTTAGCTGATAGTGCTTTGCCGTTGACGGTCGTTGAAGTCGGCACATATGCTGTTGAAGTGAAGGCGTTCGATCCTAACGTGCCGCCCGCGCCAACATTTAGAGTCGAGCTGTCTGTCCCCGCCAAGGTAAGCGTATTGCTAAAGGTCAGCGTCTTTGCTGCTGCTCCGGTAAGTGTGTAGTTGCCGGTCGTGAAGGTATTGCCATTTACCGTCGTTGGCGTGATCGCCCCAAGGGTTAAAGTGATCGCAGGCGTGCTGGTCGAAGTCGCCACAGATCCGGAGACTCCGTTAGCCGTCGTTACCGAGACGCTGGTGACCGTGCCACTCCCGCCTCCCCCCGCGCCGGTGTTGCAATTCCAAGCCCCGGCGACTCGATAAGCATCTGCTCCTGTCCCGCTTCCTGTGCATGGTGCGGTAGCGGCACAGTCAGAGCAGTAGCGGACATCTCCATTTGGGGGTGTGCCGAGCTTACTAAAAATGGTCGGAGCGAGTCGGCGGGCGGTTGAGGTCGGGTTCTGGGCGTGTGCTACTCCAGCCAGAGTAAGTAGAAAAAGTAAGATAAAAATTCGTTTCATTTGAATATCCCTTCAGAAAAGCGTTGTCCACGCATAACTATCAGCGGCGTCTTTTTTGCAAACCTCAAACGTGTCAGCAACCCCAGCGCCGCCGGCCACATACCAAACACGCCCACGTTGCGTTGCGTCACATGTCGGCTTAGGCCCGGTAATCCATTGCAGACCATTCGCGATTTTCGAGTGGCCGTTTTCTCCAACGCTGACAGATATGCGGCCGGAATTATTCGTTGTGAAGTCCGTAATTTGGTTTGAGACGTGAGCTAAGCGTGCGACATAGACGTTTGGCCCAACCGACCAGGCGGACACCCTGTTAGTCAAGTTTTTGTCGTACATCGCCTGAAGAATGTTGTTGGCCGTCACGTTTTTCTGGCCTGCGGAGTTGTCAGAGCCGAGCGCGAAGTCAGTGCCCGACACCATAGTTGCGCCATCAACCGTCAGAGTCACACTGCCGGCCGTATTGCTCACGACGGTAAAGACGCGCACACCCATGCCGCCTGTCAGAACCAGATCCCCACCGGCGAGCGAGCCCGTTGAATACGGGGAGGTGTTAATGCCGCCGACCACAAGTGAAGGCGCATCTCCCTGATCGAGCCGCATACCCGCGCCGACGCTGCACTGAAGGTCATAAACCGACGTGAGGAATATCGCCCTCGAAATGTTATTGCAGGTCACGTGAGTGAGTGGGTTTCGCCGGTAGTTGGGGCCCGGAATATCTTCGAGTACGTTATTGTCGAAGAGCACCGGGCCGCGAAGATCGATGCCGCCTTGAGCATAGCCGCCCGTGTTGCGAAAGACCGAGTCAGTGATGACGGTGTACCGATCGAGACCCGTGCCGGATGGGTAAAGCGGACTGCTACCGTTGGCGGTATCTTCGTAACCATTTAGAGAATACTCGCCCGAGATGAGCAGATGAAGAGTTCTCGCGTTGAGCACCGTGACCTTGTGGTAGACATTTCCAGACGAATTAGTGATACCGCCGCCATTGGGGTACTGGTGGATGCCATAGCCTGCGATGCCCTCCAGCCATAGATCGTTAAAGTAGTTGTGACCACCCTGCACGTAGAGAGAGTGCTGGTTGCTGGTCAGTCCTATCCGCCTCACTGTTCCATGCTGAATCGTGTTCCCGTTGGAATTGATGATTAACGCCGAGGCTCTCGGATTGTCGAGAATCTCGAAGTCCTCGATTAGCGTGGACTGGTATCCGTCGCTGGTAGCCGTGACGCTATCACCCGAGGAGTGCGCGTTGAGGAACGTGGCTGTAAACGTCGTGGCCGTCACCGCCGTAACCAGCACGCTCTCAGACGTGCCTCCAATGCTTAGGGTGCGACCAGCATAGATGCCAGACATCGACACAGGGGTGACTGTCTGACTGCCAGCCACAATTGTTGTGCCGAGCGTAGTGTTGATCTCGTTCACATCGGAGAGACGGTGAGTTGTTATACAAGCAGCCCCAGCAGACCCACCGCCGCTCGCATTGTTCCAGCCGCGGATCTTCACATCATGGACGTGGCCGTGAGTTGAGGTTTGTTCGACCGATATAACCGCTACATTTCCACTCGTTACCGTAGGAGCCCCAACAAACGTAAAGCCACTCAACTCCTGACCATCGCCAGCATTCATGAGAGCTACTGTCGTGTCGCTCGCGTTCCACGCTACGGTTGCTGGCACGGTTATAAAGCTTCGATCGCGCCCGGCTCCGATTAGTCTCCCGCCGTTTCCGAGTGGCGACATATCGATCAGAGTTTGGTGCGCAGTGATGTCCGATTGGGTAAAGTTGTAAGCGCCAGGCGGAACCATCACATAGACTGCTCCGCTGGAAAGCGCGGCAAGAAAAGCAGCATAGGAACTGGTCGCTCCAGTCGAATCGGCGTTGTACGGAGCACAGGTTACAACTACTACGCCGGGAAGTTGCGCGCCACATGGACCTCCGCTGAAGGTCTGCCATGTTGCTGTCGTGCTGCTCGTCGCGGTAGGCACCTGGCCTGCGGAAGGAGTGCCGCTGAATGCTATGCCGTTCAGCCCCGCCCGCACTTCACTGCCGAAGACATCGACAATCGCGGTGCCCGATCCGCCGTCGCCTACTAGGACTCGCCCTATTACCTGACCGGAGGTCGGGTAAGTATTACCAACTCCTCGGCAGTATCCTCCTGAAAAGCCAGTATCAATTTGTATGTAGTCCCCTGCGGAGACCGAGCCATTAGGCGTACAGCCCGCGCGGCCCGCGATAACCACCGTGACGCTGTTAGTCGTCCCTGCCGAGACAATTCCAACGGCCCCACCAGCGTCGGTAACGGTTGTTGTTACGGCATTGCCAGCGACCAATTTAACGATCTTACCTACGATGGTTGAGCCATCGCCCGCGTACGGCAAGGTGACAGTGACCGGGGAATTAACCAATGGAGCACGAGAGTCTGATAAGCGCGAATCATTGCCTGCCGCTGCCTGTAATGCTCCCGTGCCAAGACTGCGAATCGATGCGACGTTTGCAGGTTGATTTGCTGTAACGCGGGGATCGGGATCTCCTACTGCTATTGGATTAGAGCTTGATACCGGAGCAACTGAGAGCTTTGTCCGACCTTTGACTGTATCGGAAGCATCGTTTCCAGATCCTATAGCTGCCTGAATTTGCGCGTCGGTCTGCGTCTTTGTGTAGACCGAAGTATCGCGCCACGGCTGAGTTCCCGATTTGTAGACTCGTAGCTGACCCCACGTAACCGGAGACCCTAACGAGACAGGTAAAGGAAAGTCAGCAAGATAGGTGTCGCGCTTCACTCCCTTAACGTCAAAGAAGATCGCCGTGTATCGAGCATTCGAGTTGTCTGCCGCGTCTGTGGTAGACAGCAAGGTGAAGGAAGGGATCGTTATCACCCCGCCAGAGATCGTACAAGTAACGGACTTAAAGAAAGCGCCGCTCCCTGGTGTCCCTGCCATCACCACCGTTCCGTCAGAAGCGGTAAAGGTAATGCTGCTGTAAATTCTCAGAGTGGCGGTGGCACTAGGCGATGTTGGGTACGTCGTACTTGGCGCGATCGTGGTTGATGCAATAGTGATCGTCGCTGCTTCAGCGGAGAAGATCAGCATCTGCATGAGGAGCAAACAGGTCGCCACGATGGCAATCACTTTGCTTATTTTCATTCTCATAGTTTCAACTTATCCCCCGGCTGCCATTGCCGCCGTGCCTGCGCCTCGCGCTGCTTGTTGCCACATCTTCGACCAGATTGAATCTTCCGGCTTGAACCCGGCCCAGATTCCAGTCGATGCCGTACTCTTGTTGGCCATCATTCCCGTCAGTCCCAAATCGCGGGCCTGTTTGTATTTCAGTAGAAAAGGAATCTGGTTGCCGGTTACGTCTGCATACTTCGCCGCAAAGGAACTTGAAAGATCGCCGGCGGCGCGCTCGTCGCGGCGCATTGCGTTTTGTTCACGCATTCTCGCCACCATGCCGGGGCTTCCGCCCGTAGCGCCAAGCTGAAACATTCCCGTATCGGTGTTGGCGTCTGCTGATTGGCCCTGCTTCTCGCGATTGTAGAGGTCGAGGTAGGGTGCCATGCCGGGCGTCTTAGTGACATCGAACGGGCCATTCGTACCGTCAACCGCGTCGAGAAAAGCCAGCGCGTCCGTCCGCTGCTTCACTTCGAGTGGATCGGGAGCGTTTGCCTTGGTGTAAGCGTCCAGGAACAGCTTTTCGTTCGCCGCCGATTGTGCGGCGAGGGTTTGCTGAGTTTTTTTATCGGTTTTGCTCTTCATGTTCCATCACCCTCGTAGATCGCGCCGTCGATCTTCTTCATGCCTGCGTACTCAGCGAGCTTTTCAGCGAAAGGAGTCGAAGCAACCAGGTGGGCCCGCTTACCAGCATTGCGAAACAGACCTCGCACGTGGTCAACCAGTTCCTCTGCGGTGCCATTGGCGCGATAGTCAGGCTTCAGATAGATATGACGAATATGCACGGCCAGTGATTCGATCTGCATGAAACCGACAATCTCCCCCTCTTCCTCCACGGCGAAAATTCGCGTCTCGGCCGGATCGGGTAGACCTTCGGCGAACTCGTCAATCAGGGTGTGTTGCAGTGCGGGCCATTCCAAAGGATCAAGTTGACGAATCATGCGACCTCCAGCGGTTTCAAGTTGTGACTACCAAAGCCGTTCACCCAGAACCAATGACCGGGACCAAGGCTGATAGAACCAACCTCAACACGCTCCCTTATGAGTTGGTAGCCTATGATTGTTGTTTTCTCCACGACCCGATCAGGACGGGTGATTAACGAGTCGCCGATCTCGAGATCGCAAACCGGCGTACCATTCACGTCATCAGCATTCCGGCGCAACCTATGTGTCTCGGTAAAGCGCCAACTTAAACCGTTGGCTGTCTCAATCAGATAGGTCTCGTCTACAAAGTGCCGCTTCTTCCTGATTAGAGTGTTGGGGCGCACGCTGTCTGATACCACGCGCGTAGTGATCGTGAGATCGTCTAACGTTTGGGTAATCTCTTCGTCGCCACGCATCACCGGAATTTGACAGCCGTCGATGACCCAACATCGCGGGCCTCCTGAACCATCTCCCGGCAGGGGTCCACCGCCGACCGGCGGGCCTTGGTTGCTGCCGGTCATAGAGGTGGACGGCGAAATATTTGCAGGGCGTCGGGTGCTGGGTGCCCAGGCACCGGAACCAAGACTAACGCCTACGCGATCAAATAAAACTTGCCGGGCATCTGTGGTTGATGCCGTGAGACCAATGCGAAGCCATTGCTTATCAGTCGTGAGGCCGACGTTGTAGGTTGGCGGCACTGGAATAGCCAGATCGTGAACCACCCACACGCCATTCGTAATATCAACCTGATCCGTCTCCGCGTATGCCCGCGCCTTCGTGAGCGTTACGGTTGGGAACGCGCCACCGATAGTCACCTTGGGCGCAATGTCGTAGTGGTTGTAGGCAACATCGATTGAATTGAAAATCTGCCCAATGCGCGACACCACGCCGCCTACAAGTTCGTAGATGTCGAACTGGATAAATCCGGGCGCGCCGCTAAGACTGAGACGCACATAGTTTGCGGTTGAGAGCGAGGCAACGGAATCAGCAATCGTGACTACGTTTGATTCGATCTGCGATCCATAGTCGCTGGTGCCAATCACCTTAAACTGCCGCGAGGTCGCCCCAGCGGCCCCCACTCGTACTGCTGTCAGCGTGAAGAGTCCGCCCTCGATCCACTTCCTTTGTCCTGCCGTGTTGTCCCAGAACCCCGCGTACAGTTGAACCCCGGCGGGCAATGCGGTTGCCGTTCGTAGACTGGCCTGCATCTGAATATAGAAGCGGCCTCGACCTGGACGTACAAAGTTGTCAGGCAAGGGGCAGGCTAAATCAAAACCAGCACCAATGGCTCCTATCTCTGGCCATCCGTTCACCCTATCCCATCGGGGAATGTCGGCGTTCGCTCCTTCGTTCGCAGCGTAGAGTGAATGTCCCGCGTACTTGAGCGCATGGGCCGCGTCTTCGACTAATAAGGTGTCAGTCATCAGATGGCGAAACCAGTTAAAACACTCGAAGTCTATATCGCCACCAAGAACCGGATTGTTGAGAAAGCGATCCTTGGACCAATCAAAGTCACCGTTGTCGATCAGATTGACGATTGACGTAGGAATGGTCGATTTGGTGATTACTTGCGCTGCCGCCGTCAGGCGCTGGAGACTGTCAATGCGGGAGTCGGCCCCTCTGAAAAGGCCCTCCATGCGCATGATCATTTCCTGCTCTTTGAGGTCGATCCCCTGCATTAAATAACCACCCCTGATTGTGTTCCCATCACGACGATCTTCTCTGGGCCCGCGTCGGACCCTCCCGTACAAGTCTGTTTCAGATAGACCGCGTAGCTCTTTGCATTAACAACTCGTGGCCTTTGCGTCTTCAGGCTTTGGAGTCCAACTCTGGGGGTAATGGTTTTTATCGCCGCTGCGTTCGCTAAAGTGTCATCGCCGTTTATCAGCACCCGCATCTCAACGTCGTTGGCGCTGTTGTCAGAACGCCAATCCGCTAGTACCCGAAAGATGTTGTCGCTTTCCACTGCTGCGCGCTGCCACGCGGTATAGACCTCGACAACCATCCCGGTGCCACCGTCAAACTTGTAAAGACGCAGCGTTGCGCTATCGTTAGTGGAGAAGTACAAGTCTCGTTTTTCAGTGACGGCCGAGACTACTGAACCGATAATCTTCCCGGCCAAGAACGCGGGGCTACTCCACCCGCCCGTGGTTGTGTTGTAAGGCATGACCTTGTTGAGCGTCTTGTTGAAGTAGCACATCAATTGACGCCTCGCGTCCCACCCCAGCACAACATCGTCGTCAGCCCAGCCCTCGAAGTCGTCTACCACTTCGTCGCCAAAGGATGTATCGGGCTCTTCGGAGCGCGCGACGACGCGGGCCGGTTTACCAATCCAGAGATACAGCCTGCCGTCCTCGCCGACACACGCGTTATGCGGAACAGAGATCCCAACGTTGGGCCAGACAATCTGAAGGCTGAGCGGTGGCGTTCCCCCGGTGTAGGTAATGACGCACATCGAGTTTTTTCCCAGACGGTAGTAGTAACCATCGCCGCCGCGCAGAACGTTGACGGGCGGCTCGGGAGGAAACAGCAAGTTGTCGCCTGGGAAACTTTCAGGATGGAGAGGACTGCTAACCGCGATGGTAGATCCGGGTGCGCCTGCGGAAACGCCAGAGCTGATGTCGCCGTAAGCGCCATCAACAAAAGTTACGTCATTGAGAGCGCCACCAAACACAGCGGCCGGTGGCGGAAAGTCCTCAATAGGGGCCAGCGGCTGATCGATCAGTTGTGCATCAACCCATTCAATCTCAAAGGATCGGGTAATGCCGTCGATGGTCGTGAGAGCTGAGTCTGCGATCTCTCCCAGCTTGTAGTGCGGGCCGGAAAATCCGAACCCTGCCTGCGTGACACCGTAGCCCCAGCGACCTTGTCCGTTAGAGTCAAGCGAGGGCACAGACACTCGAATGCTCTGATTGTCCGCAACGACGACCTCTGATGGCGGGCTCTTAATAGACTTTGCGCCGGTTGAGGATCGGATGCGCCATACCACGACGCTGACACTTCCGCGTACCTTGCCAGTAAAGCCAGCGCCGGGCGTTGTTCTAACACCAATCGTAGGCGCGGAAGATTGCGCCAAGCCAGCTTGCCACGGGCCGTTTGAGAATGTGCCGCCCGAAAGCAGAAGTATCTGAAGCGTTGACGAGGCTGACGCGGAGAGGGAAAGGCCGTTGTAGCGCACCAGTCCCGCGCCGATGAAAAACAGCGCCGCCAGCACCCGAAAGACGCTGCCCACACCGGCCGTATTAAAGTCACCCAACCCGGCATAGCCATCGGCGGCATTCATCAACTGCTTTGAGCCGTTCACCCCTGACTGCAACACCGGGCCTTTGTAGGCGGTACACTTACCTGACCCTAAGCACAGGAGATTCCTTGTACCCTTAGCCAGGTAACTCAGTACCCCAGTGAACCGGGCAATACTGCTGATGTAGCGGTCAAAAGTGTAAGTGGCTAACTTCTGTTGCATCTATTTCAACAACTCATGATCTGCACGCGGTTGTTTCGCGAGCATCGCTTGCTCTCGTTGTTTCAAAGACTCAGGCAATATCCCGGCGTTTAAGTGCGGACACGAACTACATCTGACGAGGGGAACCATGCGTTTGTGTTTCTGCGAGTACACATCCTCAACTTTGTTGTGAGTAGGAATGCGCAGCGTCTTTCCTGACGCTGGATCTCTAATCTCCTTCGGCGAGCACGAACAGATATCGGAATCGGGTCGCTCAATCGCTGCATGAATGGCCAGATATTCTTTAGCTCGTGACTTAGCCGGATGAGTAACAGCGGCCTCCTCGTATCGCCCCTGATCCGCCAAAGCATCAGCCAGTCGCGCAAGGTGAACTTTGATCGCTTCGCTGCGACCTTTACGTCTCGTCTCAATGCTGAGCACTCGCAAGGTCGCGCGAGCCGCTCGCTCTGCGTG
>ORMF010417523.1_pt1 | contig 14298 bp, 9 predicted proteins | sample 1779871 | NCBI WGS metagenome assembly ORMF01 (sample SAMEA104232316, study PRJEB22302) | groundwater metagenome | biome: forest; feature: aquifer; material: groundwater | place: USA | collected 2011-08-07 | depth 5.4 m | reverse complement strand
GGGGGGCGAGGAAAGAACCGGGGCGCGGGGGGGGGGGGGGGGGGGCCGCGGGATCGGGGGGGGATCGGGGGGAAAAAGCCGATAGACACGACGTTCCATATTGTCTTGCACATCCACGATTCCAGCGGGCACCTCGCGGCCACGTTCGTATCTCGCGAGGAGAGCGCGGAGGAAGTCACTGCCGACAGCGTCGAATTTCAGAACGGAACCCTCATCGTGAAGATCGGAAAACGGCATGAGGTCTACGAAGGCAAGATCAACGGCGATGGGAATGAAATACGGGGCCGCCTAAAGCAGGCGCCATACGACATGCCGCTCAACCTCAAGAAATCGATAGGCTTCTGACACCCCGGTCTCCCTTCATATATGTGCTCCTCGTGCTTACGGTCCTTTGCTGCGTCGGGTCGCGGGCGGCGGCGGATCAATACTCGTCGCGGCCGCTCCCGGCCAAGCGCGCGAGCCAGGCTCCGGTTATTGACGGCAAGCTCGACGATGCGGTTTGGAAGGACGCCCCCGCTGCCCGTCCCTTCATCGATTCGGTGACTGACAAACCGACCGTCGAGCTTACGGAAGCATGGCTCCTGTACGACGAAAAGGCGATCTACGTCGCGTTCCACTGCCACGACACCCAGCCGGAGAAGATCGTCGCGAGAGAGATCAGGTACGGCGCGTCGATGGGTGATGACGACTATGTGGCGTTTACGATCGATCCCTACTATACGCGGGGTTTTGGCGACACCTCCACGTTTACCGTCAATCCGATAGGCACCCAGAACGAGAACATCGCGGGCGGGCGCGCCGCAAAGCGGGAGTGGCGCGGCGTGTGGCAAGCGGCCGCGCAGCGCGTGACTGACGGCTGGACAGCTGAAATGCGTATCCCATGGGCATTGCTCAATTTTCCCGATGCCAAAGCCGCCGTGACGATGGGGATCAACTTTTCGCGGTATCACGCACGGACTCATATCGACTCCACCTGGAGCAACTTGACGCAGAATTATCGCCCGGAGTACATCGGGCAATGGCAGGGAGTGACCCCGCCACGTGGCGTGCATTTCCGGCAGCTACAGGAGATGACCTATGTCTCGCCGGAGTGGACGGAAGGAGGACGCGCGGAAATTCATGCAGGACTCGATCTTCGCTACCGCCCAAATCCTCAGATGACGGGCGTTTTTAGCATCTTCCCGGACTTCCGCAATATCGAGCGGGCGGTTGAGGGGATTCAGTTCACTCGCACGGAGCGTTATGTCGGCGAGACTCGTCCGTTCTTCGTCGAAGGGCGGCGGTTCTTCCCTTTCCTCTACAGTCCCCGCATTCGGACATTCGACGTCGGACTAAAGGCCTTCGGCAAGATCAACTCGCATGTCTCTTTGGGTCTCCTCAGCGTTGAAAAAGACATGAATTACGACGCGACCGTTGGAAAAATCGACTACTCTTTCGCGCAACATGGCGGCGCTTCGGTCTATGGAACGCTGCTCAGGAGCCGCAATCCCGAGCACGAGGGCTACGGCGGGACCGCGTCGCTTACGTCCGGACCGTGGAGCGTGGAAGGAGAGTTCGACCGTGCGCGGGAAGGCAGCGCAGGCGGGTCCGCGATGGGAATCGCCCTCGGTTATTCGCTGAAGCACTGGAACGCACAACTCAATTTCGGGTCGACCGATCCGGAATACAACCCGTCGCTCGGTTTTGTGTCGTACCGGGACGAGCGGGATCTGCAGTTTGAAACGGGCTATTACTCGATTTACCGCACGGGCCCACTCCGCAGCTTCAGCGTGAATTTCGGGGGTTATCGCTATAACCACATGAATGGGAGCTTTTTCCAGGACGGTTTCAACGCCGGTACTTATATCACAACGCGCAGCGACTACTCACTGGGCTTCAGCCGTCGTGTGGGGCGCTTCGAGAATGCGCACGACCGGACTTTCAACCTCAATCTCGCCGGAAACACCAGTAACCGCTATCGAGCATGGGACCTTAGCTATGAGTGGGGATTGCTCGACGACCACCGCGTTGAATCGTGGAGCTTCGGCGCAACGCGCCGACTCTTCCGTAAGATGGATATCGGCATGACCGGCAGCATCCTGCGACATGAACGAAACCGCGAACAGTACATTGCCACGGTCGGGTGGGAGTTCGATGCCCGCCGATCCGTCAACGGGCGGCTCGTCCAGCAAGACGGACGCACCAATTGGTATGCGGCTTTTCGCAACTCGGGCGGCGTGGGCCAGGATTATTACATAATTATAGGCGACCCGAACGCATCACGATTCACCAGTCGTATCGCATTGAAGTGGGTCTGGGCGAACTGAATTAGAATGACCTTCGACCCGAGGGTATCGATTAACAAGTGAAAGTGTTGTTCATCGGAAACAGCTTCACCGCGCGCAATGACGTTCCCAAACTCGTCGCCCAGCTGGCCCAGGCTCGCGGCAAGCAGCTGGATCATTTACTGATCTCGGCAGGGGGAGCGTCTCTCCGAATGCACTGGAACAAGGGCGACGCGCAAAAGGCAATCCGCGAGACAAAGTGGGACTACGTCGTATTGCAGGAGCAGAGCACACTTCCCATCAAGAATCCGGTCCGTATGCACGAGAATGTTAGGCTCTTCGATGAGGTCATCAAGGCATCAGGAGCAAAGACGGCGCTCTACTTGACTTGGGCCCGGAAGCACGCACCGGAAATGCAGGAGGCGATTACAAAAGCCTACACTTCCGTCGGAGCAGAGCTCGGAGCATTGGTCGCTCCGGTTGGAGTGGCCTGGCAGGAATTCGAGCGCCAACATGATAGCCCCGTGCTGCATGATGAGGACCAGAGCCACCCCACCCTCGCGGGCTCGTATCTTGCGGCGTGCGTATTCTTTTCAGTCTTGTTCGGGGAGTATCCCGTGGGAATCGAATCGGATCTCAAAGGGCTGTCGCGTGCAAACGGGGCGCTGCTGCAGGAAACGGCATGGGCCGCCACGCGGCCGCCGAAGGTCAGTTAAGCAATTACCGCCGCGAATATGTAGCAGCCCGTGGAACGAATTCGACTTCCTCATCCAATGGGAATATGGGTCGGGCGCAGATCGTGTGTCCGAGCGTCGGCAGGTTGGCGGAGGTCGCTCCGGGGACGTCCACGTTGAAGTTCTTCTCCACCCATGCATCGTACATTTGGTATTCGGTATGGGGGCATTTGACAACGATCAAGTCGAAATCCCGGGGATTGAGGCCATTGGCGTAATACAGCGATCGGTCTATAAGACCGACCGATCGGCTGATGACGACGATCGAATAGTTGTCGAACATTAGCACAGCGGTCAGGCCGGCATCGTAGCTCGTCCCGGACGTTTCAAACCGCGCCAGTCCATCCGAGAGCGACCGGACGTACGCCTTGACGGGCATGGGGGCGAAACGATTTGGGTCGAGCGTTCCGCCCAGTGCAACTTCAATCTCTGCCCCGACGCCGGCCCTGTGGGCGGCGGCGGCAGCGGGCGCGTCAACGATCTGCGCCAGGACGCGTTTGCGGCAGGCGCGCTCGCGAAGCTGTTTAAGTATGAGGTTTGAGTCCCCGGATGCCCCGGACGAGGTTGCGTCGGCAGCGTCCGTGAAGACAGTGGTGCCATTCATCGTCGATGCTTGAGCGATCGCACGATCGAGCGCGATTAGCTTCCCCTGCATCCGATGGCGCAGCTCCCACAACTCCTCGGCCAGTCGGACCGCTTCTTTAGCCGCCGTCTCATCGTCACCGTCGGTTGCGACCAGAACTTGCGTGCAAAGCTCCGGCACGTCTGTGAACGGGTTGCCGATCATGATTCCCGCTGCCAGGGTCGTTGCTTCACGCTCGAACCTTTGCGCCTCCCGAATGAGATCGCCGTAACATCCGGTCTTCGTAATCAGCTCATCGCCGCGCACCAGAGCCGGGATGGTGACCCGGGATATAACCGGCCGAAGGTTTTGCGTGATCAGCCGCACCAGAAACTCAGCAGCCCGCCGGCCGGTGTCGGCGAAATCGACGTGGGGATAGGTGTGGTATATCGCGAAACCGTCGATCTGCCTGAGCATCCTGTCAGTCAGGATGCCGTGCAGGTCGAGAGAAATGACGATCGGCGTCCTCTCGCCGACGATGCGTCTTGTCTCGGCGAGCAGATTCCCCTCGGGATCGAGCTCGCCGTCAGCCCCCATGGCTCCGTGCATGGAGAAATAAACGCCGTCGACCCCCTTATCCGCTCCGATAGAAATCGCCGCAAGAGTCTCTTTTGAAAGCTGCTCCCAACCTTCAGCCGACAGGAGCCCCGCCGATCCCGCGCGTGCAGAGATCGCCGGGACCGGTTCCATTCTGGCTGCGCGAAAGACCGTCAATGCCCCGCCAATTGCCGCATTCAGTCCATCCTGCGCGAGCATCTCGTCCCCGTGCGCGATGCGAAAGTCCTCGTATCGGGATGGAACGGGATTGAACGATGAAATCTCCTGCATGCACTCTGCGATCAGGATGCGAGGTCGGGCGGACATAACATACTCCTCCATCGAGGACTATAGTAAGTGAACCCATTATGTATGAATACCCGGCTCACTTCAATGTGGTCGGCGAAACGCAGCAGCTTAGGATCAATGAGTATAACAGCTGGAAGGATTTGAGAGAGTGGGTCCCACCGATGAAACCATCCCGGTTTCGTCGGGATTTATGTCTGTCGAGACATATATTAATAGAATAGTACTCATCAACGAATCACAAGGAAGAATCGTCATTCCTGCGGAGGCAGGAATCCATGGCGGCAAGTCGTGGATGCCTGCTAACGGCATGCAGGAATGACGAACTGACGGCTTTGGTGAGTGTTTATGAGTTAGCTTCTAGCCAGCGCGGTTGTTCGTCAGCCGCATAGAGCGCGCCTTGTGCAGTTGACAAATCTCCCTGTTCTGCGCAACAATTCGCTCAGTGCGCGTTGGGGCGCCTCCTGTCCGCGGCAAGGGAGATTACTCCCTCCCAATCCGGTTCGATCTGATATCCGAACCTTCTTCCAGCCTGTATTCAGCGGACTTCAGGCAAGTCTCTCGGAGGGAGGTTTCCATGTCTCGCAAGCTCACACCCCAAAGCAGCCTCGACGGCCTCAAGAAGGAGGCGAAGCGCTGGCTCAAGGCGCTCCGTGCGAACGATGCAACTGCCCACGCACGGCTCTACGGTATTTATCCTAATGCTCGCACCGTCCCCGGACTTCGCGACGTTCAGCACGCCCTAGCCCTGGAGCACGGTCTCACAGGATGGGCGGCTCTCAAAGCGAGTCTGGCTGAAAGTGAATCCTTGACCGACGACCGCTCGGACCTGGTCGACTGGTTCCTGGAAAACGCCTGCCCCGACCACCACGTCCGCGGCCGCCCCGATCACGCGATGGCGCTCCATACGGCCGAGCGTATTCTGAAGCGGTATTCGGTGATCGCTCGCGACAGCATCTACACAGCCGTCGTGTGCGGCGACATCGACGAAGTCGAGCGCATCCTTGCCAAGCGGCCCCAGGCTGCCGTAGAGAAGCGGTCAGGGTCGACCGCGGAGCGCGATGGTGGAGGGGGAAGCGGAGATCGATTCACGAAAGCCCTCGGCCCGAAGGGTTGGGAGCCGTTGCTTTTCCTCTGCTTTACGCGCCTGCTGCTCCCGGCGGCAAATGACAATGCCGTAACGATTGCCCGCATGCTCCTGGACCACGGCGCAGATCCGAACGCGTTCTTCATGGCAGGCAGCAGCAGATACACCCCTCTGGTCGGCGTCATCGGCGAAGGCGAGGAAGACCGCCCACCCCACCCGCATCGCGACGAATTGGTGCGATTGCTGCTGGACTGGGGCGCCGAGCTATACGACATCCAGGTGGTCTACAACATTCACTTTCACGGCGACGTCCTCTGGTTTCTGAAACTGATCCATGAACACTCCGTGAAGATGGGACGGAAGGCGGACTGGGACGATCCCGAGTGGTCCATGCTCAACATGGGCGGCTACGGTTCCGGCGCGCGGTGGCATCTCGACATCGCGCTGAGTAACAACGATCTGGAGCTCGCCGACTGGGTCCTCTCCCACGGAGCGAACCCGGATTCGACTCCGGCACGCGACCCGCGGTTCTCCCAGCGAACGCCGCACGAGGAGGCGGTTCGGCAGGGCTCGACCGACTTGGCCGACTTGCTGGTTCGATTCGGGGCGACGCCGAGCTCCTCGGTCATCACCGGCGAGGAGCAATTTGCGGCGGCGTGTCTGCGGCTCGATCGCGCAGAAGCCCGGACGCTCGCCGATGCGCACCCTGAGTACCTCATGTCCCCGGCCCCAATGATGGTGGCGGCAGCCCGTGATCGCGCCGACGTCGTGGAGCTACTGCTCGACCTCGGGATGTCGCCCGACATACCCGATCCCACCGAAGGAAATCACCACGCGCTCCACGCCGCCGCATACAGCAATGCCCTGCGAGTCGCTGCCCTCCTAATTGAACGAGGGGCGGAAGTGGACGCTCGTGAATCCAAGTGGGGGAATACGCCTCTAGGCGCAGCTGCGTACTATCAGCATCGTCCGATGATCGAGTACCTGAGCCGATACAGCCGCGACATCTGGGAGCTCACTTTCACCGGAAATGTCGACCGCGTGCGTGAAGTGCTGCGCGCGGAGCCTGAGCTTGCAAGAGTCGTAAGCGACGGTTGGACCCCGCTCATGTGGATGTATCCCGAAGATGAAGCGCGCGCACTGGAGCTCGTCGAGCTCTTCCTCGCGAATGGAGCAGACGCATCTCACAGGAACAAAGACGGCCATACTGCCGCCGATCTCGCTGAGAAAAACGGGATGTTCGAGGTCGCTGAAGCTCTGCGTAATGCAGCTCCGGAGTCACCCGCGCCCGCTCCTGACACTACGCCCATCACTGGCCCCAGTATGGAGGAGTACGAACAGCTGGCAAAGGACATCGCCGCGGCCTACCGCTCTGGCGATGCCGACGCTCTGCAGCGCATTCGGGACCACACACGAAGCAATGCGTCCCTGGACTTGCTGCGCTCGGGAGTGCGGCAGGCGCTGGGTCTAGACCCTGAGAGTCGCACATTCGAAGTCTCCCCGGACGACGCTCAGCTCCTCGTTGCAAGATTTCACGGCTTTGAGAGCTGGCACGCGCTGGTGGAGCACTTCGAAAGTGTGCCGGCCGGGAGGGTCACGGCGACGCCGGTGAAGCTCTTCACCGTCGATGAACAGGGCGCAGAAGTATCCGCCGGGGGCGCGCGGGATTGGGATGAAGTCATTGGAGTGATGAACGACCAGCGGATTCCCGGCCTCAACGCGGACGGACAGATGACCGACGAAGTGCTGGAGCGAATCTCGCAGCTCGAATTCGTGACCTCTCTCAAATTGGATGGCTCGACCCAGGTCACCGATGCCGGATTGAGACATCTCGCCCGTCTGCCGGGCTTACGCCATCTTCACTTGAGCGGCACTCGGATCACGGATCGCGGTCTCGAAGTTCTGCGTGACTTGCCGGAGCTTCGGACGCTCACGCTCCATCACCACAGCGCCATTACCGACGTCGGCGCCGCCAACCTGGCGCACTGCCAGAACATCGAGCACGTGAGTTTGATGGGCACCCCCGCCGGCGACGGCGCCATCCGAGCGCTCGCGGGAAAGTCCCGGCTTCGCCACTTCCAGGCGGGAAACTTTGTCACCGATGCCGGCCTGGCTGTGTTCCAAGAATTCCCCGTGTTCAAAACCTGGCAGGGCGGCGAAGTCGCCATGTCGCTCCTGTCTCCCGATGCCGACCCGAACTTCCTCTGGCTGAACCTGAAAGCGCCCTTCACCAACCAGGGGCTGGCGAACCTCGCGGGGCTCGACGGACTGTTCGCTTTGAGCCTGTTTGGAGGACGCGGAGTCATGGGATTCGATTCCCGCAGTTCCGCGGTCACACCGGCGGGCCTGGGCCAACTGGCGGAACTTCCCAACCTGGCCTGGCTCGGCTGCACAAACGAATTGTGCAGCGACGAAGCCATGAGTATAATCGCCGATATGCCGCGTCTTCGGTTTCTGATGTGCCAGGACACGGTCGCGGGCGACGAAGGCTTCGTTGCCCTGAGCCGATCGCAAACAATCGAGTATACCTGGGGTCGCCGCTGCCACAACCTGAAAGCGCGCGGATTTGCCGCGCTCGCAAGGATGGCGGCGCTTCGCTCTCTATCTGTGAACTGCAAGAACGTCAGTGATGAGGGACTGTCCGCTCTTCCCCGCTTTCCCGAGCTTACTGAGCTCATGCCGATGGGAATAAGAGACGACGATTTCCGTCACATCGGCCGTTGCGAAAAGCTCGAATCGTTAATCGGAATGTATTGCGGACCTTGGACGGATACCGCCACTGGGCACTTAGCCGGATTGACCAGGCTAAAATCGTATTCGGCAAGCTCTGCCAGGATCACCGACCGAAGTTTGGAGTTACTCGGCAAAATCACCTCCCTCGAGCGTCTTTCGTTCGATGCCTGTCCAGCAATCACCAATTCAGGTCTCGCATCATTGGCCCGTCTCCCACAACTGCAGGAGATCCGTCTTTCGGGAGTGCCAAAGATCACGCGGGAAGGCACGGCCGTGTTTCCCACGAGTGTGCGGGTGGAGTATTCGCCATGATCATTGGCAATCGGAATCACGGCTGACCTTCTGGGCATGGCGTAGGAGCCGGAGTGGGACGCGACGAACCTTTGCCTATGGTTTCGCCCCCAATTCTCGCCGTCCTCATTTCCGCCGCGTTCACTTTTCAGTCGGCGAACTTGCCCCGAAATGATGACTTTGCTCGTGCTGTGGCAGCCGCAGCCGAGGCTATCAGGACCGCGCCGGATCAAGCCGCGGGTTGGATTCGGCGAGCCCAGCTGTATGGCGCACACGGGGATCATGCGAAAGCAGTATCCGATTATAGTCAGGTCATCAAGCTTGAGCCGAAAAACGCAGATGCATGGCAGCGGCGAGGTGAGGCGTATTTCAAATCCGGAAAGATCGCCGAGTCCATTTCGAACTTCGACAGGTTTCTCAGTCTACGGCCTGACCAAAAGCCCTACCATTGGCAGCGGGGCATATCGCTCTACTACGCCGGGCGCTTTGCGGATGGGAAACAGCAGTTCGCGCTCCACCAGACCGTCAATTCGAACGACGTAGAGAACGCGGTCTGGCACTTCCTCTGCACGGCGCGTTCCGATGGTCTGGAGACTGCGAAGAAGAGTCTGATTCCGATTGAAGGCGACGCCCGCGTTCCCATGGCGCAGGTCCACCAGCTATTCGCCGGCAAGTGCACTCCGCAGGACGTGCTTGCCGCGGCCGGCGCAGCTCCTGCCCAGACACCCTCCGGCGAGCCAATCTTCTACGCGCATCTCTACCTCGGAATCTACTATGAAGCTCTCGGCGACGACAAGAAGGCACGGGAGTACATTCTGAAGGCCGCCGAACGCTCGAAGGCAAACGGATACATGGGTGACGTGGCAAGGGTCCATGCAGGCATCTTGCGAGCGCTACGCCCACGCCGTCCGCAAAGTCCTCCGCCAGGTGAAGGCAAGCAACTTCCGCTTCTCGTCGTTCATCGTGCGAGTGGTGAGCAGCGTCCCGTTCCGGATGAGGAGAGAGGGGGAGAGGACAACCATACTTACAGCTTTCAAGGGCTCGCCTTTGACGTCATTCCGAACGGAGCGCTGTTCGCGCAGTGAGGAATCTGCTATGGGACCAAAGATCGCCATAACGAGATCAGATTCATTTCCGCATTAGCACAGTGACGGCTTATCAGGATAGGATTGAGAGATTCTCCACGCGGTCAAAGTACATGTCCTGCGTGACAACCGGGACGTAGATCGCCTCGGACTCGCGGACTACATTCTGGACTGCGGAGACGTTGCGAATAACACCGCTGGCCGCGTTGGTATCAACCAGGCAGGGGCTGCTCATCGACCTCGACATGTTCAAAGGCTTCTTCGATTGCTTCTTCCATCGCGATCACTTCGGCCGGTGGAATGAGGCCGGCGAATCGGTCGACGAAATCCTTCCCGCTCATTGCCGGTGGAAGCTTGCGATTCATACGGCGCGCAGAATCGAGAAGCTCGGCGATCTGCAAATCACTAAGTCCGTCGATTTCTTGAACAAGCTGGTTCCTTAGAGTTGCATTCATGTATGGGTTATACCGTCCAAGATTTGGCCGCGCCGCCAATGACTTGATCCCACATCACCGATGAACCGCTCCGTTAAGTTCTTTGAGACGCAGTTCCGGCGTCAGGTGCGCGAAGGGGAGTATGCCCTCAATCCCTTCGAGACCCTCGCCATCCCCTATCTGCACGGATCGGTCCTCGACCTGGGCTGCGGACTGGGTAATCTCGCAATTGAGGCCGCAAGACGCGGCAGCCAGGTCCTGGGCCTGGACGCCAGCCCTACCGCCATACGGCGCATCCAAAGCGTCGTGGCGGACCTGAATTTGCCGATTGTGGCCCTCAAGACTGACCTCGACACGTACCGCATTCTCGCGGATTACGACGTGATTGTCGCCATCGGGCTGCTGATGTTCATGCAAAAGCTTCGCGCACGCAACATGCTGAACGACATCAAGCAGCACGTCAAGCCCGGTGGCTGCGCGATTGTCAACGTCCTGGTCGAGGGAACGACATACATGGACATGTTCGAGGAGGGCCGCTTCTACCTGTTCGGCGCGACCGAGCTGCAGGACGCGTTTCGAGGATGGGTGATACTCGAATCGACTGCCGATGAGTTCGAAGCCCCAGGCGGCACCGTCAAGAAATTTGCGACCGTGATCGCGCGCAAGGGGCATAGTCGACTGGAGCCCGATCCTGCGATTCCGGCGAATAGTCAATAGATCACCACGGGAAAAACCGATATGGGTCGTCCCATTCCTCCGGCGTATCCAGGTATAGCCCATGCAGCCAGCGCTTTTCACCCGATTCGACCGGTTTGACGAAATCGTCGAGAAGCCGGCTGGTCGACGCGGCGCCGAGGTTGCAAAGAAGGCGAGTGAGAAGAAAAGACGTCCGCCTGAATGTGCGTTTCTGGTTGCGTTTGCTCGTGTCGAATTGCCAGGGAACGAGTTGACAAAACACGATGCGTGCGTTGTCGAATGTGGCAAGCATTCCATCACCATAAGTGTGGGGCGCATCGGTAATTAATGGAATCTGTCGCGGATCGGAGGTGCGGGTGTCAGCAGAGCCGAAGCCAGCTTGCCACCAACCAACTTCGCCCAGCGGCAATTGTCCAACGAAGTACTCCCGCTCCCTCACTTCGACTTGGTCCGGAGTGAAAGTCTTGACTCCTTGCATTACTATTGCTTTGGGAAATAGAGCGCCAACTTCTGTTTTTCCAAGTCCGACGGCCATTATATGACCACCCCGTCGACGCCAGGCGTCGACGTATTCATAGGACAATCGGTCGGCGCTTCTGGGTCCGATGACGAGCAAATCGAATTGTGGATTGAGTTCAGTCTTCTCAGAGCTCACGTCGATACCGCTCGCTCGAAGGTGCGCGTGCCCAGCCGATTCGCCCACGTACGCGACCTTTCGTTGGGGCTGCAATGCCTCTTCGCAGCTGTACCGGAGAATGTTCCTGACAAGTGTAATCGCGTCCGGGTCAGACTCAGTTCGTCCTGTGACATCCATTTGGCAGAAAATCGCCTTCCCTTTCCCCTCGTGGAATTCAAACAGGCCCATGTACTGAAGGGCAAAGCCTCCCACGAGAATCGGTAGGACATCACCCCTCGCAGGCTTCTCGATTAGCACAGAGGCGACGCTGCCCTGATTGCCGCACCTCCAGACACGGGGTACATCCATTCCGCACCACTTCACCATCGGTCCATACATCGGTCTAAGTGTGTAACGCAGCCTCGGTTGGGACAGGGTCGCCACACCTCGCCAGTCGTGGATGCGTCTGCCTTCCCGTACTCCAAGGTGTCGCAACAGTGTATGCCCGCCGACACTGCGAAAGACCTCTCGAAGGCCGTATTCCGCGACACGGAAACCGAGTCGCTGCTCCAACGCTTCGGCGGTCTGCTCGAAGACGATGACTCTCAGACCATTCCGAATACGACGCATATCCGGCACGGGATTGGTGAGGCCGATAGCCTTCTTGCCGATGATGAGCAGGGTGAATCTTGTCAGGTCTGTCGATGCCTCGACGCGGTGGTATTTGACTCCAAGGGCGTCGAGGAGTCTAGTGGTTTCTCCAAGAGGATCGAATAGAGCGATCTCCGAAAGTGACATTATGCTATTGAGAGCCGGACGCCGGAGGACGTCAATCATGAAGGAGTCTTGCTGAACTTCGCCGTCGGCGAACCTGACGTTTGCTCTGATCTGGTACTGGCCCGGGGCAAGACGTTCGGGCAGCCGGAATTGAAGTGGAATACGCACCTGTTCTCCGGTGGTAACCGATCTGGCGGATGATACGGCAACCGGCTTCGGAAGGTCGAGCGAGCAGCGAGCAACGTAGGTTGCCGGCTTACGGGAGTTGTTGATGATAATGAGCTGCTTCTCGACCGTATCTCCCGGCAGGAAGTTATGGTCCTTACTCGTAAATCGCGAGGGCTTACCCCCGATGTATGCCAGCAGCGGCATATTGTTGCGGTACAGCGCCTGCGCTGCCTGATTGGGAATCCAGTCCGATCGCTTGTACGAGCACTCCATGGTCTCGTACTGAGAGTCGACATAATCCGGGCTGAAACCGGGGCGCTGCAGCCGTTCCCAGTCCACCGAAAGCTCTTTGCGCCTCCGATCCACTTCCGGCCGCAGTTTCCAATAGATCGCATATTCCCAAGGGCTGATCGCTGAAACTCCCCATGTCCGAAACGCGCGCCAGTTGTCGGTGATATAGCGGGCGAAAATCTCATTCCGCTCATCAAAGGCGCTCGATCCTATGGGAACGGGATAGTCCCATCGGTGCCAGCCTTCGCGTCCTGAGCGAAACTGCTGCGCCTCCCATCTCAAATCGCGTTTCTCGGCCTCGCTGATCTTGTAGGCCCGGTCTCCGACAAATTGGGCGTTCCATTCTGCGACACAGAGCTCCCACGGCACGTTTGCACTGCCCCATTCACGCTTCCCCTTGTACCAGCCCCGGTACATTGCCCAATCCCATGAAAAGGGACAGCCGTATTCGCACAGGAACAGCGGTTTCACGCCTTTGGTCGCCCAGTGCTCGAACCAGTCGTCGAGCTCCTGGGGCGGCGCGAAATTGACGTAGAAGTTCTCCGTGTACATCGCTCCGAGGTTGCCGGATGAGTGGTGATAAACGATGCGGCTAGGGTCCAGTTGTTTCACAATGGCTTCCGCCCGCAGCGCCAGCCGGGAGTTGTTCTGAGACCAGTTGTCGCGGGGATCCTGAATGCCGTCAATCATGTCCGGGTTCTTGGCCTCGTCGTAACTGGTCGCGTTGTGGCTCATGGCATAGGCGACGACCGATGGATGACTCCCCGCTGCGCGCACATAGAAATCCGCGTGACGCGCGTATCCGTTCGTTTGATCCGCAGACGGAGCCTTCCAATCGTAGCTTGAGAAGTGGGGTTGTGAGAGGGACACGAGCATTCCGACGTCATCCGCGGCCCTCAGGATCTCCTCGAAACTGAGGTGTGTCCCGGGCTCGCAGCTATAATTGTGCGTATAAACGAAGTTGATTCCGAAGCTCTTCAGCCGTTCCAGGCTTTCGCGTGCGCCGTCATAGCTCGCCCATGCCGCGCCGACCTGGGCATTGTCCAGCGGAACGGACGATAGAAATATCCGGCTGCCGTTGAGGTAGAAATCGCGACCCTTGATCCAGAACTCGCGGAAACCGAAAGATATGGGCTGGGCCGTATCGCACACCTTCCCGCTCGCATCGATGAGAGATACCTGGGCCGTGAGCTTGTTCTGCGGCGAGTGTATATCCCAGAGTCTGTCGGGCTTCCATTTTCCAACAAGGGATAAATGGTATTCCGGAATATTCGAACCTCTGAGGGTAACAATTGGAAGCACGAACTTACGGACGATACGCCCATGATCTCGGACCTCCGCCTGGACGATGTAGTGCCTGTCCTCCAATCCTTTCAGGTTTCCGGTGAATGTAATCTCCCCCCGCCGGATCGATGTATCGACCTTCAAATCGGCAATGCGCGCGGTCTTTGGCTCGCTCACCAGCCACACGTCCCCGCAAAGCCCGCGTCGCTCTACGGCACCCCTCAACTCCCTTGCCGCGTTCGTATCCGTGTAAGTCAGCATCACGGACTTGAGCGGCATGGCTGTGACGAGCAGGCTAAGGAGATGGCGGGCGCCAGGACGGCAGAATGCTGTGACATCCACGTCGGACGCTGGAAACTTGATATCCCCGGCC
>ORMF012115525.1_pt1 | contig 14302 bp, 13 predicted proteins | sample 1779871 | NCBI WGS metagenome assembly ORMF01 (sample SAMEA104232316, study PRJEB22302) | groundwater metagenome | biome: forest; feature: aquifer; material: groundwater | place: USA | collected 2011-08-07 | depth 5.4 m | reverse complement strand
GCCATGATGCGCCGCGTCCGTTCGTCCAAATGCGGCCATGCGGTACGAAACTTCCGCTTCAATTCGGACAGGTTGTTCATGCTCGGAAAGCATACAGCAATCACCCTTTGATTGATACCTTTATTTATTTACAACGCCTTAGGCCGGATGTTAGACCTTTTTCTTAAGCTGCCCGCGGCTCCGTTTCTAGGCGTACTCGTATCCCCGCACGCGCGAGCATATTGATCAGCTTATCGATGCTGAAACGGCTGATCTCTCCCTTTAGCAAATTACTGATGCGCGGCTGTGTCTCGCCAAAGAAAGCAGCCGCCTCAGCCTGTGTCCACCCACGTGCACGAATGTACTCTCGCAAGTCCAGCAGCAAGTCCGCCCTCACCTTCAGATTCGCTGCCTCCTCTGCCTCAAATCCCAAATCCTCAAATACGTTATCGCTGCCGTAGGTGAGGTGCATTCCCTTGGCTTCATGGCTGCGCCTGCCGACGGTGTTGGGCCGTTCTATAACGCTGCTGGCCAATCTCGATGTCGTGCTTGGCCGTTTTTTGCGTTTTCTTTTGGAACGCGTGGAGTACATAAATTGCCTCCTCGAACTTTGCGACATAAAAATGGGCTGCCCCTTACCCCTAACTTTTCACGCCTTACCGTTTGTCGCGTTTCGAGCCGGCGCGTCAAGATCCCCAGGTGAGGAAGTCTGGGCATATTGGGGTCCTCCACACATTGACCTGGCCTTCTGTAACACTTCGCTGTTTCGATGGTCAAGCGGGCGTTACCCGACTCAAATAGCCGCAGCAGAGCTAGAATTATCCCCAACGCTTTAATTGACTTGGCCGGAACGATTTGTTACTAAAATTAAAGTTTTCCCGCTAGGAGGATTAGATGACCTATATCATTGCCGAGCCCTGCATCAATGTGAAAGATGCGGCTTGTGTGGATGTCTGTCCCGTCGACTGCATCCATCCCACAAAAAACGAGGCCGAAGAATTTGCCAAAGAGGAAAAACTTTATATCGATCCCGAGGAGTGCATTGACTGCGGCGCCTGTGAGCCGGTTTGCCCGGTCGAGGCGATCTTCGAGGAGGCGGCGGCTCCAGATAAGTGGAAACACTTCATCAAGATCGACGCCGACTGGTTCAAAGCGAAAAAAGGCTAACGTCCATCTTTTCCTGCAAACGCGCGGAGGGCTGAGTTCGTATTCTCAGCCCTTCTTTTTTTTCTCACCCGAAAAATTCCAATCCGCTCAATTCCCGACCTGCTTGCCCGCGGCACCCTTCCTTGACTCCCAAACCAACGATGTTGTAGGCAGGGTATAAAAGGAGACGCATCGATGGTTATGGTCCTGAAGAACGAGCAGATGGAAAATCTCCTGCCGATGGCGGAGGAGATCGATGCCATCGAACAGGCCTTCCGCGAGCTCGGCCAGGGCAAAGCGATGAATGCGCCGCGGGCGCGGCTGAGAACCCCCTGGAAAGAAGAAGGCGGCCAATACTATTTCAACAACATCATGGGACTGGTGCCGGGCATCAAGTCGATGGCGCTGCGCATCGACTCCAGTTTCTCGACAGAAGTGCAGGTCGCCGGCGCCAAACGGCGCGTCTATCCCGGCGACTACATCGGTCTCGTCATGCTCTTCGACATGGACACCTGTGAAATTCTCGCCATCATGGACGACCATCACATTTCCACGCTGCGCGTCGGCGCCACCAGCGCGGTGGCAATCAAATATCTCGCGCCAAAGGACGCCAGAGTGATGGGGCTCCTCGGTTCCGGCGAACAGGCCAAGACCCAGGTGACGGCGCACCTGGCCGTGCGCCAACTGACCAAGATCAAAGTTTACAGCCCGACCAAGGAGAATCGCGAGAAGTTCGCCCGTGAGATGAGCGCGCAAACCGGCGTCGAAGTGGTGCCCGTCGCTTCCGCCGAAGATGCGGTTCGCGGCAGCGACATCGTCAATGCCGCAACCAATACCGTCGATCCGGTCGTGCAGGGCCGCTGGCTCGAACCGGGCATGCACGTCACCAGTCTCGTCGGCGGCGACGGTTTTCTACCGAGGAAAGAATTGGACGACGAGGCGGTCAAGCGAGCGAACTTGATCGTCGTCGGGTACAAGCTGCAAATCTTTCTGGACAAGCAGGCCGAGTTCCACGACCGCATCGAGCGCGGCATCGTCAAAGCCGAAGATCTGCACGAGCTTGGCGATTTGCTGAATGGCAAGTGCCGGAGGCGCAAGGACGACAAGGAAATTACTTTCTTTAAGAACAATACAGGCATGGGCATCCAGTTCGCCGCCACGGCGCGCAAAATGTACGACAAAGCCAAAGAGAAAGGCATCGGCACGGAGCTGCCGCTGGAGCTATTTATGACGCGGCGCGGCGGCAAAACTTACTCGCCGTGACGCGACCGAAAGCGGTCGCTGCGCGGTTCAAGGTTCAACGGCTTCGCCTTTTCAAGGTTCAAGGTTAATTGTCCCCGCCCCACACCTTGAACTTTGAACCTTGAACAGAGAGAAATGAGAGAGAGACTTGAACCGTCTCGATCGTGCAAGACGGCGAATGACGGCGTAGAACCGTCGCGCGTAGGAGGATTCAGTATGAGAGAATGGGAATCCTTTTTTCCGGAAGCGGAAAGAAAGATGTATGAAAAGGCCGGCTACAAGGGCAAGGAAAAATTCGGCATCAACCCGGCGCTCATCATCATCGACGTCATCACCGGCTTTACCGGCACCAAGCCGATGGACGTCATGGACGCCATCGATGAGTTTCCCACCAGCTGCGGCAGGGTCGCCTGGGACGCGCTGCCGAAGATTCAACAACTCCTTCACGCCTGCCGCGGCGCGGAAGTGCCGGTGATTTACTCCACCAGCGACCCGGACTTCAAGGCGGCCTTCGGCAACGCCACCAAGCGTGGCATCGACGCGACCGACTTTGAGAAATTGGCCGTCCAGTTCCCCGACATGATCAAACCCAATGATGGCGAGTTCATCGTCCGGAAAGCGCGCGCCAGCGCTTTCTTCGGCACCCACCTGATCACTTACCTCGTGCGCAAGAACATCGACTGCCTGCTCATCGCCGGCACCAGCACCTGCGGCTGCGTGCGCGGCACGGTGCTCGACGGTTATTCCTTCGGCTATCCGGTTTTTGTCGTCGAAGAATGCGTCTTCGACCGCTCACGCACCTCGCACCTGGTCAACCTCTTCGAGATGAACGCCAAGTACGCCTCGGTGATCGAGTTAACGGAAGCGTTGGACTACGTGAACCGGATAAAAAGAATGGAAGGCAGGAAAGCGATCCCGCGCTAATCCGCAGCACCCGGTCGTAGAGTGAAAATGAAGAAAATGGGGTCAGGAGCTATTTACCGCCTTCGCCAAGATTGCGGAGGGTTCCGCTGCTAAGGATAAACTCCGTCGAAGTATTCAAAATCCAGCCAACATTAAATGTTGAAGACAAATTCTCACACTCGGAAGTGTAAGGATCGAAAATAGCGCAATTGTCTTGCCTAGCCGTTTTGATATATAGCTGGCATCAGTTAGTTTCCAGTTGCGGGTTGACGCGAGACTCGAAGTCGTGAAAGCGTGAGGGCCTGACCTATGTTCGCGATGATGGTGCGAAACCCAACCCAGTGGATGTTTATTTTGACCGGCGCGACGCTGGCCTATCTGGTGTTGCCACCCTTCTTCTTCATCCTGCACACGAGTCTCGTCATCGACCGCGGCCTGCAAGCCGGCAGTTTTACCGTTCAGCATTTCATGAACATCGTCGAATCCCTCGGCGACGTTAAGACCTTGCTGGCCAACTCGATGATCTTCTCGATCGGCAGCGCCGGCATCGCCATATGTTACGGAACCACCCTGGCGTGGCTCGCCGAGCGCTCCAACGCGCCTTTTCGTACCCTGGCCTACATGACGGCTTACGTCTCATTCGCTATCCCCGGTATCATCAAAGTGGTCGGCTGGATCATGCTGCTCGGTCCCAAAGCAGGAATTCTCAATGCCGTGGTCATGCCCTTCACCGGCGCGCCGTTGCTCAATATCTTCTCCATGCAGGGGATGATCCTGGTCGAGAGTTTTCTCTGGATACCGATCGTCTTTTTGCTCATGTCCACGCCGTTCCGCGCCATGGATCCGGCCCTGGAAGAAGCCGCGACGACGGCCGGCAGCACCGGCTGGCAGGTTTTTCGTAAGGTGACCTTTCCGCTGGCGCTGCCAAGCGTCCTGGCCGTATTAATTTTGACTTTCATTCGCTCTCTCGAAGCCTTCGAGATACCGGCGCTGATCGGTATTCCCGCCGGCGTCGAGGTGCTGACTACCAAGATCTATCTTCAGATCAGAGGCGGCCTGATTCCCAAATACGGCGAAGCCAGCGCCTACTCGATCATACTGATTGTGATGGTCGCTCTCGGTCTCATTCCGTATTACCGAATCACGAGCAAGACCTACAAGTACACAACCATCAGTGGCAAGGCTTACCGTCCTCACCGCGTCGAATTGGGCCGGTGGCGTTGGCTGGGCGGGGTTCTGATGCTCGTTCTGCCGCTGCTGCAAATTTTTCCCATCGCGGCGATCACCTGGTCGTCTCTCTTGCCTTTCGCCCAGGCGCCATCGTGGAAGGCGCTGTCCATGGTTAGTTTCAACAATTACCGCACCGCCTTCAACGACAGCAGCATCGTCGGCTCGGTCTTGAACAGCCTGACCGTGAGTGTTAGTTCCGCGACCATCGCCATCACCATTACTTTTTTTGCCGCCTGGTTGATCGTCCGCGCCTCCATCAAGGCCCGCTGGGTGCTCGACCAGATGGCGATGTTGCCGTTGGTGTTTCCGGGGATTGTGATGGGCATCGCGATCTTGAAAATGTATCTAATGTTGCCGATTCCGGTCTATGGAACGATTTGGATTCTGGTGCTGGCCTTCATCGCCCGTTACCTCCCCTACGGAATTCGCTTCAGCCACTCGGCACTGCTGAGCCTCCACAAGGAGCTTGAAGAGGGCGCCATGGTCAGCGGTGCGAGCTGGTTTCAGATGATGCGCCAAGTCGTCGTACCGCTCATCATGCCTGCGCTGCTCGCCGGTTGGATCTATATCTTTCTCATTACGTTCAGGGAACTATCCATCGCCTTGCTTCTGTATTCACCGGGTTCGCAGGTGGTGGCGGTGAAAATCTGGGAGCTATGGGAAAACGGCCACATCGGCGAGCTGGCCGCTTTCAGCCTCGTCATCGCGCTGGGCACAGTAGTCGTAGGCTCGATCTTTCTCAAATTGGCGCAGCGCCACGGGCTGCAAGATTAATTTTCGTGGCAAGTTGCGGATCGCTGCACCTTGAACGTTGAACCTTGAACTCTTGAACGATTTCCTTGAGGGAGAACCCCATGGCTGACAATAAACTCATCAATTCCGACATCGACGAAAGCGTAGGCATCGCGTGGCTGATGCTCAACCGGCCGGAGAAAAAAAACGCGCTCAGCATCGCTTTGCTCGCTGAACTAGCAAGCATTCTCCGTACCCTCGCCGATAATGACAAGATCCGCTGCATCGTCACGACCGGCGCCGGCAACTCCTACTCGTCCGGACGCGATCTTTACGATATGAGGGGCCAAGACAATCGGCGCAGAACCCGCGGCTTCGGTGGCGTGGCCGAGATCGTCGACATCATGCGCAAGCTTCCTCAAGTGACGGTCGCATCGGTGAGAGGCTGGTGCCTCGGCGGCGGACTGGCTCTGATCAACGGTCATGACTTGGTCGTCGCCGCCGATACCGCGAAGTTCGGCATGCCGGAAGTGATTCGCGGTAGCTACGGCGCCACCGCCACGCCGTCGCTTTTTCACGCGGGTATACCGTTTAAGAAAGCCTTTTTCATATCTCTCACCGGAAGAAATCTGACTGGGGTCGAAGCCGAGCGGGTCGGCCTGGTGTCCCAAGTCGTGCCGGAGCAAGAACTCGACGGTTACGTCGAGACGCTCGCCAAAGAACTCGCCAGCCGCAACGGCGCGACGCTGGAGAACGCCAAGATCGCCGGCTACCTGCAAAAAGATCTGCCCTTCGATATGGCGCTCAAAGCCGACGACCTCGTCCAGCACCGTCTGCGCTACTACACCAACCCGCTGAGCGACGTGGAAGGCTATCTCCACTCGCAAAAAGGCGGCGGCACGGTGAAGTACGTGAAGCCGGAGGTTCGGTAATGCGGGCCGCTTAGGAGATCCGTCGAAGTCTACAATGCCAAGCGTACCAGGAGATGAACCATGAGACAGCGCCACCATAAACAAAAGGCGATGTGGCTCTTTGCTTACTTTCTTTTGCTGCTCGCCGTTCTTTGTCCGGCCATGAAGGCGGAAGCGCAGTCAACCTGGCAGAAGGAATGGGAAACCACGCTGGCCGCAGCGGAACGAGAGGGCGAGATCGCTATCGCGGGTCCTCCCGGCGACGCTTTTCGCCAGGCGATAACCGGCTTTACCAAACAGTATCCAAAGATAAAGGTGGAGCTGCTGGGAGGGAGCGGCGGTGATAAAGTCGCGCGCATCCTAAGAGAGCGACAGGCCAACGTCTATGGATGGGATCTTTATATTTCCGGTCCTACCTCGGCACTTGCGGCATTCAAGCCGGTCGGCGCTTTGGATCCTCTGAAACCGGCGCTCATTCTCCCTGAGGTCAAGAACGATAAGGAATGGATCGGCGGTTTCGATGCGGGCTGGGCAGACCTGGAGAAAAAAATCTTTTACGCTTTTGGCGGCACGCTGGCAGGAGACAACATCTACGTCAATCGCGATCTTGTTTCGGCTAACGAGATTAAGTCGGCTCGCGATCTGTTAGATCCCAAATGGACGGGGAAGATTATCATTCAGGACCCGCGGGTCGAAGGCAAGGGGCTCACCGATATACTTGTCATGTCGTTGGCCTATGGTGACGAGCTGATCGGCAAGCTGCTGCGCGACCAGAAGCCCACCGTGACCCACGACCGCCGCCAGCTCGTCGAGTGGCTCGTGCGCGGGCGCTATCCCATCGCCATCGGACTAAACGAGTATGTTCTCGTCCACTTCCAGAAACAGGGTGTGGGGAAAAATATCGCCGCAGTGGAAGATCCGAAAACCATCGTTTATTGGGCTTCGGGCTCAAGCGGCATCGGCCTATTTAACCGGGCGCCTCATCCGAACGCGGCTAAGATTTATATCAACTGGCTGCTCTCGCGCAGCGGCCAAATCGACTGGGTGAAAACGCAGACCAACAGCCGTCGGGTGGATGTTCCCCCTGCGGAGCCCAACAGCGCGATGAAACCCGGCCGTTCCTATCGTAACGTCCAGGCCGAGGACATGATTCCTCAGCGCCGGCGCATCCAACAGTGGGCGAGCGAACTACTCCCGTAAAAAGTTCAACTCCTTCCTGGATGAGTCCGATAGTCGCTATGCTCGCGAGGTCTCCGCTGCGGACTCAATTTCCTCGTTAGGGTCGATCTCGTTGACGATCAGCCCCGAGCTGAGCTTTGGATAAAAGTAGGTCGACTTCTGCGGCATTTTTTCGCCACCGTTGGCGATCGTCAGGATTTCTGCCGCCTTTGGCGGGTTAAGAATAAATGCCGCTTGGAAATCTTCTTTATCCAGTGATTGCAAGACTCCCTCTTCGTCTTGGGAGTAGCGGATGGTTTCACCGTTGACCTGCTGTTCCGGCGGCATGCCGAGAATACGTTCGAGAATCAGCAGATGCAGCGTCGTCACATCGAGTTCGCGCAGCGGCGCGCTTATGTCCGGCGCCAGGCGCTGCATAATTCTCTTGTTCTTGAGACGGAGAATCAGGTAGCGCGGATCGCGCTTGAAGCTTACGCCGATCACGCGATGTTTCTTGCCTGCGGTTTTGAGCGCTTTGAGAAAAGAAATCTTGCCTTCCGGGGTCTTTGGATGTTGTTCCAAGTAAAAATAGGCTTGCAGCGCTTCTTCTAGCTCCAAGAACGGTTTATGCGTATAACCTCGCACTAGTCGGTGCGTCGGCAAGATGACAACGTTTTCGTCGTTCATGTTGGCGAAGTAGGCCATGATGTAGTTGAAAGCCTCCCGCCCGGTCCACTGGCCCCGCTCGCTGCGCATCTGGTCGCGGTAGTTCAATGTCGCTTCGTAGCGGTGGTGGCCGTCGGCAATTAGCAGCCGCTCATCGTTCATTCTCTGCTGGATTTTTTCGATCAATGCCGGGTCGGTGATCCGCCAGAGCCGGCACTCCTCGCCGTTGTCTTGCTCTACCTCGATAAATGGCGCGAGTCCGTCCACCTGGGTGGCGAGCATTCGATCGATGGTCAGCTTCGGCTCCGCGTACAGCGCGAAGATCGGGCTTAGCTGGGCGTTGCAAGCGAGCATGAGCTTCAAGCGATCTTCTTTCGGGGCATCGAGAGTCTTTTCATGGGGTCGGATCGCGCCGTCGGAAAAATCCTGGAGCTGGGTAAGCGCGAAGAATCCCTGGCGCACCTTTTGAGCGCCGCCTTTGAGAGTAAAACGGTGAACCAGAAAATAAATGGCCGGGGTTTCATCGCGCTCGAAGACCCCCTGGGCGCGCCATTCCTGGAGCAGTTGGGCGACTGCGCTGTAGGAATCGGGCTCCTGACTGAGATCGAGGCGAACGAAGTTATAGGGCGACTTCTTATAGAGCCTTTCCTGCTCCTCCCGCGAGATCACGTCATAAGGCGGCGCGATCACTTTGGCAAGGTTTCGATTTTTCTTCTGATTGTAAAATACCCCGCGAAACGGTGCGATGCGTACCATTTATTTTCTTCCTTGGTGTCCTTTGCGTTTTTATGATCTAAGAGTCAACCGTGAGGGGAGAAAGGTAAGGGGTAAGGAGAAACCCCTTACTTCTCACTCCTCACGCCTCACCATCGAGGCCGTTCCTCGGCCGCGAATAATCCAACCTAGTTCTCTTTCGCAACGCCTAGAGTCATTGCCCCGATGCCTTCGATTTCGGCTTTCAAAACGTCGCCCGGCTTGAGTTTTTCTTGAAACTCGGGCGAGTCGGGGTTTCCGGTCGTAAGCAAATCGCCCGGATACAAGGTCGTCACCTGCGACAAGAAACTTACCTGCGTGGCGATGTCATTGATCATCGCGTCGGTCTTGGCCGACTGTTTGAGTTCGCCGTTGATCCAGAGCTTCATCCAAAGATTGTGCGGATCGGGGATTTCATCTCTCGTGGTGATCCAAGGTCCGATCGGCGAAAAGGTTTCAAAGCCTTTGCGCACGCTGCGGGTGCCGGCCATACTCTTGCTCAGTCCATAGCCGCGCGCGGTCACGTCGAGCATGATCGTGTAGCCGAAGATCGCTTCGTAGGCACGCTCCTTGGAAATATGGCGAGTCGGCTTGCCGATCACCACACAAAGCTCCAACTCCGGAAAGATCGAATCGGCGTTTTTCGGAATCAGGATATTGTCCTGCGGGCCGGCAATCGATGACGGCGGTTTGAGAAAAATATTTTCGAGCAGCTCCTCTGGCGACCTTTGTGCGGCGCTGCCTCGGCCCCGGGCGTCTCCTAGCCCGGCGCTACCGCGCTTATAGTTGCCGGCGGCGGCCCAAATTTTTGACGGGCGCTCCACCGGCGGTTTGAGCGATTTTGCGTCGAATTTCGTACCGGCGCCGGTCGCAAGGTGTTCAAGTGTCGCCTTGACGCTGTCGTATCGGGCGATCAGGTCGAGCATCGTCGCGCCCTTGGGCAAGGCGCCCTTGCGGATTAACTCTTCACCAACGGGGATCAGCGTGTCGTTTTTCACGATCGCAAGATCGCTCGGTTTGATCGTGGCTAGTTTCATGCTTAGTTCCTTTTGCTCTCCCATTTTCAATATCTGGAAGCGGCAAATTTGACAAGCCGGCCGGCGATGGCGCAAGCACAAGGAATCGTCGTTTGATCCGGTTTGATCCCTATGGCATAAAAAATCGTGCCTCAATCGTGGCTTCGACTTTCCATTCGCGCGAGCGCGGCAGATCTCGACGCGGTTTCCAACTTTCTTATCGAGCGCGGCTCCGCCGGCGTCGTCGTCAAACGGAACAGCATCGAAGCTTACTTTTCCTGTTCCCCGGCGAACGCAGCCCTCAAGCGAGCGGTGCGGCGTTATCTCAGGGATATCGGACGGCTTGGTGGTCATGCGGGCGAGCTTGGCGCTCAGTGGCGGGTAATCGCGGAGGAAAACTGGCATGACTCCTGGCGCCGATTCATCAAGGCGCAGAAAGTCGGCAGGTCTTTCTGGGTGACGCCGCCATGGTTGACGCCGCCCAAAAACAACCGGCGCGAGGTGATCACCATCGAGCCGGGAATGGCATTTGGCACCGGCACCCATGCGACTACGCGCGGTTGTCTGGAGTTTCTCGAAAAGGCGGCGGGTTTTTTACGCGGCAAGGATTTCGCCGCCCTCGACGTCGGCACCGGGTCCGGTATCTTGGCGATCGCATTGGCCAAGCTGGGGGTGGGGACCATCTGGGCCATAGATAACGATCCGGTTGCGCTAAGGGTCGCGCGGGAAAACCTAAGCTTCAACGGCGTCGAGAAAAACGTCCATCTGTCGGGCGCGGCGTTGCGCCGGATCAGGAAATCGTTTTCGCTTGTGGTCGCTAATCTGACGGCCGAGACGATCCTTGGACTAGCCGTTGCGTTGGCGCAGAAGGTTAAGCCGCAGGGCTTTCTTATTCTGTCCGGGATTTTGCAAGGGCAGGCCCTTGCGGTCACGCGTCGCTTTGGCCCCGAGGGTTTCGTTCTCCTCCGGCGCAAGCGGGAAAAAGAGTGGGTGACGCTGCTGCTTAAACGGAAATAGGTCGATGGCTCGTTTCTTCGTTCCGAGAAAAAATATTACCGACCAGCGGGCGACCGTCGAGGGGCCGGAGCTCGACCATCTTAGAAAAGTCCTGCGGCTCGGGCCGGGGGATCCGATCATTGTCTTCGATGACGCCGGCTGGGAACATGAAGCGGTGATACGGTCTGTTAGCGCCCAAACAGCGGAGATAGACGTATTGCGATCGGTCCAAGCCGAGCGGGAATCGCCTTTGCAACTTACCTTGGCGGTTGGTCTGACTAAAGGCGAAAAGATGGACTTCGTCGTCGAGAAGGCGACGGAACTGGGAGTCCAAGCGATCGTGCCGTTTGTCTCGGCCTATACGGTGCCGAAGTTGGATCAGCGCAAAATCGAAAAGCGCGGCGAACGTTGGCAAAAAATCGCCCTGTCTGCGGCGAAGCAATGCGGCCGGACTCGCATCCCGGAGATTTTTCCTCTAATCGATTTTGAAAACATGGTCCAACAAACCACCGGCCCGCTGAATCTTTTGTTTTGGGAAAAAGAGGCCCACCAGACCCTGAAGCAAGTATACGAGACAGACCCGGACACCCGCTCGATTCTTCTCGTCATCGGTCCCGAAGGCGGTCTCAGCGATCAGGAAGCGGATTTGGCGCAGCGGCACGGATTCAAGGCGATTCGATTGGGCGGCCGCATTCTTCGCGCTGAGACGGCCGCCGTGGCGGCAACGTCGCTCGTGCAGTATTTGTGGGGCGACCTGGGATCGGGTCCCCTTGCTTCAGCCGCCGGCATTCTCTAGCATGAGCGGCGGGACGGTAAGCGATAAACACCATGCAATGCCAGAACTGCGAGCAGCCGATGGAGCCGACGGATGAACATTGCCGTCAATGCGGCGCCAAGCCGCTGCACCGAAGAGTCTATTTGGGAAGCCGGCGCGAGGAATTCGCGCTCACGGCCGAAGAAGAGCCTTTCGAGCTCGGCGAAAGCCCGGAGACGGGGGATCTGCCAATTGCAAGCGAGGCGAGCGCGACTCGCCACCCTCAAATCGAAGAGCAGAGTGATGCTCGAAGCCCTGAAGTCCGCTGGGGCGGATTCTTCCGCCGCGCCTGCGCGTTTATTGTCGATCTGATCATCGTCTTAGCGCTTGCATTGATCATGGAGTCCCTTATTAACATCGGCTACAAAGTAGGCTTGTCCGCCCACGGTCGCTCGGTTACCTGGTTGGAAGCCGTATCGCGGCTATTTACAGTGGTCGTTTTTGGGGTGATCGGATTGGCGACGATTTATTTCGTTTTGTTTCACGGCATGGAAGGCAAGACCATCGGCAAATGGCTGCTCGGATTGAAAGTTGTCGGCAAGGAGCAGGGAACAATCACCTTCCGGCGGGCGTTTCTGCGCTGGGTCGCAACCGTCGGCTTTACTCCTCTCGCATTGGGTTCAGCACGCAGTCTTGCGGCAGGAGATGGCTTGGGTGTCGCAACCTTCGGCTTCGCTCCTCTAGCATTGAGTTTTCTATGGGTTCTCTGGAGCCGTGAAAAAAGAGCCTGGCATGATTACCTGGCGGGCACTTGGGTGATTCGAGGTTAAAGAGCGAAAGTGGTTAGGCGCGATATGCCATCCCTAAGAATCGGGGTCGTCATGGACCCCTTAGAAAAAATCAACATCGACAAGGACACCACGTTCGTGCTGATGCTGGAGGCGCAGCGGCGGGGACATGAAGTCTATTTCATGGAATTGGACGATCTTTTTATCCGCGGCGGCACGCCGCACGGCCGCTTCCGCCGGCTCCAGGTCGCGCGCGCCACGCCGCACTACGATCTGGGAGATTATATTACCGGCGCGCTGGAGGATTTCGAAGCGCTCCTCATGCGCAAGGATCCGCCCGTCGACATGAAGTTTTTCTTCGCCACCCACCTGTTAAGTTTGGTGAACGAAGGAAAATGCTTCGTGATGAACAATCCGAAAGGGTTGCGGGAGGCCAATGAAAAGCTCTACGCGTTAAGATTTCCGGAGCAAATTCCGCAAACCCTCGTGGCCAGCGACATGGAGCGGCTAAAAGCATTCATGACAGAGCTCGGCGGCGAGATGATCGTCAAGCCGCTGGACGGCTGCGGCGGCAGCGGGGTTTTCTATCTCAATCACGCCGATCGAAACACCAATGCCATATTGGAAGCCGCCACCGACAATGGCCGCAGGCTGATCATGGGACAACGCTACTTGCCCGAGATCCGCCAGGGCGACAAGCGCATTATTTTGCTGAACGGCAAGCCACTCGGGGCCGTTCTGCGAGTCCCGCTCGAGTCCGAAACGCGCGGGAACATCCATGTAGGAGGGCAGTGCGTAAAGACTGAAGTGACGGCAAGGGACCGCGAGATATGCGCGGCGCTCGCACCGCTGCTGGTCGCCGATGGGTTGTATCTCGTCGGCTTGGACGTGATCGGCGGGTTTCTCACCGAAGTCAACGTCACTAGCCCGACCGGAATTCAGGAAATTAATGCGCTCGACGGCGTGCGGCTGGAAACCCAAGTCATCGATTTTGTTGAGTGGCAAGTGGAAGAACCCCACGCGTGATAGCGGCAAATCTTGACTCCCCCGCGCTTTTGAGCAATATTGCATTCTCCAAACTTCTGGCCAGGTAGCTCAGTCGGTAGAGCAGAGGACTGAAAATCCTCGTGTCGGCGGTTCAATCCCGTCCCTGGCCACATTTCAACCCTCTGAAATCACAATAGTTTTCTTGAGCGTTGGTTTTCCCAAGTGGAGACTTGGTCGCACTGGTGCCGGTTTTGGTGCCGGTTGCGCTGCCGGAGGCTATCGACAGGCTTTCCTGTTCTCAGGTTTCAAAACTACGTTGGTTAAACGTCGCCGGTCGACCCGGATAGGCAGTTTTAAGCTGTGTAAATCGGCTCTTCCTTGTCGCTTTACTTGAGCCGATTTGGAAACGTCGCAGAAGAGATATTGTGCGACAGTACCAACGTCATACACCAAGAGCTCCAAATTGGGCACCCTACGAAAGAGATACCCTTCGCGGTGCGCGTTAGTGTATATTTTTTTGGCTATATTTGAGCTATTAGAAGGTTGCTTATAACTCACCGCACCGGCGCGCTCAAAAACACGCGCTGCCACATTTTCTCTTTTGTGACCTGGGCGTGGACTCGGGAAGCGTTATACGGGATGGGGATGCGCGCTCCGATCGCCGGCTTGGGCCGGTCCTTGCGCCAGAGCCCGGATTTGCTCGTTGGCTTTTTCCAGGTGCAATCGATTGGTGAGAACAAAACAATATTCGTGCCCGATGGTAGACCCAAAACACGTCCGCAAAGAGCGGTCTTCTGCTTGGAACTATTTCCCTACCAATGTTCGCAATGGCGTGATATTTATAGTCTATGAGCAAGAATGAATCGGACATAGAAGCGGACATTTCAGCGGTCATGGACCGTGGGGAAACTCTAGCGCTAATGGAGCCGCTGCTTATCGCCGAAGGGTCACGTCACCGCGGCGAACTTACCGATCTAGCGGTCGAAGTGGCCGCCCGCTCAGCCGGATTCCGGCGCAGCCTGCCCGATTGGGTGCGCGCCG
>ORMF010654717.1_pt1 | contig 14306 bp, 9 predicted proteins | sample 1779871 | NCBI WGS metagenome assembly ORMF01 (sample SAMEA104232316, study PRJEB22302) | groundwater metagenome | biome: forest; feature: aquifer; material: groundwater | place: USA | collected 2011-08-07 | depth 5.4 m | reverse complement strand
CAACGCAATACCACGTTCATGGTCGTAAATATGGAACAACGAAGAGTCTGAGAATCGTAAGAATCGGAGCAACGCTTCAACCACACACAGAGCCAACAATACGCTGACTGCCACCGAGAGAAGTCTGAGTGAAAAGCGGTTTCTGCGGCCGCTCGATTTTGCCTTCCTGGTAATGGCTTCCGACATTTATTTCACGATTCCGAAAGTCCTGCTTTAGAAGTTCCCGCGCTAAGCAGCTGTTTTCGGCTCCACGGCCTGGAACCGAGGTGCACCGCGCCTTCCGCGCCCAGGATCACTAGCAGGATCCAATAGGAATAGCGCAGTCGATATAACGACCCAATATTTGTGACTATCAAACCGAGGGCCGTCACCCCAATAATTGCGCTGGATGCCAACAGCCAGATAAATAACTGTCTTCGCTTGTGCCACAGACCCACCGCTGCCAAGACTTCGATCAAATAAGTCAGTAACATCTCGGCCCCGGAAATCATCCTCCCAGTTCTGCCAACCAACTCGCCTTCGGCAAACCACATGTTTGGGAACGGCGCAAACAGACCAATTGCCATCGCGCGTGGTAGATAGCGAATCACATCTGACTTGCTCTCGAAGTGCACATCACTATCGATGTCGGAACCAGCTCGGTAGCCCTTCTCGGTCCGCAGATTTATAAACGCTTCGCGGCGGGCCGCAATTCGGTCCCATAAAGACAGCCCGACTACACTCTCGCCGATCAATACACGTCCACTTTCAACCTCTCGCTTTTCAGTGAACTGAAGCAGTTTGTTGCAGTGAGGAATTATTAATAGCACCGCGATTAAAATGACCCCGGTAATAATATTGCTGATCAAGATTCGCCTTTCTCTCATCTGTCTTAAGATCACAAAGACAATTCCTAACCCCACCACCGCACGCGCAATGTCCCACATAGCTAACCTGACAACCCAAATCGCCAGTAAGACCAGGGCGGCGCCGAGGCCCGCAGTTATTGCCTGGCGCCAGGAATAGTTATCAACGATCCACCGCCTCACGATTAAGAAGAAAACCATGACCAAAGTGATCAAGAGCGGATCCCGGAGTGGCTGGGTCGTGTGCAACAGTAGACTGGGCCAGAGCGCGACGACCACTGTCGCCAGCAGCGCCGCGCGCCTATCGAACAAGGCTTCTGCCAGTCTAAAAACCATCGTTAGAATCGCGAGATAGTACAGCAGGTTCATTGGCTCTAACGAGAGAATATTGAACCCTATCCACCGCCCAAACAAGATCTGAGAAAATGAATATGCCCTTACGTGAAGAGGAGCGACGGCTTTCAACCAGTTAATTGGTCCCGCACTACTGAACTTTTCTGTCAGGACTAGGGCATCAAGCTGGTGCATGCGGCCGTCCGGCGCAAATTCTCCCACGCCGTTGCGGTCAAACTGGGCTGGCAGGAGCGCGAGCCGGCCGATCGCAAAAATCGATATGGTCGCGCCCAGGTGCAAGCAGGCAGCTATGATCAACAGCAAGCTCGGATGTGATCGTAGTCCAGTCTTGAATCTTTGAATAGTGTCTCTCAGGATTGTCTCGCGTTATCTGCGTAGTACCCCACCCAGGGAGATAGGCATCTCAAGCTAAAGTTTCCCGGAGTTCGTAGCTAAAGACCAGCGCCTCCAAAAGAAGAACATCAGCAATATCAAATAGTGAACCAGTCTACCTTGTCAGCCAGGTGGTCTGAATCGCCCTGCTTTCCTGAATACAGAATCAGGGATGTTCCTTCTTCCAAACTCGATTCAAGTACCGCCATAGAGCGGCGCCCGTCACCCCGCACGCCGCGATCATCGGCGGATAGGCCTCGACGATGTAACGCGCCTCGTTTCCGATAAGGGCAAAAAATACTGTTCGGGTCGAAATGATCAAAGCCAGCAAAACAGGGATCGGCCCTGTGCGCGCCCAAACTGCAAAGCCCAATACCCCACCTACTAATATCGGGAGAACTAAAAGAATCCGCACGAGCATGTGGAGTCGACTGGTGGTGACAAAGCCCGTTAACCACATCGAAGCAGCTCGCTTTAGCGGCAACCAAACATAGAACCGTATCGGTGCCCGTTTGATTCGCTCATTCGCCAGCTCACGAAATTTGTCGCTCAGTTCCGGGGTCATTTCTCCTGTTTGATTATATCTGGCGATAAGCCGCGAAACTTCTTCCCGCTCCTGAACAGAATCAAATTTGTCATCGGGTAACTGCTGTGGATCGAAGTCCCGATTGCCGGGATGAAATACCAGATCTGCTGCGTGGTAATTGGTCTCGTCCGTCATCCATGTCCTGATCCACAATAGGTACCCGGTCGGAACATATTCGCCGCGAGGTTTGCCGTACGGGTTAGCCAGGGGCTGAAATTTTTTGAACGCCATATAATTGCGCACGACCCAGGGCGCGAGAACGAGGGATATAGCCGCGCAAAAAAGAAGTAAATGGACCACTCTTGCCGACGACCGCTGACGCCCGATTTGAAAAATCAAGAATAGAACAAAAGCGAAAACAAGCAGCACGGAATCACCTCGTGTTAGGAGGGCCAGGCCGCAAATTGCTCCCACAATCAACCAGCGCCATCGTTGACCGCGCGACGCCCAGATACTTGCGGCCACCGCGAGCATCGTCAAGAAAACCGCCAGGGTTTCGGTTAGAACGTATCTGGTCCAAAAGACAGTGAACCACGAAAGGAAGCCGTATATGATCAGAGATGCGACGGCGGCAGGTTTTCTCAACGACGCCGGCGCGAGATTGAAGGACAGGAAGGCCACCAGCAGGCAGGTAATTACGTCGAGGGCGCTCTGCGCAATTCTCACCGCCAAATTGTGCTCGCCGGATACGGCAAAAACGGCGGCGATGAAAAGCGGGTAGAGTGGCACGGTGTGCTCACTCGCCAGGTAAGGCGGGCCTATATCCGAAGAAAAGCCGCGACCGGCGAGCATATTAACCGCGGGTGCCGTATAGCGAACTTCGTCGACGGCGGCATGCGGAAACCCAATCACCAGGATAAGTCTCCAGGCGAAAGCCACTAGCAGAATAATCAAGATTTGACTTCGATAGGTGGAAAGAAACTCTCGAAACGACGCGCGTGATGTGCTTTCAGAGGCTCTCGTGCGTTTGGATATGATCATGCACAGGAATTCCCGCGATCCAGTTCTCAAAAAGCCGTTTGTATGAATTAGATTTCGTTGACGCCTATCAATATATCACACTCCAATTTCTCGTTGGACCATTGCCGGAGGACTCGGTGGCCCCATTGGCGAAGTTATGGTTTCTTGTGAGATATTTTCTCTCTTCAGAGCCGAACCGTGGGCGTCTTCTGCTCAAGCGCGTGGCGGAAGCAATGTTTAGGCTCGCCCACAACGCGAGGCGGCCTCACTATGGACGCAACCAAAATGAATTCAGATGAACCTCCCGCTTCGTCGCGATCACGATCGTGGATCGACGGCTTCGCGGCTTTGTTCTTCTTCCTGGCCACCGCGCTGGTAGTTGTCTGGCAGAACTCTCGCCTCGCAGTTCTTTGGGACCTCAGCTACACGCTCGAAAACTCATACCGCATTTCATTGGGTGACATCCCCTATCGTGACTTTCCCTTTGCGCATGCGCCTCTGACATTTCTGATTCAGGCCGCGATAATCAAGCTCGCCGGGCGGGTGTTTTGGCATCACGTTGCCTACTGCGCAATCGTGGGCGGACTGTCAACGGTATTAACGTGGCGCATTGTTCATATCGTCTTTCGCGGGGCAGTGGCTCATGCTCGCTTACTGGCATTTCTGCTGAGCCTGCCGCTGATCCCTCTGGGAATCTACAGCGTCTTTCCGCATCCGTTTTACGATCCCGATTGTACGCTTGCGATCTTAACGGGTGTCTTCCTGCTGCAACGATTAGATCAAAAGCCCAGTTCGGTTGCGCGCGCACTTGCGGCCGGAGTAGCGCTCGTGACTCCACTGTTCGTTAAGCAAAATACCGGATTGGCATACCTCGCTGCCGGTGCCGTCTTACTCATAGCGGTGCTCGCGGTCGAAGGTTTGCGGCGGCGTCCGATGCGCGCCTATGTGCTCACGTTGATCGGGGCCGTCGTCACCCTGGCAGTCGGACTCTTGATGATTCATCTCACGGCGGGACTAAAGAATTACTGGCATTGGACGATTCAATTCGCCGCCCAGCGCCGCACTCCCGCGCGTGCTGAAATGGTCGGCGTCTATGCCGACAAGACGATCCTGCTGTGGCTGGCATTCATCGCCGTCGGAACCATCTTCTTATGGCTCTCGAGCCGGCGCAGTCGCGCGGGTACTCGCGTGTGGTCGCTGGTGTCGGCCTTACTGATTTCGACGCCTTTCACTTGGCCAACGATTTACCTCCTGCGCGAACATGACTCATCAGAGAGGGCAGATCGCCTGTTGACGATCTGGCCGGTGCTGCTTATCTGCTCATTCGTCGTGGCTATCGTAATGATTAGGAGACGCCGTGGCGTATCGATGGTCCTGCCCTTCCTCATTATCGGCGCCATCCACGGCGCTTTTATGTCGCAACAACTCTGGGGATCAACGTATGCGATCTGGCCGCTGTTCATGATTCTGCTGGCGATGACCCTCGCAGGCATTTCTGGTTTACGTTTGGATGCGGGACTGGTCCCGCAACCAACTGGTCCGCCGTCTAAACCAATGAATGGTTCGTGGTCACTGTTTACGATCACTTTGACTGCTATCGTCGTCTTGTCCCTGTTAATCTCAGGCGGATTCTATGTTCGATCACACGAGCGTCTGGATTACGCCAATCTCGACGAAGGCGAACTTAGGAGATCGACGCTGCCACAGCTGAAGGGACTTTCGACCCGCGGCGATTGGATTCCGAATTTCGAAGAGTTAGTTCGTTATGCCGACCGCGAGATTCCGCCCGGCGAAGGCATTCTGCTCCTCCCCGGTGAGGATCCTTTCTATTATGCCACCGGCCGCCGCCCACAGTTTCCCGTGCTCCTGTTCGATCACACCGTCAATCCATATTCTCCGGAGGAACTCCTTCAGATCGCTCGCCAGCACAATATCCGTTGGATGATCGTCAAACAGGATTTGCAAGATGAAGACGAACAAGTTGAGCAGGAACGGGATCGAATAACTGAGGTGCTCGAGCAGGATTTCGAGCAGATCGAGAGTCTGGCGAACTATGACATCTATCACCGCAAAGATCCCAAGAAGAAGAGCGACGACGATGATAACGATCCAAACTAAAACCCAGGGAGGAACGTCGTAAGGCAGGCTGCCAGCCTGCCCCGCATTTAGACCCGCGGTTCCGTCGGCTCAAATCCATCAATCGCCCGCTGCAAGGCGCGAATGGAGTCCCGCCGAAATTGCTCCTGAAAATACCGCGCAATCGGATAACCGATCCGCGCCATTGGAGCGCCCGGTTTCGACACAGCCTGGATTCGATAGATGACCGCTTCCGATTCGGGCTCAAGCCTCGCCTCAAAAATCTCTTCACCCATTTCCGCATGATTGGTGAGCGTGCCGTAAGCAAAACCAAAGTTAGTCTCGCTTTCCACATCGCCTATTCCATAGACGACCCGGCAGCCATTCAGCGACCAGAATCCCAGGTGATGAACCAGCACCGCTACATTGGTTTCCAGCTCGATCGCAGCTCCGCGCGGAAACAATTCAACCCACCCCATCTCATAATGTCGCCACTGGGCCAGCGCGTTTTTGGCGCGCTCAAATGTTTCCCGCCCATGTCCTATTACTTCACTCGCCAGATCAGCATTAAAGCCCTCTGGAGTTTGCCTCGCGATGCCCACTGGATCATATGACAGCAGCAGGTCGCGCGATTGATCCAGGAACTCTGCGATCTGGCGCTGGGTAGGACGGCGGATTAGAAACATTCGTTCTTGAAATCTGCGAGATCGGGATGGCCCGCGTGATCCGAATCTTGCGTTATTAAAGAGATGCTATCAAGGCGTATTAATGACAACTCTTTAACCACAAAGACACAAAGACCGATCAGCAGCTCTGAGCCACAAATAGTTTCTTAGTGTCTTCGTGACATTGTGGTTCGATCTTCACGACTTGATCTCCGGATTGGGAAACTTTCAGAAGCACCCACACGCCCCTGCCAAATAATCATCGACCGCTGATTAGGCTGCTTCGCGACCGCCTCTTGCTTGAGTGTGAAAACGCTTCCAGCGACCGCCGGAAGAGGTTAGAGCAGAAGTTCCGGCTAACGTTCCGAGGACGATTTGTTTTGTCATTTCGCTCGATTCATGTAAAGGCAGGCGATCCTCTACTCAAGCAAGAACTTCAACAATCCACCGGTAGCGGAAAGACCGCTGATGCGGTCCTCGTCCATCGTGTATCTTCCGAGCGAGTTGGCGCGATGGGCCGCCATGAGCTGCTCAGTGCGAAGTTGCTCGCGCTGGAATTCTATTTCGTTCTTCTCTTTCTGCCGCGAGACTTCCAGGCCGCCGCTGCGAATAAACTGAACAATGCCGCTCAACTCGTCGCGATCGAACCAGGTCCCGTGCCCTTTGCAGATATCTACGATCACCCCGGAGCAACGGGCAAAGTTGATCCGGTTCATCAACTGGCCGCACTGCGGACAGGGCACGTAACGAATTTTTTCCAGGTCTGCCGACGGCGTTTGATGGGCGGGCGCCGGCGAGGCCGTCCCGAGTACAGCCGATTGCTCTTCGCGATCGGCGCAAATCTTTTCCAGCGCCGCCACCTCGACCCAAAGACCCGCGCATCGTTCGCACTCGCGCATGGCAATGGAACCCAGCATGATTGACGACATATCGACACGGCAGCGCGGACACTTCAAGACCGATAGTTCCCCGGCGGTCGCCTGCGCAGCCGCAGCGCCACAATGCGGACAGTGCTTGCTGCCGATGAACATCATGGCGAAACAGGAGGGGCACGCAATCGTGGCGAGCTTTGACTCGCAATACTGACATTGCGGCGAGTCAGAGGAAATCGCCGCACCACAGTTTGGACAGTTGAGAGTTTGTGCTTGCATACCGCGTTACAGCTTAGCATTCCCGATTGAGCCTCGGCCATCGAAACTTTCCCGGCTATTGCGGTTTACATCTCAATAGCACCGTGCTTTAGCCCGGTGAATTTGGTACCCACCAGAAGACCGTCACTATTTTCAAAAGTTACGGCTGGTCTTTGAGATTTACTGGACTAACCAACTCCTGCTATGCGATGCTGGCGATTCAAGACCCACTGGTAAATAGCAATTACTTTGTTTGTCCTTCTCGCGCTAAATCGCATGAGCACAGTGCTGGACGAAGCAATTCTCGAAGACCGGCCGGAAGTCGATCTTTCGGTACTCGCCGCATCTCTGCGCACCGAGCGCGAACAACCCGTCGTGCTCGGTTTGGACATCGGCACGTCCGGCGTCCGGGCGGGTCTTTTCGATCACCGTGGAGATCAAATTGCGGGCTCACAGGTTTCGCTGTCGAACGAATTCTCGGACTTAGCGAGCGGAGCGGACGTCGACCCAGACGAGCTGATCGACTTTGCAGTCCGAGCGATCGATGTAACAGTCGCGCGCGCCGAAAGCTTAGTCTCGCGGATCGATTATGTCGCCGGATCCTGTTTCTGGCACAGTCTGCTGGGCGTTGATGATGAAGGCCACGCGGTCACACCTCTGCTTGGCTGGGCCGACACGCGGGCTGCGCAGGCGGTCCCAGAACTCAGATCGAGATTTGATGAGAAGGCTTCTCATCCGCGCACCGGGGCCCGCTTTCACCCGAGCTACTGGCCCGCGAAGTTGCTGTGGCTTAAGCAGGAACGAAGCGAGCTCTTCACCAGAACAAAGTGCTGGCTTTCGTTTTCCGACTATCTTTTTCTACGCTTGTTCGGCGATACGCGCACCAGTGTCTCGATGGCTTCGGCTACCGGACTTTTCAATCAGTTCAACTGTGAATGGGATCGCGAACTGCTCGCAGGCGTGGGCACCTCGCCCGATCAACTACCGATTATCGCAGGGCCGGGCGAAACTCTTCAGCAACTCTCGGAAGATTATGCGTTGCGCTGGCCGCTGCTTGACGGAGCTGCCTGGTTGCCTGCCATCGGCGATGGCGCTGCCAATAACATCGGCGCCGGTTGTGTCGATTCCGGCCGCGCGGCCTTGATGATAGGAACCTCCGGAGCGATGCGCGTGCTGTTCGCTGGTAATCCTCCCCCAACGTTGCCCTCTGAATTGTTCTGCTATCGTGCCGATCGGGATCGCATAGTGATCGGTGGAGCTTTGTCTGACGGCGGCGGACTTTACCGCTGGATGAAAGATAGTCTCGCTTTGAACTACGATGATGCCGAGTTAGAGACGATGTTGGCCTCGATGGAACCAGACGCACACGGCTTAACAGTTTTACCATTCTGGTCGGGCGAGCGAGCAACTGGCTGGTCAGGTTCGGCGCAGGGTTCGATTGTCGGACTGACGGCAAGGACTAAACCAATCGAGATCTTGCGCGCCGGCATGGAGGCTGTTTGCTATCGCTTCGCTTTGTTGGCCAGGGCGCTGGACAAAGTCGCGCCCAACGCCAGCATCGTCGCGGCGGGCAATGCCTTGCTATCATCTCCGGCCTGGGCGCAGATGATTGCCGATGTGCTGGGACGCCGGATTGAACTTACCGCAATCAACGAGGCGTCGAGTCGCGGCGCCGCCTTGCTCGCGCTTGAAGCTGCGGGCAAGATAGACAGTATCGAAACGGTCGATGCTGAGTTTGCCGTCGCGCCGTTGTTTTATCACCCCGACATGACGCGGCACCTCCGCTATGCGGAGGCCATTGAACGGCAGCAGAAGCTTTACCAGAAACTGATCTAGCGTTGCGGTTTTTACGCGACTTCTCGAGAAACTATCTTCGTGCTGTTCACGAAACAAAGGGGCAACCTTCTGCGGATGAGAACGACCGATAAGTTCGTCGCCCAGACGTGAAACCTTAGACCTGAAACCGGAAACTGACAAAATCATGAGCGCAAGAATGCAGGAAGAAACAGACGCGACGCCGGAACTCGACCAACTTTGTATCAACACCATCCGCGCGCTGACGATTGACGCAGTACAGAAAGCCAAGTCGGGACATCCCGGTTTGCCTCTGGGCGCAGCGCCGATGGCTTACGTGCTGTGGCCCCGCTTTATGCGCTACAACCCGCGGAACCCGAAGTGGGAAAACCGCGATCGTTTTTTGCTGTCCGCGGGCCACGGCTGCATGTTGCTCTACTCTCTGCTCTATCTGACCGGTTACGATCTGGCGCTGGATGAAATCAAGCGCTTTCGCCAATGGGGCTCGAAGACGCCCGGACATCCGGAATACGGTCTGGCGCCGGGAATCGAGATTACCACCGGACCGCTTGGCCAGGGCTTTGCCAACGGCGTCGGTATGGCCATGGGCGCGGCGCACCTGGCCGCGAAATTCAATCAGAAGGATTTCCCACTCATCGATCATTACGTCTATGCCATCGTTTCCGACGGCGATTTGATGGAAGGCGTCGCGGCCGAAGCCGCCTCGCTCGCCGGTCACTTAAAGCTCGGCAAGCTCATTTATCTTTACGACGACAATCACGTAACCATCGAAGGCTTTACCGATCTCGCTTTCAGTGAAGATGTGCCGAAGCGATTTGAAGCTTATGGCTGGCATACCTCAACGGTTGCAGACGGAAATGATCTCGCTGCCATCGAAGCCGCAATTCGTGATGCTCAGACCGTCGCCGATCGTCCGTCGCTGATCTCAGTCAAAACGATTATCGGTTACGGGATGCCCACCGCCGGCACGCGCAAAGCCCACAGCGATCCTCCCGGCGAAGAAGCCGTGCGCGAAACCAAAAGAAATTTGGGATGGCCCGAAGACAAACAGTTCTATGTGCCTGATGAGGCACTGGAGCATTTTCGCCGGAGCATAGATCGCGGCACAAAGCAGGAAAACGAATGGCAGGAACTGGTGCAGCGTTACACCGCAAAGAATAATGAACTCGGCAGGCTCTGGCAGCAAACAATTAGCGGCGAGTTACCGCCCGATTGGGAAGAGCACCTGCCGACTTTTGAAAACGCCGAGCCCGTCGCCACTCGCGTAGCGAGCGGCCAGGTGATCAATGCCCTGGCGCCGCACATGCCCATGTTGATTGGCGGCTCAGCCGATCTGGGAGTTTCCAATAACACGGACATCAAAGACGGCGGCGACTTTGAAGCCGGAAAGTACGACGGCCGCATCGTTCACTTTGGCGTGCGCGAACACGCGATGGGCGCGACCTTGACCGGCATGTCGCTTAACGGCGGGCTGATTCCGTACGGCGGCACGTTCATGTGCTTTTCAGATTACATGCGGCCATCGATTCGGCTTGCCTGTCTATCGGAAGTGCAGGTCATCTATGTCTTCACGCATGACTCTATCGGACTGGGCGAAGACGGCCCGACGCATCAACCGGTTGAGCATCTCGCCGCACTGCGCGCCATTCCGCATTTGTTCGTAGTTCGTCCTGCCGACGTTCACGAAACGCGCGAGGCCTGGCGGCTGGCTATCCTGCGCCGCCACGCGCCGACCGCGCTGGCGCTGACGCGACAAAAAGTTCCGCTGATCGATCGCCAGGTTTATTCGTCCGCTGAAGGTCTACGACGCGGTGGCTACGTACTCGCGGAAGCGGTCAGTACCGCGAGCGGTAGCGACCGGGTCGCTCCGCAGTTGATTCTCATTGCTACCGGCTCTGAAGTTTCACTCGCTCTTGATGCCCGCGAGCAATTGCAGCAAGACGCCATCGCCACGCGCGTGGTCTCAATGCCCTGCACCGAACTATTCGATGAGCAGACACAGGCCTATCGCGATGAAGTTCTGCCGCCACAGGTCACTGCGCGACTTTCGATCGAAGCGGCTGTGCGGCAGGGCTGGGATCGTTACGTAGGACCAAAGGGTGATGTGATTTGCCTCGATCGTTTCGGCGCTTCGGCTCCAGGCGACGTGGCGTTAAAGAATCTGGGATTCAATGTTGAGAACGTGCTGACGCATGCCCGAGCGTTGTTGTAGAAGATGCCCGGACAGATGAGGGTCAGTACCGGGAGAGTAGCGACCGCGTCTCAACACACCATATCGCTCGAGGTCGCGAGAATGAAACCCGGTCGCTACTGCTCCCGGTACTGACTCTCGCCGGACCGGTGCCGCGCTACCGCTCTCCTAAAATGAAAGCAATCACCATCGTTTCATTCGGCGGCGTCGAAGGCCTTGAGATTCGCGAGGTTCCCGACGCGCCGACGGCAACACTCGATCGTGTGCGCGTTCGCGTGCGAGCCGTTGGATTGAATCGCGCCGACATCCTGCAACGCCTCGGCCGCTATCCCGCGCCGCCCGGTTATCCGCAGGACATTCCCGGAATTGAATTCGCCGGCGAAGTTTCAGATGTCGGGATTGAAGTGCGCACGTGGAAAGCCGGCGATCGCGTGTTCGGCATCATCGGCGGTGGCGGACAAGCACAGTACGTAACGGTTCCCGAAAATCATCTGGCCCCCGTTCCGACAAATCTGGATTGGGCCCAAGCCGCGGCAGTCCCGGAAGTTTTCATGACCGCGCACGACGCCCTCTTCACTCAATGTGGTCTGGCGATCGGCGAGCGCGTATTGATTCACGCGGCGGGATCGGGTGTGGGCACGGCGGCGATCCAGCTCGTGCGGGCTGCCGGCGCGTTCGCTTACGGCACCTCGCGCACGGCGGACAAACTTGAAAAGGCAAAAGAGTTCGGTTTGACAGAGTCAGTTGTTGCGGGCGCTGACCCGATGGAAATTGTGGCGGCAGTGAATAACTGGACTAAGGACGAGGGTGTGCAGGTGATTCTCGATCTGGTGGGCGCTGCCTACTTGAAAGCGAACCTCGCGGCGTTGGCAACGAGAGGCCGTTTGATTTTTGTAGGCACCACCAGTGGCTCAAAAGCTGAGATCGATTTCTCGATCGCTATGCACAAGCGTCTGCGCATCATGGGAACTGCGTTGCGCGCGCGTTCGCCGGAAGAAAAAGCCACCGCCACCAGGCTGTTCGCAGAGCACGTCGTGCCGTTACTCGCCAACGGATCGGTGCGGCCGGTAATCGACAAAGTTTTCCCCATGGAAGAAGTGCGCGCGGCTCACCAGAGAATCGAGTCGAATGAGAGTTTCGGGAAAGTTGTGTTGTTGATCGAGTGAAGTTGCGGCTCTGCCGCCGCACATCGCGGAAAGGCTTCGCCTTTCCGGTAAGTACTCTCTCAACAAGGTTGAGGCTGCGCCTCGACAACGGAGGCGTAGCCTCCTGCTCAAATCAAGACCCTTCACGGTGAGGCAAGCCTCACCGCAGTGTGCTGCGGCAAAGCCGCACTCGTACTAGACTGGTTTTGGGATCTTGGCCGAGTTTGGTTCGCTGTGGCCAGAAACCATCCGGCTCGCTGCTTCGTCAGAGATAATCCAAAGACCGTGTCGTCCTTCGCCGGCCAAACGGTGCACCAGCCGCCGCGCGTCTTCGTGAGTAAGGCCCGTCGCTTCACATCCGCGATCACTGACTACGGCCCATCTTTCTTTCCCTAGTTCGCTCGTCATCGGGTAAAAATGCGGGCCGGAATGCCCGCGCTACAGTCACTTACCTTTGAACTCAGCTTTGCGTTTTTCCAGAAACGCTTTTACCCCTTCGTCCTTGTCTTCACTCGAGAAGCAAAGCGCGAAGAGATCGACTTCGCGGCGCAGCCCTTCATCCATATTTGAACGCGAGGCGAGTCTGATAGCTTCCTTTGCCAACCGCAAAGCAATCGGACTCTTTTCCGCAATGCGGTTGGCGATTTCCATCGTCTTTGTTTCCAGCTGATCTGCCGGCACGACATGATTTACTAGGCCAATAGCAAACGCGCTCTGCGCATCGATGATTTCGCCCGTCAGGATCAATTCCATCGATTTACCTTCGCCGACCAGACGCGTCAGACGCTGCGTGCCGCCGCCGCCCGGCATGATGCCGAGATTGATTTCCGGTTGCCCGAAAGATGCTTTCTCGCTGGCGACCCGAATGTCACACGCCAGCGCTACTTCACATCCGCCACCGAGACAATAGCCATTAACCATTGCGATAATCGGTTTGGGAAAAGTATCGATCGCATTGAAGAGAGAGCGATCCAGCATTACTTCGCGCTGTGAGATCGCGCTGCGGTCGGCAAATTCGGCAATGTCCGCACCGGCGATAAAGGCCTTATCACCTGCGCCGGTAAGAATCACCACGCGAACGGACTCATCGGCGCGCAGTTCATCGAGCACCGCCGCGCCTTCCGCCCGAGTTTGGATGTTCAGCGCATTCCGCTTTTCGGGACGATTGATGGTAACGATGGCCACGGGTCCGCGGCGTTCAAGCAGAATCGTATCGTAACTTTGGCTCACTTTGATGGCTCCAGTTTCCACAGGTTGAATTCAGAAAAGTAAACCACAAAGACACTTAGGACACAAAGAAGCTTATTGAAAACCGGCTGGTCCAATTTCAGTTCACTTAGTGTTCTTTGTGATTTGGTGGTTAGTCAGTTCAGGTCGAAGGCGGGGAGTCAACCGGCGCGGCGGCCTGCTCATCGGCAACCCAGGAAACAAACAAGCGGGTCCAGTTCTCAGCGGGCTCGACGATTTGCACGCCCACGCGCGCGGTGCCGTAGATGGCGGGTGACAGCCTCACCACCGTGGCGGTGGCTTCAGTGGCGGAACCATCGGGCCGGTGAGCTCGGATATAGAGATTCTCTCCGATACTCACTTTCTGGTTGAGATGGAATAACGCGCCCGACGTAGAAATATCATCGGTCTCAGTTGGCTCACTCCAGGCCGCGCCGTCTTCCGAGCGACCTGATACGACGATAGGTAGCCGCAGTGCCATGCGCAGCGCAAAGCGTCTTTCTTCGTTTTGGTACGGCGTGCTCATGACTGTCGCCACAGTTGCCTTCTGTCCGTTGATCAGAGCCGGGCAGTTTAGAGTTCAAGCTCTAACTTGCGCCTGCCATAAACAACCTAAAGGTTGAACTCTGAACTCATATTGATCCGGATATATCAAATCAGGCTACGTAGTATATGCCCTTTGGCCCGTTTCCTGCTCATTCCATTTGTAGAAACCTTCGCCGCTTTTCTTTCCCAGCTTTCCTTCGCTCACCATTCGTCGCAGGATTTCAGGTGGCCGAAACGTTTCCGAGCCCAGTTTTCCGTGCAAGTATTCGGCGATATGCAACCGCACATCAAGTCCCACCAGATCGGTAAGGCGTAGAGGGCCCATCGGGTGGTTATAGCCGAGTTCCATGGCCGTGTCGATGTCGCGCGCGCTGGCGACACCCTGCTCAACCAT
>ORMF010806624.1_pt1 | contig 14307 bp, 15 predicted proteins | sample 1779871 | NCBI WGS metagenome assembly ORMF01 (sample SAMEA104232316, study PRJEB22302) | groundwater metagenome | biome: forest; feature: aquifer; material: groundwater | place: USA | collected 2011-08-07 | depth 5.4 m | reverse complement strand
GGGGGCGGCCCGGGGGGGCCCCCTTCCTCCCCCTGCGCCGGCTCGCGGAGACGGCGGGCCTCGAGCCGGGCCGCGTCCACCCGCACCTCCTGCGCCACTCGTTCGCCACGCACCTGCTGGAAGGCGGCGCCGACCTGCGCTCCGTCCAGGAGATGCTCGGCCACGCGGATCTCGCGACGACCGAGCTCTACACGCACATATCCGATCGACGCCGGCGGGAGTTGTATTTCCGAGCGCACCCCCATGCTCGGAAGAAATCCTGATCCAATCGATCTCGAACGAGACCTACTTCTTGGGCTGAGGCTTGGGCTTGCGTTTGAGCGTCTGGGAGACCTTCGCAGCCGCCTGGCGCAGTTCCGGCTCGGCCTCGTCGTCCTCGGCGAGCCCGTCGAGCAGCACGATCGTCTCCCGCTGAGGCGACCCGTTGCGCAGGCAGACGATCGCGAGACGCCGGACCGCAGCGTTCCCGTCGACGGCTGCGAGGTTGTGCAGGAGCGACCGCACGCTGTTGACCGTGCTCGGATGGTCGCGCGAGAGCAGCTCGAGCGAGAGCAGCGCCGAGCCGCGGGCAGCGGGGCTCTCGTCGTCGAGGCCGCGACGTAGCAGCTCCTCTTTCTGACGCCAGCGAAACTGACCGATCGCGCGGAACGCGACGGCGCGCTCCCGGAAGTCGGCGCTGCGCGCCGCCGACTCAAGATCGTCTCCCCACTTCGCACGCAGGTCGGCGAGCTCCCGTTCCGAGCCCTCCTGCGCGAGCGCATCGGCGTGAAGGGCGGCTTCCTGCAACGTCACCGGCGGGACTTTACGTACACTCGCCGACCGGGGCGTCATCGAGAAGCTACGGGTGGGAGTACCGGCAATGAGCCAGAGGCGGAAGATCACGGTGGTCGGCGCGGGCAACGTCGGTGCGACGTGCGCGCAGGTGCTTGCGACGCGCGATTACGCAGACGTCGTGCTCGTCGACATCAAAGAAGGGCTGCCGCAGGGCAAGGCGCTCGACATCAACCAGATGGGCGCCGTGCTCGGCTACGAGCCCAACGTCACCGGCCACAACGACTACACCGAGACCGCAGGATCGACCGTGGTCGTGATCACCGCCGGCCTGCCGCGCTCGCCGGGCATGTCGCGCGACGACCTCGTCACGACGAACGAGAAGATCGTCACGGACGTCACCGAGAAGGTGACGGCGCAGAGCCCGGACGCGATCCTGATCGTCGTCTCGAACCCGCTCGACGCGATGTGCCACGTCGCGAAGAACGTGTCGGCGTGGCCGAAGCAGCGCGTGTTCGGCATGGCCGGGATCCTCGACACCGCGCGCTTCTCGACCTTCATCTCGTGGGCCACGGGCTCGTCGGTGAAGGACGTGCAGGCGACGGTGCTCGGCGGCCACGGCGACCAGATGGTGCCGATCGTCTCCGCGACGACCGTCGGCGGCATCCCGCTGCGCAAGCTCGTCTCCGAGGACGAGATCCAGAAGATGGTCGCGCGCACGGCCAAGGGCGGCGGCGAGCTCGTGAACCTGATGGGCACGTCCGCCTGGTACGCGCCGGGCGCGGCGGCCGCCCAGATGGTCGACTCGATCATGCTCGACGAGAAGCGCGTGCTCCCATGCACCGCGTACCTCGAGGGCGAGTACGGCATCGACGGTCTCTACATGGGGGTGCCCGTGAAGCTCGGCCCCGGCGGGATCGAAGAGATCATCGAGCTCGACCTCTCGGACGACGAGCAGCAGGCGCTCAAGGCATCGTCGGAGGCCGTGCGCGAGGTCGTCGCCGTCCTCTCGACGTAACGCTTCGCTCGCTCGCTGCACGGGGGAGACATGGTTTCCCCCGTGAAAGCGAGCGAAGCTAGGCTGCTCGCCGTGGATCTCGGACTGAAGGGGCGCACCGCCCTCGTCACCGGCGCCTCGTCCGGGCTCGGGCTCGCAACGGCCGAAGCACTCGCCGCCGAGGGGGCGAACGTCTCGATGTTCGCGCGCCGGCGCGATCTGCTCGAGCGCGAGGCCGACAGGCTCGGCGCGCTCGCCGTCCGCGGGGACGTCTCGATTCCGAAGGACCTCGAGCGGGCCGTCGAGACGACCGTCAAGGCATTCGGCGGCCTCGACGTCCTCGTCTGGAACTCCGGCGGCCCCACGCCCGGCCTCGGCACGGAGGTCACGCCCGAGACGCTCGAGCATGCCCTGGAGGTGCTGTTCCTCCCCGCCGTGCGGCTGGTCCACCTCTGCCTCCCACACTTGGAGGCGAGCGACGGCGGCCGGATCGTCGCGATCACCTCGCTCGCCGCCAAGGAGCCGACCGACCACCTCGCGCTCTCGAACGCGATCCGCCCCGGCCTCACCGGCTGGATGAAGACACTCGCCCGCGAGCTCGGGCCGAAGGGCATCACGGTGAACTGCGTCGCGCCGGGCCGAATCGCAACGGCGCGGCTCGACGAGCTCTACCCGCACGGGCCGAGCGACGCGGATCTCGCGGAGATTCCGCTCCGCCGCTGGGGCCAGCCGCGTGAGTTCGGCGACGTCGTCTGCTTCCTCGCGTCCGACCGTGCGCGCTACGTCACGGCCCAGACCGTCGTCGTCGACGGCGGCATGCAGCGCTCCCTGTTCTAGACCGTGGCGCGCTTCCTCTCACCGGCCCGTCTCGCGGGCGTCGCGGCGGGGCTCGTCGTGCTGGCCGCCGTCGTGCTCTACATCGTGCCCTCAAGCGACTTCCTGCTGCTCCCCGACAAGGCGCACCCGGTCGCTCCGCTTGTGCGGGTCCAGGGAGGCAAGGACCCCAAGGGCCCCGGGGGCATCTACTTCGTCGACGTGTTCGAGCGCCGCGCGAACATGTTCGAGTCGCTCTTCCCGTTCATCCGCTCCGGCGCGACGCTCGTCCCCGCCAAGCTGATCGTGCCGCCGGGCGTCAGCGACAGCGCCCAGCGCCGCGCCGACCTGCGCGAGATGTCGATCTCACAGCGGGTCGCAGCCGCGGTGGCGCTGCGAACCCTCGGCTACAAGGTCGTCGCACGATCGGCCGGCGTGATCGTCGACGCCGTCGCGCTCGGCAGCCACGCGGTCGGCAAGCTGCAGCCGACCGACGTGATCGAGGCGGTGAACGGCACGAAGACGCGGACGATCTCGCGGCTCCGCACCGTCCTCGCCCGCGTGCACCCGGGCGAGACCGTGACGCTCGCAATCCGTCGCGGCGAGGAGCACCGAACCGTGACCATCAAGACGGTTCCCGATCCCCTCGAGCGCTCTCGCGCGCTCGTCGGCTTCACCCCGGCGCAGTCCGCGGACATCCGGTTGCCGCTGAAGGTGCAGATCGACGCGGGCAATGTCGGCGGCCCGTCCGCCGGGCTCGCGTTCGCGCTCGAGGTGATGGAGGAGCTCGGCCACCGCGTCGACCGCGGCTACCGCATCGCCGCGACGGGCCAGATCGAGCTCGACGGCACGATCTCGGCGATCGGCGGCGTGAAGCAGAAGACCTACGGTGTGCGCCAGGCGAAAGCGGACGTCTTCCTCGTGCCCGCTGGGGATAACGCCCGCGAGGCGCGGCGCTACGCCGACGGCCTCCGGATCATCGCTGTGAAGAGTTTTCCCCAGGCGTTGCGCGCGCTGGCAACGCTGCCCCGAAAGGGGTAGGAAAACCGATCTTTTGGCACGTTCGAAACTGCCGGAAATTCGTCAGTTTTCGTGGCCGACAACGCGTGCTCTGGAGGGTCGCGGCCCTATCATCGCCTCTCGTGCTCCGCAGATCACCTACAGCACACGAGCCGTCATGAGCAACAAGAACACAGCCACGTGCAGCGACTGCTACTTCCGCCGTGCGGGCCTGTGCGCCCTTCCCGGCGAGACCCCCTGTCCCACGTTCCGCGTGTACACGGCCGGGCGCCTCTCGCCTCCGTTGCAGCCGCGGCTCGTGCCGCGCACACTGGCGCCCGTCGCCACCAGCGCCGCCGCGTAGACTCCGGCCGTGCGCCTGCCGCGCCGCACCCGGATGGACACCGGCGAGATCCAGGAAAACTGGCAGCCGAAGCTGTACGGCCGACTGATCGCCCTCGTGCTGCTGTCGGCCTACGCGATCGCCTTCGTGCTCGAGAACCGCTCGAGCGTGCACATCCACTTCGTGTTCGCGACCGCGAGTGTCTCGCTGATCTGGCTGATCCTGCTGGCGATTGCGATCGGCGTCGCGGCAGGGATCCTGCTGGCGCAGCTAGACCGACGCCGCAGGCGCCGGCGAACCACGCAGTAGCGGCGCGAGCTTCGCGACGCCCTCCCCGATCTCCTCGGGCGACACGAAGCTGAAGGCGAGACGCAGGGAGCGCTCGCCGCCGCCGCCGGGGACGAAGAAGTCGGTGCCCTTCACGAACGTCACACCGGCCGCTTCCGCCTGCGAGAGCAAGCCCGCGGTGTCGGGGCCGGAAGGTACGTCGAGCCAGATGAAGTAGCCGCCCTCGGGCCGGCTCCACGTGGCGTCGGGAGGCATGTGCCGCTCGAGCGCCTCGAGCATCGCGTTGCGGCGCGCCTTCAACAGCCCGTTGACGCGCGTGAGGTTCGGCCCGAAGTTGCCGCGGCGCAGGAACTCGTGCACCGTCGCCTGGGCGAGGAACGGAGGCGAGATGTACGTCGACACGGCGAGCGCCTCGATCTGCGCGGCGAGCTCCTGCGGCAGCACGAAGTAGCCGACCCGAACGCCCGGCGCGATCGTCTTCGAGAACGACGAGGCGTAGATCACGTTGGTGCCGCCCTCGAGCTCGAACAGCGTCGGCGGCGCGTCGCCCTCGAAGCGGACGAGCCCGTACGGATCGTCTTCGAGCACGAGCAGGTCGTGCGCGCGTGCGATCTCGACGACCCGGCGGCGGCGTTCTTCCGAGAGCGTCCGCCCGCTCGGATTCTGGAAGGTGGCGATCGTGTAGAGGAACGCGGGCTTCGCGCCCTCGGCGAGCGCCCGCTCGAGCGCCTCGGGCTGGAGGCCCTCGTCGTCCATCGCCAGCGGCACCACCTCGGCGCCGAGCCTGGCGAGGATCTTCAACGGGCGGTCGTAGGTCGGCGCCTCCACGAGCACACGCGCGCCGGGCTGCACGAGGTGCTCCACGAGAAAGACGAAGCCCTGGAGCGAGCCGCTCGTGACGACGACGCGGGACGGCTCGACCCCGTGCCGGGCGGCGAGCCACTCGCGCAACGGGGCATAGCCGCCGCCCGGCCCGTACGAGAGGACGGCGTGGCCGTCGCGCTCGATCGCGGCGCGCGCGCAGTCCGCCAGCTCGGCGACGGGGAGACACTCGGGCGCGGGCACACCGCGCGCGAAAGAGACGACACCCATGTCGCCAGGTTAGCGGGAGAGCCGGGCGTCGAGCGCCTCGCGCACCTTCCGCGCGAGCTGCTCGATCGTGAACGGCTTCTGGAGCAGGTCGGCCGTCAGCGCGCCGCCGGCGGCGGCGGTCGCGCCGGAGTAGCCGGAGGTGAACAGCACGCCGACGCCGGGCGTGCGCTCGACCAGCAGCTCGGCGAGCTCGGGCCCGCTCATCGACGGCATCACCACGTCGGTCAGCAGGAGATCGTAGGGCTCCGTCACCTCGAGCGCGTCGGCGGGTCCCGCAGCCGCGACCACCCGATAGCCCTGCCCCTCGAGCATCTCGGCGACGAGGCGGCGAACGATGTCCTCGTCCTCCACGAGCAGGATGGTCTCCGACCCCCGCGGCGAGGTCTGCACCGGAGCGACGGTCTGCGCGGGCTTCTCGTGCGTTCCCGGCAGGACGATTCGGAACGTCGCTCCGTCGCCGGGGGCGCTCTCCACGGTGATCTCGCCGCCCGTCTGCTGCACGATCCCGTGCACCATCGCGAGCCCCAGGCCGGTCCCCTCGCCGACGGGTTTCGTGCTGAAGAACGGCTCGAAGATGTGTTCGCGTGTCTGCTCGTCCATGCCGTGGCCGGTGTCGGAGACCGTGACGACGGCGTCGCCGTCCAGGTTGCTCGTGGCGATCGTGAGGGCGCCCCCGTCCGGCATTGCGTCACGCGCGTTCAGGGCGAGGTTGACGAGCACCTGCCCGAGCTGGCCCGCGTCGGCGTGCACGCGCACGAGATTCGGATCGAGGCTCGTGACGACGGTGACCTGCTCGCCGATCACGCGTTCGAGCAGCGACTGCGCCTCGAGCACGACGTCGTTGAGGTCGACCACGGTGCGCGCGAGCACCTGACGGCGACCGAAGGCCAGCAGTTGTCGCGTGAGATCTGCGGCGCGGCCGGCGGCGGTTCGCACCTCCGCGAGGTCGCGGCGGATGAGCTCGTTCTCCCTGCCGCCGTGCTCGAGGGCGAGCCCGGTGTAGCCCGAGATCGCGGTGAGGAGGTTGTTGAAGTCGTGGGCGATGCCGCCCGCGAGCAGGCCGAGAGCCTCGAGGCGCTGCGCCCGGCCGAGTTGCTCCTCCAGCGCCTTGCGCTCGCTGATGTCGATGACGAAGCCCTGCTGGGCGACCGGCTCACCTGCTGCATTCCGCACCACCGCCATGTGGTCGAGCACCCAGACGACGCGGCCGTCCGCACGGATCATCCGGTACTCGCCGCGCACCAGGTCCTCTGTGGGGCTCCGGGCGTTCAGCGCTGCATGGATCTCCCGGTCGTCGGGATGGACGAGCGTCGACCCGAAGCGAGGCTCGGCCAGCCACCGCTCGATCGGGTAGCCGAGGAGATCCTCCGTCTGCCGGCTGATGAAGAGCGGCGGTGCTGCGATGTCCTCGAGGCTGCGCATGTACGTGACGAGCGGCAGCTGGTCGACTAGCCGGCGATGTCGCTCCTCGGCTTCGCTCAGCCCCGTCTCGCTCTGGCGCCGCGAGTGCTCGAGCACGACGAGGAAAAGCCCCGTGAGCGCGAGCACGACGAGGAACGTGTTGAGCGAGACCGCGGTTTCGAACGAGTGCCTGGCGACGAACGGCCCCCGCCCGTCCGAGGTGTTCCCGGCGGCGATCAGCGCCGAGACGAGCACGACCGCGCTGACGCCCATGCGCCCGGCCCGCAGCGCCGCCCAGATGACGACGGGAAAGACGAAGTATGCACTGGGACCGGTTACCCCCAGCACGCCGGTGTCGACAGCCGTCGATAGCCCGACGGCCACGGCGACAAGCGCGAGCCACTCCGGCAGGCGCGCGGCTCCCGGCGATACGCGCCGGAGCCACGCGCGCACGAACGGTGCCACCACGATGATGCCTGCGAGGTTCGCGAGCAGGAGCACCACCCAGTCCTCTGCAGGGTTGCCCACCGGGCCTGCGACAGCGCTCGCGGCAAGATCGAACGACGCCGCGGCAAGTGCGGCTGCAATCGCTCCGCCGAACCGGATCAGCACGTCGGCGAATCGTTCGCCGTCCGGGCGCAGGCGCGCGAACCGTGTCACCGCGTAGGCGGCGAGGCCTGCGGAGGCCGCCGCGGCCGCGAGCAACAGCACCGCGCCGGCCGGAAGTCCTTCGCTGAGACCCTCGCCCGCCGCACCGGCCGCGACGGCGGTGGCGAGCCACGGCCCACCCATCTGCACGGCGGCGAATGCGACGCCCTGCGCGAGCAGGATCAGCGGCACCCCTTCGTGGACGAATCCCGCGGAGAGCCGGGCGAGGGCGTAATAGCCCACCGCCGCCACGAGCCACAGCGGCGCCGATCGCACGGCTCGAGATCGCGGTACGGGCACGACATACCAGGATTGCACGGAAGTCAACAGCCGCCATCCTCCATCTGGGTATGCGGGCCTTACTCCGAAGCGAAATCCCCTCAGGACTTCATGCGCTCGGCGACGAGCTGCGCCACCTCGGTCGGCGTCGTGCCGACCTGGATGCCGCGCGCCTCGAGCGCTTCCTTCTTCGCGCGCGCGGTGCCGGACGAGCCGGAGATGATCGCGCCTGCGTGACCCATCGTCTTGCCCGGGGGAGCCGAGAACCCCGCGATGTACGACAGCACCGGCTTGCTCACGTGCTCGCTGATGTACTGCGCGGCCTTCTCTTCCTCGTCGCCGCCGATCTCACCGACCATCACGATCAGCTCCGTCTGCGGGTCGGCCTCGAACTTCGCGAGCACGTCGATGAAGGACGATCCGACGACCGGGTCGCCGCCGATACCGACGATCGTCGAGTTGCCGAGCCCGAGCTGCGTCAGCTCGTGACCGATCTGGTAGGTCAGCGTGCCGGAGCGCGAGACGAGGCCGACAGCGCCCTCGGTGAAGATCTCCGCCGGGATGATTCCGACGTTTGCCTTGCCCGGCGAGAGGACGCCGGGGCAGTTGGGCCCGATCATCGTCACGCCCTTCGGGCGAAAGTACGTGTACGCCCGCAGCATCTCGTGTGCGGGGACGTGCTCGGTGATGCAGACGACCGTGCCGATGCCGGCGTCGATCGCCTCGTAGATCGCGTCGGCCGCGAAGCGGGCCGGCACGAAGATCAGGGTCGTGTTGGCGCCCGCCTCGTCGACGGCCTTCTGCACCGTGTCGAACACCGGAACGCCGTCGACGTCCTGGCCGCCCTTGCCCGGCGTGACGCCCGCGACGACGTTCGTCCCGTACGCCTTGTTGCGCAGGCCGTGGAAGCGGCCCTCGCTGCCGGTCAGGCCCTGGATGACGAGCCGCGTGTCGCTGTCGACGATGATCGCCATTACTGCTTCAGGCCTTTGATCACGAGCGTCGGCAGGTGCATCCAGCCGTCGACGATGCGGTGGCCGAGCAGCTCGCGCACGCGCGCGGCGTCGGTCCCGGCGCAGTCGACGCGCGCGAGCCACGGCTCGATCTCGAGCGGGCGCTCCATGAACCGCTGCTCGGCGATCTCGAGCCCGGCGAGCTCGCAGAAGCTCTCCCACTCGCCGACGCCGTAGTTGCGCACGTGACTCGGGTCTCGCAGGCGGTCTGCCTCTTCCGACGACTCGCTTACGAACGTGTTGTCGCAGATCACGACGCGGTTGGAGGCGACGCGCGCCATCTCCTTCAGCGCACCGAGCGCGTCGGCGAAGTGATGGGCGGCGAGCCGCGTCGCGACGGCGTCGAAGCTGCCGTCGGCGAAGGGCAGGTGCTCTGCGGGTGCGATCACGTCGGCCTGCATGCCGGGCGCCGGGTCGACCGTCACGACGTTGGCGCCTGCAGCACGGAGCAGACGCGCAACGTGACCGCCGCCGGTGGCGACGTCGAGCACGTTCACGCCGGCGGCCGGCTCGCACCATTCGACGACGAGGTCGAGGTCCTCACCCGCCGCGTGGATCGCGCTCGTGCGGTACAGGTCGGCGCGGGCGCTCCAGACGTCGGTCACGTCGCGAGCTCCACGGCCTTCTCGGCGCCCTCGAGCATGGTCGCCTCGGGATGGATGTTCGTCTTGCCGGCGTCCATCAGGATGCGCCGCCCCTCCTCGGCGTTCGTCCCGTCGAGGCGCACCACGATCGGGTAGCGCGACATGTCGAGCCGCTCGAGCGCTTCGAGGATGCCGCGCGCGACCTCGTCGCAGCGTGTGATGCCGCCGAAGATGTTGAAGAAGATCGACTTGACCTGCGGGTCGCGCGTGATCACCTCGAGCGCGTCGACGACTCCCTCCGCGGAGCCCCCGCCGCCGAGGTCGCAGAAGTTCGCGGGCTTTCCGCCGACGTGTGCGACGACGTCGACCGTGGACATCGAGAGCCCGGCGCCGTTCCCGCAGATGCCGACGTCGCCGTCGAGCTTCACGTACGTGACGCCCTTCTCGCGCGCGAAGGCCTCGATCGGGTCGGCCGCGCTCGTGTCGCGCCACTCGGCGATGTCCGGATGGCGGTAGAGCGCGCTGTCGTCGACCGTGAACTTCGAGTCGAGCGCCTTCACGTCGCCTTCCGGGGTGACGATGAGCGGGTTGATCTCGCAGAGCATCGCGTCGAACTCGACGAACGCGCGGTAGAGCTTCTCGACGATCGCCGCGATCTGCTTCTGCTCGGAGGGATGTTCGACGCCGGCGCCGTAGACGAGACGCCGCGCGATCCAGGGCTGGTAGCCCTCGAGCGGATCGACGTGCAGCCGGATGAGCGCGTCAGGGCTCTCCTCGGCGACCTGCTCGATCTCGACGCCGCCTTGCGTCGTGAACATGAAGAGCGGCTGCTTCGCGCCGCGGTCGAACGTGACCGAGAGGTAGTACTCCTTCGCGATCTCGGACGCGCGCTCGATCCAGAGGCGACGCACGATGTGGCCGTTGATGTCGAGGCCGAGAATGTCCTTCGCCTTCTGCTCGACGTCGTCGGCCCCCTCCGCGAGCTTCACGCCGCCGGCCTTGCCGCGGCCGCCGGTGAGCACCTGCGCCTTGATGACGACGGGGCCGCCGAGCTCCTGCGCGGCAGCGCGCGCTTCCTGCGGCGTGTCCGCGCGATGACCGTCGGAGACGGGGATGCCGACGCGCTTGAAGAGCTCCTTGCCCTGGTACTCGTAGAGATCCATCGGCGGCTGACTCTAACCGCACCGCCGCGGAGGCGGTCGCAGGTGAGGACTAGAGTGGCCGATCGTGGATGCGATCGTCGTCGAGGCCCTGCGCAAGCGCTACAAGACCGTCCAGGCGCTGGACGGGGTCTCTTTCGCCGTGAAGGAGGGCGAGGTCTTCGGCCTGCTCGGGCCGAACGGGGCCGGCAAGTCGACGGCCGTGCGCACCCTCGCGACGCTGACGCGGCCAGACTCGGGGCGTGCACTCGTCGCCGGCGAGGATGTCGTCCGCCACCCGAATCGCGTCCGGCGCGCGATCGGCTACATCGCGCAGGACTCCGGTGTCGACTGGGAGGCGACGGGCCGCGAGAACCTGCTGCTCCAGGGACGCATCCACGGCATGTCGGGCGCGCAGCTGCGCAAGCGCGTCGAGGAGCTGCTCGAGCTCGTCGGGCTCGCAGACGCGGCCGACCGCATCGCACGTGGCTACTCGGGCGGCATGAAGCGCCGTCTCGACATCGCGATCGGGCTCGTCCACCGGCCGCGCGTCCTCTTTCTCGACGAGCCGACCACGGGCCTCGATCCGGAGGCGCGCGCTGCGATGTGGGTCGAAGTCGAGCGGCTCGCCGAGCAGGAGAGCCTGACGATCTTGCTGACGACGCACTATCTCGAGGAGGCCGACCGGCTGGCGGAGCGCGTCGCCATTGTCAGCCAGGGCAAGGTTGTCGTCGAAGGAACGCCGACCGCGCTGAAGGCCGGACTGCGGGGGGAGCTCGTGACGGTCGAGCTCGCCGGCGCGAACGGAAACGCGGAGGCGGCGCTGCGCGTCGTGCGCCTCGTCGAGAACGCGAGCGAGGTCGCCGCCGACGGGCAGCAGCTCCGCGCCCGTGTGCCCAACGGCGCGCAGGCGATTCCGGCGATCCTCTCGGCGCTCGAGGAGCAGGGCTTCGCCGTCTCGTCGGTGGCGACGGCGCGCCCCTCGCTCGACGACGTCTACCTCCATTACACGGGGCGTGACTTCTCCCGAGAAGACGAGGAGGGCACGAGATAGTGCAAGTCCTCCGTCACACGGGTTGGATGGTCGTGCGCCAGGGCCGGAACCTGATGCGCGAGCCGATCTGGATCGCGATGATGGTGATCCAGCCGCTGATCTGGCTGCTGCTCTACGGGCAGCTGTTCTCACGCGTCGGGGCGCTCCGGGGCGGCGCGACGTCGTACGTCGAGTTCCTCGCGCCGGGAATCATCTGCATGAACGCCTTCTTCGGCGGCAGCTGGTCCGGCATGGCGATGATCACCGATCTCAACCGCCACGTGATCGACCGCTTCCTCGCAGCGCCGGTGTCGCGCTTCGCCATCGTCTTCTCGCAGGTGGTGCGGGCCGGGATCACCGCAATCCTGCAGGCCTTGCTGCTGCTCGTCGTCGGGCTGGCACTCGGCGTGCGTGTGCACGGCGGCCCACTCGGCTGGCTCGTCGTCTTCGCAGCGGCGGGGCTGCTCGCGATGGCCTTCGCGGGCTTCTCGCACGGCGTGGCGTTGATCGTGCGCAAGGAAGCCTCGATGATCGCGACGGCCAACTTCATCGGCCTGCCGCTGATGTTCATCTCGGCGATCCTCATCCCGCCCAAGGCGATGCCGCACTGGATCGCCGTGGTTTCGCGCTTCAACCCGGTGAACTGGGGCGTGCAGGCGTCGCGGAACGCGATCCTCACCGGCGGCCACTGGGGATCGACGGGTGTGTACCTGCTTCTGCTGGTCGCAGCGACCGGCGCCACCTCGCTCTTCGCGACGTGGTGCTTCCGCTCCTACCAGCGCTCGATCTGATCCCGCAGCGATGAAGCGCGCCGTGCTCGTCGTCCTGCTCGCGCTCACGATGCCGCCGGCGGCCGCGGCCGGCTACGGCTGGCCGCTCCGGCCGTTCGACCGCCAGCACGCGGTGCGCGGCTTCTTCGACGACCCGCGGCAAGAGGGCGCAGGGCCCGCGTCCTTCCACTTCGGCATCGACATCTCCGCGCGCGACGGCACGCCCGTCTACGCGGTCGTCGACGGCACCGTGCGCCTGCAGCCCGACAGCGTCGCGCTCGTCGCGGACGCGGGCGAGCGCACGTTCTCGTACTGGCACATCGACCCGGCCGTCGCCGACCTCGCGCATGTCGCCGCGGGGGATCAGGTGGGCGCGATCAAGGCGGGGTTCGGGCACGTGCACTTCGCCGAGCTGCACGGCGACCGGTATGTCAACCCGCTTCGCCCCGGCGGCATCGCGCCGTACGTCGACACGACCTCGCCCGCGGTGGCGTCGCTCGGAGCGCTGCTCGGCGAGCGGCGCGTCGCCGACGGCGTCGTGCGCGGCGTCGTCGATCTCGTCGTCGACGCGTACGACACGCCCTCGCCGCCGCTGCCGCAGCCGCCATGGGGCATCGTTCACGCCGCGCCCGCGTACATCCGCTGGCGGCTCGTCCCGGACGGCGCGAGCCGTGCGCCGTGGCACACCGCCGTCGACTTCCGCTCCTACCTCGCGCCGAAGGAGCGGTTCTCCTCGGTGTACGCGCCGTGGACGCAGCTCAACCGCCCGAACCGGCCCGCGCACCTCGTCTTCTACCTCACCCGCCTCTGGGACTCACGTAGTCTGCGCGACGGCCGCTACCGCCTGCAGGCCGAGGTGTTTGACTCGCAGGGCAACAGCGGCCGCGCGGGCGTCTGGCTGACGGTCGCGAACGGCTAGCGCTGGCGGACGCGCATGACGAAGGTGGCGGAGGCGTACGCCTTCCGCGTCTCGCCGCGCGTCAGGCCGTAGACCACCTTGGTCGACCCGCGGCCCACGGTGCGGAACACGACCACCACGTTCTGGCCGACATTGGCCTCCGACACCTGCCTCAGCACCGTCAGGTCGTAGGGCCGTGCCTGCCCGGGCGGCAGCGGGCCCACCGGAGGCGCGGAGGCCGTCGCGGGAAGAGCAGCGGCGAGCGTGAGCGCGACGAGCGCGCCGGCGATCAATACGGTGCGAGACATGTGACCCCTGACTGTTGAACGACGACCTGCGAAGCACGCTATGCGCAGGAGCCACGCGATTCCGGTTCTCTTACGGAGTCTTTACGCCGGCACGACCCGGCAGACCGCCTGGCCGCTCGACACGCTCTGGCCGGCCGCCACGGCGAGATCGGTGACCGTCCCCGCCGCGTGCGCGTGCACCTCGTTCTCCATCTTCATCGCCTCGACGATGCAGATCACCTGGCCGGGCTCGACGACATCGCCTTCGGCGACCGCGACGGAGAGCACCGTCCCCTGCATCGGCGAGACGACCGCATCCCCGCCCGCGCCGCCACCCGCCCGCGCACGCTCGTGCCTGCGCCGCGCGAGCTCGCGCCACGGCGGCTCCGGAGCGCTCGAGCGCACCTCGAACCGACGCCCGTCCACCTCGACGGCCCGCACTCGCTCGACCGTCCTACCTTGCAACAGACTGTTACTTGGCGGGGAGGCGGCATCGAGCTCCGCGGCGGCCGCGGCGAGCTCCTCCGACTCGACGAGCCCGTCGCACGTCTCACCGCGGACGAAGCGCTCGTGCGAGAGCAGCGCCTTGTGGAAGCCGATCAGCGTCTTCGGGCCTTCGATCAGGAACTCGTCGAGCGCACGCAGCATCCGCCGGCGTGCGTGCTCGCGGTCGACGCCGTGCACGATCAGCTTCGCGATCATCGGGTCGTAGGCGCCCGACACCTCGTTGCCTGCGGCGACGCCGGAGTCGACGCGCACACCGGGACCCGATGGCTCCCGATAGGCGGTCACCACGCCCGGCGTCGGCAGAAAGCCGCGCGCGACGTCCTCGGCGTTGATGCGGCATTCGATCGCGTGCCCGCGCAGCTGCACCTGCTCCTGCGTGAGCGACAGCGGCTCGCCGAGCGCAACGAGGATCTGCTCACGGACGAGATCGAGCCCTGTGACGAGC
>ORMF010397744.1_pt1 | contig 14316 bp, 15 predicted proteins | sample 1779871 | NCBI WGS metagenome assembly ORMF01 (sample SAMEA104232316, study PRJEB22302) | groundwater metagenome | biome: forest; feature: aquifer; material: groundwater | place: USA | collected 2011-08-07 | depth 5.4 m | reverse complement strand
TCTTTTTTTCTTTGAAATAATCGGTTCGATCTCAATAACGGTACCCACTATGATTTTTCCTTCCTCATTACTATGCAGTAATGATGCAAAATATTTGAGGTCCATGAATACGGATACCCATAAGGTGCCAAGGCAATCTTGTCTTGTATCCAAATCTTTTCGTCCTTTAATGCGTATTTGGTAGATAATTTTGAGGCAACATCCCATGCAAGCGGATACAATTTTCCGCTTTTCTTTATATTCTTTACAATTACGACAATATACGATCCCTCTCTTAGCAAATCATAGATATCTAGGTACACCTTACACAGTTCCTTCAAAAAAACTTCATACTCGTTGATATTGCCTAAATCAGAGGCATTGCCAGAATATTTAACATCCAGCCCTTGAGCGATTCGTTTGGCTTCGAAACCTCCGGTGCTTCTGTTGAGAACATCCCAATATGGCGGTGAAGAAATGCAAAAATCAAACTTATTATTACCAAAATAATTTTTAATATCTCTAGCATCACCACAAACAATATTTTTATTAAATTCGGGAACCCTCTTAAGAATCGTGTTGTAGTATTTCTTATTAAGTCCAACGCCATAGCCGATCCGATCGGTTCTTGCGCAAGCGACAAGCGTGCTACCTATGCCAGCAAAAGGATCTAAAACACGCATGCCTTCTTTCGTAAAGAATTTTATAAAGCCCTCCATCATAGTGGGCGAATACGTGGCTGGGTGGTCTGCAGAGTCTCCGCAAATCTGGCGTTCTTCATTTAAGTCCTTCTTTAAAGCATTAAAAATAAACCAACTACATGAAAAAACAGTCCATTCTTTACCAGTCATGTGATTAAGTTTATTATTTAGGTCATAGGCACCGCCTTCCAACTGTAATATCACTGCATGTGCATTCTCAACATTGCCACTTGGGTCATACAACTTCACATTACTCCAGTTGTCCTTAAATTTTTCAGGTAAGTCTTTGTGAAATTTAGAAAACAATTCTTTAAGCCTCTCCTTTGCTCTCTCATGTTTGCTTCTATCAGGAAAGGGCACAATTTTTTTCTTATCTTTGTAATAGAAAAATTCTGCTTCATCTAACTTCGTCAAAATCGCTTCTTCTGTGAATAAACTCGCCTGTTTATTGACCATACCGGTTCCCTTTAAAGTTCTTGGCCTTCAAGTTCTTTTTTTATTATCAATTAAATCTCTAATTATTGAAACACCAAACAAGCTACCGTGTCGTATCCCGACGAAATTACGACACTTCCAATTTGACTAGCTTTCTCGCAGCCGGAGGTTGTCTTATTTTCGAAGCAACAATGTAATTGCTAATTCCATCAATCTCTTCGCCGTCGGCATAATCATATACAACTCCAACACTGTGTTTAGCTCTTGTAACAGCAACATAAAATTTACACCGGCTAGTCGGTTTCAACTCTGAATTATTATCTTTGATCCAAGTCATTATAGGTTTCGTTGGATAGATCAGGATGCGATTAAAACTTAAGCCTTTAGAATTTCCAAAATTTATAGCGCCCCATTTTCTCCTAGCACGTCCTTCCTTTACGCTGTCACGCAATTCAACACAAGAAGAATGTTCATCAAGATAAGCATCGACATCTTCCTCGCGCACAAGGAAAACCCCGTCATGATAGGTTGTTTCGTCTTGTCCAGAATTTGTCGCAATGAGATCGGGAAATATTTTATTGGCAAAATCGCATATTTTTTGATTACTACGGTAATTTATCGTCAAAGAATCCGAATCAATTTCAAGTTTTGTTTTAATTTCACTGTTATCAAAAAAATAAACAATTTGTGATTTTTTAAATTGTCTATTTTTTGCGGAATTGTTTGTTGAATACGTTCCCTGCCTTGGATCACCAACTAAGACAATATGGGACGATGAAGAAAAAAGTAACTTCAAGAACTCCAAGTCGTATCCAGCTAAATCTTGAACCTCATCTATAAAAATACTAGGATAAATTCTGCTTATCCTGTTTATTACTTCCCCATTATTGTGCTTATTGCATTTCAGAACAAAACCTGAAATCTTATCTGAATATATTTTAAGATTCCGATCAAAATAATACTTTTCTGTATCTGTCTCTTTCGTAAACTTTTTGGATTGTCCACTCACAAGCGATAAACCATTAACTCGTTTTTCAAAGATGCCTCCTTGATAAGGCCTAATCCCATGTCGAATCAGGAAAGAAAACCATGTTTGGACAGTGACATTACCAGGGATGCTACCATTTTCATGTGTAAACTTCTTTTTAATCTCTTCTTCATTCGCCTCAGTAAATGTGGTAACAAGAACATTCTTATCTTTGATTTTCAAAGCCTCTTTTACCAAATAGGTTGTTTTTCCTGAACCTGCGGCAGCAATAATCAATTTATTCTTGCGCATATTCCCACGCAATTGCATCTAAAATATATTGAGGAAATTTCACATCTTTTTCTGTGTCAAATATTTTCAAAGCACAATCCGTTTTATTATTTTCCATATAATTGCTTATACGGGTTTGATCTGGGTATTCTGGTTCATTAATATCCAAAATGCTCCTTAGAAGGATTAATTGGTCTTTATTTGCCTCTACTATTTGAGGTTCTAAAGTCTTGAGATCGTTTCTTTTGTCCGCACATATTTTTACAGTCGGCGTGGTCTCATATTGCTTATATTTTTTCGTAATTTTATCATCAAAATCGCCATCATTGTCAGTCAGAACAACAACTGGTTTCTTAATTTTTGCAGCAATTTCTAAAAACCTCAAAAAAGATGTTCCAACCGAAATAACGTCAACCTCATCTTCAATTGGTAACTTACCTTTGACTTTCATGAATGCTTTCTGAATAATCAACTCATCCGAAGGCCCCTCTACTAGAACTGCCTTCCTGCATAAAATTAAACGCAATGTATCGTAACCCGCGAGTTTCTCAAAATATCGTTTCGTTTTTTCACCTAAATCTGTAATTCTTATCTCACTTCTCTTCAGCGAGTTTTTATCGAAATCCAGTAAGATCAAACTCCCTAACCCAAGTTTATTTGCCACAAAACTACTATGCGTTGAAACGACTATCTGCTTTTCATTATGCCCATCTTTGATATGTTTTATCAATTTGTTCAGTTTAGAATGGGATAGATGGTTTTCTGGTTCTTCAAGCAATAAAATATTTGCTTCTTGCGCCTTTTTATGGCTGAGCGCCAATTTTGTCTTCACCAGAGACTGTTCCCCTCTGCCCGAACAATTAAATGGAATGTCATCTAAATATGTGGTCAAACTTGTTTCCCAAGCAGTTTTTGTTGAAACATCAACAGACAACTCCACTTTTTTATCAGATATTTGTTTTTGTTTTAATTCTTCGTTTATTGCTTTGACAGCGCTATGCTCTGCAAATGAATCTCTTAACTTTCTATGCGCCTGAGATATTTTAACTATATGTTCATCAGTGAGCAGATCGCGAATAATGCGAGAAATATAAACATCTGATCCGTTTTGGTAACGGTTACTTGATGAATCAATGAGAGAAGATTTCAACGGTATTGTTTTAGGAGTTAATCTCTCATCACGAGCAAAAGACGACCATGAGAACTCATAATACTCTATGGGCAGTGATTTTAATTCTTCCTCGCTATGTACTAAGATGCTGTATTCATTTTGGTATTTCTCATTGAAAGATACATTAAATTGAATTCCACATTCCCTTTGTTTTTCGCTGTTTCCATTTCCTTCAAACAGAGCTTTAAGAGAATCATCTTCGACGTCAAAAAAAAGCTCAATCAATATATAAGGAGGTTGTAAGTGATTATCCGTCTGCAAGCTATCTAAATAGGCTTTTACAACTTTGTTATTAAAAAGGCTTTGTGTTAATTCTGTCCCTAAATATCTTCCATAAATCCAGCCAGTAAGAGCCACATGGATAGCCTCTAAAATAGTTGATTTGCCTGCCTCATTATCGCCAACCAAAATATTAAGTCGCTTGTTAAGCTCTAAAGAAAACCTACCTTCAAAGCATTTAAAATTCTCGATAATAATCTTCTTAATATGCATTCATCCTACTTCCTAAGCTCGCTGTGGGCGGCTTCTAAAAGCATTCAGGTTATTCTAAACCAGATTAACAGAGAAATGTTGTCGTTTTCGGATGAAAAAGCGACTACAGCTTATACCTTATTTTTTCCAAAGAAGTTCTCCAGCTGTTGAATCATTTCATAATAATGGGGAAACATTCTCAATCTAATAAAAACTAATTCCCGATCCGGTATTATCAAGTCATCCTGTGGGTGTCCGATATCATTCCGTTGAAACCTTATCAATTCTGATATTCCTAGAAAACTTGTTTCATAATTAGATGGAAAATCCTTTTTCTTCAGCTTGCTCAACATTTCAAGTTTCTTTCTGACAAAATCAAATTTTGCTTGCATGGAAATTCTAGAAAGCACAGATTCAAACTGATTTCTCTCGGTAGGATCAGAAATAGCCATTAATAACACGTCGCACACTTTTAGAAATATTCTTTCTGCTGCAATTCCTAGCATCATTACTGATGACAAGTAGCACCCCATATTAAAATTTCTCAAACTTTCCTGGATATATGCAAATGCAATGCCGTCAAGCTGACTAAATTTAGAATGGAATTGTTGTAGATAATTTGATGGGTCGTGAGGATTCGTTTCTTTCTCTTTTATCACTCTTTTTCCGTATTCTGTTAATCTAAACCAAGGCAGATTTGGATTGGCTGGATTAAGACCTGGGGTAACGATCCTTTGCATTATTAAATCCCATAAAACTTCCTGTGCCATGAGCAGAAATTTCTGCCCAGTTCTTACTTTATCCCCATCAAATTCGACAATTCTTTCAAACGTTGTCCAATCGCTTGGGAATTGATTGAGCCACTCAAATTGCAGCATCTGAAACATGGCAGCTCGGACAATTTCATATGGCTTTTCGTCATCAAGAGAAAATTTAATTTTGCTCGCACTATCTATTTGAGACATATCTAATTTCCACCTAGGCCTTTGCTATCCTAACAGAATCTTTTTTTGTTCCAAGGTTATCAAGACGGAACCAAGCGTTGGCGGAGCCGGCTTCATAATATATTCTGGCAAGAATTTGATAACTACCTTTTTCTAATTTATATTGATTACCACGATAACCAAAACCGCCTTCTAGATAACACTCGTTCGTAAATATGTAACATTCCTCTTCTCCTTCGCGCTTTAGAACCAAGTCTAATGCTTGATCTTCATTGTAAAAGATATCTGTCTTGCGTCCTAAATATAATCTAGAAAAATCCGGTATAAAACTTATATTACCGTTCTTGTCGGGCCAAGGAATTAGTGGTTCGGGCGCATTGGGCCACCGACACTGAACTTGTTCCATAATTTTGCTCTTCCTGTCACTATCGTAAATTTCATAGGTCGCCTTACATGACCATGCAGGACGTCTAGAAGCCCATGAAAATGAGAACGAGGCAGGCTTTTTTTGTCGTACAATTAAATGATAGAAACAAGCTGGCTCTCTCTTGCTATGAGCAGGCTCATCTTCGCGCACAATTTCAAGAAATGGTTTAGTCTCTTGTTCGTAAGCATAGATTATCAAAAAGGACGCTACAACACCGGAAATTACCCCTATAACCAATCCTGTTATTATTGCCACAAATCTCCTTTTCTAATTCTAAGAAATTTCATCTCGCCAACTGCATAAAAAGTGACACGGAAACAGCTTTTACCCTATTTCCCGAGGATTTCCGCCATAGAGTGACGGCGTTAAATCCGATTGCCAGTACTCTTTTGTTTTGATATTCATAATCGTCAATTTCCCCGACCATCCGGCTCCAGTGTCAATAGCCCAAACATTACACGCATGAATTGGCTGCGATGTATTATAAAGTCCGGTTGGTGTGTGGCCAATAAAGATATCCTTGTACCGGCCCAATTTACACTTTCGCCCTTCTGCCTGCAGCTTCCACGCCATATCAAGAAGTTCTCTATCCCAGACCAACGCCTGCGCGCTCTGGCTTGAAAGCGAAAGGTCCGGGTTAAACCCGCCATGCACAAAAACCTGTTTCGCACGCTCGATCCAGAGTTGTCCGTTTTTGAGGAAATTGATATGCGAACGCGGCATAGGGCCGCCGTGATAAGACGCTATCGTCCGATCGCCGCCCTGACTCGTCCATATCTGGGGCTTCTCCCCGTGCAAAGCCCAATCCAATGCCCACATATCATGATTACCGATAATAAAATCACACTTTTTTACCTTCAAAAGCTCATCAATACACTGCCGAACCTCGGGATATCCATCACACACATCCCCTAGAACAATCAAGCGGTCACGATCATAATTAAATCCCGCCAGTTTGAAGCATTGTAGAAGCGCTTTGTATGCGCCGTGGATATCTCCGATGACAAATGTTCTCATTTCCTCTGGACCTAGTTCAACGCCACGGTCCTGGGGCATGCCAATGAGCCGCGAGATCATGGCCGGCGTGGATAGCTTTGACTGGCTCAAAAAGAAAATTCTCAATTGCTAGGGCGATTTCGGAAAGTTTCTGAGGCGCGCCTTTGATTTCCATCTTCTGCAAGAATGCTTTCCAAAGCGCCTGACGGTCGGATAATTCATTGTAGATTTCTTCCTCAAAAAACGGCGTTTTCCCCGGAAGACCTGTCCCTCTGTGTTCGAAGGTCCGGCGGATGGCTTGAGTCAATTCTTCACCCTTAAAATGAAACTGCCTTGTCATAATCCAGATATCATAGAAATCCTTCATCCTGCTGTTGAGGCGCCCAAGTTTGATCATCGCTTCGAATTTTTCAGCGACTACACTCTCGATCGTATATCCTTTTAAGTGAGGACTCGGAAAATCAAGGATGGCTGGATACTTAATCATTTTTGGCTTGGGAAAGATAACGTCCCCAAATCCGATATCAACCTGCATAGGAATCCTTGCTTTTCCGAGAAACCCTGTGAATTTGATCCGAACTCCTTCGTAGTCCGCATCCTCCTTGATTCTCTCGCCCTTAACGGTCTCTGAATCAAAGACAAGACCATCCGGCGGGACCACAATCGAGCATATTTCTTTAAAAACGCCATCTATTCGGACAATTTCGTTATCAAAACGGCCAAGGAAATCAATATCTCGAGTCGTCCGCATCTCCTGAACCTTCCAAACTACGAACATCAAGGCACCCTTCAAAATAAACGTGTCCGCATATTTCGACTGACTCAATCGATAAAGAAACCGTTCCATTCCGTAGTATTGGAAGAGCTCCGCAAAAGGACGCCCCGTTTCTTGTGCTTTGTTTTGCAACCGAACGCGAACTGAAGCTTCAATGTTTTTAGGTTCTGGATTTTTCTTGAATGTCATATCAGAGATTCCAGGATGGGTTTTATCACATTCGCAACGCGGCAAATTTTGGCATACACCATAATTTCTTTGGGAACCGTCTTTTTTTCAGCTAGCGCGGTTTTAAGTGCGGACCGAGCAACATCGGTACCAATTTTATTTCTAAATTTAAAACAATCCGCTATAGTTTTGGCCAGGTTGTAAATCCTAACCTCCTGCCCCGCTATTTTCCGCACCTCAATTCCGGCTTTCCATGCTTCCTGAGTAAAACGGTAATATTTTACAGGTGGATGATTGATTTTATTAGCGTGAGCGCCTCGCGGAATAGCAAGATCGACGTGACGCGGAATTTCGTCCGTGACCTCATAAAAAGCCAGGGCGGAAATAAGACAGACAACCCCTTTGGGAGACTTGATCGCAGCGATAACCAGATCAGGGTTAACAAGATCATCAATTTCCGAAAGCTTATAAACTGCCCGACCGATCTTCTGGATGCGCCCCGAAGCAATAAGAACCTGTAGCGTATCGTTATGAAACCCGGCTTTTTTAATGTCGGGATACTGAGCGATACCACCACGCCGCTTAAAATACTCTATCAGGCCATCACCTCTCGCGCTCATCTGCTTACGCTCCATTCCTTTACATTTGTTAATAAGTGTAAAGGATTAGACCGTATCTGTCAACCCTTTATCTTCATAGTTAACCACCATACAGCAGAACACATGCCGCAAAATGTATAAATAACCACAAACTTTACTTATTGCGTCTTCCACAAATATTCAAATCTATCTGAATATTGCTTAATGAAAACTGGATCATCCAAAACCAGAAGATTCTCCTGGTTTTTTTGCTCTGCTGTCGGCGTCCAGTTAAAACTGCCCGTGAGCAGAATTTTCTCGTCAATCACTGCAAATTTGTTGTGCATCAGGCCATGACCCATATAGTATTTTACCGCTATCCCATTCTGACTTAAATATGTCCCCTTGGAATATTTGGTTTTACCTTCTTTTAGATCTAAGAAAATCCGAATGATAACTCCCCTTGCTTTGGCGGCAATCAAGGCTTGGGATATTTCTCTGCTTGTGAGTTCATACATTGCCACATTAATTGTCTTTTGCGCCTTAGCGATTTCATCCACAATGGCTTGCTCACAACCACCTTTTGGGGAGAAAAGAACTTTGGGAGTGTCTTGGGCGTAAGCGTGTGTCGCATGAACTAAAAAAAGAAGGAGAAGTGTTATAATTTTCTTCATATTGATCTTAAAAAGTGTACGATTATATTACGTTATACCTTCACCTGCCATATGGGAATCTCAAGCCTTTGCCTGAACGTTTCTCCGGGCAAAAGGTCTGTCTTCCTTCCCGGAAGAACCTCCCGTTCACTTGAGAATCTATTTTTCCTTGCATTAAGTCCCAAATGTAAACCTGTCCCACCATGAATTGTATGTTTTCCAAAACTGGCATTGATTTCATCAATCGTGTAAGCAATTTGCTCCATTTTAATCATTTTAAGCGGGTCGTGAAAGAGCTCGAATTGAAGCCCTCCGTCTACTTCAAGATTCAATAGCACGATTCCAGTTGCGCGATAAAACGTTCCGGGACGGAACATCTCTTTTAATATTTTTTCAATTAATGAAAAGGTTTCAAAAGGACAGATGGTTGGCCGGTTCAAATCACTTTGAACCGCGCTTGAGTGAAAATCCTGCCGTTTAATAAATACGATGATCCGGTTTGTTCGCAAATGATAACGCCGCATCTTAATGAATGCTGATTCCGTGTTTCTTAAAAGCTGCGCTTGCACATAATTAAAGTCATTCGAAGGAGGCGTGAATGTTTTAGACTTTGAAATGGAATCGTATGACAGCTTTTGTTCCGTATTTAATTTATAAACCATTTCACCTCGGAGTTCATGCCAGAGCTCGATGCCGATTTTACCGAGTAATTGTTTCACCCAGTATTCCGGCTTTCTCACGTATTCAAGAATGGTAGCTACTCCCTTCTTTCGAAGGAGTGCCGTTGTATTCAGCCCGATACCGCAAACATCAATCACGGGAATATTTTTATAAAATTCATGAAGCTTATAACAAGGAACCGCCGTAAATCCTCTTGGCTTTTTATACTTCGCCGCGATTTTTGCGATTGTCTTTGTAGCGCCAAGGCCTACTGAAATGGGGATGTCGAGTTCCCGTTCGATGGCAGATTGAATCATCTTGGCAATTTCTTCATACCCCGTTCTATATAAACGCCTGAGTCCTGCAAGATCGGCATAGCCTTCATCAATGGAGGATTCTTCAACTTCCGGTGAAAAACGGCGCATGATACCAAACATGCGTTTCGATATCAGAGAATATGTTTCATAGTCGCTTGGAAGAATAATGGCATTGGGGCATATTTTCTTCACTTCCCAAAGCGAGACCGCGCGTTTCACCCCAAGCGCTTTCGCTTCATACGACATGCTTGCTACGATATTACGTTCTTTGCCTGTAATGACGGGCTTTCCTTTTAATTCAGGATGGATGGATTGTTCGCAGGAAGCGAAAAACGCGTCGCCGTCTAAGTGAAGAATTGCGTTAGGCCACGAGGATAACGTGATAGGTTCATCATTTGGCATATTTACGAATCACAGCAGTTATAACGCCGCCAACAATCACTTCTTCTTTTGGTTTAATAGGAGAATATTTCCGATTCGCGGCTTTCAAAATACCTTCCCCTCCTCTTTTGAAATAAAATTTCATTGTCCATTCGCCGTCTACTTGAGCAATCACAATGTCTCCATCCTTCGGATTCTTTCCGCGCTCGACAAGCACCAAGTCTCCCGGCTTAATTCCTTCATCGATCATGGAATCCCCGGAAACTTTGACCATATAAGTTGCTTCTTTTCTTTGAATTAGAAATTCATCCAGAGTTAAATTATCTATTAATTCTTCCTCTGCCGGTGAAGGAAATCCCGCCTGAATACTTCCCAAAAGTTTGACGCCGCCTTCAAAAAAAGAAGTGGGAATTAACCGGCCCGTGGAATCTTTTTTGATAATTCCCTTATCAATTAAGTGTCCCACAAGACGAGCGACGCCGCCCTTTGAGGAATAACCAAGAAGAGTTTGCATCTCAGAAAAACTAGGCAGGCGTTTATGTTTGAAGTAAAAAGTTTTTAATTCGGAGGCAGTTGATGAAAAATCAATTTGTTTAGGCACGGCCGGATTATAAGCGTACGAACGTACGCTGTCAAGATTCGCTTAATTTCTTAGAGCGAGACGGCAATCAGGAATGTCATTTTTTGGGTCATTCACTAACTGCGAAACTGGAAAAGCTTCCATTTCATCTCTCGGATAAGGCTTGAGAAGCGCTTGCAAGCGTTTTGCGTCATAACTTGAACAATCAAGCCAGGTATCAAACTCTTTTCTAGGAATAATAACAGGCATACGCTCGTGAACCTCTCTTACCAAATCATTAGGTTCTCCGGTAATGATCGCACAGGACTTAATCTCGCTTCCCTCTTTACTCATCCAATCAGACCAAATCCCGGCAAACCCAATAAGATTTCCCGATTTCAAACGAAAATAGTATGGAGTCTTGTATTTCCCTTGTTTTTTCCATTCATAAAAACCATCGGCAAGGACTAGGCACCTCTTGTTTTTAAACGGCCCTTTGAAACTTGGCTTTTCTGCAACCGTCTCTGCCCTTACGTTAATCATTTGGTTTCCAATTGCGAGATCTTTTGCCCAGGAAGGAATAAGGCCCCAAACAAAGATATCAACTTTCAATTTTGAATTTTTAACGAGACATGCAACTGGATCGCTCGGTGCAATGTTGTAGCGTGGCTTTAATGGGGGTACTTCTTTTATGTCAATTCCAAGTTCTTGAGCAATTTTCTTAGGACTTAAGGTGTTTGAATATCGTCCGCACATAAGCCTAGATGTTCATATCTATAAGTTGAAAATGAGTGAGCTAAAGAGACGAGCGTTTTTCTTCAACCGCGCAGCGCGTCATATGGGAATTTTCGGCTTCGATACCCATTGCATCAAGAAGCGCTTTTACGTGCATCGCGGGAGGATTTGTTTTCCCTGATTCAATCTCCGCGATATATTTGACGGGAAGGCCCGTTTTTTCTGCTAAACCATGAGTGGTTTCCTTAACAAAATGCCGTAAACCGTGAAGTCTTGCAGGCGTAAGGTCACCTCCAAATTTAATTTGATTCTTCATAGGAATTTTTTATCATAGCCGTTTCATAAAATAGCGCAAGTAAAAAAAGAGCTTTTAAATACAGTATCTATTGTGGATAGATGAAATTTACTCACAATAGATAAATCAACTAATCTGGAACAGAAAGAGATGGTGGACTCCTCCTTTTAATTCGCTTCAGCCTTATTACCTGATGCCGAGGCATTTGCTCCATTCCCTTTCGCAAGTGATCCTTTACGGTGTTTATCGACACACCATACAATAAAGCGATTTCCTTCCTTGTCATGAAAAAATGAAGAATGAAGCATCCTTTTTGTTTGAGTGTCAGACCGTCAAAAAGAAGCGCGTTTCTCGGGCTTATTTTTTCAGGAAATTCACATCGCCTATTTCGTTCTTGCTCGTGATCATCAACAAGGCGAGCAAGTTCAGGTGAAAACTTTTTAAATTGTTTGTGCATAAGAGGAGAACCTGAATCTCTTCAGGATGCCTCTCATGCTTGGCCGGCAGCTTCCTACCTCCAACGTTAAGCGAGCATCGCAATCAAGCGTGGTTATGAATGCCGCAAGCGAATCGGTTCATCGACCACAAACTCAGCGCGTATGCCGTGTTTGCTTGGCCGTTCAATTCTCTGGCGTGGAATCACACTGAATTTCCTGTCCACGACAACGATCCGAACTTCTCCAAAACCGACTTCACTTAAAAAATCTTCAAGCTTGATATCCGATTGATTCACTTTATGAGTCACCTCCTCTTTGTTAATGATTCTTTTTTATGTGCTGATTTAGTTTACTTAATAGAAAGTATAATCTCAGAGTTCTATTTAATTCAAGTTTATGTCATATGCCCAATTCAGTATCGCATCAACGCACAGAACAATTTCGAGCGTATCCCCCGGGCTAAGTTGTGCTCCGGACCACAAGTTCCGGCGGATAAGGTTTGTGCTCCCAGCTTTTATCCGGCGACCCGATCGATTTAATCAAAAGATCCACCGCGTCTTTACCCATCCGGTAAAGCGGCTGTTTCACCGTGGTAAGCGCAGGGCTCACCAAGCGTGCTTTTTCAATATCATCGAATCCAACCAGTGCAACGTCCTTCGGACAGCTTAATCCCGCTTCTTTAATGGCCCGAAGAGCACCGATGGCAATATCGTCATTGGCGCAGACGAATGCCTCGGGTAACGCTTTCCTGTTCCGGCGAATCCAGTTTCTTATTTCATGATAACCGTCCCCTTCCAGATAGGAGGGGCATTCACGGATCATCTTTGTCTTTTGTATTGGGATGCCGCGCTCCTTCAGCCCATCCATGAACCCCTGTGTTTTCTGACGCGCATCAATAGAAGGCACCCGAAGCACCTTTTTATTCTCTCGGAACAAAATATGGCTTGGCCCTTTCAACATCGCAATCTTTTTATATCCCCTTTCAAGCAAGTGAATCACCGCCTGGCGCATCCCCTCTCTCACATCCGTATAGAGAATGTTGACTTTAAGCTTTGGGTCATAATCGTTGAAGATCACAAGCGACAAGTCTCCTTCGCTTTTCTCAACGAGCCGCACAACGTTTGGGTGAATCCGCCAGGTTAGGATCAACATGCCGTCCAAACCATGTTCAAAGAGGATCTCTTCGATGCGTTCATAATGACGGTCTTTTAAAAGAAAGAATTTAAGTTCGTGGGAAGTTTCCGCAATCCGGTCAAATATGCCAGAGAGAATTTCCGTATGATAGCGGGAATGAAAGATGTCTTTTGAGAGCGAGGTCAGGACTCCGAAGGTATAGGTGGCCTTCCCTGTGCGGGAGCGTCTTGCCTGGGGACGGGGTGAATATTCCAACTCTTTAACAGCTTTTTCAATTTTTTCCCGAACCTCCCTGGAAAGTTCCACCCGCTTTCTGGGGTTAATAAACCTCGTCACGCTCGTCGTGCCGACACGGGCAAGTTTGGCAACATCGACGATCGACGCTTTCTTTCCTCTGGGTGGGGGTAATTTCATATACCGGTAATTGTATTAATTAATACCAGATACGTCAACGGATTATAGTCCGTAGACAAATAATCCGCAGATGCTGACTATATACTCGTTATGCGAACAGGCGCCATTGAAAAATCCTTCGGACTGGTGGTCAGGAGATTAAGAGAAAATAAGGGGTTCAGCCAAGAGGCCTTTGCCGCCTTAGCCGGTATTGACCGCAGTTACCAGGGCCGGATTGAACGGGGTGAGGTTTCGATTACCCTGCGAATGATTGAAGTTCTTTCAAAAACCTTCGGTCTTAAAGCAACCCAGCTCTTTGACTTTCTCAAAAAATCGGGTCTTTAGTTTTTATTTGCCGGGCGCCAAATGAAGCATTTTTGAAAAATTTATCATTTTTTACTCTTTCCTATACCTCTACAACTTCCCGGCTTGCTCTTTGATTTTATCAATATTATTTACAATCCGTCGTAAGTTACCAATTTCTGCAAGCGGAATTTTATAAGGTCTATCATTAGGATGAGCGATAATATCTTTAATTTCGTTTAAAATATCAGTCGGATTATAATCAGGGTTGACTTTGAATCGAGCAATAAGATAAGGAACATAAAAAGCGGATAAATCGCCCCATTTGTAAAATTTAGCGCATTTTCTGTTATATTCGAAATAGGATAAAGCTTCTTTATATTTTTTATTTTCTACGAGTAGAAGAGCATAACCAAAAGCGTACTCAGCTTTGTAAGTGGAAGGATCAGAAAAATCTTTTGGGTCTATATCATCCAGCGCAAGTTTCATGTGCTGTTCAGCTAAATTCGCTCTGCCCAGTTGGACATACACATTAGCCAGTTCTTT
>ORMF012025526.1_pt1 | contig 14318 bp, 7 predicted proteins | sample 1779871 | NCBI WGS metagenome assembly ORMF01 (sample SAMEA104232316, study PRJEB22302) | groundwater metagenome | biome: forest; feature: aquifer; material: groundwater | place: USA | collected 2011-08-07 | depth 5.4 m | reverse complement strand
GGGGTACGGCCCGTTTGGCCGGCCGCCAGGTCGGATTTTGGAAGGAAGAGCGGGGGATCGAAAAAACCTCTTACCGCAGGTTCACCCCCCTGATGAAGCCCGTAGAGGTCAGGCGCCGCCGCTCGGAATGGCAGCGCGAGATCCGCCGCCTATTATCGGTTTGATTTTTTGAGCTTTACTGCCGATACTTACTGCAGTTATGGCTTTATTCCCTTTTGGCCGCAAAATCGAGTTCGCAAAGGAATACTCTCTCTCAGAGATTCCCGTCTTTTCCACGCTCAATCCCACCGAGCAGCGCCTGATTGAAAAGAAGGCGCGCTTGGTCGAATTCAAGCGGGGAGACATCGTCTATAAAGAAGCAACCCCCTCCGACGCTTTTTACGTTGTCATTACCGGCCGTTTTCGTTTGTTTACCCGCTCTTATTCCAACCCGCAAGGCGAAACCCTGCTCTTTTTTTACCGCGGGGATCATTTCGGTGAAACTTCTCTTTTGAGCGAAAAATTGCACAGCGGCACCGTGGAGGCGGAACGGGACGGAATCCTGCTTAAACTCGAGAAAGAGGATTTTCTCAAGCTGCTGCACGATATCCCGTCCATATCGCTTTATCTGAGCCGTTCACTGGGGCACCGGCTTTCACGCACCGAAGATGCCTCGCGCCGGCGGGAAGTTAAAATTGCTTCGCTCTATTCCAAAAGCAAAGCCCCCGAGGTTTTTCAGCTTTGGTTAGATATGGCGGCACGGCTGCGCAAAGAGACCGGTAAAAAAGTCATCCTGGTGACATTTGGACAGGGCGTGGAGCCGCTGGTTAAACAGGCTTTCCAGCGCGTTCCGCCCAGTTTTAATCTTGAATTGATGGATCCCTCGCGTGAGCAGGATTTAAGCCGGTGCGTTATCTCGCATTCGGAAGCATTCGATTATCTTCACGTTGAAATCGGCCAGGAATCGGACGTTGAGGTCAAAAAAATCGGCGCGCTCGTGACCTTTCTAACTTACCGCTATGATTATCTTTTTCTTAATATTGCGCCGCAGATCAACCAAGTTTCATTCAAAGCGCTCAAGCAATCCGACAGGATCTATGTTTTTTCTCAGCCGGGCTCATCCGATCTGGAGGAGACCTCGAAATTTCTTTCAGAACTGCAAGGGACCTTCGGATTCAGCCCCACGGACATTCAGGTTCTATTGCCGGATGTGCGGACCAAGGACGGTAAAAGCCTGGATTATTCGGCCCACGAAGAGACGCTGGGCGCGCCTATTTTCGCGGTTTTGCCGGAGCGCGATACTCACCGTGAACGCTATGACAACGGCGTTCGCTTTATGGTCAAAGAGATGGCTGGCACGCTTGTTGGGCTGGCGCTGGGCAGCGGCGCGGCCTACGGCCTGGCGCATATCGGAGTGATCCGGATCCTCGAGCAGGAAAAAATTAATATCGACGTCATTGCGGGCTGCAGCATCGGCGCGCTGGTCGGCGGGCTTTGGGCCGCGGGATACAATGCGGATGAGATGGAAAAAATTGCCAAATCCATCGATATCAAAAGCGGTTTTTTTAAATTGATCGGTTTCCAGGACCTTTCGATTGCCCATCGCGGGTTTTTCAAAGGGGATCAGATGCAGCGTTTCTTCGAAAAACACCTGGGCGATAAAACCTTCCAGGACATGCAAATTCCGCTGAAAATTGTCGCCTGCGATCTGTTCACGTCCGAAGAGTTTATTTTTGATTCCGGACGTGTTGCCGACGCCATCCGCATCAGCGCGTCCATTCCGGGTATTTTCAGGCCCGTAAAATACCATGGTAAATATCTGATCGATGGCGGTGTCGTCGATCCGCTCCCGGTCAGGGTATTAACGCAGATGGGGATAAAAAAGATCATTGCCGTGAATGTATTGCCCGGTCCGCGCGACCGCGCTGAGCGGCACCGGGTCCGCGAAGAATCCCGGCGCCAGCAAGAGAAAACCGCGCTGGAGGGGCGAAAATTGTGGGACCGGCTACTTGCCGGTAGTTTTAATAAAGTGTATGATCGTTATGCGGTGAACATCTTCAATGTTATTATGAGCACCATTCAGTTTATGGAGTATGAAATCGCGCAATCCTGGTCTGCTCAGGTGGATGTGATGATCCATCCGTACGTGCAGGAAGCGCACTGGGCTGAATTTTATGCTCCGGATAAGTTTATAAAAGCCGGTGAAGAAAAAACCCGCGAACAAATCAACGAAATTAAAAAACTGATACAGGTCACCTGATGCCGGAAATCGTAATTTGTGGGGGCGTGCGCACGCCGCAGGGTAATCTCGGTGGTGCGCTTAAGGAATTTACAAACCACCAACTGGGTGTGGTGGTGGTCAAGGCGTTGCTGGAAAAGACCAAGCTGGATCCCAAGCAGATCCACGAGGTCATTTTTGGCTGCGTCGGCCAGCAGTCGGACGCGGCGAACGTCGCGCGTGTTATCTCCCTTCAGTCCGGAATCAGCAAGGACGTACCCGCCTTTACGGTGGCGCGGAACTGCGCTTCCGGCCTCCAGTCGATTGTCAGCGCTTACCATATGATCACGGCCGGCGATGCGGAATTGATTCTTGCCGGCGGCGTCGAAGTTATGTCGGCCAGCCCCTATGTCAACCGTGACCTGCGTTTCGGCAAGCGGCTCAAAAATTCCCAGATGATCGATACGATTTGGGAAGGCCTCACGGACCCGGTTTCAAAGCTCATCATGGGCCAGACCGCGGAAAATCTTGTCGCGGAATTTAAAATTACGCGCCAGGAGCAGGACGAATTTTCTGTGGCCTCCCACCAAAAGGCATTCCGCGCGACCCGGGAAGGCAAATTTAAAGATGAAATCGTCAAAGTCATGATTGCCAAGAAAATCATGGGCAAAGAACTGCCGCCGGAAACTTTTGTGAACGACGAAGGCATTAATCCCGCATTGAACGTGCAGACCCTTTCGCAGTATCCCGCCATTTTTAAAGAAGGCGGCTCCGTGACGCCGGGCAATGCGTGCCCGATTTCAGACGGCGCCGCGGCGGTGATTGTGACCACCAAAGAAAAGGCCCAAGCGCTCGGGCTGGAAATCATGGGCTATATCCGCGGATATTCTTTTGCGGGCGTTGAGCCGGAGCGCATGGGCATCGGTCCGTCCTGCGCGGTCCCGATCGCATTCAAGCGCGCCAAAGTCGAACTTAAAGACATCCAGTTGATTGAAATTAATGAAGCCTTTGCCGCGCAATATATTGCCGTCGAACGCATGCTCAAACTTAACCGCGAAATAGTGAACGTGAACGGCGGGGCGATCGCGCTCGGACATCCGGTCGGCGCTACCGGGACGCGGTTGGTCGTCACGCTGCTGCATGAAATGAAACGGCGTAACCTCTCGCTTGGCCTGGCTTCAATGTGCGTCGGCGGCGGGCAGGGTGGCGCCATCGTTTTGGAACGCAAGTAAACCTCGGATAGGAATCCATGTACATCTATAAAGCGGGCGTGATCGGCGGCGGAACTATGGGCGCGGAAATTGCCCAAGTCATTACTTATGCGGGCCTGCCTGTGATTTTGAAAGACGTCAAAGAGGAATTTGTCCAGAAGGGCCTTGAGCGCATCCGCGGGATTTATCAGCGGCGCGTGGACAAAGGCAAGATGACGCCGCAGGACATGGAATCCAAGATGTCGCTAGTGACCGGCACCACGAAGGATGAAGACCTGAAGGAAGTCGATATTATTATTGAAGCCGTGCCCGAAAAAATGGATTTGAAGAAGAAAGTATTTCAAGACCTCGAAAAGGTCGTGGGTGAAGGCACAATTTTTGCGTCCAATACCTCGGCCTTGTCGATCACTGAAATGGCCGCCGCCACGAAGCGCCCTGAAAAATTCATCGGCATGCATTTCTTTTTTCCCGCCTCAGTCATGAAGCTCATTGAAGTGATCCCGGGCCTGGCCACTTCCAGCGAAACCGTGGACGACATTATGAGTTTTTCGGAATCGCTGCGCAAAATCCCGGTCAAGGTGAACGAATGCGCGGGATTTCTTGTGAACCGGCTGCTCATGCCTTATCTTAATGAGGCGGCCTTCTGCCTGCAGGAAGGCGCGGCCTCGCGCGAGCAAATTGATGAGGCGATGCGCGGGTTCGGCTTTCCCATGGGCCCGTTTACCCTCGTCGACCAGCTTGGGATCGATGTTTGTTTTGACGCGACCAAAGTCCTGTTAGGTTCCTACGGCAACCGTATGAAGCCCGCCGACATTTGGTACAAATTGCATGATGCAAAGTATTTCGGCGTTAAGACCGGCGCCGGTTTTTACTCTTACTCGCCCGACAAACCCGACATTCTCGCTAAAACGGTCGCTGAAGTTCAGAAATCCAATCCAAAAAAATCGGCGTTCAGCATGGAAAGGCTCGTATTCTCGATGATTAACGAAGCCGCGCTGTGTCTGGAAGAGAATGTGGCCAAAGCTGCCGATATTGATATGTCGATGGTCGCCGGCACCGGCTTTCCGCAGGATAAGGGCGGCCTTTTAAAATATGCCGATGAAATCGGCATTGATGTGGTCTTGGCTCAACTGGACAAACTTTATAAGGAGCATGGCGACCGGTTCTGGCCCGCGCCGCGCCTGCGCCGGATGGCGGGCGGCAACTTTTTGGGCCGCAAGACCGGGCGCGGCTTTTTTGAATACACCACGTAGTACCGCGAAGTCGAACGATCGGAGAACTTATGAGCGATACTGAGCACGTAAAAGTCAAAGTTGAAGACCGAATCGCGGTAGTCACCCTGGATCATCCGCCGGTCAATATACTGACGTCCGCGATCATGCAGGAACTAAGTCAAGTCTTTGAAACGCTCGAAAAAGACCCGCAGGTCAAAGTCATTGTCTTCACGACTGCCGGCACGCAAGCCTTTATCGCAGGCGCAGATATCAAGGAAATTGCCCAGATTAATGGGGCGGCCCAAGCGGAGGCCCTGGCGAAAAGAGGCCAGGAGGTCTTGGATAAAATCGAAAAATCGTCTAAAATTACGATTGCCGCTGTTCATGGGGTTTGTGTCGGCGGCGGCAATGAGCTGATCATGGCCTTTCACATGCGGATTGCCGCAGAACGCGCCAAGTTCGGCCAACCCGAGATCAATTTAGGCATTATCCCGGGCTTCGGCGGCACGCAGCGTTTAGCGCGCCTGTGCGGCCTGCCAAAGGCCCGTGAGCTGGTCCTGACCGGTGATATGATTACGGCGCAAGAAGCGCTGCGCATCGGCCTCTTGAACCGTGTCGTGCCGGACGGCGAGCTGTTGAAGCAGGCGATGGGATTGGCTAAAAAAATTGCAACGAAAAGCGGCGCTTCCGTGTGGCTCGCCGAAAAGGCCATGCGTGAAGGTTTCAACGCGAGTTTAGCGGAGGGTCTCAAGCTTGAAGCGGCGGCTTTCGGCAAGGTCGCTGAAACTGAGGACATGAAAGAAGGCCTCAAGGCCTTTATCGAGAAACGTCAACCGAAATTTAAGGACAAATAAATGAAATTGATCAATCGAATTGCCCCCGCATTAACATTGAGCGCAATGTTTTTTTTAACCACAGCTTTTACCTGGCCGTGGGATGCGCCGCAGGCCAATCAAGGCCAGCCGAATCAGGATGAAAATAAAGATAAGTCTTCGACGGTTGCGCCGGCGCGGCTTCAGCAAACGGAACGCGAAGTTACGGTGACTCCGGTCAATAAACCAAAAAGATCCGCGGCCGCTGCGGCCTTTGCGGGGCCGGCCGGTATCCAGCCGCGCGCCATATCTGATGATAAATCCCGCGTAGCGGCTCCGAGAAAACAAGTCGCGATTCCGACCATAAAGCCGGAACGCGCGGACGCCAGTGCAGGCACCGGAGCGGGTACGGGCGCGCCGGAGGTACAGGCTGCCGCGGTGCAATCCCAGTTGGACTCGATGATGCGCGTCAACGATAGCCTTAAAAATAACTATGGTCAGCAGGCCGCCGAAGTTCAGCGCATTAGCGACCAGGCCAAGATACACCAAAGGATATTGACTCAGCTGTCCACGGCCCCGGCTCAGCCGGTTTACTCGAAGAATGATTCCCAAGAGCTGCTTCGTCAGGAAAAGATCCGTCTTATCCGCGAACAGACGGAGCGCAATCGTCAGGTCTTGGAAAGCCTCAACCGCAGCCGCCGGCTTCCGCAATAGCCGCCGGTAACGGGGGATTGTGACTTCCGCAAAAGAGTCCGAGCTAAACCTCGTCCAGATTTTCCTCGACCGGGTGCGCCGTTACGGCTACCGCAATGCCCTCCTGTACCGCCCGGCGCCGAATCAACCTTACGCTTCGATTACATGGCACCAGTGGGTGCAGCGCGTGCGCTGCACCGCGCTCGGCCTCGCCGCGATGGGTGTGACCCGCGCCGACCGCGTCGGGCTGCTTTCCGAAAACCGTCCGGAATGGACTTATGCGGATTTAGGCACCCTCAGCCTCGGCGCTGCCGATGTGCCGATTTATCCAAGCTCCACCGCGAAAGAAGTCGGCTATATCCTCCAGCACGCAGGCGTCAAAATCCTTTTTGTTTCAAATCAAATCCAGCTCGACAAATTATTATCCGAAAAAGGGCTGCTTCCGCCGTCGGTCCAGGCCATTGTAACTTTCGATGAAGTGCAATCCGCCGAACCGCGCGTCCTGCCTTTCAGCCGCCTGCTTGAAAAAGGCCGCCTGTTTGAGCTGAATAATCCCGGCCAATATCAGGCCGCCGTTGATTCCGTTGCGCCCCAGGATTTAGCCACTGTGATTTATACATCCGGAACGACAGGCCCGCCCAAAGGCGTGATGCTCACGCACGCTAATTTCATCGCCAATTACCTCGGTGCGCGGGAATACATCAAGGCAAGCGACGAAGATATTGCGCTCTCGTTTCTGCCGCTCTGCCACGTGTTTGAACGGCTGGCGGGATATTATTTCATGACTTTTCATGGCGCCGTGATTGCCTACGCCACCTCGATGCAGACCGTCGCAGAAGATATTCAAGTTGTGCGCCCGACAATCTCCGCCGCGGTGCCGCGCTTCTATGAAAAGGTGCATGCCCGCATCCTTGAGCGCGTTGCGCAAGCCTCGCCGGCGGCACAGCGTTTGTTCCGGTCCTGCGTGAACGCCGGGCTTGAACGCTCGCGCTGCTGCTTGCAGGGGAAACGTCCAAGTCTAAAACTCAGCCTGCGCTACGCGCTCGCGCGCCGGATTGTATTTAATAAGCTGCGTAAAAGCCTGGGCGGCAGACTGCGCTTTTTTATTTCCGGCGGCGCGCCGCTTGGACAGGAATTAGCGGAATTTTTCTATTCCGCGGGCGTTTTGATCCTTGAAGGCTATGGTCTAACCGAGACTTCGCCGGTCATTGCGGTGAATCGGGAGGATGATTTTAAATTCGGCACGGTGGGTAAACCGCTGCCGAATGTTGAAGTGAAATTGGCGGAGGACGGAGAAATTCTGACCCAAGGGCCTTGCGTGATGAAAGGGTATTTTGAAAATGAACAGGCCACGGCCGAAGTCATGAAGGGCGGCTGGTTTCATACCGGCGATATCGGCGTGTTCACGGACGATGGGCATTTAAAGATCACGGACCGCAAGAAAGATATCATTGTGACTTCCGGCGGCAAAAATGTCTCACCGCAAAACATTGAAAATTTGATCCTCACGGATCCGCTGTTTGCGCAGGCCGTCGTGATCGGAGACAAAAGGAATTATCTGATCGCTTTACTGGTGCCGAACCGCGAACAGCTTATGCGTGAAGGGCAGGCGCTGGGGCTTAATCTCTCGGATTGGGACCGGCTGCTCAAAGAGCCGCGTGTTTTCTCGGTTTGCGAGACGCGGCTGCGGGATAAAATGAAGGACCTGGCCCCGTACGAACAGATTAAATATTTTGCCTTCCTTAACCGCGAGCTGACTCAGGAAGCGGGGGAGCTGACGCCCACACTGAAGGTCAAAAGGCGCTTTGTCATGGAAAAGTACCGCGATCTAATTGATTCGGTTTACGCAAAAGGCAGTCAGTGGGACAAGAGCTGAAAGCCGGCTGGTCTCAGGATTGCCTTCAGGCTGCGGACGGCACGCGGCTTTATTACCAATTCCACGCGGCCGCCAATCCCGCCGCAACCGTCGTCATTCTGCACGGCCACGGCGAGCACGCGGGCCGGTATGAGAAATTTCCTCAGAAGATCGGCCTGCCGCTTAACTATGCGATCTGCGATATGCGCGGACAGGGCCGGTCTGAAGGCCGGGAAGTTTACGTCGAGCGTTTCGATAATTTTTTGCAGGATGTGGACACTTTTCTCGGTCATCTGCGCAGCAGGCACGGTTTGCGGGATATGATTCTTTTCGGCCACAGCCTTGGCGGTCTGGTGGCCGTGCATTGGCTGCTCAAGCGCCGGGAAAGGGTGCGCGGCTTAATCCTTTCGTCGCCGTGCCTGGGTGTAACGCTGCCGGCTTTAATCGTTGCGTTAAATAATACGGTCGAATTTCTGTCCCCCGCATTTTTATATAGTAATCCGGTTTACCCGGCGCATCTCACCCACAATACCGAAGAAGTGGAAGCCTACCGCAAAGACCCGTTCATTAAGCGCAAGATCACGGCGCGCCTGCTTTGCGAAATGCAGCGCGCGATGCGCTCGCTGGAATCCATGGATACTTATGAATTTTCTTTTCCCGTCCATATTCTGATGGCTGAAAACCTTGAAAAGGTCGTGGATCCCGCGAAAACACGGCTTTTTTTCAGCAAGCTCAAGGCCCCCGAAAAATCCATCAAGGCATTCACCGATTTCTACCACGAGATCTTTAATGAGCGCGACCAAGACCTGGCCTTCGCGGAATTAAAAATCCGGCTCCAAAGCCTGCTTCAATAAGTTTTCATCAACCTGCAATTCCCGGTCTCTCCTTACGTTTCCTCTAAATGTTAGTAATTGCTAGTTCTTGACAGCTATCCGCATGGTAGCTTTTAAAGGACGAAAATAACTAGCCATTCAACCTAGAGGCAGCGCAGAGATTGATTACGCTCATACCGTCGCAAGAAACCCGCAAGACATCCATTCTATTGCGTGTTCTATTATCCTCCGCGCTAATTCTGCAATACTTTCCCGCGGCCCCGCAAGCTCACGCCGCGGCTATTCTCCAAGAAAATTTTCCCGAAGATGTTTCCGCCATCCAACTGCCGGCTGACCTCGGCAAAATCGAAGAATCATTTAAAGGCACGGACCCTCGTCTCGTAATCCTGGTGCAGGATGCGCACGCGATTCCGGATGCTCAGCGCAGTATCCAAAAAATTATCGAGCATTTCCAAAATACAAACGGGCTGAAACTGGTTGCAGCCGAAGGTGCGTCCGGTCCCTTCGATACACAGATATTCCGCAGCTTTCCGGACAAAAAACTGCTTAAAAAAGCTTTTGAGGATTATCTTGAGAAAGGCGAGCTTACGGGCAGCATGGCCGCGGCTGTCTTTAACAGCGCGCCCACAATTTATTATGGGGTAGAAGATTGGAATGCGTATGAAGACGGTCTGCGTTTTTTTCTTGCGGCCATGAGCAGGGAAGAAAAGCTGATGGGCGTGCTTGCAGAGCGCAAGGCGGCGCTGGAAGCTAAAAAAGATGCCGCATATTCCAAGGAGCTGCGTGAAATTGACCGGATGCTCGGTGAATTTCTTGAGAATAAGCGCGACATACTTTCTGTCCTCAAAGCACTAGCCGCCGTGCAGGCACCTCAAGAAAACACGGAACTCGCCATACTTTTAAATGAAGCCCAGCGCGCCAAGCAGAGTGATACGCACTCGAATTGGGAAGACGAATTAAATCAGCAGGCCCGCAAAGCCGAAAAGGAATTGAATGGGCGTCCGGCGAACGCCGAAAACCGGGCGGCGGGTTTGGAATTTAACAGCAAGATGCAGGAATACCATACCTCCGCGATTACACCGGAAGCCTTTGCGCTTTTTCTGAAGGAATTCTCTGAAAAACAAAAGCTGAGCTTCGTTTTTTCCAAGGACTTCAGTTCTAAAGCTGCGGATCAGCGCAGAATGCGGGATCTTGAAGGCACCCAATTTTTCAAAGATCTCGAAAATTATGCGGCGAATGTAAAAAAATCGCTGCTGGTCAATGATGAGCAGCGCCAGATGGACAAGGAAACGCACAGGCTCCAGCTGCTGGAACGTTTTGTCCGGCTGGAAATCGGCTTTGACGAATGGCGGGAAATCCAGCAAATCAATACCGCCGGTCATGGACTTGATTTAAATACGCAATTTGATTTTTATCAGAACGCGGAAAAGCGCGATAAAGCCTTCTTTGAGCGTCTCCAGCCGTTGTTTGAGCGGGAGCAGGCGCGCGCTGCCGTCATGATTGCCGGCGGTTTTCACGCCGAGGGATTGACGCATACGTTCCGCGAAAATAATATTTCCTTTATCCGCATCATGCCCGCCATTCAATCCGTTTCTGAAAAGAGCTCTTACCGGGCGCACATGCGCGGCGATGTTTCTTGGAAGGAATTCTTCACTGTTGAAAACGGAAAAGTCAGCCCCTATAAGGCCTTTGTGCGCGGAACGCGCGAAAAATTATTCAAAATGCTTAAGGATAATGTCGGCCCTGCGCTGCGCGACTGGCGCGATCAGATTATCCGTGACCTCGCATTGGAAAATAAAGTGGGCGATGCGGGAAAATATACGGCTTTCCTGGATGAGCGCGCTGTAAACGGCGAAGCGGACGTGCCGCGTTTCGAGCGGATCGAAAAATTTATCGAACAATTGCGGATGCTTGAAACGCAGGGCAGCCTTGACCGCGATCATGTCTTGAAGCTGCTTACGCCCGCCTCCGCCATTCCCGATACAAGTTCTTCGGTTCCCAACCCGGATGTGTGGGTTGATGCGGTCCTGCTGCCTGAAGCGCCGCAGCTTGAACGTATTTCCGCCGTCGACGATGAGCTCCAGTTGGCCATGTCAGAAATGCGTACCGAAGTCGCCCGTGCAGAGGTCCGCAACCTCAGTCAAGTATTCGCGGCGACGATTGAATTGCTTCAAAATATCGACACCGCCAGCGCCGTGACTTTGGAAAGACTGCGGGCGAGCGTCGCAGTTGCGGAAGAAAGGGAACGCAGGACCAACACGACTCGGGGGCGCTTAAGCATCGCTGTTATCGAGTTTGTCTCTGCATATTTAGCGCGTGATAGCGAAAAGGCTAGAGCTGCAATACGCAAATTCGATGCTGACGCTGACGCCATTCCTGATATCGCACCTCAAATTTTAAGTATTATGGAGTCCCACTTGAATGCCCTGCAAACACCACCGGCAAGGCCTGCGGGCTCTCCTGACCGGATCCTTATCGAAGGGCTTCAGGCTTCCATTGTCATTCTTTTAGCCATTGAAAGCGGCCAGCCGATTGATCTCGAACAATTAAAACAAATCAGATCGTATGTAGAAAACGCGGAAGCTGCGTTGGGTAGGCCGCAGCAGACAACGCGCGGTAATCTGACTCGCAGCATTCATGATTTTATCATTGCCGGCGCCTCACAAAATCTCGATGAAGCACAAGCAGCGCTCGCGCGATTCGAACGCAATGCGGATCAATTAGGCTCGACGGGGACACAGGTCTTACAACTGATGCGCAGGTTGACATCGCTTATGACCGCGGAGCCTCTCAATCCTGATAACAAGCTTACGCGGGCATTAATGCTGGCTATGTCGTACTTGCGCGCGATCGCGAGCGAAGGACAAGATGCGAACTTTTTAATTTTAGAAAGGATAGAACTTGAAGTTCAAAAAGCTGAAAGAAGGCTGGGCAGGACGAATACCGCGCGCGGACTTTTAACGCGCGCGATTTTAGGTTTCATGGAAGCGGTTCGAGTGAATGACCAGCGTAATGCGCGCGAGTATAGAAACAGTTTCGCTAAATTTGCGACTGCTGTTCCGTTTGGCCGTGAAACGCTCGCGAATATGGATCAAATAATCGGCGAGATGCAAAATGCCGACATTGTATCGCCGGATGAAAAACTCACGGGCGCTCTAGAAATTGCGTTTGCTCTTCTCGGCAATTTTACAGGTCCGGCTTCAAAAATTGACCCCAAAGTACTTCAGCGGCTCTCGGATGAAGTAAGAAGCGCTGAAATTGCATTAGGAAGGGAAGGCAAAACGGGCCGCGGCACGGTTATAAAAGCACTTTTAGCTTTTATGGAGGCCGTCCAGAATAAACAATGGGCCCAGGCCCGGCAATTGATCCAGACAATCGACGGCCTGCTTCCGGGAATGAATTTAACGGCGATGTTCAGTTGGATCGTTAATGCCGCGGAAGAAGGCGTGTCGGACACGGTCGTGGACCGCGATCAGCCGGTAGAAACCGTTGTAACATCGACTTCTAAAAGAATCATCAGGGACATTGCGGCAAGAATTGCCGACAATGAAGATGTAAATATCGCTTATGTATGCACGGCCAATAAAAATCGCAGCGCTGCGGCCCACCTTTTGACGCAGCAGGCATTTAGTGAGCAGCCGAATGTCACTGTGAGTTCAGCCGGTTTAATATCCGCTCAACTGGGTTTCGACAAGCAGCCGCTTAGCCGGGTCAACCCAACCTTGCAGGCCGAGCTTCAGAAGCGCGGAGTCAGCGAGTCAGTGGTTGATTCATTTCGCTCGGCGCAATTAACTCCGGAGTTTGTTGAAAATGCGGACATTATAGTTGCTGCGGGCGAAAAACACCGCAGTCTTATTGAAGCCAATTTCCCGGCCGCCAAAGGCAAGGTTGTTCTTTTTACGGAAATGCATCCTGATTTAGATAAATATGGATCGGAAATGCCGGATCCGGAAGCCGGGGATATTGAAATGCCCGACCTTGTCGATTTGATCCAAGGTAAAATTATTCCGGCCTTCATAGCACGGGCGGAAATCCGGGCTGTCTCCGAAAGGGCCAAGTATTTATCCGAGCTCTCGCCGGAAGAAATCGCGCGCCGGACGGTAGACAATCTGGACTTTGAATATCCTAAACGGGACAATACCGTCGTCAAGCTCGTCCGGTATTTTACGAATTTGGATTCATTCGGTTACGCGGTAAGTGATGAATTATTGCGCGTGGCGAACGCTAAGATCCAAAATAACACGATCTTTACCGGGTTCGAGCCCGGCCATTTAGCCGATGAGTTCCGGGCATATCAGCCCGAGCAAATAGGGAATATGGCATTTCGTATGGCCGAAATTCTTGATACTGCCGTTCTAGAAAGGCCCGCCAATGAGCGCAGATGGTTTTACATCACCGTAGTCCGGGCATTGAATGAAGCCATGCGCAATATTGAACTCATGCCTAAGGCGTCGGCAACTTCGGCCCGCGTCGATATCAGCAGTTTTCTGAAAAATGGCGCGGTTTTTAACGGGCCTATCATTGAGCTTACTAATCAACAAATCGGCGATTTGGCGGACTCTGGCCAAGACATTTATCTCGTGACTCTTGATGGAAACGCCTTTCAAGTCGGTAAACAACCGGCACATTTGATGGGCCTTCCCGCTGGATTTTTGATTTCAAATTTCACGGGTTCCCAAGCGCGTCCGCGTGCGCTGGAAGCGGCCTTGTTGAAAATCGCGGGCGCAGCCCGCTATTACGCGCCCTGGCTCTTCCGCGCCAAGAATGAATCTACGATTTTTTCGGAGGAGCCTAAAAAGCGTTCAGATGTGCGGGTAGACCAGCTGAGAGACGCCGCAAATTTAGTCTTGGCGGATTTGAAGCCTGAATTGGCGGGGGATCTGATCGATCCAGAAATTCCAGGATTCGAATTCGATGCGGCTGGTAATTTGGTCCGGGCAAAGTTTCGTCCTCAACTAGACTCGATTAAAACCCAAGGCATTCAGGTCGAGGTAAATCCGCTTAGAAGCGAACTTCAGCAGGCGCAAGGCGCGGTCCGGAACATGGCCGCATATTTAAGAGAAAAGGCAGCGGTTTTCAAGAATTATCCTGAGGCAGCGGACATGACTAAAAATCTAAATGAAACAGCCGCCCGCTTGGAGGCACTCATCCGCTCAGCGCTGTTTGAAGATCCGCTGCTTGATATTATGCGGAATCTTCGGATCCTCGGAAGAGGCCGGGCAACATCTACTCCTCAGGACTCATCCTTGGACTTGTATGAAGATCCTATGCGCAACATTATGCTCGAGCATGAGCGCTTTCGGTATAAATATTCGCCGAATACCTGGTATTTGGGATTACAACAGGCCGCCGTGCAATCTTTCGCTATGCTTGCTGGATTGATTTGGCGTCGTAAAGACGGCCCGGATGCCCGCTCGGATGTGCGGGTAGATCAATTGAAAACCGCCGCAAATTTAGCCTTGGCGGATTTGAAGCCTGAATTGGCGGGGGATCTGATCGATCC
>ORMF010470239.1_pt1 | contig 14318 bp, 9 predicted proteins | sample 1779871 | NCBI WGS metagenome assembly ORMF01 (sample SAMEA104232316, study PRJEB22302) | groundwater metagenome | biome: forest; feature: aquifer; material: groundwater | place: USA | collected 2011-08-07 | depth 5.4 m | reverse complement strand
GAACATCTTCATCTGCTCGGGCGTGGTGTTCTGCGCCTCGTCGAGGATGATGAACGAATGGTTGAGCGTGCGGCCGCGCATGTAGGCGAGCGGCGCCAGCTCGATCGCGCCGCGCTCGAACAGGCGCTGCACCTTGTCGAAACCCATGAGGTCGTACAGCGCGTCGTACAGGGGCCGCAGGTAGGGATCGACCTTCTGCGCCAGGTCCCCCGGCAGGAAGCCCAGGCGCTCTCCGGCTTCCACCGCCGGGCGCACGAGCACGATGCGCTTCACGACGTCGCGCTCCAGGGCGTCGACCGCGCAGGCCACGGCGAGGTAGGTCTTGCCCGTTCCCGCGGGGCCGATGGCGAAGGTGAGGTCGTGATCGAGTATGTCCTGGATGTAGCGCCGCTGCCTCGGCGTGCGCCCGCGCAGGTCCGAGCGGCGCGTCGCCAGTACCGGGCCGTGGTCTTCCTCTTCCTGCGGGCGCTGGCGGAACTCGACCAGGCCGAGCTGGATGTCGTCCACCGTCAGGCTGCGGCGAGCATCGTCATAGAATTTCTGCAGCGCGTCGGAGGCGCGCGCGGCCTGCCCCGGCTCACCCTTCAGGGTGAACTTCTCTCCGCGGCGCGAGATGGCTACGTCGAGCGCGGTCTCGATCTGGCGCAGGTTTTCGTCGAGCGCGCCGCACAGGTTGGCGAGACGCTGGTTGTCGAGCGGCGACAGGACCAGTTCGAGGGTTTTGGTCTTCAAGCGGCGGAGCGCGTGCCCGTAATTGCGCGGATTGTACGGCAGGCGCGGCGATCAGGTGGCGGCGGCCATCTGGCCGCGCAGGGTGTGCGACAGCGCCGCGGTGATCTCGAGGTCCACGAAGCGCCCGATTGCGCGGGGGTCGCCGGCGAAATTGACCACCCGGTTGTTGTCGGTCCGGCCGCAGAGCTCGCGCGGGTCCTTCCTCGCCCTGCCTTCGACGAGCACGCGCTGGCGCGTCCCGACCATGCGCTCGCTGACGGCGCGCGCCGCCGTTTCGATCCGCTCCTGCAGCCGCAGCAGGCGCGCGAGCTTGGTCGGCTCGGGGGTGTCGTCGCGCAGCTCGGCCGCGGGTGTGCCCGGGCGCGGGCTGTACAGGAACGAGAACGACGCGTCGAAACCGACTTCCTCGAAGAGCCTCTCGGTGGACTCGAAATCTTGCCCGGTCTCGCCGGGGAAACCGACGATGAAGTCGGAGGTGATGCACAGGTCCGGGCGCACAGAGCGCAGCCGGCGCACGATCGACTTGTACTCGAGCACGGTATAGCCGCGCTTCATCGCCGCTAGCACGCGGTCCGATCCGGACTGCACCGGCAGGTGGACGTGGGAGACGAGCTTGCCGATGTGCGCGTAGGCCTCGACCAGGCGCTGCGTGAAATCCCGCGGGTGCGAGGTCGTGTAGCGGATGCGCTCGATGCCGGGCATCTCGGCCACGTACTCCAGCAGCAGCGCAAGATCGGCCGGCTTGCCGTCGCTCTCCGCGCCGCGCCAGGCGTTGACGTTCTGGCCGAGCAGGGTGACCTCCTTCACGCCGTTCTCGGCGAGATCGGCGATCTCTGTGAGCACGTCATCGAGCGGGCGCGACACTTCCTCGCCGCGCGTGTAGGGCACCACGCAGAAGCTGCAGTACTTGCTGCAGCCTTCCATGATGGAGACGAAGGCCGCGGGGCCCGCGACGGCGGGCGGCGGCAGGCGGTCGAATTTCTCGATCTCGGGAAACGAGATGTCCACCTGCGCCTGTCCGGTGCGGCGGCGCGCCTCGATCAACTCGGGCAGCCGGTGCAGGGTCTGCGGGCCGAAGACCAGGTCCACGAAGGGCGCGCGCGACACGATCGCCGCGCCCTCCTGGCTGGCGACGCAGCCGCCCACGCCGATCAGCAGGTCGGGCCGCGCGCGCTTGAGATGCCTCACGCGCCCCAGGTCGTGGAACACTTTTTCCTGCGCTTTTTCGCGCACCGAGCAGGTGTTGAACAGGATCAGGTCGGCCTCCTCGGGGCGGTCGGTCGCCTCGAAGCCGCCGGATTCGCGCAGCACGTCGGCCATCTTGTCCGAGTCGTACTCGTTCATCTGGCAGCCGAAAGTGCGGATGTATAGCTTGCCTGGCATTCTCGCTCGGAGGCTGTTTCCGAATGACCGAATCCGCCCGGAGCCGCCGACACGCATACCGCGCCCATGGCGGCACCAGAGTGTACCACCAATGCCTCGGCGCCACGCTTACCCGACGCCGGCACTGACGTTCCACTTCGGGTGACGGGCCCGTATCGCTGGCCGGGCCACGGCGGCGTTACGCAGCTTTCTTGGATTCGCCCTGCGACGGCGAGAATTTACCCGATTGATGCGGGTCGGAGAACATTGCGTCAACCGCAACTACCGGCTCGCCCGGATGGGTCAGAGGATGCTGCGGATCACGCGGCTCCGTCGCGTGGAGACCAACGCCGCGAGCGTCGACGCCCGACACGGTCGCGACTTTGCCTAAACGCTCGATTGAGCCGTCGGGATGGAGACGGATGGTCTCACCGTGCTCGATGACCTGCATCGCACCGCGCACGCCGACGATGGTGGGAACCCCGTACTCGCGGGCCAGGATCGCCGCATGGCTCAGCCAGCCGCCGACCTCCGTCACCACGGCGCTGACTCTGGGCAAATGAGGCACCCATCTTGGATGCAGGTGACGCACGACAATGATGTCGCCCTCTCCGGCGAGGACCTCGTCGTCGTCGCGCAGAATGACGGCGCGACCTTCAACCGGAAGATCGCCGGCGACCAGCGTGCCCGCAAGCTCTTCATTGGCAACCGCGGCGTCGGCGCCGCCTTCGGGCTCGAGCGTCTCGAGCATGCCCGCCGTGAGCTCGATGCCGGGCAGCGCTACACGCGCCAGTCGCGGCGCCTGGGCGGCGTGCGCTGCAGCGACTGCGGCGAGGTGCTCGCGGGACGTCGAAACGGCGAGCTTGGCGACTTCCTCGAGGCTCAGGTGGAATATTGCCTCGTGCAGGCCCGTGCGTATGCCGATTTCGAGGAGCAGGCGGCGAAGCGTCGCGAATTCGGCGAGCAGCGCGTGCTTGGCCTCCTCCTTCAGTACCTGGAAGCGACGCGCACGGTCAACGGCGAGGGCGAGCGCCTTGCTTTCAGGGAGTGCAGGCAATTCACCGCCGCCTCGCCGGTTCGGAACAGCCGACGCGACAAGCGCCATGACCGATGCCGGGTTCTCGGCGTAGCGGGGTTCAGCGAGCTCGTAGTCGACGGCGGCCCGGTGTCCGAACGCGGTGATGAAATCCTCGATGTTCCGCCGGCCCGCGCGGATCTCCGGGAGAAGCGCAAGAGCGCGCGTCACCGGGGTTTCTGCAGCCGCTCCGAGGTAGCGGTAGGGATCGAGGTTCTTGCGCACGAGCGCCCGCTCGGCAATGCGGAAATACTGGTCGGCGGTGATGTTGACGACTTGCGCTTCCACGTAGTCCTGGCCGACGAAGTCCGCGCAGATCCGGCTGAAAAAGTCGAACAATTCCGGCTCGGTGAGGCGGCCGAGATCGAGCGCCCGATACAGCCGCATGCGCCCCTGAAACTCGGGCAGGAAGATGTCGCGGAACGCCTGCTCGATCGACTCGGCTGCGCGCCCAAGCCGGAACGAGGCCAGGGCGCCCGGCGCGCCGAAGCGGCGCTTCGCTTCGGTACGATTGACGCAAAGCTGGCCGAACGCGGTGACGATATAGGGCTGGCCGCTCGACGCATCGTAGGGCATGCCGAGCCTGCAACAGGCTTTGTCCACAGCGCAATCTTCGTCCCAGATCGCCTCCATCAGCGACAGGCTCGCGCGCGATGGCCGTGGCAAGAGTTCGGTGATCTCGTTCTGCACCAAGACGGGCTCGTCGCCGCGGGCGTCCTGCAAGAGCCTGAGCAGCCGGTCGCGTTCGGTCTCGAAGGCGGTGCGGTCGGGCGCGCCTGTGGTGCGCACACTGGCGGTAATATCGCGAGCCTGCAGGATGTGGAAGCGGCCGTCGGCCCAGGCCCATTCGATGTCTTGCGGCAGCCCGTCGAAAAGGGTCTCGATCCTGCGGCCAAGGGCGAGCAGCGGCCCGAGGTCGATCGGCGGCCCGGACTCGCCGAGCGGCCGGTGCGTCACCCGCCCGAACTCGTAGGTATCGGGCTGGCGCTCGCCGCTCACCAAGCCCTCCCCCAAGCCCGACACCATCTCCACCATCAGCTTGCCGGTAGAGGCCGGGTGCTCGGTGAACAGCACTCCGGCGTAGCTCGCATCGACCATCCGCTGGACGACGATGCCCCCGGCTTCATCTGCACCGGCATAGGCGCGGGTTCGCTCAGTCGCCATCGAGGCGCGAACCTCGAGGATCGATTCGAGCAGATTGACGGCCGGCACGTTGAGAATCGACTCGAACACGCCGGCATAGCTCCTGCCGGCGCCGTCCTCGTTGACCCCGGAACTGCGCACGGCCATGCGGGTGGCTGCGAAGTCCTTCGCGAAGCGCGCAATCATCCGCGACGCCTCTCGAGTGAGACCACCATCGGCGGTGAAGGCGCTGGTCGAAATCGCAAATCCTTGCGGCACCGGCAGGCCGGCCGACAGCATCGCGCCGAGGCGGGAGGCCTTGTTGCCGGCGCCCGGGACCCGATGGGCCGAGTCGAGCGGGGCCACGGGAGCCGTCACCAAACCGCGCCCAGCCGCGCTGGCGCGTGCTTGGCGGGCCAGCCAGCCGCGCGCGACCCAGTGCTGGCCCAGCATCAGCACAACGCTGAGGGTCAAATAGACATTCTGGGCCGCGGGAAGGGAAAACGTGACCATGGCGATGCCGAGGCCCGCGCCGGCGCGCAGCGCCGTCAGGACGCGCGTGCGCCTCGCAGCGCTCGTGTGCAGGTGCCCGAACACGATGAGGCCGAGCATCGCCGGGAGAAGCAGCAGCGGGTCGGGCCGGCCGAGGCTCGGAATCCACAGGAAGGACTCGGCGCTGGTGCGCGCGGCTGCGCCGACCGCGATGAAGAAGGCGAGGAACAGCGGAATCTGAAGGCAAGCGCCGGCAAGATTCAGAGCGGGCCGAATGTTGTGCTTGCGATTGATCTCGACCAGGTTGCGGGAAAGGCGGCGCGGGTCGTTTCGGTGGCGCACGCGCGCGGCTTCTATCTCCGGCAGGATGCGGGCGCGCACGATCTGGTCACGTTCCGCCTTGAGACCGAACGCGACAAACGCGAGGCGCAGGCCCGCCACACTGGCTGCGATGGCGGTCCACAAGCTGCCGGTCGCCGTGACAAGCCACGCCAGCATCTTGCCCAGCGCGCCGGAGGCGGCAGCGAACAGCCCGCCATCCCCGGCGCCCGGCGCCTTGCCGGGCGGAACGTATTCGTGGGGGACGGTATAGCGGCCGCGAAAGTCGTAACCCAGACGGTGCAGTCGCAGGCCGAGAATCTCGGAATAGAAGCAGCTCCGCTTGTCGTAGCAGGCGGCGATGATCGGACTTTTCGGCAGCGAGCGCAGCGCTTCGTTCATCTGCGGCGTAGGCATGGGGCGGATCGACAGATTGATGGCGTTCGGCAGATGCGCAATCGCGAAGTCGCCCGGATAGCGCACATCGACGAAGACGGTTCCTTCGTTCGCGACCATCTGCTGAACCTCGGGCGTGTCGAGCAGGGTCTGCCTGTTGGGGAAATCGGGCAGGCTGCGTGCCCCGGTCTTGCGACCCGTTGTCAACGAAACGGGCCTGCCTTCAGCCTTCCACTTTTCGTAGCCCCCGATCACGAACCGGCAATCGATACCCTGCGCGCGCAAAACGTCGCAGCTCTCCGAACTGCGGTTGCCCGAGTAGCAGAACAGGACATTCTGGTTGCCGGCAAGCTGGAGTTCGCCCTTCAGAAGCGGCACGTCGGGATAACGTGCGTGTTGCAGACCCTCGAGCTTCGCGGCTTCGCGCTCCTCCGGCTCGCGAATGTCGATCAGATTGACGCCGGGCAGCTCGCCGCGCTGCTTGGCTGCGAGCATTTCGGCGAACGCATCGGTGCCGAGGCCGTCCGGGCGCTTGATCTGCTCGCTGAAGGACAGTTCCTTCAGGTTGACGTCGCCGACCTTTTGGCCGTTCTCCTCGGAAGAGCGCACCAGATTCGCTTGCAGCCGGCGCAGCTTGTCGTCCTGATGGCTCGACCACTGCAGATAGTTGGCGGCCAGCGCGATCAGGAGCAAGGCCATCGCGACCCGAAACGCCCTGCGCAATATCGGCGAGGCGGCACCGGCCCTGCGGTCCGCGGCCATCTTGTGCTCGCCGAGCAGCAGGCCGCCCAGCGCGGCGCTCACCAGCCCCAGGACCTGGGCGGCGTTCGAGACCAGGCTGATGGCAAGGTCCGGCGAAGGGATCGCATGTGCGGGCACCGTACCGACCAGGAGGATGCCGATCGCAGCCATTGCGAATCCCGCAGCAAGCTTGGCCGTTTGCGGCATGTGGTCCACTCTCCATCACGGCTGCTTCCGTCGCTCGGCCATTGACTGCGGCACCCGGTTCCTTGACCGTTCGACGGCGCACGCAAGGGCCCAGCATGCGCCACCACCTCTGAGCCGGATGTGACAGATGTCAAGAATGCGTCCCACCGGTCTCCGACCGCAGCCTGTGCGCGCGAGCATACCATCCGTGGATGGAAAGCGAAACGACCCGGATCGGGGATCGTGCCCGCCGGCGAATCGAACTGGTCCCTGGGTCCGATTCCGGCGGGGACCCCGCGCTGCGCATGCGGTTCAGCCCGATGCCTTGGGTTCGGGCTCCAAGGTGAAATAAAAGCTGGCGCCCTTTCCAACCTCGCCCTCGGCCCAAACGCGACCACGGTGGCGCTCGACAATGCGCCTGACGATCGCGAGGCCCACCCCTGTGCCCTCGAATTCGTCGAGCCGGTGCAGGCGGCTGAACACTTCGAACAGTTTGCCTGCGTACAGCATGTCGAACCCGACCCCGTTGTCGCGAACGAAATAGGCCCCCGCTGCGTAACCGACCTCGATCACGGCTGCAGCGATCGGTCGGGTATACTTGACCGCATTCGAAACCAGGTTGGCCAATACTTGGCGCAGCAGCGCCGGGTCGGCCACGCATGGCGGCAGGTCTCCGACCCGCACTTCGACGCGGCGATCCGCGGGCAACTGTTCCGCAAGCACCTCCCGGGCGAGCGATGCGAGGTCCACGTGCTGCTGGTTCAGCGCGTGGCGACCGTAGTGCGAGAATGCGAGCAGGTCATCGATGAGCTTTCCCATGCGCAATGCGTTGACGCCGATGCGCCCGAGGTAATCCAGGCCCGTGCGGGACAGGTCCGATCGACACTCCTCCACGACGATTTCCGAATAGGCATGCAACGCCCGCGCGGGGGAGCGCAGGTCGTGTGCCACGGTGTAGGTGAAACTTTCCATTTCCTGCAATGCCGTTCGCAATTCGGCGGTCCGCGTCTCGACCCGTTGCTCGAGTTCCTCGTTCAGGCGCCGGACCTGTTGCTCTGCGCGACTGCGCTCCAGGTTTTCCTGTTGCAGTTCGCGGTTCATCGCCGCGAGCCTGCGCTCGTCGTCCTGCAACTGCAGCAGCGACTGCCTGAATGCCGTGATCGCCTGCGCGATTCTATCGACTTCGTTGGGTCCCCGGACGGCCAGCCGGGCCCCTGCCTTCGCCCCCAGTTCGGTCAGGGCATCTATCTGTGTCTCGAGCGAACGCGAGAGCAACCGCGCCAGGAACAGGGACAGGAGGAACAGCAGCCCAACGACGGATGCGCCTATCAGCACGATGATTGTGTTGTGCACATTGCTCCGCTCCACTGCCAAGGCGATGGCCGAGCGCGTGGTATTGCGTTCCCGGTCGAGCAGTTTGACGAAGGTACGGTTCATGGCGACAAACGCGTCGTTTGCTCGTATCAGCTGTCCGGACGCGAGCGACAGTTCGAGCGTCGACATTTCCACCGCGGACGTTGCGGCGCGGCGGTAGGTCTGGATACGGGCAAAGAGGTCGCTGCGCAGCAGCGCGAATTCGTGCTCGTGGCCTTCTCCGGGGTTCACCGGCAGCGCCTCTTCGAGCGCGCCAATGGCCGTTTGGATTCGGTACAGGTGCCCCTTGGCCTGGTCGTACAGGCTTCCCTCGTCGATCTTGCCGGCATTGTTCAGGAGCCGGTACAGCGCCATGTGCTCCTCCGACAGGTTGACGAACACCCCGGCGTAGCGGTCAAGCGCGGCCAGATCTCGTTCCGCGACCCGCGCGAGCAGCGCGTTCTGGCGGTGGAATTCGTAGGAGAACCCGATGGTCAGCACTGCGAGCACGACGGACCCCAGCAGCGGCCCCAGGAGAAAGCGCTTGCGCAGTGAGAGGGCCCCGAAGCGGGCAGAGAAGTGGCGCATCCTGGCTTTGAGCGTCGATACTGGCTCGCCGTACGCCTTGGCTACCGGGCGTTCGAGGCGGGATACTGCAGAGCGACGTTCGCCCATTCTTCTGGCAGGATTCTTGCCACGGCCTCGTACCGTCCATCGGACAACGGCAGAAAGACGAAGGCGACACCTTCCGGGTTGGGCCAGATGCGCGTGGCTTCGCGCAGGTTGGCAGAATGCGCGACGATCACCGCATTGGTTGCAGGCGGCGGCGGCGAGGACAACATGCGCCGCAGGGAAGCGATCAGCCGCTGTTGTTCGTTTTCGCCCGCCTCAATGGCGAAATGGAGATCATTGTCTACCGTGAACCTCCCAAAAGCGAGCTGTGCCGTATCCTTGGTACGGCAGAATGGACTCACGGTCACCATCGCGATCGGAATCTTGAGGGCGCGTATCGCCTTGCCGATTTGCAAGGCCTGCTCTCGTCCTATGGCAGTCAGGTTGCGCTGCGAGGCGCACTTCGCCAGGTCGGTTTCATGATCGGGTCTGGCCGACCGCTCCGTGGCGGCGTGCCGAAAGTAGATGACGAAACCGCCTTTTTGCAGTTTACCCAGAATCGATTTCAGTCCCGGCAGCGCTTGCTCTTCGGCTTTCGAAGTGTTCAACGCGCCCGCCGCCGTGAAGAGCGCTGCTAGCAGCGCTGCGGCAAGGAATGCGTTCTGGTTCCGACTCACTACCAAGGCATCACCCATCGTCAAGCTGTGACATTGGCCGGCTCGCCGGCCGGATTCCGTCGTGGACTCGGTGGCGTACGCTCATCTTGCTGGACAAAACACCATACGGTATTCCAGCGGCGAGTGAAGTTTAGCAGCCGGGACTGAATTCCTTGCTTACAAGTGGGGGATAAATCCCTGCGTTTTCAATTGTGAAAGCATGCAGGTCGATCAGAAGCGCGGTCGGGCGCCACCCGGTCAACGGCACCCGTGAACCGCCTTGGGTCCGATAACAGCCGCCGCATTCCGAGAACCGTGTCAACTTGCGCCCTATCGCCCGACCATGTCCGGACGTGCAAGGCAGCGGCCACCGGCGACCGGCTAACCCGCCGGCCCCATCAAGGGATCAGGCGGGATGGAGAAAGAAATGGTGGCGAATCAGGGACTCGAACCCCGGACACACGGATTATGATTCCGCTGCTCTAACCAGCTGAGCTAATTCGCCACGCAAGGGGCGAAATTATCTTTTCAGATCCAATAGTTGTCAAGCAAATCCGCACCCTCGGAAAGATTTGACTCAGGTCATGGTGCACCGCAACATACGGGTGTATTCATGCAGATGCCGATGCGGCAAAGGCATTCTTGGGTCGCCGGGAATTTTTTGATTGGCGTTGATTTGCACCTTCCGGGTACAAGCACCCTTACTCTGAAAGCACGGAAATGAAGTACTGCGTCGTGGGGGCCGGCTCGATCGGCGGATTCGTGGGCGCGAAGCTTGCGCTCGCCGGGGAGGACGTGATGCTCGTGGCGCGCGGGGTCCGGACCGCGGCGACGCCCGCCGAAGCGGGGCGGCACGACGTCGTGATCCTGGGGATGAAGGCGCACCAGGTGGCGCCCGTCGCACGGGAGCTCGCCTCCTTGTGCCACGAGGACACCGTCGTCATCCCGATGCAGAACGGCATACCGTGGTGGTATTTCCAGCGCCACGGCGGCGAATTCGAAGGCCGCATCGTCACGCGAGTCGATCCGGAGGGTGCGATCGCCGCGGCCATCGACCCGCGGCGCATCATCGGCTGCGTCGTGTACCCGGCGTGCGAGCTCGCCGCGCCGGGGGTGGTGCGGCACATCGAGGGCGACCGATTTCCGCTGGGCGAACTCGACGGCGCCTCGACCGAACTCGTCAACGCGATCGCCGCGGCGTTCGCTCGCGCGGGGCTGAAGTCGCCGGTGCTGGGGGACATCCGCTCGGAGATCTGGCTCAAGCTCTGGGGCAACCTCACGTTCAATCCGATCAGCGCGCTCACGCACTCGACGCTGGTCGACATCTGCCAGTTCCCGCTCACGCGCGAGCTGGCCGCCGCGATGATGCGCGAGGCCCAGGCCGTGGCGAACCGGCTCGGCATCACGTTCCGCGTGACCCTCGAGAAGCGCATCGCGGGCGCCGAGCGCGTGGGCAAGCACAAGACCTCGATGCTCCAGGACGTCGAGGCAGGGCGCGACCCGGAGGTCGACGCCCTGGTCGGCTCGGTGATCGAGGTGGGCCGCATGGTCGGCGAGCCCACGCCCCACATCGAGGCGGTGTTCGCGCTGGTGAAGCTGCTCGGCAGCACGATGCAGCAGGAGAAGGTCTATATTCGGGCGCACCCGTTTCTCGGGTAAGCTCTCCCCGCATGCAGGTCGATATTGCCATCGTCGGCGCCGGGCTGGTCGGCGCGAGCTTCGCCGCCTCGCTCGCGCGCAGCGGCCTTGCGCTCGCCCTCGTCGAGACCTCGGCGCCCCCGGAACCCACGCAGGAATGGGACGCGCGCATCTACGCGCTCTCGCCCGGCAATATCATGTTCCTGGAGGGCCTGGGGGCCTGGGGCGCGGTGGACCGCGCGCGGGTCTGCCCGGTTCGGGAAATGCGGATTTTCGGGGACGACGGCCGCTCGCAGATGGCGTTCTCCGCGTACGACTCGGGGGTGAACGAGCTTGCCTGGATCGTCGAGTCGGGCGAGCTGCAGCGCGCCCTGTGGCGGCAGCTCGAGCGGCAGACTAACCTCTCCCTCGTGTATCCGGCCCGTCCAACCGGGCTGGAAGCGGGCGATGACGCGGTGACGCTGCGCACCGACGCCGGGCATTCGATCCGCTCGCGCCTGCTCGTCGGTGCGGACGGCGCGAATTCCTGGGTGAGGCGCGAAGCACAGTTCGACGCCGACGCGAGGCCCTATGGCGAGAAGGGCGTGGTCGCCAACTTCGCCTGCGAGCGGCCGCATCGCGGCGTCGCGCTGCAGTGGTTCCGCGCCGACGGCGTGCTCGCGTATCTGCCGCTTCCCGGCGAGCGGATTTCCATCGTCTGGTCCACCGGCGACGCGCATGCCGCGGAGTTGCTGGCGATGCCGGCGGAGGATTTTTGCGCGCAAGTTTCGGAGGCGGGCCGCGGCACGCTCGGCCGGCTCGAGCTGCTTACCGCGCCGGCGGCGTTCCCCTTGAGCCTGGTAACGGCGAAGACGATGGCCAAACCGCGCATCGCCCTGATCGGGGACGCCGCGCATGTCGTGCATCCACTCGCCGGGCAGGGCGTGAACCTGGGCTTCGGCGACGCGCGTGCCCTCTCGGCGGTGCTGCAGGACCGCCCTGCGGGCCGCGATCCCGGCGATTACCTGCTGTTGCGCCGGTTTGAGCGCTCGCGCGCTGAGGATATACTTGCCATGCGTCTGGTTACCGACGGATTGCAGCGGCTGTTCCGCGTGCGCAATCCCTGGGTTACACGGCTGCGCAACCTCGGATTGAACCTCACCGACGACGTCCAGGTCATAAAGACCATGCTTTCCCGGCGCGCGATGGCCTGACGGCACGCGGGCGCACAGCCACTCCAACTGGAATCATCCATGCAAAAGTTCGCCGCATTGCTTCTGCTGCTTCTCGCCGCCGCGACGGCGGCGCGCGCCGACGAAGCCTCGGTCAAGCGCGCTTTCGAGACGCTCGCCGGCGTCAAGGCGACCAGCGTCGTCAAGACGCCCTACCTCGGGCTGTACGAGGTGCTGCTTCGGGACGAGGCGAGCGAGGACAGCATCTACTACACCGACGAGAAGGTCACGTATATCATCAACGGCAGCGTGATCGACGCCAAGACGCACCGCAACCTGACCGAGGAACGGCTGCAGAAGCTCTCGGCGATCAAGTTCGAGGACTTGCCCCTGGACATCGCGATCAAGCAGGTGCGCGGAAACGGCAAGCGCGTGGTCGCCGTATTCGCCGACCCGTTCTGCCCGTACTGCCGCCGCCTCGACCAGAGCCTCTCGGAAGTCGGGGACATCACCATCTATACCTTCCTCTACCCCATCCTGCGCAAGGACGAGTCGCCGCAGATGGCCTCGCGCATCTGGTGCTCGCCGGATCGCGCCAAGGCGTATTACGACTTCATGCTCAGGAACAAGGCGCCCGGCCCGGCCTCCGATTGCAAGCCGCCGCTCGCGCGCTGGCTCGCGCTCGGCCAGAAGCTGAAAGTCCACGCCACCCCGGTGAGCTTCGTGGCAAGCGGGCAGCGCGTCGTCGGCGCGCGTTTCGACGACCTGCAGCGGCTGATGGACCAGCCGGCGAAGCCCTAGCGGCCGCGATCAGTCCTTCTGCAGCAGCCGCGCGGGTATGGGGTAGCCCCGCGGCAGCAGCACCCACATCTTGCCCTGCTGGCGCATTCTCCCGGCGAGCGAGCCCGCCTCGGCGCCGAATCCCCAGAAGAAATCCGCGCGCACCGGGCCGCGAATCGCGCCCCCGGTATCCTGCGCGATCATGAGCCTCGCGAGCGGCGTCTCGGCGTTCGGCCAGGTGGTCGACAGGTAGACCGGCGCGCCGAGCGCGACGTAGCGCGGGTCGACGGCAATCGAGCGCCGCGGCGTGAGCGGCACGCCCAGGGCGCCCGGCGGCCCGACAGCGAGGCCGGCGCCGGCCGCGGCGGAATCGGGCGCGCGCGCCGGAAGCTCCCGGAAGAAGACGTAGCTCGGATTGGCGCCGAGCATCTCGTCCACGCGCGAGGGATTCGCGCGGGCCCAGGCCTTGATGCCGTCCATCGAGGCCTCGTTCAGCTTCAGCTCGCCGTGCTCGACGAGATAGCGGCCGATGGAACGAAACGGATGGCCGTTCTGGTCCGCGTAGCCGATGCGCACGAGATCGCCGTTCTCCAGCTGCACCCGGCCGGACCCCTGGATTTGCAGAAAGAAGGCCTCGATCGCGTCGTCGACCCAGAGCAACTCCTTGCCCGCGACCGGCGCGGCGCCGCGCTCGATCTCCGCGCGCGAGTAATAGGGGACGACGCGGCGGCCGTCCAGCCGCCCGCGCAGGCGCATGTTCTTCAGGTCCGGATTGATCGCCGCAAGGTCGATGGTCAGCAGATCGTCGGGCGGCGCGTACAGCGGGAAGCGGTATGGCCCGGCCTTTTCGCGGCTGCCGCGCAGCAGGGGCTCGTAGTAGCCCGTGATGAGGCCCTGCGTGGCGCCTTCGGGACGGGCGACGCGGTACGGAACGAAATTCGCCTCGAAGTAGCCGCGCAGGCTGTCGGGCCGGCCGGGATCGACCTGGTCGGCCGCGTCGCAGGCCTCGCGCCAGGCGGCCTGCGCGCGCAGTGCGCGACAAGACATGCGCAGGGCGTCGAGCACGCCCTCCAGCGTGTCCTCGCGCCATCCCGGAAGATCGTCGAAGCTCGCCGCTTCGAGCACGCTGACTTTCGGCGGCGGCGGCGCGGGACACACGGGGCAGACCGGACATGGCGGCGGCGCAGGACAGGCCGGCGCCCTGGCCACCTCCGGGGAAGGCGCGACCGCGCAGGCGGCGAGCAGGGCCGCGAGGCCCAAGGGGAGAAGCTGTCTTATCATTGGCGAAGTATATGTTCGAATCCGGCCTCTGGATCTTCATCCTCGAATCGGCGCTCGCGCTCGCGCTGCTCGCGTTCATCGTGTGGTGGACCCTGCCGCGCAGGCGTCCGCGCGACGACGACAAGCACGAGAAAGAATTGTAGGTTGGGCCGCGGTCGACGCGATCGATACGCGGTCAGTGAAGCACGCGCGGTACCGAGAGGGTGAATTCCGGAATCGGCGCCTCGAACTGCGTGCCGTCCTCGGCCACCATCTGGTAGCTGCCGCGCATGGTCCCGACCGGCGTCGCGATGGCGGTGCCGCTGGTGTACTCGAAACGCTCGCCGGGCTTGAGCAGGGGCTGTGCACCCACCACGCCCAGGCCCCGGACTTCCTGGACCTGGTTGCGCCCGTCGGTGATGATCCAGTGGCGCGAGATCAACT
>ORMF010400428.1_pt1 | contig 14318 bp, 13 predicted proteins | sample 1779871 | NCBI WGS metagenome assembly ORMF01 (sample SAMEA104232316, study PRJEB22302) | groundwater metagenome | biome: forest; feature: aquifer; material: groundwater | place: USA | collected 2011-08-07 | depth 5.4 m | reverse complement strand
TTTTCAACGTCAAAAAGCTTCATAAAAACTCCGACAAAAACTGAGTTTCTCTTTTAAGCGTTAAACTGAGATCAAGATTGTCTACAGCAAAACGGCGCGCTTCACTTCCCAATTTCAAACCAAGATTTCGATGATTGCATATGTTTTCTAAAGCGTTTACCCAAATGTCTAAGCGCCTATTATCGATCAGTAAACCATTCGCCTCATTTTTTATTAACGTCCGGTTCCCAGCACAGTCAGAGACGGCACACAAAAGCCCCGAGCTCATCGCTTCAATTAAAGCTTTCGGGTGACCTTCGGCAAGAGAAGTGGAAATAAAACAATCGGCATACGCATGCTCAATCCGAATTGCTTCATAAGCAATCGGACCTTTAAACTCTACAGGAAGCTTTTCGTTTGATACGCGACTCTTGAGTTCGCTTTCAAGCGAGCCCGCGCCCACAATTGTCAGTTTAACCTTTTGTTTTTTTTGAAGCCCCGACAAAACGTCTAAAAGAAACGGAATATTTTTCTGACGCTCAAGCCGGCCCACAAAGAGCATCTTAAATTCACCGTTTGATTGCGAATTCCGTTCTGTTTTAAATTCAGAAGTATCAACTCCGTTTGGCACAAGACGGATTTTGTCGGTTCGACCAATCAACCTCTCAACATCAGACTTCAATTCTTCCGTCGTGACGATAACACCGTTTGCTAATTTTAAAAAAAGTGGAATCAAAAATTTTAACAGGATCGCTTTGATTGGATGACCTTCAATTTGGGCAAATCGCACGTAATCATAACCGTAAGTTGTTACAAATGGTTTTCCATAAAGAAATTTGGAAATGATTGCCGGAATCACCCCCGTGAGATGCATCACTCTTAAAAGCGAGCACTGTTTTATTTCATTTCGGTAAATGAGTGGAATGAGCAGGGCGTATAAGTATCTGTGAATCCCCTTTTTATTTTCACATAATTGAATCCGGGAATCGCTAAGCGGCGCTTCTTTTGAATATGAAAAATAATAGATTTTTTCAAACTGCTTTAAATAATGAGGCAAATAATAATTTAGGAAAAGGCCTTCCCGCCTGTCCTTGCGCTGTGACTCAACGCTTCCGCCTAAAGACGGGAAAATACCCAATATAGATGCTTTTGCCATGGTAATGCGATCACCTTAAGTAGAATTCGAGGTTTCTATATGATATAGTAGCAAAACTTAAGCATGAAATTAACTGTTAATTTCAGATATTGATGGAACAAAAATTCTCCTTATAACCGCCTGACATGAGATCAAAACTTCCCAACTGGCTCGTCCTTCCTGAATTTCGAGAAATGGAGAAAGAAAATGACGAAAGCGCTACCCAACTGCACAAAGAAGTTATTTTAAGGAAGCCTTTTCTTAAAAAATTATTCTTGCATTACTATCATCAAATTTTAAACGTTGAAAAAAGTCTAACTATTGATGGAACTTCGCTTGAGATTGGCTCGGGCGGCGGCTTTTTAAAAGAAATTTACCCGGCGATTACTACCTCTGATATTTTAAAAGTATCCGGCGTGGACCGGCAGGAAAACGCATGCGCCTTATCATTCCCCGACAAATCCTTAAAAGCTATTTATGGGTTGCAGACCTTGCACCACCTCTCGCAACCAAGAGAATTCTTTAAGGAGGCGAGCCGCACTCTGAAACCAGGCGGTAAAATTGGTTTAATCGAACCTTTCATCTCACCTTTCGGGCATTTTGTTTATAAAAACTTTCACTATGAATTCTGTGACTTCAGCACGACCGACTGGGAGTTTGACCAAACTTCCCCACTTGGAGATTCCAATCAAGCATTACCCACCATTATTTTCAAACGTGACCGCGATCAATTTCTGTCTGAATTTCCAGAGCTTGAGATAGAATCCGTCACCCCTCATACATTTCTCGTTTATTTACTCTCAGGCGGAATTCGATATCGCTCAATTCTTCCGAGTTTTCTTTTTTATCCATGGATGTGTGTCGAATGGCTTCTCACGCCCCTCATGCCGTGGATTGGAACTATGCAAACAATTGTTCTTAGGAAACGTGGCTAGATAAATTTCAGTTTGAACATGGCAAACACGGTCATTTTGAGAAGAAGCCAGCCGTGATGAAAGCGCCTGATTTGAGTCGTACCGTAGGTTCTGTCTTTATAATGAACGGGTATTTCAGCAATTCGTAGATTGAGTTTCACTGCTCCAAAAATTAAATCAAAATCGCCAAACGGATCAAAATCTCCAAAATAGGATCTTCCACGAACTATCTTTTCATAATCACGCCTTCTGATGACTTTGGTTCCGCAAAGCGTATCCCGGATGGGCTGTTCTAAAATATAGGAAAACGCCCTACTGAAAAATTTATTACCGAGTAGATTTAAAAACCGCATAGCGTCTTTTTCCATTTGATAAACAAGGCGCGAGCCAATCACAAGCTCACCTTTTCCGTTCGTGATGGCTTCGTAAAACTTGGCCATGTCTTCAGGGGGTGTCGTCAAGTCAGCATCCAAAATCATTAGAATATCACTTTTCGCTTCTTTTAAACCCTTGTGCACTGCGTCCGCTTTTCCGACTCCGCCTTGAACATAGACTTTGATGTCTTTTTCCGGATATAGTTTTTGAACCCGGTAACATTCTTCAAGCGTCCCGTCCTTAGAGTGTCCTTCCACAAAAATAAATTCTGTTTTTCCGGTAAATGCAGGAGTCCGATCAATGGCCGGTTGAATATTCCCTTTTTCATTTCGGCATGGAATAATGACGGAACATGACAACCTTTCGTCCCTCTCTCCCGCCGGAGCAGGACGCGCCACAATAATTTCATTCACACAAAGTTTCCAAAAAAATGGCAGATTCGCAACAAACCGGTTTAAAAATGACGACAAAACCGGAATTTTGAAAGGACACAGCATCCGGTAGCTTTTCTTAATCACTTCAAAATTACTCAAATGAAGAATGTTTTGAAAATCATTTAGAGGGAGCCAATGCTGAACGGGTCTTTTCATGCGAAAGTTTAGAAATTCAGAGAGCTTAAGAAGTGGCGACCAAAGATAATTAAAATAAGTAATGATAATGCGCGTATCAGGACGGCAAAATTTTTGCAGCGCTTGAAAAACCTCCTGGACGTCATCCACATACCCAATCGCATCCGAAACAATCACATAATCAAACGTTTCATTAATTGATATCTGATCATATGTTTCTGAACGAAATTCAAGTGCTGGGAATTTTCTTCGAGCCAGACGAATGGCGCCCTCGCTGGAATCAATTCCGACTCCCTTGGAACACTGAAGAGAAGATAAAACTTCACCCGTCCGGCAACCGATTTCCAAAACTGAAGAATTTGGAAGGACAAGGAATTGGATATATTTTTTAAGATCCTCAAAGTAATAACTGCTCAGCTTACGCCACTCTGAGTTTTCATAAGCGACGGCATCAAAATTTGCCCGCTGCTGCCGGCTCGCAGGCACGGCTAAATCTTCTTTTTGCATTTCAAAACCACATAGAGTTTAACAAACCGGTTAATAAAATATCGTTCTTCTTCAATTTCAAAACGCTCCCGCAGCAAAGGCATAATTTCATCCTGTCCGCTCGGATGATCGTGCTCTAAAGAAAAATCATAAATATTGAGAAATCGTTTATAAATCGTTTCGTATGCTTTGAACGCGAAATTCATGGGTGCTGTCTTGAGCGGAAAACCAATTAAAAAGTATCCGTCATTTTTCAAGCATTCTGAAACGTGACGGAGGGCAACTCGAATGGCGTCTTTCTGTAAATGCTCAAAAACGCTTGAAGAAAATACATAATCAAAATTATGATCTGCGGTAAACGGCTCAACAAAAATATTATGCTGATGAAGCCGTACATTTTGAATGCTATTTTTATCAAGGACTGTCTGAACCGACGCTGAAAGATCATGAACATCGATTCCATGAACGTGTTCCGCGCGCTTCGAAAGTTCCTTCAAAGCAATGCCGGAACCAAAACCAATTTCTAAAATCTTGCCCGTTTTTTCTTTGGGCAAAAGATCGAGCAGCATCTGTAACTTTTTGCGGTAAAACCGCCCAAACACCACAGAGTAATAAAGCTGCGGTGAACACTCGTGATTTCTCGCAAACTCCAAATCTTCTTTCCTCGGAAGTTCCAATGTCATCATTTTATTCTTTATTTAACTGCCATACTGTGTTTTTAAGGTTATCAAATAAATAATATTGCGAACTATCGCTTTCCCAGTACTTATAAATTGGTTTTGCGTGATATTTGCCAAATAAATCCCGCTCGAAATTTTGAAAGTCTTCGTCGGTATAATGCCCGTCCGGATTATAATGACTAATCCCCCGCACCGCATAACCCCCGGGCACTAAATTATAAACAAAAACTCGCTTCCCGTCTTTAAATGCTTTTTGAATCTCTGCCGCAATCATCGGAAAGCTTTTTTCTTTTGGTGTCTTAAGAAAAATATCTTTTAAAGCCCTGTGATCCCATCGAGATTCGATTAAAAAATCAAGCCCTGATTCGGAAGAAACAAAAAAATCGTTTGGTTTAAAATACGAACTTGAAAACTTTTCAAATTGATCGATCATTTTTCCATAATGAAATTGCGGCAAAATACCTGCAAATAAATTGACGGAAAACATGGTAAGAAAAATACTGACAACGAGAACCCCGGCGACAACAGTTTTACGCAGACGCGAAAGTGAAATCGGAATGAGTAAAAGCATCGGCGCAAGCGAGGACAGGTGATATTCGGGAGATTCCGGCGCAAATCGAAAATTTAAAAGTAGTTTATAAGTCAGAATCCAAATCACCAAACCACCGGCGAAAACTCGTATATCTTTTGGTATCTGCTCAAAAGAAAGGCCGAGAATTAAAACCGCCACGCCGTACAGCGCTAGGTTGGCGGTTGTAAGCATCAAATAGAGATAAGTGCTCAGCTTAAGCTCCCCGATCAAATGCCGCGACGAGTCTACTAGAATTTGAGTTCCGTAATCAAAACTCATGAAAGCACCTTTTAAAAGTCGAATCCACGGCAAATTCTGCTTTTGTAATAGGATGTAGCCTTTTGTTTGGCTGTGATAGACGAAAAGCCACGCAAAAAAATCATGAACGCTTCTCACGCCGTAATAAAAATAAGCAAGAGCGCCAAATACGCAGACCGTTAAGATTCCGCAAATAATTAGATAAGTCAAAAGATAACTCTTCGTTGATCGGATGCTTGGGTGTGCTACTAAAATCCATACAATAGGCGCCCCCATCAAGACATGACTTTCGTGGAAAGTCATCGCCGCAACGTGAAGAATCGCGATCCACACAACCAAACTTCGGGTCGGTGCCATTTGAAAACATCTTAAAAGATAACAAATCGCAAGTGTAGCCAAAACACCCAAGTGATGAATTTCTCCATTTGCAAAATGCCACAATCCATATGAATACGCAAATGTAAGCGCGCTCACAAGAGACAAAAATTGCGAAATATTGAGCGTCCGCACAATTTTGTAGAACAGGACGAAACACCAAATCGCAAGCCCCACATTAAACCATTGCATAAAAGTAAGGGTGGGAATACGGATAGAAATAATCGAGAGGGTTTTCTGAACAAAGATCATGACGGCTTGTGGAGAAAAATGGTTGGGAAGCAGCATGAAATCCCAATTCCGCTTATCTATATCGCTCACATATCGAAAACCGTCACTAGCGGGAATGCGTGAAAATGTGGCGATATAAATAACCGCCTGAATCAATGCACAAACAAACAATACGGCACGCTCGCGCTTTTCTTCGCATAAATGCTTCATGGTTTTGGCTGACTCTCGTCAAACAACCGGCTCCGTAAAAGTTTCCACCGATGCAGCCGGAATACAATGGCCGTCACGAGTGTTTCAAAACCATATTTAAGACTGCGCGGAAAATTAATGGAAGACGCTTCAGGAAAATATTTGGTGGGACACGCAATTTCACCAATGCTAAACCCAAAATAAATAATCTGCGCAAGCATCTCGGTATCAAAGACAAAATCGTCTGAATTCCGTGTAAACGGAACTGTTTCAAGCGCTTTTCGTGAAAATGCGCGATAACCCGTGTGATATTCGGAGAGCTTACGAGAAAAGAGAATATTTTCGCATAAAGTCAGGAAACGGTTTGCGATATATTTATATAGGGGCATTCCACCCTTCAAAGCACCGGTGCCTAAAATCCGGGAGCCCAACACCACGTCAAATTGGCCGGAGGTGATTAGCGCGGCCATTGGCAAAATAAGTTTTGGAGTATATTGATAATCCGGATGAAGCATTACGATAATATCCGCTCCCAATTCAAGCGCTTTTTGATAGCAAGTTTTTTGATTGCCGCCATAACCCAAGTTTGATTCGTGAATGATGACATGCTTGATTCCGGCTTTTTTAGCAAGATCTGAAGTTTGGTCATGACTTTTATCGTCCACCAAAACCACATCGTCCACCACCGAAAACGGAATTTCCCGGTAAGTTTGCTCTAATGTTTTTTCTGCATTGTAAGCGGGCATTACCACAATTATTTTATGACCGTCTAACATGTTCTCTTACCCCTTCACACAATCTTGATAAAGCGCTTCAAACTCACGGAGAACTACTTCGCGACTAAAACGTTCGCTGATTAATTCCGTAGAGCGTTTCCCCATCCGATTTGAAAGTTCAGCATTTGAAACAATTTTTTGAATCGCATCCGCTAGCGCTTCCGAATCTTCCCTTTCAACGATAAATCCATTTTGGTTGTTTAGAACAGCTTCCGGCGTTCCGCCGACTCGCGTGCCTACAATCGGCTTCCCCGCAGCCATCGCCTCCAAAATGACGCGACTCAAAGATTCTTGACAGGTGCTCGGCACGACCACAACGTCTGCAATAGAATAAAATTTAAGAGTTTCATCACGCCCAATATTTTGAAGCATCAAAATACCTTCGCCATTCTCCTTCAACCTGCCAGAGCCAATCATAACAGCTTGAACTGGGAGCTTGCGCGCTTCTAAAATTCTTATCGCCCGAACAAAATTATCAGTTCCTTTCCCCCGAGAAAATCCGCCTACATATAATATAATTTTAGAATTTCCGAGATTATATTTTTGCCGGATATTTTGATTCCCGTGACGCTCGCTTTCAGGCAGAAGATCTATAAAATTATAAATCGCTTTCCTCTTTGCGCTGGATCTTTTAAAAATCCGTGATTTTTCATGAACGTCTAAAATCCCCTGACTAACACCCAAGACTGCATCCACTCGATTGAGACAAAATCTCCTCAAATGAACATCCCACCAATGATAAATTTGCCAAATTTTATCTTTCACATGAAGAAAAATGGATTTTTTGTCATAATAATTTTCGTAATATTCTTCAGAACATTCACTTAAAAGTTTTTTTAGACTACAATCTTCCGGAACGGATTCAAAATGATGGAGACATACGGCAATTCGGCAAATATGACTTGTATCGCGAATGCTCACAACCACTGGAATGCCGAGAAAGCGGCCCGCAAGATACGCGCCTACCAGCGAATATTTATTTTGAGCATGTAAAAGCTCTATCTTCTCCTGCTTAGCAATTCGAATAATCTGAAACGCGGAATATAAGTAATAAATCGGATTCGCGTGCCACACAAAACCAACCAATTTCCTTCCGGTGGGAGTTTTTTTGGGGAAAGGAAATCTATAAATATGGATTCCTGTTACAGTTTCCTGAGCGGGCGCTCCGTAATTTGGAGTCATGACAACGGTGTGAGCACCGCGGCCGGCAAGCGACTTCGCAAGCTCCTGCATGCTCCACTCTGCTCCGCCCGGTGCAAACGGAGGAAAGAATTCATTAATGAGAGCGATTCTCATGATTTTTTCGCAATAATCCGGAAGCCGGTTGCTTCCTCTGGATGTCTCAAGGCTTCATCCCGCTTCCATTTTGAAAGGTGTTTATAAAGCGTGAGCGAGATTCCTCCGAGCGCATCAATCAATCCAACCCATGGTGTGTCGTAGACTGTGGAATCCAAAAAAATTATTTCATATCCGTGACGCTTTAAGATCTCCTCGATTTCTTTTTTTTCATATTCATATTTGTGATCCAAATCTGAATAATAGAACAAGCCTTCCCTTTCAAGACTTTTTTTCCAACTTGTGCTCCGGTTCGGCACAGACAGAAATAAAAGACCGTTTTTCTTCAGAACTCTGTGCGTTTCAGTTAAAAATTGGTCACGTGCATTGAGGTGCTCTAAAATATCCAGCGCAAGCACAGAGGTAAAATTTGCGTCTTTAATTTCAAATGACTTTTCCAAATCCGCTTGTTGGAAAGCTGCATTCTTAAGCTTTTTTTCTTCAGCAAGATTGCGTGCGATTTGAAGATTTCTTTCGTTGTAGTCAAACCCAAGCACATTCTGCGTGGTTTTGGCAGCTACCAGCGCATGAGCGCCGCCACCGCAGCCAAGGTCAAGCACAGAGTCATCCGGTTTTAAATAAGAGACAAACCAAAAATGAGATTCCTCACCGATTAAATGCTTGGGGTGAACGTACTGTTTGCTTTTCCCCGTCCATTTAACAAGACGAATGGAAAAATTCTTTGCCTTTCGATTGAACCAGGAGAGAAACTGAAGCCATAATTTTTTCACGAAGAAACCACCGATTCCAACTCTGCTCCAATTTCACGAATAAGAGAGCTCTTCATCTTTCCAACTCTCTCTTCACGAACATTTTGAAGCCAGCGCATCCCAAATTCCACAAGCTCTTTGTCATGAAAAGCGACCACTTGCCTTTCGGGAATGGGTAAAAGATGAGAGCCTGCATTGCCAATTCCTTGACACGAAACATAGCGAAGTCCGTAACGTTTGGCGATTTTCAAAGTCTCCTGCGTAAATATATTCCCCGGCGGAATAAACGTGACTATTTTTTCTTCAAAAAAGTTTTCCAAAATTTGTTGCGACTTCGCAATATGCGCTTCCTGAGTTTCAAGCGGTATCCAATCCCAAAATTCGCGGTGCCACTCCCTATTTCCGCTCAATAACCGTGGTCGGAATGCCTTGCGCTCAAGAACACAATGCGTGTAACCGTGGTTCGCAACTTCAGCAAGTCCGCGTTTCACCGCTTTTTTAATCACTTGAGCTTGATCGAGATATTTTTCAGAAAAAGGAGTCACTTCTCCGCTTGATTCCACCCACCCGGCCGTAATCCCAAGAGTGATTTTCAATTCTTCTTTTTCACAATATTCAAAAATTTCTTCCCACTCATATCTTGAGAGTTCGGGATAAACTCCCCATTTCCGAAATGGTTTTATATATTTTAACAATAAAAAATTTCCGGGAAACGGGATGGGAAACGGGCCTAATTGAAAACGAGTTCGGCCGTACACTTCGTGCTGTTTCGATGCTGCACCCACATCATCCATCCGCAGTGCGATTCGATTAATTTCTTGTCCGGCCATCGACTAGATCCTTATAAATTGCGAGCGTTTTTCTGGCGGCAATCGGCCACTGAAAAACAGTTTTGGCACGAATAGCGCCCGACTTCCCAAAAAGAACCGCTTCTTTTTCGTGCGTTAGAAAGAATAGAATTTTCTCTACAAATTTTGAAATTTCGTTTTTGACACAAAACCCGTTTTTCCCGTCTTCTACAATTTCGGGTAAAGACCCGGAATTAGAAATCACCGCCGGTTTTCCGCACGCCATCGCTTCGGCGGGACTAAAACCAAAACCTTCAAGTTCAGATGGAAACACAAAGACATCCGCTAAATTATGAAATAAGATCTTATCTTCTTCGGGAACATACCCCGTGAAAATAATTTTTTCTGCAAGTCCTTTGGTACGCGCATATTCGTTTAGTGAAGACTCGAGAGCACCCGAACCCACAATAATCAACCGAATAGGTTTCGAATAGTGTTTGAGCAACTCTTCATACACATCAATTAGAAAAAAAACCTTTTTCCGTTTTTTAAGACCACCTAAAAACAAAAGTACTTTTTCGTCCTGAAGTTTATACTTCCTGACAAGCTCACTCGGTTTCGCTGTCGGTACAAATTTCTGATCAATTCCATACGGAACCACGTGAATTTTTTCTTCGGAAATCTTAAGATCTTGTATGAGTTGACGCTTTGAGAACTCACTGCCCGTAATTAAACAATCAGACGCCTCAATCACTTTCTTCTCAATCAGAAAATTAAGCGGGCTCGCATCAATATGGTGGTGATGACAAACCACCGGATATTTTTTCTTTGCGGTCCGATTAAACCAATGAATGCCGGGTCCTGTGTATCGGAGCGAGTGAATACGAAGAAGATCAAATCCGCAGCTCTCTTCCACTTTTCTTAAATACGTCGGCCAAATCCAATTCGACACATACCAGCGCAGTCCTTTTCGAATCGGAAGCTCGTGAACATGGAATTCGGGAAAACCTTGCGGGTAGCTTTTCCCCTTCGCCATAATGATTTCAAATTGAACCCCTAAACGGGCCAAACTTTTTAGAATTTCCCGCTCGTAAGTCTCTCCCCCTGAATTGGATTCAGGGGCAAATCCGCAATGCGGCGACGCAATTTTCATAAGTTCTTTCTGTAAAATAAGTTACGAGAAACAGGGTAAACTCATATTTTAAGATAATTCTAGGAATTGTCAAACTTCCTCTTTTACGAAGCGCATCCTTTTCATATAATGCTTTGATGCCCCCAAAACCCCTAAAAATCACTCACATCACTCGTTCCATCGATCCTACAGGCGGCTGTGAGATCTATATCCGAAACTTAATCTATCTCCAGAATAAACTGGGTCACGAGGTTAGTTTGGTTACAGCTCTTCCTCCCATTTCATCCCTGCAGGTTCCTGTGATTGACATCCCTGATTTGGCGTCCTATCGGCATCGGCAGGCCCGTCAAAGCGTCTCTCAATTAAAAACTCAACTTTTATTGCTTGCTCCGGATCTCATTCATATTCACGACCTCAACAATCCCTACGTCATCACAGAATGCGGGCAAAATTTCCCAACCATCAAAACAACGCTGAATGCCGATGCGTACTGCGGCGGAATTGATAAATACCTGCCGACTTCTGAGAAAGCATGCGAGTACAAAATGGATTATTCCTGTTTGCTCATCGCTTATTATGAAAATTGTATGCGTAGAAATCCAAAACGCGCGATTGAAATTATTTCTCTTAAAAAAAAGGCGCTCAGGGCTTCCAAATATTTATTTGCACATGTAGTTCCGAGTAAAACTTCAAAAGAAATTTTAATGCAGAATGGAGTTTCAGAAGAAAAAATTCGGATTATTCCTCTATTTACCAATTTTGATGTTTCTGTTCAGGAGACAAAACATCCGAGAAATCAGAAAATTCTATTTATTGGTCGTTTGCGTCCCTATAAAGGCGCGCGCTATTTCCTTCAAGCTCTTTCTAAAATTAAAACAAGTTTTGAAGCCACCATTTTAGGAGATGGCGAAGAACGACATAGCCTTGAGCAACTCACCCAAGAGCTCTGTCTTCACCAGAAAGTAAAATTTGTGGGAAATGTTTCTCATGATGAGACAGGCAAATATTTTGATTCCGCCTCTATAGTCATTGTCCCTTCCATTTATCCCGATTCCTTTCCTACCGTAGGGCTTGAAGCCATGGCACACGCAAGACCGGTGATTGGATTTCGAATTGGAGGCATTCCTGAGTGGCTTTTGGGCGAGTGCACAGGGTTTTTGGTAACGCCTCAAGACACAGCAGATCTTGCTAAAAAAATAGAGCAACTATTATTAGATCCTGAACTTTCAGAAAAGATGGGTCGCGCAGGACTGGAACGATACAAGCAACATTACACAGAATCAGCCCATGAAAAATTAATCGAGAACCTTTATCAGGACTGTCTGTCTCAATCTAAAGTAAGCGTCTCCGCCCGATGAAGCCAGCTTAGTTTTTTCCAATTTTCTACTTGATGAGGGTTTGAAAAATAGAGTCTCGAAATTGGTTTGTTGGAAAAATTCGTTAACACTTTCCCAAGGACGACCAAAGACCCAAAACCTGACGGAACTTCCACAATCCGAAAGCTGTCATGAAGATTTTCAAAATTCGACCGCGCAAACTTCGGAATAAAGATATAAATAATGGCTGTATTGCGGCGCGCGAGCGAGAGAAGTGACTCCCGCGTCTTTTTAGGATCAAAAACCCCATTTCCTAAATATCCAAACCATTTGGTTCCGCCCCAACGCTTGATAAAAAGTTTCCGGTTTTTATCCCAAAGCGCTTGCTTCTCTGTCGCAAGAAACGTTTTAGTTCCATAGTGATGAATGTAAGCACCTCGCGCTACGACACATAAAAATCCTGCTTGCCGTGCGCGCTCTGCGAAATCCATATCTTCAAAATACGCAGGCCCAAACTCCGGGTCAATCCCCCCGATTTTTTGAATCACTTCCTGCTTCACGAGAACGCAAAATCCTGAGGTGTGACATCTTTCTACGATTTTTCCCTTTTGATCATCTAAAAAACTTTTATCATACCCTTTAAGCCCAAACTCATTTGAGTTTGGATTCACCAAACCGATATTTGATGACTTGTTCGCAATTTGAATCATTTCAGAAACTGAGCCGGGGAAGAATTCGATGTCATTGTTACAAAAGAAAACGTAGGGCGCGTTGGAAAACTGAAGCCCTTGATTGAGTCCGCGGGCGTAGCCTAAATTTTCTTCGCTTCGGTAGACCGTTAATCGACTTGATCGAGGAATTCGATTCTTAATTTTTTCAAGATATGCAGGCGTCCCATCCGTGCTTCCGTTATCAATCACAATCAAGTGGTAAGGTTCAGGAATGTGACGCAGAACGCTTTCGATACATTTTTCTGTAAATGCTAATTGATTTTTAACAACAACAATAAAATCAACTTCAAACATTAGCTCTCCACCAATTGAGAACGTTTTGGAAAACCGCTTGCGGGTGTATGGTTTCGCTCCATCCTGTCTGTCGCCTAAATTTTTGACTGTTAACAAATAAACGGTGCGGTTCAATGACTCTCTTTAAGCCCGGATTCACATGAAGCCGGACACGAATAGGAGTTAAACTTAAAAGCAAATCAAGCCACTCACCCATCGGTCTCACGCTGAACGCAGCAACATTATAAACTTCGCCGGGTTTACATTTCTGAATTGCAAGAAAATGTGCCCTGACCATATCTTCCACTGCGATAAATCCACGTTCCGCCTTCAAATTTCCAACCAAAAGAACCGGGGTGCGTTTCTTTTTTTCAATCTCAGCAATCTGTTTACAAAAGTTTGAGATTGCAAAGACAGGTGGCTGATGCGTGCCGATGTGAGCACTTGCTCGCACAATCACGGTCGGAATTTGAAACTGTTTCCAATATTGAACAGCAAAAGATTCTGCCTGCAATTTGGCATACGCATAAGGATCAATCGGTAGCGGTATATCTTTTTCGGAAGGTCCCTTGGCTTTAAAACACACTTGCCCATACACGTGCGCGGAGGATACAAACAATATTTTTGGTTTGATTTTAAGTGTACGACACGCCTCCAGCAAATGAAGCAGTGAAAACGCATTATCTCGCATAGTTTCAAGTGGAAATTTCCACGAAAGCGACGGAGAGCTTTGCCCAACCAAATGAAAGATGTGAGTCGGACGAACCCGCTTGAGAAGACTCATGACTTCTTTAAAACTAGAAAAGTCGCAACGAAGATAATGAATCGCTTGCGATGACTTCGGACGACGTGATTTATAACTGCCGGCAAGGTAATTCGCTTTTGTTTTTAAGAACTCCGTCAAATGCGCTCCGATAAATCCAGAAGCACCCGTAATTAATATCCGCATAGCCTTAGGAAAGAGACGATCTAAAATAGGAGATGGTATTCTTAAGACCGGCATTCAGCTCAACTTTAGGCTTCCATCCAAGAATCCTCTTTGCGCGAGCAATATCGGGCTGACGGACTTTGGGGTCATCTTGAGGTAAGGACTTAAAAACAATTTTACTTTTGCTTTTAGTAAGTTTAATGATGGCTTTCGCAAGCTCTAAAATGGTCATCTCGTTCGGATTTCCAATGTTGACCGGATTGTGTTCCTTCGATAAAAGCAATTTCACGATTCCATCCACCAAATCCGTCACATAACAAAAACTTCTTGTCTGAGAACCGTCGCCATAAGCCGTGATTGGTTTATGGTTAAGGGCCTGATAAATAAAATTTGGAATTGCGCGGCCGTCTTGAAGCCGCATTCTCGGGCCGTACGTATTAAAAATCCGGACAATCTTTGTATCCAGTTGGTGCGTCCGGTGATACGCCAGCGTGATGGCTTCGGCAAAACGCTTCGCCTCGTCATAAACCCCGCGCGGCCCCACCGGATTCACGTTTCCCCAATAAT
>ORMF012439522.1_pt1 | contig 14319 bp, 12 predicted proteins | sample 1779871 | NCBI WGS metagenome assembly ORMF01 (sample SAMEA104232316, study PRJEB22302) | groundwater metagenome | biome: forest; feature: aquifer; material: groundwater | place: USA | collected 2011-08-07 | depth 5.4 m | reverse complement strand
TGGTGGCGCCCGAGACGGCGCCGTCGGCCAGCGCAATGGCGGGCCGATGGGCGCTCATCTCGCGGGCCAGCCGCTCGATCGTCTCGACGGGCACGCCGGTGAGCCGCGCCACCGCGTCGGGGGCGTAGTCGGCCATCACGAGGCTGCGGAAGCCGCGATGCGAACGTCCCGCCGCGTCCTGCCAGTCGTGGAACCCGAACGTGCGATCGCGCACGAAGTCGGCGTCGTAGAGGCGGTCGTGGATGAGCACGTGCGCCAGGCCGAGCGCGAGCGCCCCTTCGGTGGCCGGCTCGATCGGCACCCACTCGTCGGCCTTCGCGGCCGTCACCGAAAAGCGCGGCGACACGTGGACGAACTTCACGCGCCGCCCCGGCGTGCCGCGCCGGAGCGCGCCGCTCGCGCGTGACATGTGGATGGTCTGGCACCACGACTCGAACAGGCTCACGCCGAAGCCGATCACGTAGTCGGTGTGCTCCCAGTCGTAGCCGGGCACCTCCAGCACCCCCTGCATGAACGTCATCGCCAGCACCTTGCCGGCGTCGTTCGTCGAGATGTGGGTGACGTGGTTGGGGCTCCCGTACGCCTGGAGGAAGCGGTCCCACAGCCGCGGCACGAGGCCGCGCGGCTCGCCGTCGAGCACGACGAGGCCGTGCGGTGCGCCGTCGCCGCGCAGTTGGCGCAGCGTTCCAGCCAGGCCGGCGATCGCCTCGTCCCACGAGATGCGCGTCCACCGCCCGGAGCCGCGCGGGCCGTCGCGCCGCAACGGCCCGCGGATCCGGTCGGGGTGATAGAGCAGCTCGAGGCCGGCCTGCCCTTTCGGGCCGAGGCCGCCGCCGTTGATCGGGTGCTTCGGGTTGCCCTCGATCTTCACGGCGCGCCCTTCGTAGACGCGCACGTCGATGCCGCACCCGGCGGGACACTGGCCGCACGTCGTCGAGACGAACCGCTCCTCGCCGTGCGTCCAGCCGGCGGGGACGGCGGCGAGCCGCGCGGGGCCCGCGTAGCGACGGCAGCCGGCCGCAGCGGATGCGGCGATCGCGGTGAGCCCGCGCAGCAGTCCACGGCGAGAGAGGTCGCGCACGGCTGGCTCCTATTTGTGACAGGTCAGACAATCGGTGCTGGCGCCGTTCTCCGCGTGGCACCGGAGACACTCGCCCATCGACATGGCGCGGACCGACGCCGGCGGCGCCGCGAGGCCGCTCACATCGTCATGACATCTGGTGCACGCAATCGACCGATAGCGGACGTGCGCCGAGTGCGAGAAGTACACGTTCGGCGGCACGGTGTTGATCTGCACCCACGGCACCTCCTCGGTCGCCGCGGCGCTGGATCGCGGGTCATCGAGCCGCGCGAGACGCACCGGCCCCAGCTTCTGGCCCTGCCGAATCGCGAGCATGTCGGCGGCGCCGTGACAGGCGACGCACAGTTCCGCGCGCGGCAGCGTCGCGACGTTGCCGGTCCACGTGCCGCGGTGGCAGCCGGCGCACGGCCGGATCGCTTTCTGGGTCCGCAGCGCGGCGTCCTGGAACAGCATGTGACAGCCGGCGCAGGCGGTCTTCGACGGCAGATCGTCGTGACACTCGACGCAGCGCCCCTCGGCCAGCTCCGGCGGCGGTTCGGTCTGGCCGAACATGTCGAGGTGCATCCGGATCTTCTCCTGGCGGTGTTGTCCGGACGCGAAGTAGGACACGTGGTGCCGATGGGGGAACGCGATGGGCTGCCGCACCGCCACCGGGATCGGCTGGTTGCCGCAGCCGCTCGCGACGGCGACGAGCATCGACAACCCAGCGATCGCCAGCACGCGCATCAGCAGGGATCGGATGGTCTTCGAGCCGAAGGTTGGTGGCCGCATGACCCCCTCACCGGAAGATGGCGCGAGCCGCGCTACGCGGGAGACGTCGGCCCCTTCGCCATCGCGGCGAGGCCGGCATACGCGCCGACGTTCATCGACTCGGCCAGCCCCGAGGGGACGATCATCAGCGTGGTCTTCTCCTTCATCCCCTCGTACAGGAGGTTCATGCTCCGGAGCTGCATCGCCACCGCGTTGCCGTTGTACTGCTCGGCCGCGATGTGGAACTTGTGCGAGATCTCGACCTCGGCATCGGCCAGGATGACGCGCGCGAGCTTCTCGCGCTCGGCCTGCGCCTGGCGCGACATCGCGTCCTCGAGCGCCGGCGGGATGACGACGTCGCGGATTTCGACCGAGATGACCGAGATGCCCCAGTCGTGGGTGCGGGTGTCGATGAGGTCCTGCAGCGCGACGTCGATCGACTCACGGCCGACCAGCATGTGCGCCAGGTCGGTCTTGCCGATGATGTCGCGCAGCGCCGTCTGCGCCGCCCAGGCCACCGCCTCGCGGTAGTCCTCGACGCGCAGCGCCGCCTTCTCGGGATCCTTGACCGCCCAGAACAGGACGGCATCGACGTTGACCGGCACGGTGTCGGCCGTCAGCGTCTTCTCGGCGGCGAACCCTGTGGCGCGCACCCGCGAGTCGAGCCACAGGATCACGCGATCGACAAACGGGATCACCCAGAACACGCCGGGCCCCTTCAGCCCGTCGTACCTGCCGAGCCGCAGCACGACGGCGCGCTCCCACTGATTCGCGACCCTGGCCGAGAGCCCGGCGAGCGCGGCGAGCGCCAGCGCCACGATCGTGGCCGCGACGTGCACCTCGAAACCGGCCGGCAGCGTCCAGGCGACGGCGGAGAGCACCGCGCCTACGCCGGCGAACAGCACGATGCTCACCACGTTCACGCCGATCTTCTTCTCCTGGCCGCCGAATCCGGCCACTTCGTTCTGCACGTCCATGAGAGCCTCCTCGGATGATTGCGGCTAGCGGAATGTCTCGATGACCACGCGCTGGACCTCCCGCGTCCACATCGCGTGCGTGACCTGCAGCCGGCGGGCGATGACCTTTGCGAGGTTGGTCAGCACGCGGAGGCCGGCATCGGCATGCGTCTCGAGCGCCGTCTGCAGGGCGCGGGGCGGGAACACGAGCAGTTCGACGTCGGTGCCCGCCCGCGCGCTCATCGTGCAGCGGAACGGTTCGACGAGCGCCGACCAGGCGACGGTGTCGCCCGCGCGCGCCTCCTCGACGACGACCTCGCGATCGCCGCTCTGCATCGCCAGCGGCATCGTGAGTTCCACGACGCCGCTGCGGACGACGAAGAGCGACCCGGCCGTGTCGCCGAGCCGAAAGAGGTAATCCCCCTTGGGCATCGTCTTGACCGAGGCGAGCGCGACGAACGGGTCGCACTGCTCCGCGGTGAGGCCGCGGAAGAGGCTCGACGCGGCGATGTCGTACCGGGCCTCCATCAGGAGGCCCTCATGTGCAAGCGCACGTCGGCCCCCGAGCGCAGGGTCTGCGGGCTGGGATTGTCGATGAACTGCTCGGCGAGCATCGCCTCGCGCCGGAGGTGATGCTCGATTTGCCGGAGCATCAGCTCCTCGGCGAGGGCCGCGTCCGCCGCGCGCCAGCCGTAGAGGGCGGCGGCGTCGCGGACGTCCGGGGCAGCCGCGCGCTTGGTGCGGGCCGCCTCGGTTTCGCGATACGAGAGAAGGAGACCCAGGAACATGCCGCCGAACAGAACGACCGCCAGGCCGATCACGAAGATCTCGATCGCCATTTCCCCCTCCGTGTGCGGGACGGAATGGAATTTCCATGCCGGATGAGTCGGAAACGAACCACGGGGGATTTCGGCGGTTTTGCGAAGGAATCAGCCCGACCGCGCCTGCCGTTCTGGCAGGCGGAAGGACGATCGCTGGAAGTGCTTTGTTGCTGGCGGTTTCCGTGCTATGTCACGCGGGCAGAAGGGCCGACAGGGCAGACGGTACGCCTGGACGGGTGACGAACTCCGTGGGTCTATCACTGGAACGTCCATCATGAGCCGCCGAAGGTGGTTTTTCGAACCGCTCGCGCTCAAACTGTTCCTCGTCGTGTCGGCGCTCGTCCTCGGCGCCCTGCTGCCCGCCGGGTGGCTTCTCTCCAATCAGTTCTTCCAGTCGTCGCTCGAGCTGAAGCGCGACGAGACCCGCCTCCAGGCGCACGTGATCGCGATCGCGCTCGAGCACCAGATGCTCGAGAACCGGCGCGACCTGATCCGGCAGATGATCGTCGGCTTCTCCGGCGATCTGCGCATGAAGCGGCTGATGGTGGTGGATCACGACGGCCGCGTCCGGATGACGAACGACCCGGCGTTCATGGACCGCGTCTTCGCGCGCGACTCACCGACCTGCCAGGTGTGCCACGCGGTGCCGTCGCCCCAACGCGCGACCTCGGCGCTCATCGAGCTGGACGAGGGCGCGGTGCTCAGGAGCGTCTACCCGTTCCGCAACCAGGAGGCGTGCCATCGCTGCCACGACCCGGCGGTGACGGTGAACGGGGTGCTCATCACCGACACCGACGTCACCGATCTGAAGAGCCGTCTCGAGGCGCAGACCACGTGGATGGCCGGCGGCGTGGCGCTCATCGCGATGGTCCTGCTCGGCGGCGTGACGCTCGTCGTCCGCGTGCTGGTGCTGCGGCGACTGGAACGGATCGAGACGACGACCCGCGCGATGACGGACGGGGACTTCAGTCGGCGCGTGGACATGGGCGGCACCGACGCCGTGGCGCGGCTCGGCCACGAGTTCAACGCGATGGCCGACTCGGTCACCGACCTGCTCTCGCAGCTCCGGCGCCAGCGCACGCAGCTCGAGAACGTGATGAGCAGCGTGGACGACGGCGTGCTCGTCGTCGATCGCACCTTCACCGTCGTCGCGGTGAACAAGTCGTTCGCCGAACGGCTCGGCGAACCGCGCGAGCAGCTTCTCTATCGCCGCTGCTGCGACATCTGGTCGCCGGCGTGCGACTGCACCGCCGGCGACGCCGACGCGCACTGCCCCGCGCGCGCCTGCTTCGAGACCGGCGAGCTGCACCAGTCGCTGCGGGTCCGGTACGCTCCCGATGGCACGATGCGCGAAGAAGAGGTGTACGCGTCGCCGATCCTCGGCAGCGGCGGCGAGGTCGAGCAGGTCGTCGAGGTCTGGCGCGACATCACCGACCGCAAGAGCCGCGAGGCGCGGATGGCGGAGTTCCAGCGGCTCGTCTCGCTCGGGATGCTCGCCTCCGGCTTCTCGCATGAGGTGAACACGCCGCTCGGGACGATGCTCGTCCACCTCGACGAGGTGCGGCGGACGGCGGACGGCGACGGCGCGCCGGTGCCGCTCGGGAGCGTCCGCGAACAGCTCGACATCATCCGGGGCGAGATCCTCCGGTGCCGCGACATCACGCGCCAGTTCCTGCAGCTCTCGCGCGGCCAGTCGATCCAGCGCGAGCTGCTCGACGTGGCGACGGTCGTCCGCGCGACGCTGCCGCTCGTGGCCCACGTGGCCCGGGACGCCGGCGTGGCGGTGCGGCTCGTGGACAGCGGGGCGGCGCCGGTCGTCGCCGCCAACGGCGGCGCGGTGCACCAGGTGCTGCTCAACATCCTGCTCAACGCCGTGCAGGCGAGCCGGCCGGGCGGCGAGATCCGCATCGGCTGGCACGCGGACGGCGCGCCGTCTATCCGGATCGAAGACGACGGGGTCGGGATGCCGCCGGACGTGCGCGAGAAGGTGTTCGAACCGTTCTTCAGCCGCCGGCCGTCGGGCACCGGCCTCGGGCTCTTCGTCTCGCTCAACCTCGCCCGCCAGTGGGGCGGCGACATCCGCGTCATGAGCGAGCCGGACCGCGGCTCGACCTTCGAGGTGGCGTTCCCGGTTGCGGAGGGCACATGTCAGGCGACCGCCTGCTGATCGTCGACGACGATGACGCGTTCCGCGCGGCGCTGGCCTCGGCGATGGAGGCGCGCGGCTTCGACGTGACGCCGGTGCCGAGCGGGTCGGCCGCCCTCGCCTCGCTCGCGAGCCACGAGTGCGGCCTCGTGCTGCTCGATCTGAAGATGCCCGACATGTCGGGCATCGACGTCCTCGACCGGATCCGCGAGCGCTTTCCCGGTGTGGAGGTGATCCTGCTGACCGGCCACGGCACGATCGACACGGCGGTCGCCGCGACGCGGCGCGGCGCGTTCCACTTCCTGACCAAGCCCTGTTCGCCGGACGAAGTAGAGGTGACGCTGCTGAAGGCGCTCGAGCGGCGCGCGCTCGGCGAGCGGACGCGCGTGCTGCAGCAGGGGCTCGCGCCGCCCGACCTGGGCGGCACGTTCATCGGGCGCAGCAGCCAGTTCCAGAAGCTGCTCGCGATCATCGACCGCGTGGCGCGCGTCGATTCGTCGGTGCTGATCCTCGGCGAGACCGGCGTCGGCAAGGAGCTGGTGGCGAAGCTGATTCACAGCCGCGGCGCCCGCGCCCGCCACCCCTTCGTCGTCGTCGATTGCAGCAACCTGCACGAGGAGCTGCTGCAGAGCGAGCTGTTCGGCCACGAGCGCGGGGCGTACACCGGCGCCGTGCAGTTGAAGCACGGCCTGTTCGAGGTGGCCGACAAGGGGACCGTGTTCCTGGACGAGGTCGGCGACGTCTCGCCGACGCTCCAGGCGAAGCTGCTGCGGGTGCTCGAGACCGGCATGTTTCGGCGCTTGGGCGGCACCGCGGAGATCGCGGTGGACGTGCGGGTGCTCGCCGCGACCAACCGGCATCTGGGCGACATGGTCGCGCAGGGGCACTTCCGCGAAGACCTCTACTACCGGCTGAACACGATCCGGGTGGACGTGCCGCCGCTGCGCGAGCGTCCGGACGACATCGTCTGCCTGGCCGCGCACTTCGTCGCGCGGTTCAACCGCCGCTTCTCGCAGAACCGGCAGCTCAGTTCCGAGGCCGTCGAGGCGCTCGCGCGTTATCCGTGGCCCGGCAACGTGCGGCAGTTGACCAACGTCATCGAGCAGCTCGTCGTGCTGGCCGACGACGACCTGATTACGGTTGCCGATCTGCCGCCCGCCTTCCGGCCGAAGCCGTCGGCGCCTTCGGCTACGTCGCGGGTGGACGGGACCGCGATCGTGCCGCTCTGTGACGTCGAGCGACAGTACATCGAGTTCGTGATCCGGCAGTGCGGCGGCCACCGCGCCAAGGCCGCGCGGGCGCTCGGCATCGGCGAACGGAGCCTGTATCGGAAGCTGAATGAGTTCGGGCTGGAGTGATTGGAGATGAGGGGCAGAGCCAATCGAGTGTAGAATGCGGCCGGCAAGCACTTCTGGGTAACCCCGCCAACCGAGTCGCTGGCTCTTGGGCGACGTCCCACCGGTTGGCCCGAGCGGGCAATTGCGGCGAGCCGGTCAGGCCGTCGTGGAGCGGTATGGTCGGCCTCGTCCGTCGTCTGGTCTGCCAGTCCCAGGTGGACACGTAGTCATCCCGGCTCCAGTTCCGTCAATCGAACGATCTTTCTTACCAGGCGGGTAAACAACATGAGGACAAGAACTGTGTTCCGTCCCCTGCTTACGGTTGTGCCCTTGCTCACCATCGTGGCACTGGTCCAGCCCGTACGCGCGTCGGCCCAGGATGCGGCCGGCGGACACTACGTCGGCAGCGACACCTGCACCACATGCCACGAAGACCAGGGCCATCGTTTCGACGCCACCGTGATGGGCAAGGCGTTCGCCCAGCCGCGCACGGCGTCCGAGAAACTCGGGTGCGAAGCGTGCCACGGGCCGGGCAAGGCTCACGTGGACGCGGGCGGCAGCAAGCAGACGATCCCGATCCGCTTCGCCAAGGAAGAATCGGCGGAACGGAAGAACGAGGCGTGCCTCACCTGCCACCGGAACAGCAATCGGCGATTCTGGCAGGCCAGCCCGCACGAGTCCCGCGGGATTGCGTGCGTGGACTGCCACCGGATCATGACGCCGAAGAGCGCCACGCTCTCGAGCGAGAGCCGCTACGGCGCGCACCTCGGCAACGTCAAGTCGCTGAAGCAGGACGAGCCCGAGCTGTGTCTGCAGTGCCACCAGATGCGCCGCGCCCAGCTCCAGCGCTCGTCGCACATGCCCTTCCGCGAAGGCAAGGTGACCTGCACCAGTTGCCACAACCCGCACGGCACCGCCAATCCCAAGCAACTGATCCAGGCCACGGTGAACGAGAACTGTTTCAGTTGCCACGCCGAGCGGCGCGGTCCGTTCCTGTGGGAACACCCGCCGGTCGTGGAGAACTGCGGCAACTGCCACGAGCCGCACGGCTCGACCAACCCGCAGTTGCTGAAGATCCGGATGCCGAAGCTGTGCCAGGAGTGCCACAACGACGGCCAGCACCGGTCCACGGCGTACGCGAACGTCGCGCCGTCGGCCGGCAACGGGACGCCCGCCGGGTTCAACAACCGCGTGGTGAACCGCGGGTGCGCCAACTGCCACGCCCGGATTCACGGGTCGAACCACCCGTCCGGGAATTATTTCACCCGCTAGCGAGGAAGGAGGAGTGACCATGACACGACAACTGTTCATCACTGCACTGCTCGCGCTCCTGCTCGTCCCCGCTGCGGCGTCCGGACAGGGAACGAGTTCGATCGAATTCGGCTTCAGTGGGCTCACGGGCACGGTCGATGCTCGCACCGATGCCGGTCAGATCCGGTTCAGCAACGGGTTTCGCCCGGACATCGTGAACTCCGGCGTCAACACCTACGACGATCACCGGAACCGCCTGGACATTCCGCGCGCCAGCATCGAGAAGATCCTGGGGACGAACCGGTACTTCCGCCTGGAGGCCGCCAGCACCGGCGTCGCCTTCGACAGCGGTCATGCGGTTCGCAACCAGGCCTTCCTGGCGACGCTGGGGCAGTACGGCGCGTACAAGGCGCAGTTCCGCTGGGACGAGACGCCGCACCTGTTCAGCGGGACGACCCGCACGCTGTACCGGGAAACGAGTCCGGGCGTGTGGCAGTTCACCGGGAACCGCGCGACCCTCGACGCCGCCCGTGTCGCGGCCACCGGCGTCGCCTTCAACAATGCCGTCACCGCGGTGATCGGGAACGCGACGCTGGATGTGCAGCGCAACACGCGCAGGACCGGCGGCGGCCTGGTGAGCTGGAACGTCAACCCGGACTGGGACGTCGCCGTCTCGTTCGCGCGGGAGAACCAGGTGGGGACGCGGCCGCACGGCGTGTGCTTCGGCAACAGCCCGAGCTGCGTCTGGTCGGAGGTCCCGGAGAACATCGACTACAACACCAACACGCTCTCGGCGAAGACGGAGTTCGGCCGGCAGATCTGGGATCTGGAGCTGGGGTACTGGCGCCAGGACTTCCAGAACAACATCCCCAGCATGATCGTGGACAACCCGTTCTCGAACAACGTCAACGCCGCCAATGTCACCGCCACCGGGCAGATGGGGCTGTATCCCGACAACAACGCGCAGAACCTGCAGTTTGCCGGCGCGGTGAACCGCGGTGGATTCCACTTCACGACCAGCATCAGCCCGGGCTGGATGTCGCAGAACGCGCCGTTCCTGCCGTACACCACCAACACCTTCCTCCTCGCTCGCACGGGCGCCGCCGCGCCCATTCCGCTGCCGGTGCCCAGCCTCGATGGTAAGCGGAAGACGCTGGCCATGAACTACGCGGCCAGCTACAAGCCGGCGAAGAGCGTGGAAGTGTCGGCGAAGTACCGACAGTACGATTTCAACAATCACACCGAAGAGCACGTCTTCAATCCGTGGGTGAACGACATCGAAGCCGAAGCCCAGCTCTTCACCCCCGGCGCCAGCGGGCAGGAGACCAAGGAGTTCGCGGGCCTCGGGGGCGTCGTCGACACCCACTGCCGTGGCGTGTGCAACCCGCCCCTGAGCTTCAGCACGAAGACGGCCGATCTCGGGGGGACCTGGTTCTTCGCGGGGCGCAACTCGGCGAAGATCCAGTACGGGCGCGAGTGGTTCGATCGCGAAGCACGCGACGTCGCGCAGACGATCGAGGACACCGTCAGGGTGGCCGTCGATCTGAAGCCGACCAGCGACTTCACCGTGCGCGTCTCGGGCGCGCGCCAGGACCGCCGGCCGCAGGATGTCGAGTACGAATGGTTCCTGCTCCCGGGAACCCAGCGGCCGGACGAGGGCTTCCGCCTGCGCAACCGCGTCGACGTGCTGGCGCAGTACGACCTCACCGATCGGGTGAGCGTGTCGGGCTTCTACGGCAACAGAGACGACGACTTCAACCGCCAGGACCCGCTCACGAGCATGACGCCGCTCGGCGACCCGGCGAAGATCACCCGGATCGGCACGGCGGCTCCGACGCCGATCCTGGGCAACTACTACGTCTACGGCGTGCTGGCGGACACAAGCCGGAGCTACGGCGGCGACGTCGACGTCCTCGTGGCCGAGAACGTCACGCTCTTCGCCGAGTACGCGCGCGAACGGAATTCACTCCGCCAGGTGTCGCGCGTGCGCTCGGCGAACACCGCCAGCCAGGTCGGCTGTCCGAGCACCACGCTGCCCCAGGACTGCGATCCGATCAACGACTGGACGACGCTCACGAAGGATCTCGTCGATACCTACAGCGCCGGGATCGACGTGAGCGTGCCGAAGAGGGTTGACGTGAGCCTGTACTACACGCGCTCGTCGGCGAACGGCAACATGCTGACCGACGGCGTGAACTGCCAGGTCGGCAACGGCGGCAACGCCGCCTGCCGGACGAACTTCCCCAACTGGCGGCTCGACTCGGCGGCGAGCCCCGCCGTGACGTTCAATTTCCCCGACACCTCGAGCCGCCTGCAGGAGCTCAGCCTGGTCGCACGGTTCAGGGTGAGCGACGCGCTGCGGCCGAAGTTGAAGTACCGCCTGCAGCGGTTCGACTACACGGACTTCCAGACGTCGGTGATGAACCCGTACGCCTACGTCGGCCCGGCCATCGACCCGGGTGGCACCACCGGCCTGCAGCGGATGCTGTTCCTGGGGGCCGATACGCCTGGCTACAGGGCGCACATCTTCTCGGTGACGCTGGAGTATCGGTTCTAGACAGACGACCGAGCGCGTCGTTCCTCACCGTGGCCGCCTCAGACGCCTGGGGCGCCCACTTGCTTTTCGTGATGCTGTGGGGCAGCGAGCTGTCGCCGTCAATCAATTGGGGAAGCGTACGGCTCCAGGCCAGTGTCAGCCCGCTTTGCGCCCCGTCCCCTGGCGACGCCGGTCCATAAAGGAACGCAGCACCGCGTTGATTCGCGTCTGATACCGTGGCCCTTGTGCTTTGAACCACTCGAGCACGTCGGCATCGACGCGGAGCGAGATCGGCGCCTTCGCGATCGGTTCCACCACCGCCGCTCCGGCCCAGAAGTCGTCCGGCAGGTCGGCGAGTTCCGGCGGCGCGCTCGCGCGAATCTGCCGCTCGGTGAGCCGGCGGAGTCGTGGCAGATCCGCGCGGCCACGGGCCGGGCGGCTACGTCGGACGGATGGCGTTCTTGTACGCTTGGCGCTCACGGCGGTCACTCACTCTGGCCGAAATGATACGTCGCATGACCTCGCCGCCGGCCGCGGCCCGGTCGGTGTACACCACGGTGAGCGCGATGCCCTGGGCCATTCCCACGGCAATCACTCGGCGTTCGCCGTAGTCGCGGCGAGAGTCCTCCCGCTCCAGGGTGGGGCCTTCGAAGATCTGCGTCGCGAATTCGAAGTCGAAGCCGCGGTCCTGCAGGTTTTGCTCGCTCTTCCGGGCATCCCAACCGAAGCGCACCACGCTAGTATACGGATGTATATACGCGCTGGCAAGCCGCTGCGAGGTTGACGTCCGCGGTGAGCCGGACCGCTACGTGCCGCTACGGCTGTAGGCCTTGACCGTCATGATGAGCGCGATCGCGAACAACACGGCCTCCACGACCATGAACGTCACGTCGCTCGTGCGCGCGGCCCCGCGCTGATATCCGCTCGCCGCGAACATCCGGATCAGGCCGAGCGCCAGCATGCACCAGCCCGACACCGTGACCAGCGCCGTCCAGTCGCGTGCCCAGCGATTGTGGGCACGGACCACCGCCAGGCCCGACACGAACAGCAACACACCCGAGAGGTAGACGACCGGAGGAATCTGCGCGTCGTAGAGATGCGGCTGCACGAGCGGGAACTCGGAAAGAAGCGTCGCCGCGAGCGTCGGGCCCACGAGCCCCGCGATCTGTTTGGAGTTCGACATGGACACCTCGGACTATCTGGGGCCGCGCGGTCACAGGCCGGGCGACCATGTGGAACGGATGGCGTTCGCGTACGCCTGGCGCTCACGGCGGCGAAAGTCCTCCCGTGTCGCCCGTGCCTGGCTTCGGCTCACCGATCTGCCGCACAGCCGCGAGCGGCCTCGGCCTTCACGCCGCCCGGCTCCAGCCCCTGTTGCACAGCTTCACGTCAGTGTCGCAGTCCCGACGTCACTGGTCGTTCTACGGCCTCCTTCTGTTGCCACGCGCATTCGGTACAGGGAAGGCACGATCAGAGCCAAACCATCGCAACGCGTCGCGCGCGGTGAGATTGCTGCAGATGTCGAAGACACAGGCATGAACCTCAACGCCCAGATTGAGAACCTTGTCGATCGACGGGCGCACGCCGGGTGACAATCGGCCACCGGACCGTTCCGAGTCTTGCAAAGCCAGCGCCGCCAGGACGCGCGCGCCAGGGTTGTAACCCCTGAGTACGTTCTCCAACAGATCCCACGCGTTGGACGCCACGAGCGCAGAGATGTCGTCGTCTCGATTCGTGCCAGAAATCGTCGTATTGGCCATTGGATCAATCAACTCTAGGTAACTGGCCCTGAGCGCTGGCGACACCGAGAGGTCCCTCATTGGGCCAAGGCTAGCGGCAACGTTCAACTGGTAGGATCGCAGGGCCTGCGGCAGGGTCCGTCTGATGACCAATCCGCGGCCTTCTTCGGACACGTCCGGCCCCGAGAGGTCCCTCCATCGGTCAATGATTGGTTGTCTGATGAAAGGCCAGTGCGAGTCGCCTTCAATGCCAGCCACATATTGCGCAACGCGTCCGTTGTAGACCAGCGCATAGACGTAGCTCCTCGAGTATCCGCGCCCCCTAGCGAGTTCCAAGTACCGTCCGCCGAAGCCGAGGTCCGTCTCTTCTACGTGCCAGTTGCCACGGAGCGTCGCCTTGATTTCATCGATGCCCTTGACCTCGAGAGGCAACAACGCGATGAGCGCAGAGACTCCTTCGATGTCTTCATTGACATACTGGGGAACGAGGGACTCCGCCTGATCCTGCGCTGAGACGTCGACCGGACACATGACAGCCAGCATGATGAGAACTAAGCCTTCCGCGAAGACTTCGCGTGCTATGTGCATCGCCTCTCCAAGGTGTGACGCCGATGGTCTTGGATTACTCCAAGAGCCCTCCCCATCTGGATCCCGAACACCTCCGTCTAGCAACCTGCGTTTCAGCCGCGTCGCGAGCTACTCACTGAGAAGATCGGTGCTCGCACCGTCGGCTGCAAACGCTGGTTGGCTTCGTCTTCAACGGACCCAGTCATCGAACCTCTTAGCCACATGGTTCCAATAGATGTGCGCCGAATCGATCTTGCCGTCGCTCAGGTTGAGACCTTTGCAGGTTCGAGACCACTGGAACCCGGGAAGGTCGATGCCTTCGTCCCTCTTGGGGTCCCAATCCAATCCCTCTGTCGTGAGCCTAGCCGCACGTGGGTCTCTTACCCTCGCGGAGTAGCGCAACACCTCCGGCGGCTGCGTGGCTCCACCGATGAACACAGCGATGATGATTTCATCTGCGGTGAAACCTAGAATTGCCTGCTCCCTTCGGCCTCGGCACGTAAAGTCGGCTTCGACGACTGACTGCGGCTGCCATGTAGTGCCTGGCACGAACCTGGACGCAGCCGCCGGGATCGCTGCGTGCTGCACTACTCCGGCAAGTAGCATGGGTATCAGGAAGAGGCTACGCATCGGTCCAATTCCTCGTCAGCCAGACTACTGAGCAAACAGACCGGCGCCTCCTCTGACGCGTCGCAGCCAATGCGCGGAACGCTGCGAAGGGGGACGCGGCGGAACCGCTTGATCGGCCGGATGCTAGCACGACCGCGGGGCGCGTGAGCGAGGACGTTGGTGGCGGGCGGGAGCCGCAGGCACGTGCCGCGCGGGGCCGGGCCGGCTCCCCTCGACAAGCTCGGGGCAGGAAAGCCGGCCCCTACGACCGTAAATGACGGGCCATCTGTCTTTGACTACGCGGGCGCGAACGTGCGCTCCGCTCAGGCCAGGGAAGCCGGCCCCTACGATCCGCCCGGCACGGCGCACCCCGCACCTCAAGCACCCCGCACCTCAAGCACCCCGCACCGAGCACCTCGAGCACCGAGCACCTCGAGCACCCCGCACCTCGAGCACCCAGCACGTAGCACTCAGCACTCAGCACTCAGCACTCAGCACTCAGCACTCAGCACCCAGCACCCAGCAC
>ORMF010847977.1_pt1 | contig 14325 bp, 17 predicted proteins | sample 1779871 | NCBI WGS metagenome assembly ORMF01 (sample SAMEA104232316, study PRJEB22302) | groundwater metagenome | biome: forest; feature: aquifer; material: groundwater | place: USA | collected 2011-08-07 | depth 5.4 m | reverse complement strand
CGGCAGCGGAATGTCGTTGCGGCCGCCAGCCATCTTGCCGCTCGGGTCGTAAGGGTAGGCCGACGCATAGCCGGCTGGCACTATCGTGTGCTCGACCGTCCAGAGCGACTCGAAGCCGGCTGCTTCGGCCGCCTGTGCCAAGGCGACGGCTTCCTTGGGATCGACATAGCGCGCGGTGTTGCAATAGCGCAGTCCGAACTTCATGGGCGTCCTCCAGGATCCTCGGCGCTTGACCGCGCCGACGAAAAGTATCGGTTTTCCGGTCGCGGCAGGCCCAGATTTTCGCGCAGCGTCTTGCCTTCGTATTCGCGTCGGAAGATGCCGCGCCGCTGCAATTCCGGCACGACGCGATCGACGAAGTCATCGAGCCCCTCGGGAAGATAGGGAAACATCACATTGAAGCCGTCGCTGGCCTCGCTGACGAGCCATTCCTGCATTTGATCGGCGATGGTGGCCGGCGTGCCGACGAAGGCGAGCCCACCATAGCCACCGAGGCGCTGGGCGAGTTGGCGCACGGTCAGGTGCTCCCGCTTTGCCAGGTCGATCACCCGCTCGCGTCCACTCTTGCTGGCGTTGGTCTCGGGGATCTCGGGCAGCGGACCGTCCGGATCGAAGCCCGAAGCATCGTGGCCGAGCGCGATCGAGAGCGACGCGATCGCATTGGCGTAGTGCACGCGGCTGTCGACCCGCGCCCGCTTCGCGCGCGCCGCCTCCAGGCTGTCGCCAACCACGACGAGCGCGCCCGGAAGTATCTTCAGATGCTCGGGATTGCGGCCGACTTTTTTCATGCGGCCTTTCACGTCCGCATAGAACCGCTGGGCGTTTGCGATATGGGAGCCGGCAGCGAACACGACCTCGGCCGTCTCGGCCGCAAGCTGGCGGCCGGCGTCGGAAGCGCCGGCCTGGACGATGACGGGCCAGCCCTGGACCGGCCGGGCGATATTGAGCGGGCCGCGCACCGAGAAGTATTTCCCCTTGTGGTTCAGCACGTGCAGCTTGTCGGGGTCGAAATAGATGCCGCTGTCGACGTCGCGCACGAAGGCATCGTCGGCAAAACTGTCCCATAATCCCGTCACTACCTCGTAGAACTCGCGGGCACGGGCATAGCGCTCGCCGTGCTCCATGTGCTCCTCCAGCCCGAAGTTCAGCGCCGCATCGGGGTTGGAGGTGGTGACGATGTTCCAGCCCGCGCGTCCGCGGCTGATGTGGTCGAGCGAGGCGAACCTGCGGGCGATGTGGTAGGGCTCATCGAACGTGGTCGAGCCGGTGGCCACCAGGCCGATGTGCTCGGTGACCGCGGCCAAGGCCGACAACAGGGTGAACGGCTCGAACGATGTCACCGTATGGCTGCGCTTCAAGGCCTCGAGCGGCATGTTGAGCACGGCCAGATGGTCGGCCATGAAGAAGGCGTCGAACCGCCCGCGCTCCAGCGTCTGCGCGAAACGCTGCAAATGCGCGAAGTTGAAATTGGCGTCCGGGAATGCCCCGGGATAGCGCCAGGCGCCAGTGTGGATGCTGACCGGCCGCATGAATGCGCCAAGCCGCAATTGTCGTGGTTTGCTCATCACCAGCTGCTCCAGACCCACGAGCACACGCTCGCTTCAGTCTATCTCGTCGTGCAATCGGCCGCTGCACGTTCCTTCGACGGCAGTCGTTGACAGCACGTCGGAAGCACTTTCGGGGGCGGAGATCACGCTCGATAACGAGGAGCGCACCAATCCGCATCTGGAAGCGGGCGCGCAGAGGGGCCAGACCGGATACGGCCTGCTGGAATGGCCGGCGCTGCTGCGGCGGCTCGACCGCCTCGACCCGTCCTACGCCCAGTGAACAGCGGCCTATTCGGCCGCCTCGGCCTTGCTCTGCGGCAAGTCGACCACGCGCGTTGCGAAATCAGCCGGAGAGACGATCTCCAACACCTCGAAGTCGTCTGAGCAGGCGATCTCGCGATGCTTGATGCCCGGCGTTTGCAGGATCGCATCGCCTTTGCGAATGGTGCGCTGGCCTTGGCCCTCGTACTCGAAGGTCGCCCAGCCGTTCATCACCAGCACGAACTGAAACGTGCAGTCGTGCACGTGCCATTTCTGCACCTCGTCCTTCGTCTTCTTGCCGTTGTGGCGGATGAGATGGGCCACGAATTCGCCTTTGGTGCCGTGCTTGATACCGAGATCGCGGTACTCGAAGATCTCGCGCAGGCCAGGGGTCCATTTGGCGTCGCTGGCCAGGTTGTGAACGAAGTCCCATTTCTTTTCGGGCATAGTTTCCTCCGTGGTGCCTGGGCTCAGTATATCGTCACGCCGCTGTCGACGGAAAGAATCTGCCCCGTGGTGATCTCAGCCTCGTCGGAGGCGGGGTAGACGGCCATGTTGGCGACGTGGAGCGGCTGGCCGAGGCCCAGCAGGTGGCTCGACGCAGTGATGAAAGCCACTTTGCCTGCCAGCCGTACCATCGTGCATTCCTTTCTCGGCTCGACACTCTACCCTCTTGCTCGGCGTATTGCCCATGCCTCGGCACCAATCTCGCACCAATCTCGTATCTGGATAGCTGACGCGGGCCACGATCCTGTTGCCAATCCTCGGGCGCTCCCTCACGATGAAGAAGGGGTTGCCCTCGAGGGAGCGTCACCATGAACCTTTCGCCCGACAAGCAGCGCGAGATGCTGCGCCAGATGCTTGCCATCCGCTGTTTCGAGGAGCGGGCCTCGGCCGACTACCACGCCGGCAAGATCTACGGCGTTGTGCACTGCTACATCGGCGAGGAGGCCGTTGCCGTCGGCGTCTGTGCGGCGCTCGAGGCCGGCGACCAGATCATCTCGACGCATCGGGGCCACGGCCACTGCATTGCCAAGGGTGCTGACCTCAAGCGCATGATGGCCGAGCTCTATGGGCGGCGAACGGGCTACTGCAAGGGCAAAGGCGGTTCCATGCATATCGCCGATTTCGGCATCGGCATGCTCGGCGCCAATGGCATCGTCGCCGGCGGCATCTCGATCGTAACGGGCGCGGCGCTCGCGGCGCAGATGGAGGGAAAAGGCCGCGTGGCGGTTTCCTTCTTCGGCGACGGAGCATCGAATGCCGGGGCCTTTCACGAGTGCCTCAACATCGCGGCGAGCTGGAAGCTGCCGATCGTCTACGTGTGCGAGAACAATCTCTACGCCGCGCAGACCTCGGCCGCCTCCACCCAAGGGCTGGAGGATGTCGCGAAACGGGCGGCGGGCTACGGCATCCCAGGTGTCGTGGTCGACGGCAACGACATCTTTGCGGTCAATAGGGCTGCCTACCATGCGGTGCAGAGGGCACGACAGGGTGAAGGCCCGACGCTGATCGAATGCAAGACCTATCGGTGGCGCGCGCACACCGAGCGCAAGACGCAGCCCGATCCGCGCGAAAAACCGGAGATCGAGGCGTGGAAGAAGAAGGATCCGATCGTGCTGCTCATGGGTCAGCTCGAAAAGCAGCAGCAGTTGAGTGCGGCCGATTGGCAGGCGATGCAAGCCGAGGTGCAGCGCGAGATCGATGCTGCCGTGGCGTTCGCCGAGGAGAGCCCGTTCCCGACCCCGGAGCATGCGGCTGAAGATGTCTTCGCGGCCTGAGGGGAAAGACGATGCGAGAGCTGACCTATGCCGAAGCTGGGATCGAGGCCGTTGCCGAGGAAATGCGGCGCGACCCCAAGATTTTCTACATGTCGACGGACCCGATCCTTCCGCTGCTCGAGGAGTTCGGCGAGAAGCGCATCCGAGCCACCCCGATCGCCGAAGCGGCCCTCACCGGCATGGCAATCGGCGCGGCGGGCTCGGGCTTTCGCCCCATTGTCGACTGGCGCCAGGTGACGTTCTCTTTCGTCGCCATGGACCAGGTCGTCAACCAGGCCGCAAAGATCCACTACATGTTCGGGGGACAGCGTGCGTTCCCGATCCTCTATCGCGCCGCCGTGGGTGGCGGCACGCGGCTCGCGGCGCAGCACGCGCAATGCCCCTACTCGATGTTCATGAATCTTGCCGGTTTGAAGATGTTCCTGCCGTCGACGCCGCGCGATCTCAAAGGTCTCTTGAAGACGGCGATCCGCGACAACAACCCGGTCATTTCATTCGAATCGAACCGTCTCATGGCGGTCAAGGGACCCGTGCCATCGGAGGACTATACGATCCCGCTCGGCAAGGCCGACATCAAGCGCCAGGGCAGCGATGTGACGGTCGTCGCCATCGCTTGGCTGGTGCACGAGGCACTGGCCGCTGCGGAGGAGCTCGCCAAGGAGAAAATCTCGGTGGAGGTGATCGATCCGCGCACGCTCGTGCCGTTGGACCAGGAAGCGATCCGCGCATCGGTACAAAAGACAGGTCGGCTGGTTGTGGCGGACGAGGCGGGGCCGACAGCCGGCTTCTCGGCCGAGGTGGCGGCCGTCGTCACCGAGGATCCGGCGACGTTTGCCCGACTGAAGGCCGCCGTGAAGCGTGTCTGCGCGCTGCACGTTCCGATCCCTTACAGCCCCGTACTCGAAGACCATGTCTTCCCGGATCGCAAGCGCATCATTGCCGGCGTCCGAGAGGTGCTCAAAGCACGGTCGCATGCGGCCGGGTAGGCGCGGCGATGGACGAAGCGGCGACCAGCCGGGATATGGAGCCGATCCGATGAAGCACCCGGTCACCTTCCATAGCGAGGGATGCAAGCTATCGGGAGATCTCTACCTGCCGGATGGGTTGCGTCCGGCGGATCGGCGGGCGGGTATCGTGCTGTGCCACGGCTACACCGGCGTCAAGGACCTATACCTGCCCGACAATGCCCGGGAGCTGAACGCGGCGGGCTATGTTGTGCTCGCCTTCGACTACAAGGGATGGGGCGCAAGCGAGGGGCCGCGCACCCGCCTGGCGCCTTACAGCCGCGTGGCCGATGCGCAGGCGGCGCTCACGTTCCTCGGCCTGCAGCCGCAAGTCGATCCTGATCGTCTGGGGCTCTATGGAACGAGCTATGGCGGCGCCACTGTCGTGTGGGTCGGTGCGGTCGACGCCAGAGTCAAATGCATCGTCAGCGTCGTGGGGGTGGGACACGGGGGCCGATGGATGCGCAGCGTGCGCCGGCCGGACGAATGGCACGATCTCTTGGGCCGCGCCAAAACCGACCGAGAAAAGCGGGTTCTCGACGGCCAGTCGGCGATGGCCGACCGTTCGCAGATCCTGCTGCCCGATCGCCAGTCCGCCGAACTGGCCGCGGCTGCGCGTCGCGCCAATCCCGCCGCCGTCAACGAGCTGCCGCTCGAGTTCATCGACGATACACTCGGCTTCCATCCCGAGTGGGTCGTCGACAAGATCGCGCCCCGACCAATCCTCTTCATCACCACGGACGGCGACCGGCTGGTTCCGCCGGAGGAATCCCAGGCGCTGTTCGCCAAGGCAGGCGAGCCCAAGAGGCTGGTCACGCTGCACGGCTTCGGGCACTACGAGGTCTATGTCGAGCCAGCCTTCGGCCAGGTCATGACAGAAACCACGGCATGGTTCCGCAAGTATCTGCCGGACGCGTAATCCGCGCGTTTGATTCTGGGCGCGGTGGTCTTCGGCCCGGCGATTGCCCAGTCGGCTGCCCGCGCCCTCCACCGAGGGATCGGCGGCGGAGGGACTGCTCCTGCAAGCCCACGCGCTCCATTGCGCGGTCGCAACGAATCTCAGTGGTGGCGGCAATGTTATGCCGTCGCACCTCCGTCGACAGCCAGCGCTGCTCCGGTAACGAACGAGGCCTCGTCCGATAGCAGGAACAAAGCCGCGTTCGCCACTTCCTCTGGCCTGCCGGTACGGCCGAGTGGATTTTGGCCGCCACGCCGGCGCACGAGTTCTTCCTTGTCGGCGCCCATCGTCGACTGCTGGTCGGGCCGGGCAACGAAAACCCGCAACATCGGCGTATCGATGGGGCCCGGACAGATTGCATTGACCCGAATCTTCTCGCGGCCATAGCGTTTCGCCATGGCCCGCACGAACCCAACCACGCCGTGCTTGGCAGCCGAATAGACCGGCGAGAACGGCGACCCGGTCAGGCCCGACGTCGAGGCCGTGAACAGGAGCGCGCCGCCACCGCGCGCGCGCAGCTCCGGCAGGGCCGTCTCGGTCGTGATCAGCACGGTGCGCAGATTGAGCGTCATCGCGAGATCGAAATCCTTCATGTCGATCCCCTCGACCGCCGCGGGTCCTGGATGGCCGACGTGGTTCCAGACGAAGTCGAGGCCTCCGAACGTGCGCGCGGTCTCCTGCACGATCCGCCGTGAGTCCTCGTCGCGGGTGAGATCCGCAACGATCGCATGCGCCCGCCCGCCCGCGGCCGTAATTTCGGCGACAACCGCTTCAACTCCGGCTCGGTCGATGTCGACCACGCCGACTGCCGCGCCTTCCCTCGCAAACCGCACCGCTCCCGCGCGTCCCATGCCGGAGGCGGCAGCCGTCACGATCCCGATCTTGTCCTTCAAGCGCACCGAATGCTCCTTGGTTGCTGTTCCCTGGCTTCTCAAAAAGTTCGCTCGCGCTATTGTCTATCGCGAGCGGGCGCTGCGATATTCCGCGCGCGGGCCACCCAGCAAAGCGAGGCCGATGGACAAATGACGCTTCCCCTCGACGATACCCTGAAGATTGGCGTCAACACCATGCTGCGCCGCACCGAACCCGCATCCGGACCGTGGATGCCGACGGTGGATGAGCTGGTGGATGTCGTCCAGCAGGTCGACCGGCTCGGCTTCGACTCGTTCTGGTGCGGCGACCACATCGCGTTCGCGATCCCATTTCTCGATCCCTTCGCCCAGATTGCGCAGGCCGCCGTGATCAGCCGGCGCCTGACCTTCGGCACCGCTGTCTACCTGCTGCCGCTGCGCCATCCCACGCCGGTCGCCAAGCAGGTCGCCACGCTCGACCATCTGACCGGCGGGCGCTTCATCTTCGGCGTCGGCATCGGCGGCGAGTTCCCCAAGGAGTACGAGAGCTGTGGCGTGCCGATCAACGAGCGCGGCGCGCGCCTCGGCGAAGGGATCGAGGTTATTCGCAAGCTGTGGACCGGCGAGAAAGTCTCCCACCACGGGCGCTTCTACAGGTTCGAAGACGTGCGCATGACGCCGGCCCCGCGCCAAACCGGCGGGCCACCGATCTGGTGCGGCGGTCGCTCCGAGCCGGCCCTTCGGCGAGCCGCGCGCCTCGCCGACGGCTGGTTCTCGTATGCCGTTTCGCCGGAGATGTTCGCCAAGGGCCTTGTGACGATCGAGACTGCAGCGCTGGAGGCGGGTCGCAAACTCGATCGCTTCGGGACGGCGCATCTCATGTTCACGCGCATCGGCGACAGCTACGAGCGTGCCCTGGACGAGGCTGCCGAGTCGCTCAGCATCCGCTACGCCATGAACATGCGCCCCGCCACCCAACGCTACGGCGCCATCGGCACCCCCGGCCAGGTCGCCCAGAAGATCCGCGAGTTCCACGCCGCCGGCGTCCGGCACTTGAGCCTCGATCTGGTCGGCCCCTATGAGCGGCGCGGCGAGCAGCTCGAGCGGTTCGCGGCTGAGGTGAGGCCGCTCATCAAGGATTTGATGGCATGAGCGACGCGCACATGACATTCGGCTTCAGCGATGAGCAACGGCAGATGCGCGCCAGCGCGCTGGGCTTGCTGAGCCGGGTGCTGCCGCCGAGCAAAATCCGCGAGCTCGACAAGGCGGGGGAATATCCCTTCGAGGCCTGCCAGGCACTTGCCGACGGGGGCTACATGGGTCTCATGTATCCGCCCGAGTACGGTGGCATGGGCGGCAGCTACATGGACCTCGCCGTGCTCGGCGAAGCGCTCGGCTATCACTACGGCGGCATCGCGCAGGCCTACGGCATCACGGTGATCTACGCCGGCATGCATATTGCGCTGCACGGCTCGGAGGCAATGAAGCGCGAAGTGCTGCCCAAGATCATTTCGGGAGACATGCGGCTCGCGTTGTGCCTGAGCGAGCCGGACCATGGCTCCGATGTTGCCGGCATCGAGCTGGCGGCGGCGCGCGTTGGCGATGCCTACATTCTCAACGGCCAGAAGATCTACAACAGTGCTGCGCATGTCGCGCACAACCTGGTGGTCGTCGCCAAGACCAAGCCCGGCCGCGGCTATGACGGCATCAGCATGTTCCTGGTCGATAGCGCTTTGCCGGGGGTTTCGATACGCCGTCTGAGCGCGCTCGGCCGGCATACGACCGAAGCCAACCACTGCTTCTTCGAGAACGTTCGCATCGGAGCCGATCGAATCATTGGCGCGGAGAACAGCGGCTGGCGTGGATTGATGAAGTGTCTCAACGTCGAGCGGCTGAACCTTGCCGCCAACGGTGTCGGCAATACGCGGCGCATACTCGATCACGTGCTGGACTACGCCAAGACGCGGCAGCAGTTCGGCCGGCCGATCGGCAAGTTCCAGGCCGTGTCGCACAAGCTGGCCGAGATGGAAATGATGTGGCAGACCGCGCGCGCCCAAACCTTCCGCGTCGCGCAGATGCTCGACGCCGGGCTCGACCCCGTGTGCGAGAATGCCGTCGCCAAGGCCTACGCCACCGAGGTGAACTGGAAGGTGGCCGACATGGCCATGCAGATCATGGCGGGCGCCGGCTACATCATGGATCAGGACATGCAGATGATGTTTCGCGATGCGCGCGTCGGGACGATCGGCGGGGGCACCAGCGAGATCCAACGCAACGTCATCGCCCGCTGTATGGGTCTGTGAGCCATTGGAGAGTTCGCCATGCAGAAACGTGAGCCGCGCGGCCTCTACTTCGAGGACTTCGAAGTCGGCAAGACGTACCGGACGCCGCGCCGCACGGTGACGCAGACGGACATCGTCAACTTCGCGTGCCTGTCCGGCGACTTCAATGCGCCACACGTCGACTGGGAGTTCTGCAAGCAGCAGCCCTACGGCGAGCCGATTGCGCACGGACCGCTCGTGCTCGCGATCGCCGGGGGGCTCATGTGCCAGTCGGGCATCAACGACGGCACCATCGTCGCCATGATGGGCGTCGACGCGTGGCGGATCCACAAGCCGGTCAAGCATGGCGACACGCTCGAGGTCGTCATGACGGTGACCGAGAAGCGCCGTACCAGCAAGGGGGACAAAGGCATCGTTTCGTTCCGGCGCGAGATCCGCAACCAGCATGGCGAAGCGGTGCATTCGATGACCGCCTCCAACATGTACCTCTGTCGGGAGCTGGCCACATGACGCGCCGCGTCGCTGTCGTCGGCGGGGCCGCCAGTGCGAATGGCAAGTTGCAGACGGCGCCAGATGCGCCTTTGCAGGTCCTAGAGCACGAGATTTTGGCGCCGCTCGTGCTCGACGCGATGGCGGCGGCAGGCCTGCCGAAGGAGGAAATCGACGCGCTGGTGTTTGCGCTGTGCCGGCCCTACACGCTGCAGAAATACTTCGCGACGTTCCTCGCCAATTATCTGCGTTTGCCGCTCAAGGGCACCATTATGGAAGTGCTCGGCAACGGCATGACGGGCGGACTTGCCTTCGACGAGGCGGTGAACACCGTGGCGCTCGGTCATGCCGACGTGGCACTCGCGCTCGGCATCAACATGGAGAGCCAGGCGGCCTCGGCGGATCATGCCATGTCGACGATGCGGGCGACGGGCGATGTCGACTTCCACACCATCTTCGGCTTCACCCCGATCGCCTGGTACGCGATGGATGCCGTGCGCTACATGCACGAGCACGGCGCCACCCGGGCAGAGCTGGCGAGCGTCGCCGTCAAGGATCGACGGCACGCCTCGCTCAATCCGATCGCGCAGTTCCGCAAACCGCTGACGCTGGAGGAAGTCCTCGCCGCGCGCCCGATTGTCGAGCCGCTCGGGCTTTACGAGGTGCCGCCGCGCGGCGATGGGGCAGTCTGCCTGGTCGTGTGCGCGGAGGCGGTCGCGAAGGCAACGGGGAGACCCTATGCGCTGGTGCGCGGCCGAGGTTTCTTTCACGAGGGCGCGCACCAGATCAACGAGGTGCCGAACGACATGACTGCCTTCGTATCGGCACAGGGAGCAGCCGCAGCCGCCTACCGGGCAGCCGGCATCGGCGCGGCAGATCTCGATCTCGCGGAGCTCTATGCGCCATGCACGATCGTGCAGGTTCTCGTGTCGGAAGCCATGGGGCTGACGCGGCGCGGACAGGGCGCGGCGCAGGCCGCAGCAGGGGAGACCGCGCTCGGCGGCCGCATTCCGATTTGCACCTCCGGCGGCTGCCTGTCGCGTGGGCATCCGGCCTATATCACTGGGCTGCTGACGATCTACGAGCTCTGGGAGCAGCTGACGCGTCGCGCTGGTGAGCGGCAGGTGCCGAATGCTCGCCTGGCAGCCGGCAGTTGCGAGCTCGGCAACTACAACGCCGCGCTGATCCATATCCTGGAGGCCGTGGCATGAGCTTGGCTTTCATCGACGTGCCGGGAGCACGACCCTGGCCGCCGCGCGTCAGCGCATTCACAAAGCCGTTCTGGGATGCGTTGGCCGAGGGACGCCTGACGACGACGCGGGGAAGGACGTCCGGGCGTCTGACGTTTCCTCCCAAGCCGTTCTGTCCCTACGACTGGGGACGCGAGGTCGAGTGGGTCGACCTGTCCGGGCGCGGAAAGCTATACTCGCAGACCGTCATCCACGCAGCACCGGCCGCGTTTGCGCGTGAGGCGCCGATCCGGAACGGCATCGTCGACCTGGACGAGGGCTTGCGTGTCGCGGCCCGCATCCTCGGCGAACCGTCTCTCGATGCGGCGATGGAATGCGTCGTGCTGCGTTTTACGGATGGACCGCTGTTCGCGTTCCGCGCCACGCAAGGCTGACGATCGCTCCGTGTCTACCGTGCGATTGGTGCTGCTGCGTATCGACCGCCTCAGATGGCTCGTCGCCGCTCTAGGGCTGCCCGCACGAGGGGGAGCCGGTCATTGCCGAAATACATGTCGTCGCGATCGAGGTAGATGGTTGGCGATCCGAAGCCGCCGCGCGCCATCAGCTCGTCCGTGTTCACCCTGAGCTTGTCCTTGATGGCCTGCTGGGCGATTCCAGTGAACAAGGACTGCGGGTCGACGCCAACGTTCCGGCAGATGTCGGCGAGCACATCGTCGTTGGCAATGTCCCGGTCGTCGCCCCAATAGGCCTCGAACACGGCGCGTGCGAAGGGAACGAGCTTGCCGTCGGGTTGAAGGAAAATGCAGCCGCGCATCGCCTTCACGCTGTTCACCGGAAAGATCGAGGGCCGTATGATTTTGAGACCCGCGACGCGCGCCCAGTCTGCAAGGTCTTTCTTCGCGTAGCGCGCCTTGGCGGGCACCGGCTTTTCGCGCGACTGGTAGACGCTCGGATTGATCGTATTGAAGATGCCGCCCACCAGAATCGGCCGCCATTCGATCTCCTCGTCGAACTCGCGCGCGAGGGGGAGAATGTTGTGGAATGCGAGATAGGTCCACGGACTCGAGCAGTCGAAGAAGAATTCGATCATACCATCCGCCCCCCTCAGGCAGAACTCCCAGGAATTCCCGCGATCAAGAGGACCTTGCGCTTCAAGCTCCTCTGCTCAATGGGACTTTGGCAGATCGAGCACTCTCTGCGCAATGAGAGCGAGGATCTGCTGCTCCGTGATGAGGCGATAGAATGACAGTCACCTCCCGCAGTAGCTATTCGACTGACCAAACGAACGCCGTACGGTCCCTGTCAGGTGCTACCTCACGCGATCGAGGGATCAATTTGGACGCAATACGGGGGGGCAACACTGCGCGCCTTTTGACAGTCTTCGGCGTCATCAGGTTGCTCCGCGTCAACCCGGCCGCGCATGTATTTTGTGGCGACCATTGTGACCGAGCCCCGGAAACTAGCGCTTCCGGCCGGCGCGTGTCCCCGACTTCAACGGCTCAGCTCAAGCTGCTCGGCGGATGCTCGGTCGCGGCCGAGTGCACGCCCAAGCTGGCGGCGATGAGGCTGGGTTGCGCGTGGGTCAGGCCTGTACGCGAGGCGATTAATGAAGCAGCTCGGCGACCGCGCGGACAACCATCTGGCTGTCGGCCGGCTTGCTCACAACGGGAGCCTCGGGCCAGCTCTGCGAGGCCTCGGTGGGGTCGTAGCGGGTGTAGAACATGAAGGGGATGCCGAGATGCGAGAGCCGCCGGCACACCGCCCTGGTGTGATCGCTGCCGAGCCGCAAATTGAGCACCGCCGCCGATAGCGCCGGGTGCTCGGCCAGGTGCAGCGCCTCCTGCAGCTTGGCCGCAGCGAGGACGTTGGCTCCGGCCAACGTAAATCTCTCTTCCAGCTCGAGGATGATGAGGGGCTCCTCCTCGACAATGAGGATCGAGCGCCCGCCAAGCGCAAGATTGTCCATGACCGTACCCCGACTGCCGCATACATTTCCGCTTCCACCATAAAGCTCAGCCGGCAGCCCATTGGTCAACCCCTTTGCCGTGCAGTGCAGCACGTGGAGGGGGCGTCACGCGGCTCGAGCCGGTCTTCCATAGGCGCCGTGCATGGGGTCAGGAGCCAAAGGGTATTTCACGCAGGCTGCCGCGGCCGGTAGCTCTTGCACGAGACCTGATCCCGACCCCGAGAGCACAGGAGTTCCCCATGCAAGACAAGCGGACCAAGGCTGAGCTGGCGGGCAAGGCGGCGATCGTCACCGGCTCCACCAGCGGCGTCGGGCTCGGCATTGCGAGTGCCTTCGCCGAGGCCGGCATGCACGTGATGCTCAACGGCTTCGGCGACAGGGCCGACTGGATCATCGGCACGTCGATCGGCGCCATCAATGCCAGCCTGATCGCCGGCAACGAGCCCGAGAACCGTCTGCCGAGGCTGAAGGAATTCTGGGATCGCATGGCGTACAAGTCGATCTGGCACGCCTCCTCCGCCTGGCCGCAGCTGTCGCAGTCGCTCTCTTGCTGGAACACGATCGCCCGCGGCATCCCAGGCTTCTTCGAGCCCAATCCGATGGCGTTCTGGGGCAGCCATTTGGTGCTGGGTGCGGATCGGGCCGGCTACTACTCGACCGAGCCCTTGGAAAAGACGCTCGACGAGCTGGTCGATTTCTCGCTCGTCAACCGCTGCAAGCCCCGGCTCACGGTCGGCGCCGCGCACGTGCGCACGAGCCAGATGAAATACTTCGACAGCCGCGACACGGGAGACCGGCCGATGCGCGAAAACGCAAACAGCGTGGGCTCCCCGCAACAGGGGAACCCACGCGGCCGAAAACGGCTCGAACGCCAGCTGGGAAACGCAGCAGGCGTTAGAACTTCATCCGCTCGAGCTTCTCGAACAGGGCCTTGGCGTCCTGCTCGTCACCGGCCTGGCACGCGTCGTAGGCGCGCAGAGCCATACGGCTCACGCCGGCGAGCTGCTCGGGCGTGATCTTGGAATACTTTTCACGCTCGATCTTGTCCCAGAACCCCTTGTAGGCCTTACCGCAATCCATCTTGCCCTGGGCGATCGCAGCCGGAGCGGCGAGCATCGAAAGGGCAAGAGCAGCGTATGCGAGACGCTTCATGTCGAGTCTCCCTATCTATCTTCAGCTGCGATGGAACTCCCGTCGCCAGCTGCAAGCAGATACGGGGCAGCTTCCGCAAAGTTTCAAGAACCGCGAAAAAAGTTTGTGATCGGTTCTTGCGGCAGCGCCCAACGCGAGGCTTGACCTGCCCAAAATTCTGGCCGACAGGCTAAACGTGGAATAGCCGTCCCCCGAGTCTGTGTCCGCCGCATGGCGTGCTTGGCGTGAGATTGGACAGCATGCCCGTTTCCAGAGAGGACCTGGTGAAGGCGTTGGCGGGCACGGCCCGAGGCGACGTGGCGGCATTCAAGATCGTCTATTCGGCCACCTCGGTGAAACTTTATGGCATCATCCTTCGTATCTTAGGGCGACGTGACTTGGCTGACGAGATCCTGCAGGAGGTTTACGTTCGCGTGTGGCAACACGCCGGCGACTTCGATCCCGCAGCCAGCTCGCCCATCACCTGGCTGGCAACCATCGCTCGCAACCGGGCGTTGGACGAGGCCAGGCGCAACACCATGAGATCGCTCGATGACGTACCGGAAATTCTGCAACTGCCGAGCGGGGACGATCCCTCAGCCAGTCATGACGACAACGAGCAGCTGCGGCGGCTCTATGCGTGCCTCGATGGCCTGGAACCGGAAAAGAAGGAGATCGTGCTGCTGGCCTACTACCACGGGATGACGCGTGAGGAGATTGCCAACCGCGTTGGGCGGCCCGTGGCGACAGTGAAGACGTGGCTGCGACGCAGCCTCGCGCAGCTCAAGGACTGTCTTGGTCAATGACTGAGGAAGAGGACATCGACGGACTGGCGGCCGAGTACGTGCTCGGCTCCCTGGATCCG
>ORMF010976108.1_pt1 | contig 14330 bp, 13 predicted proteins | sample 1779871 | NCBI WGS metagenome assembly ORMF01 (sample SAMEA104232316, study PRJEB22302) | groundwater metagenome | biome: forest; feature: aquifer; material: groundwater | place: USA | collected 2011-08-07 | depth 5.4 m | reverse complement strand
TGGCTTTCTTCAAGGCGACCAGCCGGTCGCGGTCCCGTTGCGTCATCAGTAGGGGTCCGGTTTCCACCTCCCCAGCCTGACCTCGTCAATAGGACATTTCTACTTTGCGCAAATAGGACATTATCATTTTGCGCTGACAGGGGAACCAGATCGGTCTGAATCTCATCCTCTGGCTTCTCGAAGACGCCGCCCATGAATGGCAGAGAGTACTGATAGCCGACAAAGGCGAAGGGTCCAAAGGCGGCCCGGCACCCGTGAATCGACTGCACGCGCTCAGACGTCGAATTCAATTCAACCAGATCGTCGTTCCCCATAATGTACAGAACAGGCACTCCGGCGCTGTCGAGTAGCCCGGTTAGCTTCCGGGCGTCGTGCCGCTGGGCATCTTCCGGGGAATCAAATTCATCGGGGCAACCCAGTAGATCGCCTGCCAGAACGATCAAATCGACACGATGTTCGCGGGCCGCGTTCAACAACCAATCGTAGAAGGGCCACTCTCCGTGCCCGTCAGCAGACGCGAGAATCTTCATGCAGAATCAATCCAGCGTGAAGTTGAACAAGCCGCGGCCGGCGGCAATCGTGATGTACTGCTTACCGTTGTGCATGTAGCTCATCGGGCCCGACGAAACGCCGCCGCCGAGCTTGATGCTCCACAGCAGCTTTCCCGTCGCCGCGTCGAGGGCGAGGAATTCGCCCTGGCTGGTGCCCGTAAACAGCAGTCCACCGCCGGTCGTCAGTATTCCGGAGCTGGCTGGCCGCGTCAACGGGAACTTCCACTTGAGGTCGCCCGTGGCCGGGTCCAGCGCCCGGACAGATCCGGCCGGCTCCTCCCCGGGAACGCTGCGTTGCCCACCGCCATTGAAGAATGTGCCGGGTTTGAACTCCGCTTCGCCTTTGTAATAGATGGCGCCCACCTCGCGCACCGGCGCATAAAACAATCCTGTCTTGGGGCTATAGGATGGGCTGTACCAGTTGGTGCCGCCGCCAAGGTCCGGATACACCAGGTTGCCTTCTTCGGTGGGTGTTGTGTTCGGCAGCACTTGCGGGCGGCCATTGTCATCCAGGCCCGCCGCCCAGGTCTGCTTGACATACGGTTTCCCTTGCAGGAATTTGCCGCTGCCCCGGTCCAGCGTATAAAAAAACGCATTGCGATTAGCGGTCACCAGCAGGCGGCGATTCTCGCCCCGGAAGGGAGCATCAATGAGAACCGGAACCTGGGTGGAATCCCAGTCATGCGTATCGTGCGGGGTGAATTGAAAATGCCATTTGCGCCGGCCGGTATCCCCATCCAGCGCCACGACACAATCCGAGAACAGGTTGTCCCCCTTGCGGTTGTCCCCGTTCCAGTCCGGCCCCGGATTGCCGATACCCCAGAACACAGTGTTGGTGTCCGCATCATAGGAACCGGTCACCCAAAGCGAGGCGGCTCCGGTCTTCCAACTCTCCCCGGCCCAAGTCTCGACGCCGAACTCGCCCGCGGCGGGCACCGTGTAAAAGCGCCAGGCGCGCTTGCCGGTGGCGGCGTCGTAGGCGTCGATGAAGCCGCGGATTCCGAACTCGCCCCCGGCCACTCCGACAATCACCTTGTCCTTGATGGCAAGCGGGGCAAGTGTTGCCGAGTAGCCCAGTTTGTAGTCGGCCATCTCGACGTCCCACAACTGGCGGCCCGTCGCCGCATCGAGAGCAATCACGTGTGCATCGACGGTGGTAACGAAAATCCTGTTTCCGAGAATGGCGACGCCGCGATTCGGGCGGCCGCAACAGAGCCGCAGATCCGAAGGAATGCTCCGTTGGAAGGTCCAGAAAGGCCGGCCGCTGTTGAGATCGAGCGCCCGGACCATGTTGGGAGGCTCACTGATGTACATCACTCCGTCGGCTACGATGGGTGTCACCTGGAACGCGTCGGTGGACGCCATTGCCTGATGGACCCAGTCCAACTTCAGCCGCTTTACCGTTCCGGTATTCACCTGATTGAGGGGCGAATACCGGTGGCCCAGGTAGTTGCCGGAATAGGTGAGCCAGTTCCCCGGGTCTTTGTGCGCATCGCGAATCCGCTCATAGGGAACCTGCGCGACAGCCACCGCCAGGAACGCCAAATAACAAGCCAGCTTTATCATTTCGCCTCCGCCAAGGAAACCAGAAACGCGATCAGGTCAGTCAACTCCGCATCCGAAAATTTACCGGCATAGCCGGGCATCATCGATTGATCCGGCAGCCGCCGGATCTCCTTCAACTGAGTCTTGGGAAAGGATAGGTTCTTGCCGGCGGCGTCACGCAGCAACAAATGGGAAACATCTTCGGACAGAAGCCTGCCCGTGGTGGTCTGCCCGGATGCGGTGGTGGCGCGGACCAAAAGATATCCTTCGGGGGATTCGACCGCCGGCTCCAGCAGTGCGCGGCGCAGATAGTCCGGACTGCGGCGTGCCCCGATGATGCTCAGGTCCGGGCCCAACAATCCACCGCGCAATGCGCCGTCTTCTTGTATGGTGTGGCAGGCGGAGCATCCGCCTTTGCCCAGGTAAACCGCTTTACCGCGTGCCGGATTGCCGGGCACCGGCCTTGTTTCCACGCGGCCCAAGGTCCGCACATACGCGGCCACCTGGGTGGCTTCACGCCGCGTCAAATGCTGTGCGCCCGGCATTTCCGTGCCCGGAATTCCATTCTCAATGATGCGCACCATGTCCTCATCAGTCGCGGCACGCATCAGCTTCAAGCGAGCCAGATTGGCGCCCTTGCCGCCAACGCCGGCAGGCCCGTGACAGAACAGGCAACTGCCCATATACAGCTTCTCGCCTCGCGCCAGATCAGCGGCCGAGGTGGGCAGAGTAACCTTGTCCTCGTCCTTGGCATTCTGGGCGGAACACAAGGTCAGGCCAAATAGTAGCGCGACAAATCCCATTCTCATAGGTGGCTCTATCTTACTCCGCGGCAGGCTCCGGCAACAACATATGGACGGAGCGCGCGCGGCGGTGCTGACAACGACAGTGGGGCGCCTCGTCTTTGGGCTTGCCAGGGACCACGGCGGGACCGTGTTTGACGCCCTTCAACACGCTGTCCGTGTCCTGAAAAGAGATTCCACCATCGTTTAATTCGTTGTTGTGGCAGGCGCGGTAACGCTTGAAACAGAATCGGAGCGACCCGTTTCTCGAAATACTTTGCGGAATCGGCAAAGAAGAGCAGGAAAAAGAGAAGCATTCACTATCGCTTCATCCCGAGGCCGAATTGGTTTCCCACCACGGCCACCTTCCCTTTGGAAATGATGAGGTCGAGCATCTTTTCGCTCTGGACCTGGCGGCGCGAACATCCAAGCTTACGCCGGGCTCATAGTTAGAGTGGTGGACGGATGCGCGCCAGCGCGGCCAAGGCGGCTTTGGCCACTTCTTTGTCTTCCGAGTGGAGCAAACGGGAGAGGGCTTCTACGGACTTCGCGTCGCGACGGACACCGATGGAGTTGATCGCGCCGATGAGGAGGTTTGCTTTGAGCTTGGGAAGTGCGGCGCGAAGGGCATCGCCCGCCTGGTCACTGGGGATCTGCTCCAGCGCGGTGCGCGCGTAGACCGACAAGTGCTCATCCGGGAGAAGGGCAGCGATCGCCGGGACCGCCGATGGATCGCCGATGACTGACAGCCGCTGACACGCCTTGGCCTTGGCGTAGGGAGTTGCCTGAGGGTCGTTGAGCAAGGCGGTCAACTTGTGCGCAGGGAGGCTGCGAATGGCTGCTGCGTCCCCATACTTGTCATCGGACATGGCGGGAGCCTTCTGACCTTGCGCGAAGGCAGCCGAGCAGAGGACAAAAGCGAGAACAGTGAGGCGCATCAGATCCTCCATGGTTCGCGCATGGCGCGGGATCGCATGCGGTTGGCCTGATCATCATCGATAAAGCGATCCCTGGCGGGATCGAATTGCAACTTGCGGCCCAGTTGGAAAGCAACATAGGCAGCGTGGCAGGCGATGTGGGCCTGGGCAGCGGCGAGAGCGTTGGAGCGGGGCTGACGCCGGGTCTTGACGCAGTCCAGGAAGTCCCGGACGTGGCGCGTGGTTGCCAGCGCCGCTTCTTCCTGGGAGACCGCGAGATTTTCGCCGCGCAGATTTTCCGAAACTTCGATCTTGCCCGAGTCCGCGGTTTCGACCCAACCGTTTTCGCCTTCCAGACGGAAGTGGCAACTGCCAAGGCCGAGGAAGCCCTTGTCGCGCATGATGAGGCGGAGTCCGTTCGCGTAGCGGCATTGGATGGAATATGGTGTTTCCTGTCCCATGCCGGCGGGTTCATATTCGATCGGCGCGGTTTCATCCACGCCGCCGGCCCACTGGCAAAGGTCGACGGTGTGCGAGCCCCACTCGAGGATGCCGCCACCATGGAAATCGTAGTAGCCGCGCCAGCGTCCCTGGATGTAGGCGGAGTTGTAAGGGCGCCAAGGCGCAGGGCCGAGCCAGCGGTCCCAATCGACTACTTGCTTGGGTGGCTCCGGTTCGGCCGGCATCCAGGCGTGCGTAGTCAGAGGAGGCCAACGTTCGCCGGGGCCGGTTTCGGCGTGGAGGGCGGTGAGTTTGCCCAGTTTACCGCTGCGGGCCAGATCATAGGCTTTGTTGAAATTAACGCCGTTGCGGCGCTGCGTACCGGCCTGGTATACGCGGCTGAGGCGCTGAAACGTGTCGGCGAGATGACGGCTCTCGGCGATCGTCATGGAGCAAGGCTTTTCGCAATAGACATCCTTGCCTGCCTTGGCGGTCATGGTAGCGAGCAGGGTGTGCCAGCGGTCGCCGGTGGCGATGAGGACTGTGTCGATGTCCTTACGGGCCCAGAGTTCTTCCTGGTCACTGTACATGGCGCAATCCGAGTTTTCGTTTCTCTTGTCGGCCATGCTCTTGATGGCCTCGCGCTGGGAGTCGCGCACGTCGCAAATGGCCAGGAACTGGACATCGTTTTGAATGAGGAACGACTGGAGCACGCGTGTACCGCGGCTGCCGATACCGAGGCCGCCCATCGTGATGCGGTCGCTGGGAGGCGTGGCGCCGTTGAGGCCGAGAACCGAGGCGGGAATAATGAGAGGCGCTTGGAGGACTTGGCGCCGGGTGAGATTACTCATTTGGAGAACAACCTCCTTTCCTGACTTTATTATTGCTCCTTTTTCTCGAGTCAGCGGTTCAATCGCAGCGTCTTGAGCAGGTTGTCGAAGCGCACGGCGGCCACCGAGACCGAGTCCATCATGAAGTCGTCGATTTCATCGGGGGCATTCTGATCCTGCCCCGCAGGGCCGGCACGGAGGCGAGAGGAGGACGGGCATCGACGAACGAAATTTCCCCGGCAATCTCACCGCTGAGCAGCGTCGCGACTTCGGCCCCGTTGCTGAGTGTGACGGCGAGACTGCCCTCCAGCAGGAGGAACAACGAGTCGACCGGCTCGCCTTCGCGGATGAGAATCGTTCCAGGTTCCAGGTACTTTTTCGCGCCATTGCGCACCAGCCAGTCAATATCGGCCTCCTCCAAAACGCCTAAAAGGCATAGGGCTTTTCTCATAAGGTTAGAATCCTTTTCTGCATCATGCGATCTGACGCCGGGCCAGGCTGGCGAAGGGTCCGTCGGCCTGGATCAGTTCCTGGTAGTTACCGCATTGGACAATTCTTCGTCGCTCCAGGCGCTTTGAAGTACTTTACGGGAAACGGACACTGGAAACCTACAGTGGATTTAATCCGATACGAGTGCCTGAGGCGTTGTTTCGCATGCTGCCCTACTTCGACGGACGGAGAACCGGCGAGGTCCTGGAGGAGATTCTGGTAAAGGAAAAACTGCGCATTCAGCCTGAGGTTGTGCGGCGCCTTGCGGACTTCGGCATACTCGGCGCCGTTGATGGCTCCTAGCTCCTTTCAGACCTCCCATGGTCTACAATGTGGGGTGATTGACGGCGTCTGTGACGCCACGGAAAGGATTTTATGGCACGACTACTGCTCATTTTCGCCACCGCGCTGGCCGCCTATTCCGCCGACATCGCCGGAAACTGGAAGGCAACGGCGGAAGGCCCGAATGGAACCATGGAACGCAGCTTCGCCTTGAAAGTGGACGGAGCAAAGCTCAGCGGTGAAACGACAAGCTCGTTCACGGGCAAGTCCGTGATCACTGATGGGAAAGTGGATGGCGACAGCTTCACTTTCACGATCACGGCCAATATTCAAGGCAATGAAGTGAAACTCAGCTACAAAGGCAAGGTCACTGGAGACGACATCAAGCTCACCTCATCGTTTGGCGACTCGGGCCAGAATATCGAATGGAGCGGCAAGCGGACACAATAGACGGACTGGTTAGCGTGGCCCGCGCCTGTTTTCCGGCGGCGTGTTCATGACGAAACCGTACATCGTGTCGTTGGCGGCCACCACCACATACTGTGCCCCATCGAGTGCGTAGCTGATGGGTGCGTTGCTGGCGCCATTGCCGAGGTTGGCCCGCCAGAGCGCTTGGCCTGTGGTTGCGTTCAGCGCGACGAAGTTTGCCTGCGGGTCGGCGGCGAACACCACGTTGCCGGCCGTGCTCAGGACGCCGTTCCTTGGGCCGCCGGGACCCTCCCATTTGTGGCTCCACTTCACTTTGCCGGTCTGGTAGTCGATGGCTTGCAGCATAGCTTCGGAAAAGCCGCCGCGGTCATTGCCTCCCCAGCCTTCCGGTTTGTCATCGGCATCGAAGATGTAGTAGACGCTGTAGGCGTTGGATGCATTGACATAGAACAGTCCGGTGGCCGGGCTGAAACTGGGCGGCGGCCAATTGGCGGCGCCGGCCTGATTCGGCGCGACCAGCGCCCCGTCGATCTGCGGGTACTTCGCCGGGTCAGGGATCGGCTGCCCCCTGCTGTCGAGTCCTTTGGACCAGTTGGTTTTCGCAAAAGTGGAGCTCACAATGTTCTTGCCGGTGGTACGGTCGAGCAGAAAAAAGTAGCCGTTTCTGGACGCTTGGGCGATTAGCTTTCTCGGCTGCCCGTTGAGGACTCCGTCAATGAGGACAGGGGTTTGGTTGGCGTCCCAATCGTGAGTGTCGTGCGGGGAGGGCTGGAAGTACCAGCGGAGTTTGCCGCTGGTTGCATCCAGAGCGATGATGCACTCGGTGTAGAGATTGTCACCCTCCCTGCCCTTATGGGCGATCACCGGCTGGGGATTTCCGGTGCCGAAATAGATCATGTTGAGGGCGGGGTCGTAGGTGACGGCGCCCCAAGTCATGCCGCCTCCGTGCATCATGGCCTCCACGGTGGGCCAGGTCTTGGCTTCGGGTGAGCCCTTTTCCGGATAGGTGTACCAACGCCACTGCCGCTCTCCGGTTTCCGGGTCATGGGATTGAATGTAGCCGGGCACGTCCAGGTCATCGCCGCTGATGCCGGAGATGACGTGGTTGCCGACAATCAGTGGGGCGGCCGAGGAGAAGTAGAGCAGGTCGGGGTCGCAGATAGGCTTGTGCCAGCGCTCCTTGCCGTCGGACAAATTCAAAGAAACCAGGTTGCAGTCCGGCGTGGTGAAGAAGAGCCATTTGCCGGAAACAGCGACGCCGCGGTTGCCAATGTGTATGCCGCCCCGCGAGGGCCACGTGAAATGCCATAATTCACGGCCGGTGCGCGCATCGATGGCCCAGACATGGTCCGGGATGGTGAAGAACATGACGCCGCCGACCACCACCGGTGTCGATTTGATGGACCCGGGAAACTGGCCGCCGCCGGCTACCTGGACGCGATGGACCCAGGCCAGGCTCAATTGATGAACGTTGGCGTCGGTGATTTGGGTGAGCGGGCTGAACCGGCGGCCGGAGTAGTCGCCATTGTAGGAGGGCCAACTGTCGGTGGGTGGCTGACTGAGCTTGGCAGGGTCGAGGGTTTGTGAAAAAGCAGCCAGGGCGAGCGCAAGGAGGGAAGGGATCAACGATGATCGTCTCACTTGATTTTCTCCAGGTAGGCGACCATGTCGTGCATGTTCTTGTCGGTGTACTTGTCGAGCAGCGCGTTGTGGACGGCGTAGGGGTCGTCCTTGATGACCTGGAGCTTGCTGGTTCGCTTCCAGGAATAGTATTCGCCGGAGTCGTCGCGGAGCGACACATCAAAGTCATCCAAGTGGACAAAGGTTCCTGTGACGGATTTGCCGTCGGCCGTGGTTACCGTTAGGCGGACGGGTTTTGGCGGTTTGAATCCTCCTCCGCCCGCGCCTCTGCCGAAAGCCCGTGGAAAGAGGAATTTTTGTTGGAGCGTGGGGGGATCATACTTGTTTCCGATGCCGGCCAGGTCCCCTGTGATCGAATGGCATTTGTTGCATCCGCCCGCGCCACTGAAAAAGGCTTCACCGGCCTTGGCATCGCCGGAGAGGACGTTGATCACCTGTGAGTAGGGACCGTTACGGAGTGTATCGGTCACCTTCTGGTGGAGGAAATGGGCCAGATCCTGCAACTCTGGGCCGGTGATGGAGGCGCTTGGCTTGCCGCTTTGCGTCGGGGGCCCCGCTTTCAGGAAGCCGCCAATGGTGGAGCCGTAGCGATCCTTGAGGACGACGAGCGAGCGGACGAGGTCCGCGCCCTGTTCACCGCCGCGGCCCTTGGGACCATGGCAGTTCACGCACTGTGCGGCGTAGAGTGCCCGTCCTCGATTGGCGGCTTCCCCATCGACGATGTGCGCGTCGTCCGGGCCCGCGCCGATGAATCCGACGCCACCGGCGCCGGCTGTTCCGGAGCGGGGCGTGAGATGCTTGCTGAGATACTCGACGATCTCGTTGACCTCCTCAGGAGTAGCCTTGGCGCCGCGCGCGAGCATTCCGTTGGTGACGGCGGTCCAGCCTTGCGGGGTATAACCTTTTCCGGCGATCAGTTGAGGGCCATGGCAGGAGGAGCCGCAAACGCGGAGGACGGCGTCCTTTCCAGGGGCGTCCGGAAGGCCGCGCTGCGCAGGGGCGGGTGGCCTGGCGCGCTGGGCGGTGAGGGCCAGCGCAGTGAGAAGAGTGAGAAAAATAAGCCGTTTCATAGGCGGAGGATCCTTATGGTGGTGCTCGAAATTACTTTATCACGAGTGTTTGGGCCCCTATCTCGCCAACTCCCTCCCGTGGCTCTGGTGGGAGGCGGTATATTGTAGGAGATCTAAATGAAGCGGCGATCAGCAATGCAACTGGTGGTAATCGGGGCGGCCGTGGGCCCGGTGGCGGCCCAGCACGCCGGCCAGCACGCACCGGCAGAGGCTACCGAAGCGGCGGCAAAGCTGCGTTTCTTTTCCATGGAACAGAATGCTCTGGTGGACCGGTTGGCGGAGATGATCATCCCCGCCGACAAACATTCCGGCGGGGCGCATGAAGCAAAGGTGAGCGTGTTCATCGATAACCTGCTGGCGGATTCCGGAGCCGCCGAACAACAAGCCTGGTCCGGGGCTTTGTTGGCGGTGGACGCGGAAGCCACAAAACGCTACGCCAAAGCCTTGATGCAGTGCACCGATGCGCAGGCGGAAGAGTTGTTGAAGGATATGGCTCAGGAGGAGGGGATTCCGCGTACCGAACTGCAGCGGTTCTTCGTGAAACTGAAAACGCAGACCTTGTCCGGCTACTACACTTCGAGCGTGGGTCTGCTCAAGGACCTGGAGTACAAAGGCATCGTGCCGATTGCCGTCTATCCGGCCTGTGATCACCCGGATCACCTGAACCCGCAGAAGCGGGACAGGAACTGATATGCAGATCACGCGGGACACCCCGACTCAGGAGTTCGACGCGATCGTGGTGGGCACAGGACCGTGCGGCGGTTTCGCGGCCAAGGAACTCACCGAGCGCGGGCTGACCGTGTTGGTGCTGGATGCCGGACCGATGCCCGTGCCCGGCCGCGACTTTGCGCGTCACGAATGGCCCTGGCAGGAGCCTAATCGCGGACTCTCCTTTGAACGACGCCGGCGCCCGCCGCCACCGAGCGACCGGGTACCGCTGGTGTGGGCCCAGCATCCCGACCATCCTTACACCACGGAGCCGGGCAAACCATTCACCTGGATACGCTCGCGTGTAGTGGGCGGGCGGTCACTGCACTGGTCGCGCGCCTCGCACCGGCTCAGCGACTATGATTTCAAAGCCGCCTCGCGAGATGGGTTCGGGGAGGACTGGCCGATCAGCTACGCCGACATCGCTCCGTATTACGACTGGGTGGAGGAGCACATCGGCGTCAGCGGTTACGTGGAAGGCTATCCGCAGCTTCCCGACGGTAAGTTTCTGCCGGGCATGCCATACAACTGCGTCGAACAGATTTTCCGCGGCACGGCCCTCCGCATGGGGCTCCCCGCGACACACCGGCGGCTGGCGCAACTCACCAGGCCGCACAAGGGCCGGCCAGCCTGCCACTTCTGCGGCGCGTGCACGCAGGGTTGCGACATCGGGGCGATGTTCAATTCCATCGTATCCACGCTCCCCTCGGCGGAGATGACACGGCGCATGACGTTGCGGCCCGAATCCGTGGTTCGAGCCGTGCTGATGGGCGCGGACGGAAAAGCCCACGGAGTTTCCTACATTGACCGGCTGACCCGAAAGGACTACGAGGCCAAGGCCAAGTACATCATCCTCGCCGCGTCCACGCTGGAATCCACGCGCATCCTGTTGAATTCGGCTGCGGGAGGGCTCGGCAACAGCAGCGGCGTGCTGGGGCACTACCTCATGGACCAGGTGGCCGGGGCCAGCGTGAGCGGTTTTCTTCCCCAGTTGCAGGGCTCGGCTCCGCGCAACGACGACGGAAAGGCGAGCGGCGCTTTCATCGCCAACTTCCGCAATCTGAAGGACCGTCATCCGAAGTTCATTCGCGGCTATTGCATGAGCATGAGCGGCGGGCAGACCTCGAGCCCGGGATTTGCGCTCTCCACGCCCGGCTACGGTTCCTCGCTCAAGGAAAAGATCCGGAGGAACTATCCGGCGCAAGCGCGGATCTACATGTCGGCTGGCGATATGCTGCCGCGGTTCGAGAATCGCGCCGAGGTCGATGCAAACCGGAAGGACGCTTGGGGCATTCCGGTGCTGAAGATCACATGCACGCACAGTGACAACGAACGCGCGATCTGGGAAGACGGGACGGAAAAGATGAAGGAGATTTTCACCGAGGCGGGTGGAGAGATCACCTCGGTCGGGCGGCAGATCTCAACGCCCGGCGGCCTGATCCACGAAGTGGGGACCTGCCGCATGGGCAAGGATCCCAAGACGAGCGTTCTCGATCCGTTCTGCCGGATGAATGATGTCAAGAATGTCTACGTATTCGGGGGCGGACCGTTTGTGACCACCGGATCGTATCATCCGACGCTGACCATGATGGCGTTGACCGTCCGCGGCTGCGAGCACCTGGTCCGGTCGGCCTGAAGAGCTGGCGCGCCGGGGTCACCTTTGCGGCGGCGGCAGGTATTTCTTGGGGACCTCACACATCGAAGTGCTGAACCACGAGGCGACTCGCAGCTCGGCAGCGAGCCCGAGCAGAGTGTGCGCCTCCTGCTGAGTAAGCCCGTAGTCGGTCATTAGCCAGCTCAGCATTTCGCTGATAGCCTCCCGGAACCCGCGCTCCATCGCGCCGGTGGTCGCGCCCAGCGTCACCAGCGAATCGGGATGCTCCACGCGCGGCCAACCGATGCGGTGCCGCTTGCGTAAACTCACCGAGAACTGTACGTCCATCGAGGTTTCCGTACCCTGGCCCAGCAGTTCGCCGTCACCGAACCCGGCATGTCCGTCGCCCAGCATCAGCAGCGCGCCGGGCTCAAAGACCGGCAGGGACACGATGGCGCCTTCGTCCATGCGGTTGTAGTCGAGATTGCCGCCATACTGGCCGGCGGGTCCCGAGGAGATCGCCTGCCGGAGCGCGGGGGCCACACCGATGCAGCCGATGGTGGGATGCGCCGGGAATTCCAGTTTGGCCCGGCTGCCCAGCGGGCGGGAAGGTTTGAGGATCCCGCGCTCCAGGTCCAAGGTCCACTTGAGCGCGTTACGCCGTCCCGGCTGCAGCCACTCCTCGCAACAGTTGGCTGATTCCAACCCTTCAATGCTGCGCGGGGCCAACGCGTCCAGCGAGACACGTGTTCCGTCCCAGCCCCAGTCGCGGTTCAGCCGCACGCGTTCCAGCCGTACCACCAGGGTGTCGCCGGCTTCGGCGCCCTCCACATAAAAGGGACCAGTGAGCACGTTATCCCCGTCCAGGATGAGCTTGCCGGTCTCATCGCGGCCGCGCGAATCGAGGAGCTTCGTGATGACCGTGTCGCCAGGGCGGATGCGTGCCACGGGAGGATGGGCGGCTGAAAACGTTTCATAGTACCGGTCGGGTTTGACCGTATGGGTTTCCGCGCGTACGCAGTCTGGCAGCAGCAGCGCCGCCGCGGCCGCCGCCAGGAAAAATATTGTTGCCTGATTGTGCCGGCTCATCCTGTGCTCCATGCTCCCCGCTACCACCCCATCACGTAGTCATCCTTGGCCGGGCTGACGGCGCCCCGGATCACGCCTGTCTTGGGATCGATGAGCGTCATCTTCACGGCTCCCACCGCGGCTGTCTGCTGAAAGTAGGGCTGCTGCAGAGCGCGGACCTCGAGCCGGTGACCCTTCCGGGCCAGCGCCGCACCTACTTTGGCAGCCAGCGATTCCGGGATCAGCACCGTGCCGCTGACCTCGTGCGGGTACATCGAGGCGTGGAGGCTGGTGGTGGTGACCGACGGCTGCTCCAGCGCATTCTGCGGACCCATCCCGAATTCCACAACGTTCAAGAAAGCCTGCAGCAGCGCCTGCGGCTGATTGTCGCCACCGGGTGTGTTCCAGGCCATCACGGGCTTGCCGTCCTTCAGCGCGAGCGCCGGACAAATGGTGTGAAGAGGGCGCTTGCCGGGGGCCAGCGCGTTCGCCTCTCCCGCCTCCAGGCTGAAATACGGTAGCCGGTTGTTGAGCACGTACCCGCCTCCCTCCACGACAATGCCGGCGCCGAAGGTTCCATTGACACTGTGAGTCACCGACACCACGTTGCCGAAACGGTCCGCGATGGAGAACGAGGAGGTTTCTCCGTCCTGGTGGGCAGAGGATTTTTCCGGCCGGACGGGCTGCTCCTGGTCCTCATAGGAAATAGTGCGCCCTTCCAGAATCGCGCGACGCCCGCGCGGGTCGCCGGGAGGCGCGGCGCCGCGGATGGCCCGGTCCATCCGGATCAGTTTCCGGCGCATGCCGGCGTAGTCCTCCGACAGGAGAGCTTCGGTAGGGATGACGCTGCGGCGGGGGTCCGCGATGTACCGGTCACGGTCGGCAAAAGCCAGTTTCAGGGCTTCGATCAGGACGTGAAGGTATTCCGGCGAATTGTGGCCCAGCCCTTTCAAGTCGAAGCCCTTCAGAATATTCATCGCCATTAACTGCACGATGCCCTGCGAGTTGGCGCCCGCCTGATAGACGGTGTAGCCGCGATAGCCGGTCTGCACGGGCTCGGCTTCCTCGGACCGGAAAGCGGCCAGATCCTGGTAGCGCAGCAGCCCGTTGTATTTCTGGTAGGTGGCCGCGGTGAGCTTGGCGAGCGAGCCCCGGTAGAAGGAGTCCGGGCCCTCCCGCACAATGGTGCGAAGACTGCGCGCCAGGTCCGGCTGCACGAACAGATCCCCTGCTTCGAACGGCTGTCCCCGCTTGGTGAGAGACTCGCGGGAACTCGGGTACTGGAGCAGCATAGGCATCACTTCGGCATGGGTGTGGGCGGCAAAGCGCGTCAGCGGGTGGCCCTGTTCGGCCGCCAGGATGGCGTCGCTGGTGAGCGCGGCCAGATTGCTGGTTCCGTAGGACCGCAGCGCGAGATCGAACGCGGCCACGGCGCCCGGGACATTGCTCGAGTAAGGGCCATTCGGCGGGATGCCGCCGAGTTTGCCGCGATAATATTCGATGGTCGCGCGCTCCGGCGCGGGACCGGTGCCATTGATAAAGACCACTTGCTTGCGTTTCGCGATGTAGGCCACGATGAAGGCGTCGCCGCCGAGCCCGGCCTGATGCTGCTCGGTGACCGCCGTCATATAGAACACCGCCACAGCCGCATCGATGGCATTGCCGCCCTTTTCGAGCACCCGCAATCCGGCCAGCGCCTGCAGGGGATGCTCAGCCGCCACCATTCCATTGGTGCCCATCACCTCGGTGCGCCATGGCCACGGCGCAGAAGCAGGGGTTTGCTGGGCGCAGGCGGGAAGGCTCCACAGGAGAGAGGCCAACGCGAGCCACAAATTCGAGCGTCGGATCATTGGTAGATTATGGCGCGGTTCCAGCTATTGCTGCTGGCCCGTTTCCATCAACCCCCTTTCAAACCGTACGTGCGGTTTTCCCGCATACGGCTTAACGATGATCTTCGGTGGAGTGGCTTGCGATGGGTAGCGC
>ORMF012671991.1_pt1 | contig 14332 bp, 9 predicted proteins | sample 1779871 | NCBI WGS metagenome assembly ORMF01 (sample SAMEA104232316, study PRJEB22302) | groundwater metagenome | biome: forest; feature: aquifer; material: groundwater | place: USA | collected 2011-08-07 | depth 5.4 m | reverse complement strand
CCCAACCTCAACCTCAACTCGACCCAAAAGTGTCAACCATGTGCCCGGTCTAAAATGTCAGGGATGTCCCCGGCTGCACAGTGTGTGGAAAGGGCGAGTCCCGTAAGGGACGGCACGGTCGCTGCGACGGAGGCTCGAACGCGGAACGTCCTACCGCTCGGAATTCTTCACCGCGACGAAATAGCTTTCAGGGTACAAATAGTCCTCGCCCAATTCGTCCACGACGCGTATCAGATGATTCTGGGCAGCCTTGCCGTCCGGGAGGGCCTCATAAGTTTTTCGCAGCTTGAGCGCGGCTGGATTTTCGTCGTTGCGCACGCAGACCACGAATCGTCGACGGCGTTTCTTCGTCGCCGTGGCGGATACGCGCGTTTTTGATCTCCTGCGCGCCATTGCCGCGCGATTTTTGTCTGTCAATTTCACTGAGAGCATCGTACCACCGGCCCGGGATTGCACCATTCTCCGGCGTTGCGCATCCGTGCCAAGTCGATAGAATGGAAGCAATGTCTGGTCCTGTTCCCGCATGAGCTCCCAATTCGTCCACCTGCATCTGCATACCGATTACTCGCTGCTCGACGGCGCTTGCGACGTCGAAAAGCTCGCCCATCGCGTGAAAGAGCTCGGGATGCCGGCCGTGGCCATGACCGACCACGGCAATATTTTTGGCGCGGTGCATTTCGTCAACGCGGCGCACAAGGAAGGCGTCAAGCCGATCGTCGGATGCGAGCTTTACGTCTGCAAGAAGGACGATCACAACATCGAGCGCACCCCGCCCGAAGGCGATACCTACAACCACCTGCTGGTTCTCGCCGAGAACGAAGAAGGCTACCGCAACCTCGTCAAGATTACGTCAGAGGCTTCGCTGCACGGCTTCTATTACAAGCCGCGGGTCAGCAAGAAATTTCTGGCGGAGCACTCGAAAGGATTGATCGGACTTTCCGGCTGCCTCAAAGGCGAAGTAGCCGAGCGCCTGATGGAGAGCAATTACGACGCGGCACGCGAGGCGGCCGCCTTCTATCGCGACTTGTTCGGCAAAGAGAATTTCTTTCTTGAGATCCAGGATCAGGGACTGGAACAAGAGCATCGCATCCGTTCCGGGCTGCTCCAGTTAGAAAAAGACCTGGCGCTGCCGCTGGTTGCCACCAACGACAGCCACTACCTCTGCGAAGAAGATGCCCATGCGCAGGATGTGATGGTGTGCATTCAGACCGGCAAGTCTATCCAGGACACCAACCGGATGAAGTTCGAGGGCACGCAGTTTTTCGTTAAGAGCCATGACGAGATGTACCGCGTATTCAAGGACACTCCGGAGGTGCTTGCGCGAACGCTGGATATCGCCGAACGGTGTAGTCTGCGGCTCGAGAAAGTCCCGACACCGTTCCCGCATTTCGAAGTTCCCGCCGGATTCACGCTCGACAGTTATTTCGAGCATGTGACGCGGGAAGGCTTTGCGCGGCGTTTGGAAGTTCTGCGGGGGCTTTCCGCGCAGGGCCGTCTGAAGCATCCGCTGTCCGACTACGAGCAGCGTTTGGCGCGCGAGCTGGCCATCATCCAGCAGATGAAGTTTTCTGGTTATTTCCTGATCGTATGGGACTTCATCCGTTATGCGAAGGAGCGCAACATCCCGGTGGGACCGGGGCGGGGATCGGCGGCGGGCGCGCTGGTGGCGTATTCGCTGGGCATCACCGACATCGATCCGCTGCAACATGCGCTTCTGTTCGAGCGCTTTCTGAATCCCGAGCGTATTTCATTGCCCGACATCGACATTGATTTCTGCATGAATCGGCGGGACGAGGTAATCAAATACGTCACCGAAAAGTACGGGCGCGAGAACGTGGCGCAGATCATCACCTTCGGGACCATGGCGGCGAAGGCGGCGATCAAAGACGTCGGGCGGGCGATGGATATGCCTTATACCGACGTGGATCGCATCGCCAAAATGGTTCCCACGACGCTCAACATCAAGCTCGACGACGCAATCAAAGAATCGCCGCAGATGCAAGAGGCGTACGACAAAGATCCGCAGGTGCGGCAGTTGCTGGATACTGCCCGGAAACTGGAAGGGCTGGTGCGCAACTCGGGTGTGCATGCTGCGGGCGTAGTGATTTCTCCGCGGCCGCTGATCGAACTGGTGCCGCTGCACAAGACCAAGAACGACGAAATCGTCACCGCCTTCGACATGGTAGCCATCGAAAAGATGGGCTTGCTCAAGATGGACTTTCTTGGGCTGACTACCCTGACGATTCTCGATGACACGCTCAAGCTGATTGCGCAAAAAGGGAAGACCTTAATTTTGGACGACATTCCGCTGGAAGACCAGGAAACTTACGAAGGGGTCTTCCACCGTGGACTAACCTCGGGTGTGTTCCAGTTTGAATCGCATGGGATGCGGGATGTGCTGCGGCGGTATCAGCCGAACTCGATTGAGGACCTGACTGCCTTGAATGCGCTCTACCGGCCGGGGCCGATCCAGGGCGGGATGATTGACGATTTCGTCGAGCGCAAACACGGCCGCAGAAAAGTTGAATACGAACTGCCCGAGCTGAAGGAAATTCTCGAGGAGACGCTGGGCGTCATCGTCTATCAGGAGCAGGTGATGCAGATCGCCAACCGCCTCGCTGGCTATTCGTTGGGCGATGCCGATCTGCTGCGCCGGGCCATGGGCAAGAAGAAGCAGGAGGAAATGGCGGCCCAGCGCGAGCGCTTTGTACAGGGCGCAGTGAAGAACGGTTTCCCGCCCCGCAAGATCGAAAAAATCTTCGACCTGATGGCACAGTTCGCCGGCTATGGCTTCAACAAGTCGCACTCGGCGGCGTATGCGTTGCTGGCTTATCACACCGCTTATTTGAAGACGCACTATCCGGTTGAGTTCATGGCGGCGTTGCTGACCTCGGTCACGGGCAGCACCGACGACGTGGTGAAATACATCAACGAATGCCGCGAGATGGGGATTGCAGTCGAGCCGCCGGATATCAACGTGAGCGACGCCAACTTCACGCCGCATGGGCCGGGGATCCGGTTCGGGTTGGCGGCCGTGAAGAACGTCGGCGGGAATGCGATCGAGTCGATCGTCGCGGCACGCAAAAAGCTCGGCAGGAATTTTCGATCGCTCTTTGAGTTCTGCGAAGAAGTGGATCTGCGGCTTCTGAACAAACGCGTACTGGAATCGCTGATCAAGAGCGGCGCGATGGATTCGCTGGGCCGCCGGGCGCAGTTGATGCAGTCGCTCGACAAAGCAATCGACCGCGCGCAAAAGACGCAGCGCGACGCCCAATCCGGCCAGCACGGACTGTTCGGCGTATTCGCGGACGAGCCCGCGCCCCACGACAATAACGCCCTTCCCGACACCCCCGATTGGGATGAGCACACGCGCCTGGCGGCGGAAAAAGAGATTCTCGGATTTTTCATCACCGGACATCCGCTGGAGAAGTACAAAGACAAGCTGCTCGATCTGAGCGCGCTTTCCACCGAAGACATCAACGGCATGAAGCGATCCACCGGCAAAGACGAGAACATCACCACTGCCGGTTTGATCACGAACCTTCGCGTCGCGAAATCAAAGAGGGGCGAACTGTGGGCGCAGGGCGCGCTGGAAGACATGTTCGGGAAAGTGGAATTATTGGTGTTTCCCGAAGCCTTCAGGAAACTTGGCGAGAAGGTGAAACTTGAAGTTCCGGTGCTGATCCGCGGCGGCGTGCGGGTTGAAGACGGCGCGAATGCCAAGCTGACGGTTAACGACATTACCCCACTTGATGAGGCCAAGGTTCCGCTGCCGAAGGCGCTGCGCATCCGCATTCCCCTTGAGACCGCATCCGCAGATACGGTGGGCGCGCTGCACGCCCTGTTCCACGAACGCCCGGGCGAGGCCAAAGTGCTGTTCGACGTCGAGCGGCAAGGCGATTTCATGGTGGTGATGGAAGCCGAAGGCTATAATGTGATGCCGGACCGGAATTTCATTGGCCGCGTGGAAGAGTTGTGCGGACGCGGCAGTGTGCGCGTCATCAGTTGATCCCTACCCGTTAACAGGTTCGGCCGATGAGACGAGCGAAAATAACCCGAGCGGAACAATCCGAGAGCAGCGCCAGGAATCCGGCCATAGTCGGGACCGAGTTTTTGCTCTCCATTGTGGAAGCGCATCACACCCGCAGGAATGGGAACGTCGTCAAGATGGATTCTGGACTCAAGGCGCAACAGGAACTGGAAAAGATCGAGCAGCAGATCGCACGCTTGCAGGCGCTGGAGGGGCAGAGCGCGGAAACACACCGCCACATCCAGCAGTTGCACGATCGTGTGAACGACTTGCGGCGAGAAGTTTCGTCGCACTTGAATGCCTGGGAGCGCACCGAGATGGCGCGCCATCCCCAGCGTCCCTATACCCTCGACTACGTGGAGCGCATTTTTACCGACTGGAGCGAGATCCATGGCGACCGGGGCTTCGCCGACGATCCGGCGATCGTGTGCGGCATGGCGCGCTTTCACGGAGAAGAAGTTCTGATCGTCGGGCATCAGAAGGCGCGCGACACCAAGCAGAAGGTGTATCGCAATTTCGGCATGCCGAATCCGGAAGGCTACCGCAAGGCGCTGCGAGTGATGCAAGTCGCCGCCAAGTTTCGCCGCCCAATCTTTACTTTCGTAGATACGCCTGGCGCCTATCCCGGCCTGGGCGCGGAAGAGCGCGGGCAGGCTGAGGCCATCGCCTACAACCTGCGCGAAATGGCGCGGCTGGAAGTTCCCATCGTTACGACCATCACGGGCGAAGGCGGCAGTGGCGGCGCGCTGGCGATTGCCGTGGCCGACCGCGTCCTGATGATGGAGAACTCGATCTATTCGGTGATTTCGCCGGAGGGATGCTCCTCCATCATGTGGCGCGACCCGACGAAGCGCGACTTGGCAGCCGCTGCCATGAAGATCACGCCCAAGGATCTGAGCGAGCTTGGAATTATTGACGGCATCGTGCCCGAACCTCCGGGCGGCGCGCATTCCGACCATGCGCAGGCAGCGGAGTTGCTGGACGGTGTGCTGCAACAGCAACTGGCAGAGCTCATGCGATTGCCAGTGTGCGATCTCCTCAACGCCCGCTACGCGAAGTTCCGCAACATGGCGCAGTTCTATCAGGTGGAAGGGTAGTCGGGTCGTTAGTTGTTGGATTTGGGCGTGAAGATGGTGAAGCGCATTTGCCTCTCGGTGGCCAGTGGCGTGTCGACGATTGCCCTGCTGATATTTCTCACCGGCCTTCTGATGCCTTACACCAATCCTGACAAGGGGCCGGTTCCACTGGCGGTTGCTGCCGAATATGCTGTCAGTACCTTGCTCTACTGGCCTTCTTTCCACCTTTTCCGCGGAGGTCGACTGGATTGTCCTAATGCCGACTCGATCCCTGAAAAGTTCCGTTGCATAGGCATGTCGTTGAGCATCGACCTCTTGGTCTACTCGGCAGTTTGTTTTCTGTTGCTGTGGGTCATTGGTAAGAGGCGTCAGGCAGTGCGGGCCAGCCTTTCTAAATAGAACACGGAGCGTGGAACAGACCGACTTCGAATTGTCAGCGCGCGCAGGGCGACACGGCGGGAGCAGAAGGACTATGAAGAAATCATCGGCGACTGAATTCCGGAGGCGGCGTTCCGCGGGCAACCTGCGTAGCGAGTACCAGTTCGACTACTCGAAGGCGCGACCGAACCGTTTTGCTGGCCGTGCGCGAGCAAAATCTGTGGTTGTGTTGCTCGCTCCAGACGTTGCCAAAGTGTTCAGGAATGGGGACTCCGTCAACGACGCCCTCCGGGCTATTATGAAAGCTGTCCCCCGCAGAAAAGTCGCGACCAATTCAAATTAGGCAGCAAGCTTTGCTGCGGCTAGGCTACTTCTGGTTCAGGCACTTCCCGCCCGGCTGTATAATTAAGGGTTTTCACTCTTCACTCCGCAAGACTGCCGGGCGACGTGGGGTTTGCCTGGACACGATCAGAAAGGTACAGGGATGGCCACTACGGATGTCGCGCCCCAGGAGTCAGCCGGCCGGCTGGGGCAAAAGCGTGTCGTCAATGACATGAGTATTCAGGTTGCGACCGTGAATGGTTCAGGGTCGCAAAGTTCCAACACCGTCCTGCTGCGCAGCATTTTCCAGATGGGCGTGCCGGTTTCGGGGAAGAACCTGTTTCCGTCGAACATTGCCGGCTTGCCCACCTGGTACACCATTCGCGCCAACAAGGACGGCTACATTGCCCGCAAAAAAGAGATTGATCTCCTAGTGGCCATGAACGCGGAGACGGCGCAGGAAGACACGAAGTCGCTGGCGCCGGGAGCCTCCGTTTTGTACGACGAGCCCCTCGCGCTCGATAAGGTACGCAACGACCTGATTTATTATTCCGTCCCGTACGACAAGCTGGTGGCGCCGGTGTGCCCGGAAGCCAAGCTCCGCAAGCTGGTCAAGAACATGATCTACGTCGGGGTCGTGGCGCAGTTGCTCGAGATCGACCTGGCCGAAGTGGAGAAGGCAATCCGCAAGCAGTTTGCGAAGAAAGTAAAAGCCGCCAACCTCAACCTGGCCGCGGTCAAGGCCGGCTACGACTACGCGGCGGCGAATCTGACCAAGCGCGATCCTTTCGTGATCGCGCGCCTGGACAAGAATCAAGGCAAGATCATCATTGACGGCAACTCGGCCGCCGCCTTGGGCTGTGTGTTTGCCGGCTGTACGGTGGTGACGTGGTATCCGATCACGCCCTCGTCTTCGCTGGTCGAAACCATGATCGAGTACATGAAGGAATACCGCATCGGGCCCGACGGCAAAGCCACCTTTGCCATCGTGCAGGCCGAAGATGAACTGGCTGCGGTGGGCATGGTGATCGGCGCGGCCTGGGCGGGAGCGCGCTCCATGACTGCGACCGCGGGGCCGGGCCTCTCGCTGATGGCGGAGTTCACGGGGCTGGCCTACTACGTCGAGATTCCCGCCGTCATCTGGGACATTCAGCGCGTCGGGCCGTCCACCGGCTTGCCCACGCGAACTTCGCAGGGCGACGTGCTTTCCACGGCGTTCCTCAGCCACGGCGATACCAAGCACATCATGCTGTTTCCAAATTCGATGATTGAGTGCTTCACCATGGCGCAGGACGCGTTCGATCTGGCCGAACAGTTCCAAACGCCAGTGTTCGTCATGTCGGACCTCGACCTTGGGATGAACAACTGGATGTCGGATCCGTTCCCGTATCCCGATAAGCCGATCAAGCGCGGCAAGGTGCTGAGTAAGGAAGACCTGGAGAGGTTGGGTAGTTTTGTCCGCTACAGAGACGTCGATGGCGACGGCGTGGGTTACCGCACGTTGCCGGGGACTGATCATCCAGCGGCCTCGTACTTCGCGCGCGGCAGCGGGCACAACGAAAAAGGGCAGTACAGCGAGCGTCCGGACGACTTCGAACGCAACATGGAGCGCATCAGCAAGAAATTCGAGACGGCGCGGTCGTTTGTGCCGCGGCCGGAGGTGGTGGCGAACGGGAAGTCGAAGATTGGGATTCTCGCCTACGGCACGACGCACTGGGCGATCACTGAGTGCCGCGATCAGTTGCGCAATGAACACAAAGTGGAGACGGACTATCTGCGGCTGCGGTCTTATCCCTTCACGCGCGAGGTGCACGACTTCATCGAGCAGCACGACCGCGTGTATGTCGTGGAGCAGAACCGCGACGGACAGATGGCCACGCTGCTCAAGCTCGACATCAAGCCCGAGCTGACGCCGCGTCTCCGTTCGATTTGCCATATCCACGGATTGCCGATCGACGCCCGTTCCGTAACCGACGAACTTATCATGATGGAGGGCAAGTAAATGGGAACCACACCCACCAGCACGCCCAAACCAAAAGTAAACCGGATTGGATTGCAGGTCGTTGACTATCGCGGCGGCAAGACCACGCTCTGCGCCGGTTGCGGGCACAACGCCATCTCGGAACGCATCATTGACGCCTTTTACGAAATGGGAGTCAAGCCCGAGCGCGTCGCCAAGTTCAGCGGCATCGGTTGCTCTTCGAAGAGCCCGGCGTACTTCATGAACCGCTCGCACAGCTTCAACTCCGTGCACGGACGCATGCCGTCAGTGGCGACCGGAGCCATGCTGGCCAACAAGGACCTGATAGCGCTCGGAGTCACGGGCGATGGCGACACGGTTTCGATCGGCGCTGGACAGTTCGTCCACCTCATGCGCCGCAATCTGCCGATCATCTACGTGATCGAGGACAACGGTTGTTACGGTCTGACCAAAGGACAGTTTTCCGCCACCGCCGATCTGGGATCGACACTGAAGAGTGGTGTAGTGAACGACCTTCCTCCGGTGGATACCTGCATCCTGGCCATTCAGCTCGGAGCAACCCTGGTGGGCCGTTCGTTTTCCGGCGACAAGAAGCAGCTGCACGCGATGCTCAAAGCGGCCATCGCCCACAAGGGAACGGTGATGCTCGACGTGGTCTCGCCTTGCGTAACGTTCAACGATCACGAAGGCTCAACCAAGTCCTACAAGTACGTGATTGACCACGAGGAGCAGCTGCACGAAGTGGACTTCGTGCCGGCGTTTGAGAACATCAGCGTAGAGTACGATCCCGGCACTGCTTTCGAAGTCACTATGCACGACGGCTCGCACCTGCGGCTGCGCAAGCGGGAGGAGGACTACAATCCGCCCGACAAGATTCAAGCCGTGACCCGCCTGATGGAGGCGCATGCGAAAGGCGAAGTGCTGACCGGAGTGTTTTACATCAATGCCAACGCCCCGACCTTCATCGACATGTTGAACGTCACCGACCAGCCCTTGGCGACCCTGCCGGAATCGGCCGTGCGGCCGAGCCGGGAAGCGCTCGAGCAATGCATGGAGGAATTGCGGTAGCTTTGCACCGCGCGGGCGGAACTATTTCGCCGCTCCCGCTTGGACGAAGCTTGCGTTCCCGCCACAAGTCCGGATCTTCCCCGCGATATTGATCGACCAGTCCTTGTCGTACCAATACACCAGACGCTGACCGCGGTTCATCAGTGCGCGCTCCTCAGCCCGCGAACGGCTGTTGAGCAGTTCGCTGTGGAACAGATTGGTCAAGCAGTCCACCGCTGCCGCGTTCTTGGTGTCCCATGTCGCCTTTACATAGTACCGGTCTCCTTGAGCGGATGCTGTCGGAACCACTTGGAACGCTCCCGACCGTGAGGTTTTCGCGCGCAGGGTGGCCGATTTCGCCGGGCTGAGCTTGTTCAAGATTCGCGTGGAGTAGGCCGGATCGAGTTTGGCCAGAACTTGCTCCCCGTCGGCCCGATCTCGTTTCTGTGAAGAGCCGAGCTTTCGGAGCAGGTAGTCGTCCAGATTGACTTTCTTAACTATTACCGCAGCTTTGTAGGACACTTCCTTGTCGGAGTGCCGAGTGAGGTCAAGGAGCGTGGCCAGAATGGGTTCGTGACCGGTTGTGCTGGAGTCCGTGAGGGCCGTACCCGGCAAGCGATCAAGTTCGTCGAGGGCGACGATCTTCCTTCCGACATCGGAACTGGAATCTTGCAGCACTGTAACTGGCCAGTTGGACTGCTGGGCAGACTGTGATCGAGGCGATTTGCCCTCATATACAGGATTCGCGACTTGGGCCGCATGAACGCTCCAAATGAAACGGCCCTCTGCTACCTGTGGCGTCTTCTCTCGCCGGAGGACGTTGGTGTGTAGAGTGTCGTCCCAGTCAACTCTAAACTTCGGATAGGGTTCGGAGGGATCGTAGACGATGTGAAACCTATTTCTTGTTGATTTGTTCTTGGAGAATTCAACATCAAAAATCTGTCCCTTATTGAGTGGCGACTCCTGGACAATCAAGAAGTGCTCATTTCGCAAGGGAATATCGTCGATGCTCTCCTTCGGCTCCACTCGGAAATACAGTTTGTCAGACGCGGAAGCCAAAGTTTCATAGTCATGCAGATCGATGATTTCTCCTTGGAAAGCATAGATCTTTGGCCGGAAGGCCAGCCACCAAACCACCGAGACTACGACTAGCGAAAGGCCAAAGAAGAAAGTCCCTAGGAATACCAGCCGCGCCGCGCTCAGCTCTTTTTGCGTGGCAGCAGGATTCCTTTTAGCGTTGGTCTCTTTGAAAACCCGATATGCCCATCGCGTTACTCCAAGGACAAACAGAATAGCGAAAAAGAAAGGTCCGTATTGCAACGCGATTTCACTTAACTTGGAAAGGTTCTCTGGATTCATAGGATCCCCACAAGTAGTGTGCGGTTCTCCGTGGCCGACTGCCTAACTCAACAAAAGCTTTGAACGGGAGCGCACGCTTGTCGTCTCCAGCGAGTGCGGGGAAGAGAGGTGATGCTGAAGAACAGAGTCATACTGCTACGGTTTTTAGCCGATGTCAAGGCCTTGTACTCGGCCTAAGCAAGTTGTTTTGCGACCAGATCTGTCGTCAGTTTCACGGCCTAGTTCACGGCAGAGCGCCCTAAACTTCCGGCGGCTTGCCTTCCGCTCGGCACAACTCCTGCCACATCCCCACCACGCGCGCTTTCAACTCCGCCGTCAACTTCTCATACGCCGCTTCGCTCGCCTCGCTCACCGGCGGCGGGACAATCGGCTTGCCGAACACCAGCCGCAGATTTGCCAGCTTCGGCCACTTCTGGTACCGAGGCCAGGCGTCATAGAACCCTTCAATCGCAACCGGAACAATGGGGGCCTGTTCGTGAATGGAGAGAATCGCCGCCCCCTTCCGGAACACTCTCGGCTTGCCCGTGTCCGATCGTTCGCCCTCCGGATAGAGCACCAGCACCCGCCCCTGACGCAGCCCGTAGGCCCCAGCGCGCATCGCGGGAATGAGGTTGGCGTCGGGATCGAGCACGACGACGCGAATCCATCGCGCCAGCCGCCGCATGAATCCCTGGCCAAAAATGTCGCTCGTGCCCAGCGCGAAAGTCGCGCGAAACAGACGCCACGGCAAAACCGACCCCATCGCCACCGGATCAAAGTAGCTCTGGTGGTTCGAGCACAGCAGATACGGCCCCTTCTCGGGCAGGTTTTCCAGGCCCTTCACTTTCAAGTGGAAGAGGTCGAGCGCAACCAGATGGAGGAACCGCCCCAGCAGAAAGAAAAATATTTCCGCAAGCAACTGGTGGCGTGCCAGCCCCAGCACCTCGGGGTCGGTGACCGGCTCGGCCAGAATAGTGGACCATGCGGGCGCCGCCGCTTTGGCCCCGCCCTCACCGCGGCCTGCACTGGCGAGAACGGCGTCCACCAGGTCGCGTACCGAATAGATTTCCGCCAGCTGCGCCTCGGGGACATCGCCTCCGAGTTGCTGTTCGAGCGCGGTCAGCAACTCGACCCGCTGCATGGAATCGAGACCCAGATCCAACTCCAGATTGTGACCGGGGCGGATTTCCCCGAGCTTGTTCCGCGCCGACTCCCGCACAACTTCGAGCGCCCGCTTCACATCGTCGCGTTCGAGCCACGCGCGCTCCTCATCGGTCAGCGGTTTTTCTGTTCCGACCTCCGCTTCGCCGGGTCCGCCCCTCTTTTGCAATTCGCGTACTTTCTTTTCGATCTGGAAGCGCTTCAGCTTGCGCGTGGTCGTGCGCGGCAGGTCTTCCTGCCAGATTTCGTAACTGCCCAGCCGCTTGGTCGAGGCGATTTTGTGCGCCAAATTTTCGATGTCAAAGCGAATCGCCTCTTTCGAGTTCACGATCTTCTGCTCGCGCAGCACCTCGAAGTTCGGCACGATTACCGCATACAGCCGCTCGGACGTCGGGTCGTCCGGCCGCCCCTCCAGCGCCATCACGCAGAGTTCCTTGATGAACGGCGACTTCTGATAATGCGCCTCGATCTCCTCCGGATACACATTCTTGCCGTTGGCCAGCACAATCACTTCCTTGCGCCTGCCGGTAATGAACAGGTTCCCGCCGGAGTCGAAGTAGCCGAGGTCGCCGGTGTGGAACCAGCCGTCGCGCAGGACTTCCGCGGTCGCGTCGGGACGATTCCAGTAGCCCTTCATCACAATCGGGCCGCGCAGCGCGATCTCCCCCGCCGCCGGACCGCCTTCCTCCACCGGCTGCGGATCGATGATCTTCGCTTCCACAGTTGGAAAAGGTGGGCCTACCGAGCCGATCACAACCTTCCCTGGAGGAGTAACGAACGCTCCGCCCGAGGTCTCAGTCAGCCCGTAAGCGTTGAGCACGTCAATTCCAAAAGAGTAGAAATCGCGCGCGATCGCGGTATCGAAGCGCGAGCCGCCCGTCACCAGGTAGCGCATACGCCTGCCGAACGTGGCATGGATCTTCCCAAAGAACACCTTGCCCGCATTGACCCCCAACTTCCGCAGCAGCCGGTTCAGCCCCATCAGGGTGCGCACCAGTGAGAGCGTGAATTTCCCCCGCTTCTTCAGCTCCTTGAAAATGCGCTCGTGGATCAGGTAAAAGAACTGCGGAACAACCACAAAAACCGTGATGCCCCGTTCTTGCAGGGCGCGCACCAGTTCGGTCGTGTTTAACGTCTCCAGGTAGACGACTCGCGAGCCATTGAAAAGGGGCAGAAACAGGTTTGCCATCTGCGCCAGTACGTGGAACATCGGAAGGATTCCCAGCAGTGCGTCGTCGGGCCCGATCGAGATTACTCCGAAGACGGCAGCCGCTTCGCCCACCAGGTTGGCATGGGTCAGCATTACGCCCTTGGGGTCGGCGGTCGTACCGGAAGTGTAGAGAAGCGCAGCCAGATCGCTCTCCGCTGGGACGACCGGTTTGAACCCTCCCGAGCCGGTTGCAAAAATCGAATCCAGGTCGGCCTCGGGCTTCGAGGCGCCGGCGGCGGCCGCGGTCGAAGCAGCCTGCTCACTAGCGGCCGAAGTCATCACCAAGCCGACCGGCAGCCCTTCCGCCGCTTGCTGCGCCACCGCCAGATGCTTGGCATCGCAGAAGAGAATCGAGGCCCCGCTGTCCTTCAACAGCTTCGCAACCTGGTCAGCATGGAAAGCCGTGTCGAGGGGAACCGCCACCCGTCCCGCACAGATAATGCCCAGGTAAGCCGCCACCCACCGCGGATGGTTCGCCGCCAAAATGGCCACCCGAGCGTCCCGTTCCACCCGTCCCGCCAGCCAGCTTCCAACGCTTTCCGCCATCCCCTGAAGTTCGGGAAAAGTGAGGCTTTCGGTATGGTCCTGGCGCTGGATTTCCAGGGCGATCTTCTCGGGAAACTGTCGGGCCGATTCCTGAAAACGCTCGTAGAAGGTGGGCATGGCTCGCAGGTGAATATACTAAAGTGAGCTGATGAAAACTAGGAAGCGCGTCGATCTTCTGTTAGGGACAATATCATGGTGATGAAGAAGATCACGTTTAGCGCGGACGCAGATAAACTCGAACGGGCCAGACGAATCGCGGAAGCCAAGGGCACTACTCTGGAGGAAGAAGTTCGGCAATGGCTGAAGGACCTCGGGGAAGGCAGATGGAAACCCACGCCGGGGAAGCCGAAGGCTAGGAAAGGCCGCAAATCCGCGAAGGACTGAAGCTCACCGTCGGAGCGGACCTGTGAGCCACTCTTCCGCATCCAATATGCTAGGCTTGAATTTATATACTTGAGATCGGAACTATCTTCAAGAGCCGGTTTCGGGAGGGCACGGCTTTAGCCGTGCCGCACATGCACACCACAGACGGGGCTTTAAGCCCCTGTGAGTTAAAGGATTCCGGTTTTGATCAACACCCTATTAGGCAAGGTTTTTGGCACTAGGAACGAGCGCGAAGTCAAGCGCATGCTGCCTCGTGTTGAGGCCATCAACGCGCTCGAACCGGAGACGCAGAAGCTCTCCGACGAACAGCTGCGCGCCAAGACCGAGGAATTTCGCGCCCGCGTCCAGGATCGTCTGAGCCACATTGCCGACGAACCGGACGCCGACCCCGACCGCCAGAAGCAGATCGACACCGAACGCAATCAGGCGCTGAAAGAAGTCTTCGACGAATTGCTGGTGGAAGCCTTCGCCGTCGTCCGCGAAGCCGGACGCCGCGTCCTCAACATGCGCCATTTTGACGTGCAGCTGATCGGCGGCATGGTGCTGCACGAAGGCAAGATCGCCGAGATGAAAACCGGCGAAGGCAAGACGCTGGTCGCAACCCTTCCCGTTTACCTCAACGCGCTCGGCGGACGAGGCGTCCACGTCGTCACCGTCAACGATTACCTGGCCAAGCGCGACTCGGAGTGGATGGGCAAGCTCTACAAATTCCTCGGCCTGAGCGTCGGCGTCATTGTCCACGAACTCGACGACGAAGAGCGCCACGAAGCCTACGCAGCCGACGTCACCTACGGCACCAACAACGAATTCGGTTTCGATTACCTCCGCGACAACATGAAGTTCGACCTGCGCGACTGCGT
>ORMF010391189.1_pt1 | contig 14342 bp, 16 predicted proteins | sample 1779871 | NCBI WGS metagenome assembly ORMF01 (sample SAMEA104232316, study PRJEB22302) | groundwater metagenome | biome: forest; feature: aquifer; material: groundwater | place: USA | collected 2011-08-07 | depth 5.4 m | reverse complement strand
GTGCGTCTCCATTGCAGCGAATTCGAAAAGGCGGCGAGGGATGCCCACGTATCGCGCTGCCTACAGGCTCTACGATGAGTCGGACGGACTTCCGGGCGTTCCAGTCTGGAACAGCTCTCCCCCCGCAACACGCGCCGGCGATGGCTCCTTCTGCCGTTGTTGTCCGGACACCAGATCACCGTGCGGCTCGAGGCATTCAACGTGTTGAATCACAAGGTCCTCGGCAACCGGGTGGCCGATTTGTCGAGCGCCACCTTCGGGCAGATCACCAGTGCGAGCGGCGGACGCAATGTTCAAACTCGGCGTGAAGTATTTGTTTTGAACTGCGGGCCCGACGTCGCCGGAGCCAAAGGCCGCACGCGCTAAGCAATCATGACTTTTCGCGGGTGTTGCGAGTTGTCCTCGAGGAATGTCTTCTTGTTGGCCAAGTCCTCCGCCGTCGGCTGGACCTGTCCGGTTACGTCGGTGACGCGCGACACGAGCGTGTGTTCACCGGGAGTGGGGCTGTTCCACACATAGTTGAACAACTTCCAGGAATACTTCTCCCTCGTCGACGGATCGAGCCTCGCCGGCTGCCACGGCCCGTCGTCCACGCGGACCTCCACCGACTTCAGCGGCGTTCCATCGTTCAGGACGACTCCGAATACATTGCACTGGCTCCCAACGCGGGTCACCCGTGCGATGAACGACTTCAACTGCATGTGGGTGACGCCGGTCTCCTTCCACTTGACGTCGCCGTTGATGGCCTCGCCTCTCAAGGTACGGTACCAGCGAGCCTGGTACTTGCCGAGATACGGATCCGCCTGGAGATGGATTTCCGACAGAAACTTCACGTTGGCGACGCCGTACCATCCAGGCACAAGCAGGCGCAACGGGAAGCCCTGGTGACGAGTCAGCGGCTCGCCGTTCAACGCATAGGCCAGCATCAATTCCGGCGACAGCGCCTTGTCGCGCGGAACACTGCGACCGAATTGCTGGTCCACCTTGAAGTTCGTTCCGCGGAAATCCACCTCCTCTTCACCGTGATCGGCGCCAAAGAAGACGAACTCCCGTGCTTCGGCCTTGACGCCGGCCTGGTCCAACACGACGCGCAGGGGCACGCCCGTCCAGCGTCCATTGCTCGACAGCCCCTGGAGGGGCCGACGATTGCCCGAGCATTCGAAGCCGAAGACGAGCTCTGTACTGCGCAGCTTGTGCAGGTCGGCGAGGGAAAGGGAGATCGGCCGATTGACCAGCCCAGAGATCTTCAGACGGTAGGTTGTCGGGTCGATCACCGGGTGGCCGTAATGCTGCGTCGTGAAGAATTGATTCGCCGGCGTAATGGGGCCGTCGATCTTACGAATGTCGAGAAGACGCCTGTCTGGGGTCGGCGTCAGATTGAGGGTGTCGGGGAGATCGGTGAATGGTACGAGCGTCTCCCCCTGAGCGATGGCGGGATAGATCCATTCCGGAATGCCCACCATACTTAGGCTGGCCACGGCAAAGCTTCTCTTGAGAACTTCACGCCGGGTGCTCTGTCTCGTCATCTGCAGCCTTCCTCTTCAGCCAGCTCGGCCAACGACCGTTTGGGGGCCCACACACCGATTCGTTTGGCTCTCAACGTTTGATGTAATCGAGCACGAACTGCTTCAAGTTCGGCGCCCGCAAACCGAGCAACTCAGCCTCTCTCATCGCGCGGGCGGCGTCCCAGCCATCGAGCTTCACCCGCTTGATGAACCACATGGCGCCCACACGATTGGCCGATGCGCAGTGGATGTAGACAGGCTGGTTTGCCGGATCTGCGACAGCCTTGAGGAAAGCCTCGGCGATTTCAGCCGTCGGCGTCTGATGGGGCAGATGAATGTACTTCAAGCCGACGGAGGCTGCCGTTGCCTTGGACTCTTCGATGTTGGCGCCCTGCTCCTGCGGCATCCGAAAGTTGATCACCGAGACGAAGCCATTTTTCTTGATCTCGCCCAATGCCTCGACTGGTGTTGCGCCGGCGCAGGCCACCGTGGCATCAACACGCGTATAGTTGGTCACACCGGCGGGCGCAGTCTCGCGCTGAGCGTGCATCAACGGTACGTGCGCCCCGGCTGCGATCAGTACGATCAGAAGCGGGATGACTCGAACAGCCTCGCGACGGAGACGCACGGTGGTTGCCGTGAATCCCACCTTCCTCATGACATCCTCGCTTTCTTGACCTCGAACATATTGACACAACGCCGCTCGACCGTCGTCGATTCGTGAAAGTGCGGCGGCCTGAGCAACCGATCTGGTCGGAGGCCGTCGCGCCCGACCTCGGCCTATCTGGTCGGATGCCGGCCAAGCGCCCCAACCCACCGACGATGTTGTCGCCGCGAGGAGCGCGAGTCAACTGCGGCGAAGTTCTTCAGAACAGAACTCCATGGAGGAAGCGATGAGCATTGCAGGACAGCATGCAGTTGTGGTGGGCGGTACTGCCGGAATCGGCCTAGCCATCGCGCGTGCAGCCCACGCAGCCGGGGCGCGCGTCACAGTGGCGAGCCGAAGTCGCGACAAGGTCGACCGGGCAGTCGCCAGCCTCGAGGGCGCGCAAGGGCTTCGATTGGATTTAACCGATGTTGATGAGGTCCAGCGTGCATTCGCGAGTCTTGGCGACATCGACCACCTTGTGGTCACCGCAGCCGAAGTGCGGGCAGGTGCGTTTAGGGAACTCTCCATTACTGATGCCCAGCACTCAATGGCGAGCAAGTTCTGGGGGCCCTACGTAGCAGCCCGCGCCGCACGGGTGAGGAACAGCGGCTCAATCACCTTGTTCTCCGGCATCTTTGCCAAGCGGCCGAGTCCGGGATTCGCGGTCCTGTCCGCTATCAACGCGGCCGTTGAAAGTCTCGGCCGGGCGCTCGCTGTCGAACTGGCCCCTATCCGCGTCAACGTCATCTCTCCTGGCCTCATTCGTGACACTGACGCGTTGGCCGGGATGTCCGAGGCCGCTCGTGAAAGCCTCTTCTCTGCCACAGCGGAGCGGCTTCCAGTGAGGCGCGTTGGGACGCCCTCCGATGTTGCGGCTCTCGTCCTCGCGATCATGGACAACCCGTACATGACTGGCGCAACAGTAGAAATCGACGGTGGCGGCTCTCTCCTGTGATGAGACCAACGTGCTGGATGAGAGGTGTATCCGCCGCGACGTCAACGGTGCGCGGCGCCGTTGATTGTCAGAGTAAAGCTGCCCATTCGTGCGTCCAAGATCCCCGCTCCGAGTGACACCCAGAGCTCCGAGCAGGGCGTGAAGCCGGAAATGAGCTACCTGGCGTTCTTCAGTGCAGTGACCAGTGCCTGATCGCTCTGGAACTGACGCTCAACGGCCATCATCTGGAACACTTCAGTACCGCGCGTGGTAAAGCATTCCTTGCAGATGGTGGCGTCGGCGATGTGGCCCTCCGTGGAGATACCCTGTTCGGTCATCAGGCGGCCCAGGACGGGCACCACGGCCGGATACTCCTTGAAGAAGTCCGCCCAGGCGGCTCCCTTGGCGATCGCGAGCGGCGTCCAGCCGCGGTCGTTCTTGACATCCAGTTTGGCGCCCTGCGCCGCGAGGTACTCGACGACGGCCGGTTCGCCGAGATAGACGGCCCCATGGAGCGCCGTCTCCCTCTCGGTCGTGACGGCGTTGACGTCCTCTCCGAGCTGCACGCAGAGCTTGACTGCCTCGAGCCGCTCGGCCATGTGCTCTGGGTTCGAGCCGGCATCCTCACCGGGGTTGTAGAGGTCCACGCCCGCCGCCGCCATGAGCGGGGTCAGGTTCTCGACAGTCGGCGTGAGCGGATTCGCGCCATTGGCGAGCAGCAGCCGCATTACCTGCAAATCACCGATTTTGGCGGCGAGCAGGAACGGCGTCGCGCCCATACGGATGAACCGCGTCCGCTGACCATCCTTCAATCCGTTCTTCCACATCCGGGCGTTGACATGGGCCCCGGAGGCAATAAGCTTCTTGATAAGCTCGAAGCTATCCATCGTGCCGGTGGGCACCGGTGCGATGTAGAACCGCGTGGCGGCGCGACGCGATCGGATCGCCTGGTGGAGCGCGGTCCACCCCTGCGCGTTGGCGTTCGGGTCCGCGCCGCGATCCAACAAGTACGCCGCGAGCTCGTAATGGGCGTTCGTTACGGCCACCACGAGGGCGCTGGTGCCGTCCGCCACCACATCGTTCACATTGGCGCCACCATCGAGAAGCGCCTTCGCCGCGTCGATGTGACCCTCACGGACGGCAAATGTCAGCGCGCTGAACGCCGAGGGGTCCACGTCGGCGTAGCGGTACCCTGACACTGTCTGAGCCGCCTCTCTCTTAAAATCGGCCACGTCATTCGGGTCCTTGCGAACCACCGTCGGCGTCGTCGCCTGGACGTTCGCGCCCGCCTCGAGCAGCGTCTTGATCATCGCCGCGTCGCCGCGCGCGGCCGCCCACATGAGGGCCGTCTGGCCGCGGTAGGTCTCGCGCGCGTTCACATCGGCGCCGTGCGCCAGGAGCACCTTTGCGGCGTCAGCCTGCCCGCTGCGCGCGGCCGTCATCAAAGGGGTTTCTCCCGTCGGGAAGGCGCGATTCGCGTGGGCCCCCGCCTTCAGCAGTCGCTCGATGATGCCGGTGTTGCCGTTGATGCAGGCGAGCGCAAGCGGCGTCATCCGGTACCGGTTCGCCACGTCGACCTTCGCGCCGGCCTTGATCAGCAGGTCAACTACCGGCGCGTTGTCGAAGTGCACGGCCCAGTGCAGCGCTGTCGTCCCGTCGTCCTGCGCCGCGTTGACGTCGACCTGCGGCAGCACCGCGCGGACCGCTGCGAGATCGCCCTTCTTGACGGCATCGATCAACTGCACCTGCGGGGCTGTCGCGTGGGGGGTGGCGGGCACGAGGAGCGCCACGCACGCCGCCGCGAACCACGTCTGAACTCGCTGCCGGGTAAACATCAAAACGTCTCCTCGAAAGATCTGGGATTACACTCCGGCGAGACGTCCCGTGCTGTCCGCCAGGCGCTCGAGTTCGACATCCACCTTGTCGAGCAGCGACAAGCCCAGATTCATCGCGGGTGTGTGTATGGGATACACGAGGTGCCGGCCGCCTTCGAGCTGGCCGCAGCCGCCGCCCACCAGTGTGATGGCAAGGTTGATGGGTGTGTGCTTGTCGCCGTCCCCCATGCCGCTCCCGTGCATCAGGACCGCATGGTCCAGCAGCGTGCCGTCGCCGTCCCGTGTGGCCTGCATCTTCTGCGCGAGATACGCGAAAAGCGACATGTGATACGCGTTGATCTTCGTATTCTGGCCCGCGAGGTACGGATCCCCCTGCATGTGATGCGACACCGTGTGGTGCGCGTCCGGCACACCGATTTCGGGATACGTACGGAAGCTCGACTCGCGAGCGATTTGCGTGCAACTCACGCGCGTGATGTCAGCCTGATACCCCAGCACCACGAGATCGAGCAGCAGCTTGACATGGTCGTCGAACGCCTCGGGCACACCTGTGGGCATATCGGTCTGCGGCAGTTCCGAGCTGGCACCCTGCCGTTCGGCCCGCTGAATCCGCTGCTCGACATCGCGCACGGAGTCGAGGTAGTCGCCCACCACCACCCGATCGCCGGGGCCGATGCGTTGCTGGAGGCGATTCCAGTCGCCCAGCACCGCATCAAGGATGCTGCGGCTGGTTCGCATCCGCTGGAGCCGCTCGCTCGAGGTGCCCCCCTCGCCGAACAGGCGCTCGAACACGATCCGCGGGTTGCGCTCGTGCGGCAGCGGCTGCGTGGGAGTGCGCCACGACGTCGAGTTGTCCAGGCTGCCCCCGCCCTCCCCGAACGTCTTGTCCGTCGTCAGCTCGAGCGACCGCAGGGGCGTGTCGGCGCCCAGCTTGTCCGCGGCGTGCTGATCAATCGTCTTCGCGTTTCGGCCGCCGTTCGGCATGATGCCGGACAGCCATGACGCATGGCATCGCGTATGCGGCGCACCGCCATTGGCAGCATTGGCGAGTTCGTTGCTCAGGCCGCTGATGACCACCATCCTGTCGCGCAGTGGCTCCAGGGGTCTGAGGATGGGCGTCAGCTGAAAGTCCTTGCCCCCCTGCCCTTCAGGATGGAAGCTCGGCAGATAGAAGCCGTTCGGCACATAGACAAATCCGAGGCGCATGACCGGCTTCGCGGCTGCAGACAGCGCCGGGACCATGGCGTCCAAGAGTGGCAGCGACAACGCAGCACTCATCCCGCGGAGCACTGTCCGGCGATTCAGCGATTGCTTCGTGACGATCATGACGTTCTCTCCTCGTATCTGCGCGCCCAATGCGCCGATCGCGACATTCACTACCGACACTACCGAGACGCCGACACCCCCGCAGGCGAGGCGGGTGCCGCTCTCCGCATCTGGAACGGATAACTGTTGATGATGCCGAGCACGATCGAATGGAAGCGGTAGTCATTGCGCGCCGCCTCGCGGACTACCTTCCTCACCACCGGCATGTCGTAATACTCTAACCCTCGACCCACCGCATAGGTGAGCAGCTTTTCGGTTAGCGTCGTGGCAAGCTGCTCGGGATGTTGGCTTAGGAGCGTGCGAAACTCCGTCGCCCCGCTGAACTTCCGGCCGTCCGGGAGCACTCCGGACGCATCGATCCGCAGGAACGCGTCGTCCACCTCGCGCCAGCGGCCCACCGGGTCGAAGTTCTCCAGGCCGAAGCCAAGCGGATCGAGCATCGAGTGGCAGCTCGCGCAGACCGGATTGGCGCGGTGCACGGCCATCTTCTCACGCACGGTCGTGGGGCGAACACCGCTCTTTCCTTCCGGAAGCGCCGGCACATCCGGCGGCGGCTCCGGGGGCGGCGTACCCAGGATGTTTTCAAGGATGTACTTCCCGCGGAACACGGGCGACGTCCGAATACCCTGCGAGGTCAGCGTCAGAATGCTGCCATGGCCAAGCAGTCCCCTCCGCGGATTGTCCGCCGGCAGGGTCACGCGGCGGAAGTGGCTCCCCTGCACGCGCACGATCCCGTAGTGCTGCGCGACGCGCTCGTTCAGGAACGTGTAGTTCGCCGTCAGCAGCTCGGTCACCGGGCGGTCCTCACGGACGATGCTGTCGAAGAATAGCTCGGTCTCCCGCCGCAGTCCCTGCCGCAGCGAGTCGTCGAAGTTCTTGCCGTAATCTGCACCGGGCCGTGAGGACTCGAGCTTGCGAAGCTGCAGCCACTGTCCCGCGAAGTTCCTGATCAGCGCCTCGGATCCCGGATCGGCCAGCATGCGCCGGACTTCGCGTGCCAACACCGCCGGGGGCTTCAACCGGCCCTGAGCGGCCAGATCCAGCAGGCGATCGTCGGGAATGCTGCTCCAGAGGAAGAACGAGAGCCGCGACGCCAGGTCCACATCGCTGATGCGATACACACCGCGCCCGCCAGCGGCCGTCGGGGGCGCGGCTTCGATGCGGAAGAGAAACTCGGGGGTCGCCAGCAGCCGCCACAGCGTCGCTTGGATCGCGCCCTCGAAACCGTTGCCTTGCGCCCAGTTCTGCTCATAGAAGGCGAGCAAGGGCTTGATGTCGGCGTCCGCCAACGGCCGGCGGAACGCGCGGCGCGCCAGCGTCGAGAGGATCGTCTTCGCGCACCCGGGCTCCTGCGCCGGGGTGGCGGGCCGGCACGTCAGGATTCGCCGCCGGCTCGGCGTGTCGCCGGGACCGGCAGGATTGAACGGCCCTCCAATCGTCACGCCCTGCACGGTGGGCATAACGCCGCCGGGACCGGCATTGCCAACCTGAAATGGCCGCATGACGTACTCGGGCAGCGCGGGTGGGTTCGCATAGAACGCAACGCCGACCTCATGCGGCCCCGCGGACACGGGCGCCCGGGTCGTCAGAACGGCAGTCTCGCGCATACCGTTATTGCTGCCGGGTGCGCCCTTCAGGGCAAAGGCCTTCACGACGGCCCCATCGATGGTCAACTCCATCGTGTGCTCGCCCGCGTTTTCGTCACTGAGGTCCATCGTGAACGAGTATTCGGCATTCTGCGGGAAGAAGTGGCGGATCAGCGCCCCACCCCGTGTTCCGAGCGGCAGCCCTTCAATCCGGTCGTGCTGCTGAATGCGGGCGGGGATGACGTAGACCTGCCCCTCGTCGATGACCGTCGGCAACGCGCCCATCGCCATGCGGCTGATCTTGTCCGCCGCGGACAAGTAGCTCTCCATCAACGTCGGCGACAGCTTGAACACGCCGCCAATGTTGTCGAACCCAAACGCCGCGTCGTCAGCCGGTACGTACGTGGACGCATCGATGTCGAGCGCCAGCAGGTCGCGAATGGCGTTTTGATATTCGGTGCGGTTCAGGCGCCGAAAGGTCTCGGTGCGCCCAGGCTCGGGGTGCGCGGCAGCATAGTTCTCGAGCTCCGTCTCGAGCCAGGTGGTGAAGCCCGCGTAGATCGCGTCGTCTGGCCGTGGCCGACCTGCAGGCGGCATCAGTCGACCGCGAAGCTTGCGCACGACCTTCTCCCACGTCGCGCCGTTTTCGCCCAGGCGGGTCACATCCACGGACTCGAGGACGAGCGAACCGGCTTTCGTTCGCTGGTTGTGGCAGGTGACGCAGTACTTATCGAGCAGCGCTCGCGCCTGCACCGCTTCCACTCCAGAGGCGGACGACGTTTGCGGCTCGACGCGCCCCTTCTGCTGGCCCCGGGCCTGAAGCCCCATTGACGCCGGCGAGACTATCAATCCGATCGCAAGTGTAAGAATGCCGACCTTCATTCGATGCTCCGGGCACTTCCTTCGTCTGTCGCGGACGAACGCTGCTCCGCCAGGCGGACGCACACTCCGGCCGCAGGGGAATTGCTCGACATTGTACCCCATTCGTACCCCCCGATGGCTCAATCACGGTAAGTATTCGCAGGATCGCTTGCGCCATCAATTCCCCACGAGTGGGTACCCAATTGGTGCCCTCACGCACGTGCTAGGGCCTGCCAAATTGACCTCGGCCAAGTCGACTTGGGCCGTGACCAGCCCCTATCTCAAAACAAGAGACAGGAAACCACTCTACACGTTCAACGCTCGGCGATTGACAGGTTTTCAAAACTCGAAGACGAACGTGCTTACCAAAAAAGGGGTTGTTCGCGCGGTCGGGACCTGTCGCGAGAGCGCTAATCGGACAGAGCGTATCGTCTGAAGTGGTCGTTCCTGACGCCGTTGCCACTGAACTATCGGCTTCATCAGCGCCGGATCCCGTGCGCGACTGGATGTCCCGTCCGCCGGAGGCTGCGCGTTGTGCCGGTTGAGAATGAGCGAGTCCAGCAAGTCACTGACGAACTCGATCCAGGCGAACGCGCTGCCATCGCGCTTGCGGGTGCCATTCACGCCGAGCTGTTGCTGATCGACGAAGCCGCAGGACGCGCGGAGGCCAAACGGCGCAACCTGCGGGTGACCGGGACGGTGGGTGTTCTTCGTGCCGCTGCGGAGCTCGGATTCGTGAACGTGCCCGATGTGATAGCTCGGCTGAAAGCCACGAGCTTCTACGCCGATGATGCCCTCGCAGCCCACATAGAAATCGCCATAGCGCGGAAACTGAAGGCACCAGAGCGTCGCATAGATGCTCACGACAGTCGGGGTCGTCGGTGGGTCTTCGGGCGCCTTCGCGCCGTGCGGCTGTGACGACGGACCAGCCGGAGAAGTTCCCAGTATCTGGAATCGCCAAGAAGCTTCAGAAGCAGGCGCGACTCTGATCGCACGTAGCCAAAAAGTGCGCGGGCCGCATCCGTGTCCTTCGGGAAGTGCCCCGCAAACCGCTTCGCATCGCGACCGCAGTCTTCGTATTCGATGGCAGCCTCGGCGGGCCGAAGCAACACCTTCTCCGGAAAGTCGATCGGGACTTGCGAACGCTCCTGATCCTCGGATCCACACGTCAGGCTGAAGAACCTGACGCAACGTCCGTTGCGCCGCAGGAGCACCTCGAAATTGCGGCGCGGGCCGAATCTTTTTGAGCGGCCTCTCGGTTGGCGCGTGAAGATGAAGCCATCGTCGAATTCGCGGGCCTCAACGAAGATTTCGTGGCGAAACACGAAATCCCGGAGTGCGGTCACCTTCGCCACGGAAGGCTTCTGGAACATCTCGACGACGACGATGTCATCGTCAATCTAGGTAGGTCAACGCACTTTCATGTGAGGCGGCTGGCGAGGGTTGGGCGCGCTCTTAGAGGATTCCGATACGGTCTGGGCCGAGTGACACGACCGTGTCGAACACAAAGCCATCATGCTGCTGCAGAAAGGGCACCTCGCCGCAGCGTTCCGCCTGGCACTGCGGCTTGTGTTTCGGACACTGACGCCGACACGGCGGCGGCGCTACAATGATCTCGGCCATGAAGTACCAAGACCGGATTGTTCGCGACCCGCAAATCGTTGGCGGCCAGCCGGTATTCAAGGGAACGCGCGTGACCTTGAAGACCGTGCTCGCGAGCCTTGCCGAGGGTGCCACGATCGCGGAGATTCTCGCCGACTTTCCGACGCTGTCCGAAGAGGATGTCCGGGCCGCTATCGCGTTCGCTGCGGCGTCTGCTCAGGAGGACCTCCCACTGGTCGAGACACCGGTCAAACGGTGAAGATCAAACTCGACGAGAATCTGCCCGATCGCCTCGTCGCCGCCCTCACAGCTCTTGGTCACGACATGGACACGGTCTATGCCGAGCCACTGAACGGCCAGATCGATCCACACGTCTGGAGCGCGACGCAAGCGGCGCAGCGCTTCTTCATCACACAAGACCTGGACTTTTCGGATGTGCGCCGCTACACGCCTGGCACTCACGCGGGTCTGCTCTTGGTGCGTCTCGCTCGACCCAGCCGCGACGCATTGTTCGAGCGCGTGGTCACGGCATTCCAAACGGAAGCCGTCGAAGACTGGCGGCAGCGCTCGGTCCTTGCGTCGATCTCGGCGGTACGCCACTGTGTCCGCCAGATGCAGCGCGCCATCCACTTCGATGGCCACACGTGCATCGACGCACAGCAGATCGACTTCCATCTTCCCTGACCCGTCGAATGGAATCGAAAGCTCCGCATTCAGCCGGAAACGACCACATATCTCGGGGAGGGTCTCCAATCGCCGGAACAAGAACGCCTCAGATGCGCTTCTCGCGCGATGAGCGCCTTCTGCATCTGAAGGAAAATACGGGTCGCGACATGGTTCCAGCGCCGGAAGCCGCATCATTCGAAGCGGATCGGTTCCGTTATTGTGATTCGCGAGCAGGCGCTCGACATCTACGATGTTCATGGGGTGTTGCGGTGGAACCGTTCGGAAGCCTGGATGCTAGCACGGCCGAGGTAGCGCCCAGGACGACGGAGCGAGTCTGTGATCCCGCCGCTCACTGGCCTTCCGCGAGCGCCCCTCGCCATCAGGGTGGCGGTTCGGAATTCGAGTTCGATGGGGCGTGCAGACGCGTATCGTACCGAGCGCCCACTACGGCGGAAGGATTCGATGATCGCCGCCAGCCCGCCTCACGAGCCGAGCAGGCTGCCCGCGCCATCACAGTCCCTCTCGCCGGAAATCGTCGTGATAATTTTCGGGTTTCGCGATATGATATACACATGGTGATGTATATCATTGGAGGATGCGATGCAAGTGGCTAAATGGGGCAACAGTCTTGCGGTCCGACTCCCCACAGCCGTGGTGGAGGCTCTCGATCTTAAGGAAGGCGACCAAATCGAGATCCGAATCGCAGGCGAGCGCGAATTCGAGGTGATCCGCGACCAAAGCAAGGAGAAGGCGCTGGCGCGGCTTCGCCGATTGCGCCGCCCCTTGCCTGCGGGCTTCAGCTTCAGCCGCGAAGAGGCCAGTGAGCGATAGAGCGTTCTTTGACACGAACGTCCTCGTTTACGTCGTCGGTCAGAAGGACGAACGCTCTGCAAAGGCAGAAGAACTCGTCGCCAATGGTGGCGTCGTCAGCGTCCAGGTACTCAATGAGCTCGCGTCCGTCTCACGTCGCAAACTCGGGATGTCGTGGGAGGAGATCGGCGACGCGCTTGCCGCGATACGCGTACTCTGCCCGTCGCCGACGCCTTTAACGATCGACACGCATGACGCTGGCGTCCGCATCGCAGCCAAGTACGGATTCCAGTTCTACGACGCCCTGATTGCGGCAGCTGCATTGGAAGCGGAGTGCACAACGCTCTACTCGGAAGACTTCCAGGATGGCCAAGTAATCGAAGGCCGCCTCACGATTCGCAATCCGTTTGGCCCCGCTACCGGATCAGCCTCCGACACGAAAAGCTGAATTTGGTACAGCACGAAGAGCTAATGGCGGCATGTCAATAATCAGTTAGGCGTTCGCGATGGACGTGGCGAGATCGTGATCGGAATGGCCGATCTGCTGTAATGCCATCGCAGCAATGTTGCGCCGTGCCGCTTTCATGTCCAAGCGCCCAATGCGGTGGCGCTCCGGATCATTCCAGAACCAGTCAGCGATTTCTCGGATCGCTTCCCGAAGCTGATGAGGACGCCCAAGCACCAACTCAAGAGCTTCGCGCTCTCCTTTCGAGCGCTGTGGGACCAGGATTCAGCGGCGTTCCCGTCTTTGGTGGGGGTGGCAGTCGAACGGTGGAGACGGTCGGTTTGACTGCGGGAATCTCCAGAAAGTATTTGCGTGCCGTAGCTAAGATTGCCTCCCACTATTTCCTCTGGGCCTGTCCGATTCTTCGCGGCGATCAGGAGTGCTTTCGACCCTTGAGGAACTTCATCTTGCGTGGCGAGGGAGAATGGCAGACCATTATCGACGTCAATGCGCCGCAATTCCTTCCGCAGCCCGAAGGATCACGATTTTCGGAAGTGGGCCCTTGCGCCACGACAATGCAGAGTAGGACACGTGAAGACGTTCGCGCTCAACTTGAAGCCTGACCTTCACGCCGTAGCCGTCGCCATCAACGAGTAGGAGGGCGCCAGCATCCTCCAGCAACACGGGAGGGCGGCCGGGCTGGCGATTGAATGCCTCGATGTTCGCCTTGATGTCATCCTTCAGGCTGTTCCAATACGGATCGACCACAGCGATGTAACGTTCGCTGCGCTCTGGCAGGTCCGGGCTGTTAGGTCCCAGAGAACGCGAAGAGTCTCTCTCCAGCTCGCCCATCTCGACCTGAGACCCACTGGCACCAACGTGTGTTATATTGTACACATTCAACTAGACACGAACACACATGACTACAACCCTTTCAGTGCGGATCGACAGCAACACCAAGAATCAACTCGAGGCGCTTGCCAAGCGCGCGCGTCGCTCCAAGTCATTTCTCGCGGCCGAAGCCATCGCCGCCTATGTCGAAGCGGAGAGATGGCAATTGGATGAAATACAAGCTGGCCTCGAGGAACTCGATAAGGGGCGCGCCGTTTCTCACGGGGATGTGTCGAAGTGGCTCCGAACCTGGGGGAAGAGGCGTGAACGAAAGGCGCCTCGCGCGTGACTGTCGTCTGGTCGCCGAGGGCGATCGGCCATCTCGCTGACCTTCGTGCCTATATTGCCCGCGAAAACCCAGATGCGGCAGCCCGTGCGGCGACGACATTACTCGCCGCAGTCGATCGCCTGGCGGTGCTGCCGAATCTCGGGCGTCCCGGTCGGGTGTCTGGGACTCGTGAGCTCGTGGTTCCAGGCACACGGTACGTCATTCCGTACCGAGTGCGCGGGGAACGTCTGGAGATCATCGCGGTGTTCCATGGCCGCCAGCGCTGGCCAAAGCGCCTGTGAGCGGGCGGACACGGCTCACGCGCGGCTCCCTCGCACGATGCTGATCGGAATGACCACGGGCCCGGCTTCCGCCGAGAGCTCAACGAGCGCAGAATCGCATCCAGCACTGCGTCCAGTTCTTTGGCGAAATCCTCGGCGAGAAAACGCAGCACGAGATAGCCGTTCTCCTGTAGCAGCTGATCCTTCCGTCGATCGCGGCGGTACGCGACCGGATCCGCGAGATGCTGGGCACCGTCGATCTCAACGACGGCGTCTCGCGGCACGGCGGTGCGATGGACCTTGTCGAATCAGTTGTCACCGTTGCTCGACGCCGGCTATCTCGAAGAGACCATCCGGCGACATTTCGAGCCCCTGCTCGATTCCGCGTTCGACGACCTGCTGGGGCGGCATTACCGTGACGGCGTCGCATTCGAGTGTGACGGACGGGAGCTGACGCGCGCGGAAGTCCGAGGTTCCGAACGCGTACCCATTTCAATCAGACTGGGTCGTCGCCGCACGCCGTCTGCCATGGGGTTCATCGAACGAAACGCCAGGCTCCCCGTCGAGCGCGAGGGCATCGCGATCAGCACGTTCGGCAAGATTATCAAGCGTGGGTGGGATTGGCTCGGCCTCGCACCGGCGGCGCACGCGCACATCAGCGGGTTGATCGAGGCGCCCGATCT
>ORMF010101010.1_pt1 | contig 14342 bp, 13 predicted proteins | sample 1779871 | NCBI WGS metagenome assembly ORMF01 (sample SAMEA104232316, study PRJEB22302) | groundwater metagenome | biome: forest; feature: aquifer; material: groundwater | place: USA | collected 2011-08-07 | depth 5.4 m | reverse complement strand
GCGGGTCCGGTCCCCGCGGGTCCGGTCCCCGCGGGTCCGGTCAATGTCAGGCGGCACGTCATGCCGGCCGTCATCGGCGTCCCCGGCGCGGGAGACTGGGCGACGACGACACCGCGGCCCTCGACCTCGAGCGCCACATCGTATGGGGCCAGCACTGCCATAGCGCCGCGAAGCGAGCGGCCCTCTAGCGCGGGCATGACACGCGCGTCGCCCGACCCGTCGTCGAGGCTCGCGAGCCTGAGGAGCGCCCCTTGAGCCGGGGTGTCGGTGCCGCCCGTGGCGTCGGCGCGCATGATCGGCACAGGGCTGGTCCCCCGCGGCGGCACGTTCATGTGGCGCAGGGCCTGGAGGCCGATGGCGGCAAAGATTGGCGCCGCGGCCTCGCTGCCCCACTTCTCGTTCTTGGGCTCGTCGAGTAGCACGATCATGGCCAACCGGGGATCGTCGGCCGGGGCGAAACCGACGAAGGACAGCACGCCCGGCGCGTGGGAGTAGCGGCGCGTCGCCGGGTCCATCTTCTGCGCCGTGCCGGTCTTGCCGGCCACCTCGTAGCCCGGGATCGCAGCGTTGTGTCCAGTACCCTCGCGCACAACGGCCGTCATGATGGTCGTGAGCTCGCGGGCGGTCTCGGGCGAGATGACCTGGCGGACGGCCTTCGGCTCGAAGCCCCGCACCTCGCGCCCCTGGCCGTCGAGCACCGCGCGCACGATCTGCGGCTGCATGAGGCGCCCGCCGTTGGCGATGGCGGCGAAGGCCGCGACCATCTGCACCGCCGTTACCGAGATCTCCTGGCCGATGGACATCGTCGCCAGCGACAGGGCCGACCACTTCGGGGGCGGGCGCAGCTGGCCGCGGCTCTCGCCGGGCAGCCCGAGGCCCGCGGGCTGGCCGAAGCCGAAGCCGGTGATGTACTTGTAGTAACGCTCCTTGCCGAGCTGCATGCCCGCCTTGATCGAGCCCACGTTGGAGGAGTTCTGGAGGACCTCGGCGAAGGTGAGCCAGCCGAAGGGCTTCCAGTCGGAGATGACCGCGCTGGCGACCCTGATCTTGCCGTTCTCGCCGTAGAAGCGGTCGGTCGGGCGTACGACGCGTTCCTCGAGCGCGGCCGCGGCCATGATGACCTTGAAGGTCGAGCCCGGCTCGAACGGGTCGGTGAGGGCGCGGTTGCGCCGCTGCTCGTCCGTCGCCGCGCCGAACGCGTTCGGATTGAACGTGGGCCGAATCGCGAGAGCCAGGATCTCGCCCGTGCGCGGATCCATCATGACGGCCATCGCCACCTTGGAGCGCGTGCGGCGCCAGGCGGCCTCGACCTCCTTCTCGGCCAGGTACTGGAGCGTGGCGTCGATGGTGAGCGCGATGCCCTGCCCCGGCACGGACGCCTTGAGGACAACCGGGGCGCCGCTGACGTCGCGGCCGAGGGCGTCGCGCTCGACGAGCGCGCGACCTTCGGCCCCTGCCAGGTGGGCGTCCCATGCCTGCTCGACGCCGCCCAGGCCCTTGCCGTCGACCCCCTCGAAGCCGATGACGTGGGCGCCCAGCTCGCGGCTCGGGTACAGGCGCAGGCTCTCCTGGAGGAATCCCAGCCCCGGCTCGTTCAGGTCGCGCACGGCCTGCGCCACGGGCGGAGACAGCTTGCGCTTGACCCAGACGAAGCGCTTGGCCGGATCGAGGCGGCGGGCGATGTCTGCGGCGGGCTCGCCCAGGATGGGCGAGAGCTCGCCCGCGAGGCGCGAGACCTCGTCGATGCGGTGGGGAAGTGCGAAGAGCGACTCGGCGTTAGAGGACTCCGCCAGCACCTGGCCCCCGCGGTCGACGATCGGCCCGCGCTTGGGCCGGAGCGCGACCGACTTGGCGTGCTGGCTCTCGGCCAGCCGGGAGTATTCGTCGTGCTTGAAAACCTGAAGGTACGTCAGCCGGCCGAGGATCCCGAGGAAGGCGCAGGCGACGCACGCTGCCAGGATCAGCGTGCGGCTCCTCAGACCCGGGCTCCGGGGGACCGTCATGGGGGCGGAGCGGCCTCGCCTCGCTTCATGCTAGCGGACCGTCTCGCGCACTGGCTCGCGCGCCGGCGCAGCGGCCGTCGCGGTGCGCTCTCCGAGCGCCGTCGATGCCGTGCCGGCGCCCGCGAACTCGCGCGCCAGTTGGACCTGCTCCCCGGTGGGAGCGACCATGCCGAGCCGTGAGCGTGCCTCGAGCTCGATACGCGCCAGCGACTGGAGGCTCGCCTTCTCGACGCGCAGCCGGCGGACCAACTCCTCGGCGCCCGCTTTGGCCGTGCGCAAGGTGTCGAGCCGGTAAGACAGGCGTACCTGCTGCATGCGGAGCCCGACCAGCCCCAGCACCAGCGCCACGACGACACCGGCGGCGGCGACCCCTGCCAGCATGGCGCGTAGACGCCTGCGGTCGCTGTCGCGGTGGAAGTGCGCTAGCTGCTGGTCGGCCGTGGACGCCGGCCTGAGCCCCAGCGACATCTGGATCGGCATCGCGTGGCCACCCGCCTTGATGTTCATGCCGCCTCCAGCCGCTCGAGCACGCGGAGCTTGGCGCTCCGGGCCCGCGGATTGCCGTGGACCTCGTCGTCGCCGGGCACCACGGGCGAGGGATCGAGCTCGGCGAAGCCGCGGGCCTCGAGCGCCCGGAAGGCGCGCTTGACCGCGCGGTCCTCGCCCGAGTGGAACGAGATGACGCTTAGCCTGCCGCCCCGCTCGAGCAAAGCCGGCGCCTCGTCCAGCGCCTGGAGGAGCGCCTCGGGCTCCTCGTTCACGGCCATGCGGAGCGCCTGAAAGGTGCGGGTGGCGACATGCGTGCGGCGCGACCAGGCCGCGCGGGGCACTCCGGCCTTGACCGCCTCGACCAGGTCCGCGGTGATCGTCAGCGGGGAGCGCCTCCGCCGCTCGGCGATTCGTTTCGCGATGCGTCGGGCGTGGCGCTCTTCACCGTACTCGAAGAGGATGCGGGCCAGCTCGGCCTCCGTTGCGTCCGCCAGCAGGTCCGCCGCCGTGCGGCCGCAAGTGGGATCGAAGCGCATATCGAGCGGTTCGTCCTTCTGGAAGCTGAATCCCCGCCCCGAGGCGTCGAGCTGGTAGGAGGACAGGCCGAGGTCGAGCAGGATCGCCGCGGCCTGGCCGACTCCGGCCTCGCCAGCGTGCGTGCCCACGTCTCGGAAGCTCCCGTGGCGGAGCCGCACACGGTCGCCAAAGCGCGCGAGCCTGTGGCGCGCGCGCTCGAGCGCCTCGGGATCGCGGTCGATCCCGAGCACCCGGGTGCTCTCTCCTCCGGCTTCCAACAACCGTTCAGCGTGTCCGCCCATGCCGATCGTCCCGTCCACCACCCAGCCCCCGCGTCGGGGGCGCAAGAGGAACGTCACTTCGTCCACCAGCACCGGGAGGTGCGCGGCCGCCTCCCGCTCCATCCCTAGACGCCCTTCGACGCCAACCTCTCGCGGAGATGATCGAGCGGCCCGGCGTTGTCGCGCTGGAAGTGCGCCCACCGCTCTTTGTCCCAGATCTCGAAGTACGTCATCATGCTGACGATCTCGACATCCTTCACGAGGCCGGTCCGCTCTCGATAGTTCTGCGGGATCTGAATGCGTCCCTGCGGATCGAGCACTACGGCCTTGCCGCCCGAGAGATAGCGGTGCTGGAACATCCGTCGGTCGGGATCGAGAAGCGGCAGCTTGCCGATCTTGTCTTCGAGCTCCTTCCATTTCCGCTCGGGGTAGACCTCGATCGCATTGTCGTTCGGGGCAATCATCAACTTGTCTCCGAAGTCCTCGGCCAGCACTTCCCGGAAATCAGCCGGGATGCTGAGCCGCCCCTTCGGATCCACCGTGTGACTGAACTGTCCCCGGAACACCGTCTCCCCTCTCGCTGGGGAAAGAATCTCCCCGGACAGAGCAATGAAACCACTTCATGGGATTTCATCCCACTTAGCGGCCTAATCTAAAGGCTGCGCTTGAGGGTGTCAAGAAAAAACTCCTATTTTTCCTTGATATATCCGGGCCATCAGCGGATGGCGACGGGTGGTACCGGGCTCTGGCGGGGCTACCGCATCTTGGAGGGGTGGGGCCTCAGCGGGGGCGGAAGTACTGCATGGCTTCGGGCATCCAGACATCGATTTGCTGGATCCGGGTGGGCTCCGAGGGATGGGTGGAGAGGAATTCGGGGGGCTTTCCCGACCCCTTCGAGGCCGCGGCCATACGGACCCAGAGGTCCCTGGCGGCATGAGGGTCATAGCCGGCCTTGGCCATCAAGATGAGTCCCAGGCGGTCCGCTTCCGACTCCTGGGCCCGGCTCCAGGGGAGAAGAACCCCGACTGTGGCCCCTGCACCGAGGAGGGCAGCCACCGCCTGGACAGTGGCGGGATTGCCCCTGGAGAGAGCCGCCATGGTCGCCTGGAGGCCGACGTTGACCAGCATCTGTTGGCTGACCCGCTCGCCACCATGGCGCGCGATGACGTGAGCGATCTCGTGGCCAAGGACAGCTGCCAGGCCGTTCTCGTCGCGGGTAATGGGCAGGATACCGGTGTAGACGGCCACCTTGCCCCCGGGCAGGGCGAAGGCATTCACCTGCTTGTCGTCCTGGATGAGCCGATACTCCCACTTATATTCAGGGTGGCCCGTGACCGCGGCGATGCGACTGCCAACCCGGGTGACCATCTCGCTCGCCGCGGCGTTCGAGGACAGCTTCGCCTTGGCCAGGCTCTGCTGGTAGGCTTGGGCGCCTAACTCGCTCTCCTGCTGGAGCGACATGAGCTGGAGTTGCGAGCGGCCCGTATAGGGCACGGTTTCGCAGGCCGTCACGACGCCCGCCGCCACGAGCGCCACCGCAAGCGCTGGGCGCCACCTGAAGCTTCGCATGGGCCAATCCTACCAGATCGGCCCGTTTCTCAGGGTGACGAGGGTCCCCATGGTCGCCTCGGGCCCGGCACGCCCCGCCTCGATCTCTATCCTGACCGACGCGATCCGCCCCGGATCAGCCGTGGGCGCGCCGTCCTTGTCGAGGTAGGAGAGCGTGAAGCGCCGCACGCTCTCGGCCAGGGGCTGGGCGCCGCCTCCCGCGTCCCGCCGGAGCGTCGTTTCTCCCGGGCGCCGCAGATAGGTGACGCGCTCGCGCGTGGGGTCGATCAGGCCGTTGCCGTTGAGGTCGCGCTGAAACACGATCCGGGCGGGCTCGGCCACGAGGACGGCCTTGATCTCCGCACCGGCGGGGTCATAGCCCGCCTCGCGGAGCTCGTGGGCCATGCGCTCGAGGGCCGCGCGTATGGCCTGCTGCGCCTCGACCCTTCCTGCGCCCCAGCCCCAGGCGGCGAGGCCGGCCTGGAGCATGCTCAGCGTGGCCGACATGACAAGCCCCATGACGGCGGTTGCGACCAGCACCTCGACCAGCGAATGCCCCGCCTGCGCGCGCCACCCCCGCATGGCGCGCAGGCTGTCTCACACCCCTCGAGGTGTCAATGTCCAGATTTCGGAGCGTCGCCGGTCCGATACACCCGTCAGTCGATCTGGGGTTTGAGGTGGTGCCAGGGCTGCGCCTTTTCGAAGGCCGCCGCGGCTCGAAGGACGGTGGCGTCGTCGAAGCGGCGGCCGACGATCTGGAGTCCCACCGGGAGCTTGTCGGCGGTGAAGCCGGCGGGCACCGAGCACGCGGGCTGGCCGGTCATGTTGAAGGGATAGGTGAACGGAATCCACTCGTAGGGCTCCGCCGGACGCCCCGCGATCTCGCTTGGATTATCGAGGCCGATCTTGAAGGGCGGGCAGGCCACGGTGGGCGTGAGCATGATGTCGTAGGTCTCGAAGAGGCGGCGCGGGTGTTCCCACCACGCCATCCGGTCGAACCAAGCCTGGACGTAGGTCGTGGGTCCCCAGGACAGCGTCTCGTCGATGAGCGCCGCGAGCCCGGAGTCGATATCGGCGCGGCGCTCGGGCAGGTAGGGCGCCAGCCGCGCGGCGACGCCGCCGCAGAAAATCGCCTTCCACGGCTGGCGCGGCGACGGCCAGCGGGGGTTGACCTCCTCGACGCGGCAGCCCATCTCGCGGAAGCGCTTCGCCGCGCGCGCGCAGACGGCCGCCACTTCGGGATCCACCAGCTTTGCGTAGCCCGGGTCGGGCACCCACGCCACGCGCAGCCCCTTGATCCCACCCTTGATTGCCTTGACATAGTCGACGGGCGCAGCGGGCAGCGAGAACTGATCACGCGGGTCGGGTCCCGCGCAGACGTTCATCATGAGCGCGGCATCCGTCACCGTACGGGTCATGGGCCCGATGTGCGAGAGGCTCCAGCCCCCGCTGGGGGGATAGACGGGGATGCGGCCGAAGGAGGCCTTGTGGCCGAAGATGCCGGCGAACGACGCCGGAATGCGGATGGAGCCTCCTCCGTCCGTGCCGATGGCGAGCGGCCCCATGCCGGCCGCGACGGCGGCGCTCGCGCCCCCGCTCGAGCCGCCCGGGGTGCGATCGAGGTTCCACGGGTTGCGCGTCGCGCCGAAGAGGAGATTGTGCGTGGCGCCGATCCAGCCCATCGTGGGCGTGTTCGTCTTGCCGAGCTGGATTGCGCCTGCCGCCGCCAGCCGCTCCACCATCGGGGCCGTCTCGGTCGGCACGTTGTCCGCGTAGAGCCGTGTGCCGAAGGTCGTCCGGATGCCCTTGGTGACGACAAGGTCCTTGGTGGAGAACGGGACACCATGCAGCGGCCCGAGCCTGGCGCTTCTCTTCCCGACTGCGCGCTCGGCGGCGCGGGCGGAGCGCATCGCCTGCTCGGCTGTCAGCGTCACGAAGGCGTTGAGCGTCGGGTTCAGGCGCTCGATGCGCCCGAGCACGGCTTTCACTACCTCAACCGGCGAGACCTTCTTCCGCCGGATGGCCGCGGCCATCTCGGAGGCCGGCATCCAGCACAGCTCATCCGAAGCCATGTCTACCTCCTTCCGTTCCGACGTGGGTCAGGCGCCGCGCAGGCGCGGGTCCAGGGTGTCGCGGAGGGCATCGCCCAGGAGATTCGCGCCGAACACCGCAAGGCTGATGGCGATGCCCGGGAAGAGCACGAGGTGCGGCGCCTTCTGGGCGTACTCGGCGGCCGAGACGGAGAGCATCCGCCCCCACGAGGGGTACGGCTCGGGGACGCCGAGCCCCAGGAAGGACAGGGCCGCCTCGGTCAGGATGGCGCTCCCGAGCTGGGCCGTGCCCAGCACGATGAATGGCCCCACGGTGTTGGGCATGATGTGCCGAAAGGCGATGCGCAGATGGGTCAGGCCCAGCGCGCGCGCGGCCTCCACGTATTGGAACTCGCGGATGGAGAGCACGCTCGAGCGGATGACGCGGGCGGCGCGCGGCATGATCGGGATCGAGATCGCCAGAATCACGTTCGGGATGGAGGGCCCGAGCGCCGCGGCCATGACAAGCGCCAGGACCAGCAGCGGCAGCCCCTGCAGGATGTCCATGACGCGCTGGGCCACGAGGTCGGTCTTGCCGCCGACGTAGCCCGAGAGGAGTCCGATGACGCCGCCCAGCAGCGAGGCAACGAGAGTCGAGCCCAGGCCCACGAGGAGCGACACGCGCGCCCCATGGAGGATGCGGGAGTAGATGTCACGGCCCAGGTGGTCGGGGCCGAGCCAGTGCGCCGCGCCCGGCGACGCCAGCGTGACGGCGGCATCCGTGCCGATGGGATCGTGGGTCTGCAGCACGTTGGCGAAGATCGCGGCGAAGGCGATCAGCAGCATGATGACGCCGCCGGCCGCGCCGAGAGGCTTCTTGCGGCAGAAGCGCAGGAGCGTCACCCACATCCCGTCGCGGGAGGGTCGCGCTGCGTGCGCGGCGATGGCCACGGCCGCCCCGCTAGCTGCCATAGCGCACCCGCGGGTCGAGCACGCCGTAGAGCATGTCCACGGCGAGGTTCGAGAAGATCACGACCATGGCGATGAACATGACGAGGGTCTGCACGATCGGGTAATCGCGCCACAGGATAGCCTGCACGAGGAAGCGCGCGATGCCCGGCAGGTTGAAGACGGTCTCGGTGACCACGAGGCCGCCGATCAGGAACGCGAACTCGATGCCGATGATGGTCACGACGGGCAGGATCGCGTTCTTGAGCGCGTGGCTCCAGATCACGAGCCGTTCCCCCTGCCCCTTGGCGCGCGCCGTCCTGATGTAATCCTCTCGCATCACTTCCAGGAGCGCCGAACGGGTGATGCGCATGATGAGGGCGGAGGACCGGTAGCCGACCGCCATGGCGGGCAGGGCGAACTGGATCGCGTGGAGCTTGAAGTTCTCGCCGGCGGGCACGTAGGTCATCGGCGGGATCCACCCGATCCACGCCACCAGCGTCAGGATGATGACCATGCCGAGCCAGAAGGACGGCATGCTGAGCCCCGCCAGGCTCACCACGCGCAGCACGTAGTCGAGCGTCGTGTCCTGGCGCACGGCGCTGATGACGCCCGTCGGGACACCGAGGAGCACCGCCACGATCATCGACAGCGTCGCCAGCTCGATCGTGACGGGGATCAGCGGCCGGATGATCTCCCAGGCGGGCAGGTCGTAGCGGTAGGACTTGCCGAGGTCGCCGGTGGCCATGTGGCCGATCCACTCGAGGTACTGGGCCCAGACGGGCTTGTCGAGCCCGAGCTCCTTCTCGATGGCGGCGCGCTCGGCGGGATTCACGTAGCCGCCGGTCGAGAAGAGAATGTCCACGATGTCCCCCGGCGCCAGGCGCAGGAGAACGAAGATCACCACCGACATCCCGAACAGCGTCAGCGCCGCGATGCCGAGGCGCTGGAGGAGATAGTTCTTCACCCCAGGCGCGCTACTTGTCCCGCCACACGTCTTGCATGCGGCCGAAGTTATAGATGTTGTTGTGCGGGATCATGTTGTGCACGTAGGGCCAGTGCGAGAAGTAGTCGAGCCGCCAGTCCAGGATCGGCCGCGCCGCGTCCTCCTCGATCTTCTTCTGCAGCGCCGCGACCATCTCGAGCCGCTTCTGCTGGTTCACCTCCTGCGACTGCTGATCGACCATCTTCATCACCTGCTCGCTGCAGTACTGGCTATAGTTGCGCGGCGAGCCGCAGCCGTAGTTCTCGTAGAAGTTCGCGTCGGGATCGTCGACGCCCAGCCCCGTCAGATTGGCGCCGATCTGATACTCGCCGCGCGTGGCGATCGCGTGCCACTGCGCCGTCTCGATTTGCTTGAGCGTCGCCTCGATGCCGATCTGCTTGAGCTCGTTGATGACGAAGGAGGCCATGTCCACGTAGAGGGCGATGGCGCGCGTCGCCATCTCGACCTTGAGCGGCTTCTCGGGCGTGTACCCGAGCTCGGCCATCATCTTCTTCGCTTTGTCCTTCATGTCGGCCGGCTTGCCGTAGCCCGGGAGCGCCAGCAATCCCTGCTCAGCGATGCCCCAGATGCCCCACGGCTTGGGCGGCAGCGCCGCGCCCAGGACGGCGCCGCCCTGGTGCACGGCCTGGATCAGACCCCGGCGGTCGATCCCGTAGCTCACGGCCAGCCGCACCTTGATGTTATCGAAGGGCGGCTTCTTGACGTTCATGATGATGTTGTCGCTGACCGTCAGCCCCACGGTGGTGATGACCATCTGGGGCACGGCCTTCTTGATCTGCTCCGCGAAGGTCTTGGTCATCTCGCCGGGGAACGAGACGTCGAGCTTGCCGGTCTGGAGCGCCGACATGCGCGTGCCGCGGTTCTCGATGACGACGTAACGCAGGCTGTCGAGATACGGCCGGCCCTTGACGAAGTAATCCGTGTTCTTGACGTAGTCGACGAACTCGCCCTTGCGCCACTCCTTGACCTTGAAGGGCCCGGTGCCGATGCAGCCCGTGCGGTAGCTCGCGGGCGGCACATGCGCAGCGTAGATAGGCGTGTAGCCCGAGGCGAACATGATCAGGAGCGAGGGCTGGGGGCGCTTGAGACGGAAGACCACCGTGTGAGGCTCGGGCGCCTCGACGGCCTCGATGTTGCTGTACCAGTCCTTTCGCGGGTTGATGCGAAGCTTGGCCTGCGCCTCGGGCGCCTCGCGGAGCACGTCGAAGGTGAACTTGACGTCTTTCGAGGTGAAGGGCTTGCCGTCGTGCCACTTGACGTCCTTGCGGAGAAAGAACACCAGGTTTCTATAGTTATCCTGCCAGGACCACCTCTCGGCCAGCTCGCCCACGAGGGTCTCGACGCTCTCCGTGCGCTTGTGCTGGTCGAAGAAGATGAGGTTGTTGAAGCAGGGCAGCGACGGGAAGCTCGTCGAGATGGTCGACGACTCGTGGACGGCGAAGCCCTGGGCCAGGTCCTCGCGCAGCATGATGTTGAGATGCCCTCCGGGACTCGGCGTCTGAGCCTGGGCGGGTACGGCGGTCACGAGCGCGGCGGCCCCGAAGGCCAGCCACACGGCGGCGACGACACGGAAACGCGTCATGGTGTTCCTCCCCTATACCCTGGTCGGTCGCGACCTGCGGCCCATGTCCTTGGGCGAGAATTCCTCGGTCTGCCACGGGAAGACCCCGCGCCACACGCGAATATACGCGAAGCGGCTCGCACTCTCAACCCTTCCGCGCCCGCTTTACGCGATGCGTCAGGCGCGCGGGGGCAGTGCTATACTTCCCCGGCATGTCCGTCCCCGAATTCGACGGCGCCCCGCCGACTCCCGATCCCGCCGCGGCCCCGCCGCAGCCCTTCTTCCGCCTGTGGGTGACCTGGCTCTCGACGGCCATCGTGACAGGGCTCGTCGGCTATCTCTTCGTTCTGACGCCCGGCGGGCCGCTCGATCGTCTCCACCGGCCGGAGGACTCGCTCGAGCGGCTGACGGGGCGGGAGATGGACGTGCGCGCGGCGCTCCGCCATGCGACCCCGTGGGAGCGCCGCCTGTTCGCCCTGATCTCCGGAGGGGACGAGAGCGTCGACGACTGGATCAGCTGGCACGAGGAGCTGGCCCTAGTCTCGTCGTCGCCCGACGTGGAGCTCTCCCGGCTGATCTTGCTCGGCGAGACGCGCCAGACCGAGGCCCTGCGGTCAGCCCTGGACGACTGGGAGGACACCGAGCCGGCGGCGACGCGCAGGAGGGACTGGATCGAGGCCGCCTATCTCGAACCGTCCCTCAGCCGCGCCACCGGGCGAGCGCTCATCACCGAGGTGCGCGACGAGCTTCCCGCGGGCTGGTTCGCCGACGCGCTCGTCGCGCGCTTCGCGCGCCGCTCGGGAGACGCCATCGCGCGTCAGCAGGCCGAGTCCGCCATCGCGGCGCGCGGTTCGGTCCTGTTCCGCCGCTGGCGCGCGCTCGAGGCCACCGGATTGCTGCTGGCCGTGGCGGGCCTCGCAACCGTGGGGGTTCTGCTCCTGACCCATGCGGATCTGCGGGTGGCAGACGCCCGCGTGCCGGACGGCTTCTCGCTCGCGGAGGGCTATGCGCTGTTCATCCGGGGCGCCCTCGGTTTTCTGGTCCTGGGCGTCGGCTTGAGCCTGACGATTCCCGACGACAGCGCGCTCGACACTCTCACGGGCCCGGCAGCCGTGGCGCCCATCTTGCTCTACGCCGCCTGGTACCTGCGCTCACGCGGACTGTCTTTCACCGCGGCCTTCGGGCTCCTGCCCGGCCGGGATCGCTTGGTCACTGTCGCCTGGGTCGCCCTCGCTCTCGTCGGGCTCCAGCTGGCAGGCGAGAGCCTGATCGGAGCGGCGTTCGACGCCCTGCGCCTCAGCTCGCACTGGGCCGACGGGCTCCAGGAAGACCTCATATGGGGCTCGTGGGGGCTCGTAGCCCGCGAGACGATCGACAGCGTGCTCTGGGCGCCGCTCGGCGAAGAGGTGGCCTTCCGCGGGGTCCTCTACCCTGCGCTCCGCTCCCGCTTCGGCGTCGCGCCGGCAGCGGCGCTCTCCGCGGCCGTCTTCGCGGTCGCGCATGGCTACGGGGTGCTTGGCTTCGCCGCGGTCTTCTGGAGCGGCATCCTCTGGGCGCTGGCCTACGAGCGGACCGGGAGCCTCTGGCCCTGCATCGTCGCGCACGCTGCCGGCAACCTGGCAGCGACGGTCGCCGTCGTCGCTCTCCTCCGGTAGTTACAGGCGGCTCAAGAAGGTCCCAGATGCGAGGCGGCGCCCCGGGATGGGTGCGCCCCCGTCCTGCAATACGCCCCAGAGGCTACAATACTAGGCGTTAGACTTGTTTACGTCCAGTGTTCTAGACATTATGATAGCCAAGTGACCTTGTCTCTATCTTTGCGTAACGTCCACTATGGTGTACTCTAACCGTAATACAGTCTCTAAATGTGGACGTTATGATAAAAGCCAAATCAGCTTCAGGATTGCCGATCCCCGTCAGGCGCGCTCTGCGCAAGCTGGGCCACGACATTCGTGACGCCCGGCGCCGCCGCCGCATACCTGTCGCGATCATGGCCGAGCGAGCGTCCATCAGCCGCACGACCCTGAACAAGGTGGAGAAGGGCGAGCCGGGCGTCTCCATGGGCACCTACGCGACGGTGCTCTTCGTCCTCGGAATGGCCGACCGACTCGCCGATCTTGCCGATCCCAAGAACGACAGCGTCGGCATGACGCTCGAGGAGGAACGCCTGCCGCAGCGCATCCGGCGGCCGCAAGGACAAAAGCCGGTCCGGCCAGAGCAGTCGGGCTGGGAATGATGGAAAGGCAAGTCTTCATATATGTCGACCTGCGCGGCGCGCCTCACCTGGTGGGGCGGATGTGGGGACGCACACGCAAAAACAGGGAAAGCGCCACCTTCGAGTACGACAAGACATGGCTTGCCCATGCCGACCGCTTCGCGCTCGAACCGGCGCTGAAACTCGGCCCCGGTCCGTTTCATACGCCATCCGACAAACCTCTGTTCGGCGCCATCGGTGACTCCGCGCCCGATCGCTGGGGACGCGTTCTGATGCGCCGCGCCGAGCGCCGGCGCGCGGAGCACGCAGGGGAGACGCCCCGCACCCTCTGGGAGATTGACTACCTGCTCATGGTGGACGATGAGGCGCGCCAGGGCGCGTTGCGCTTCGCCAAGCGGGAAGGGGGCCCGTTCCTCGCGGAACACGGTGCCACGAAGATACCGCCGCTGATCGAGTTGCCGCGGCTGCTCTCGGCCGCGGAGCATGTAGTGAGCGAGTCCGACAGCGATGAGGATCTGCGTCTCCTCCTGGCACCGGGCTCGTCCCTTGGCGGGGCGCGCCCCAAGGCCTCCGTCCGCGACCGCGACGGCCAACTGGCGGTCGCCAAGTTTCCGCACCGGGGGGATGAGATCAATACGGTCCTCTGGGAGGCCGTGGCACTGACACTTGCGGCGAAGGCCGGCATCCTGGTTCCCGCCTGGCGCATTGAAGATGTTGCCGGCAAGCCGATCCTCCTGTTGCGCCGGTTCGACCGCGCGGATGGTGTACGGCTGCCTTTTCTATCCGCCATGAGCATGCTCGGCGCCAACGACAGTGAAACGCGCAGCTATCTCGAGTTCGTGGATGCGCTCCGTCAGTGCGGCGCCGCCCCGAAGGAGGACATGCGCGCCCTGTGGCGGCGGGTCGTATTCAGCATCCTGATTTCCAACACCGACGACCACCTGCGAAATCACGGCTTTCTCTACGCCGGTCCGGACGGGTGGCGACTGGCGCCGGCCTACGACCTCAACCCGGTGCCGACCGACATCAAGCCGCGCGTTCTCACGACCGCGATCGACCTTGATGACGGCACGGCCTCGCTGGAGCGTGCGATGGAGGTGGCGTCGTACTTCGAGCTGGATGCCAAGGGCGGCCGCACAATCGCAGCCGAGGTCGGTCAGGCGGTGGCCACGTGGCGCGGCGAGGCGTCCCGCCTTGGTCTTACGACCACCGAGATCGACCGCATGGCCTCGGCCTTCGAGCATGAGGATCTGCAGCGGGCTCTCACGCTACGATCGCGCGCCGGGACGGCCGACGGATGAGGCTCAGTGTTCTCCACATCTCCGATCTGCATCGTGATCCTGAAAACCCGATCCGCAACGACGTTCCGATGTCACGATCCGGATGAGCCGCGATCCCACGGACGACAAGTTCCTGGAGTGCGCGGTCTCCGGGAACGCCGACTACGTGGTCAGCGCCGACGCCGTCCTCCTGAGCCTCCACGAGGTTCGAGGCATCCCGATCCTCGACGCGCCCACGTTCTGGCGACGGCTCGCCGAACACGGTGACCAGGGATGACCGCGCTCCAATCGGATCCGCCGCACCGGAGCACCTACGCTGACGCCGCGGCCTGCGGAAACCCCACCTCGGCTAAGCCCAATGCCGTTTAGATAACATGACGTCTCCTGGGCCGCGACCGCTTGAGGGGGTAGTTGCTCATCTTGATCTTCACCGCGCGCGGGAAGCGCCGCTGCGACCGGCGCGGCGGC